>ERZ1370068.3524-contig-2634_pt1 | contig 27224 bp, 23 predicted proteins | sample MGYA00561227_ERZ1370068 | MGnify/ENA primary metagenome ERZ1370068 (study PRJEB38410, sample SAMEA6850437) | metagenome | study: Metagenomic assessment of the ecological functions of the soil: analysis of the soil microbiota associated with the...
CTCGCGCGCGTAGTTCTCGTTCGGCGCGTCCTTCTCGTTGTCGGTGCCGTAGAGCCAGAGCAGCATCGCCGGGTCGCGCGTGACCTCGAGCAGCAGCAGCCGGAGAACGAGCCGAGGCGCGTGGCTGCGGAAGAGGCTGGTTCTGGCTGCAGCATCAGCCGCTGCGAGCCGACGCCGTCGTTCGAGGTCGCGAACCAGTCGTGCCAGACGAGCGTCATCCGCTCGACGAGCGGCGCGGTCGTGCGCACCATCCGGTCGAGCCACCACAGGTGGTCGTGGCCCCAGGCGTCGATAGGCGCGATCCGGGTGGCCGTCGTCGTCGACGGGCTGCGGCCGACCAGGCGGTCGCGCTTCGGGTGCGTCAGTGAAGTGGACGGCGTCCGTGCAGGCCCTTCTTCGCGAGCCGGTTCTCGGCTCGCCGGGCGCGGGCCGAAACTTCAGCACGCCAGAGCAGGCGCTCGGCCTGGGCAGGGCCGAAGTGGCCCCTGTACACGAGAATTCTGGGTGCGCGAGACGACTGGGCGATCCCAGCTTTCGCCATCGGCCTTAAACGTCGCTCGGCTCAACCCTCAGACGGGTAGGCCGTCGTCTGCGAACAGCGGCCGCAAGGACGGGCTGCGTCGAATGTTTGCCTTGTCGCAGCTCTGCGCAAACGTCGTCGGCGGACGACGCCGTCACGGACGCCGTGCGCCCGGCGACGTCATCGCTCGAGCGCGACCTCGCCGAAGTATGTCGCCCGGCCGCAAGCCATTCGCGTCCGCGGGCCGAGGCCGCCCTGGTTGCTGACCGCGCAGAGCCCGCGCAGGATCACGTACGAAGTGGTCGCCCTCCTCGCCCTCGAAGACGATCGGGTCGCCCGCGTTCACGTCGGCTCGCGCGCATGTTGTGAGCGAGCTTAGTCAGCACCTCGCCGGGAGCTCCTGGAAGAGCCCGATGCGCGCGAGCTCGGTGACGGTCGCTGTGGCGAAGCGTGGCAGCAGAGACCTATTGTTGCGAACGTGGGCGAGCTCGATCAGTGGAAGCACTGTCCCACGCTGTGGAGCCGGGGTGGAAGTCGTACGCGGATCTGGTCGAGTGCCCAGAGTGCGGGTTTCCGTGTCTACGCGAGCTCGAAGCCGACCGCGAGCGCGGTGTGCCTCGACGACGAGGGACGCATTCTGCTCTCCCGGCGGGGTCGATCCCGTTCGCCGGCAAGTGGGATCTGCCCGGCGGGTTCCTCGACGAGAGGAGCATCCGCGGGACTGCGTGCGCCGCGAGCTGCGCGGAGGAGGCGGGAGTAGAGAGATCGAGCCGCCTCGAGCTGCCTCGGGGTCTGGATGGACCGCTACGGCGGCGACGGCTCGGCGGCGGCCACGCTCAGCTTCTACTGGACGGCCCGCATCGTCGAAGGCACGCCGGAGCCGCACGACGACGTCGCCGAGTTCCGCTGGTTCGCGCCCACGGAGATCTCGGACGACGACCTGTGCCTCACGCACACGCGCGAGGTGCTCGCAGCCGTGAGCGCGCCGCTCGCGTTAACATCGGCAATCATCGAACGAGGGAGCCGAATGGAGCTGATCGGAAGGATCGACGCCGCCCGCGAGCGCTGGAACGTGCTCGAGCATCCGTTCTACAAGCGCTGGAGCTGCGGCGAGCTGACCCGCGACGAGCTGGCGCACTACGCAGGCGAGTACCGGCACGCCGTCGTCGCGCTCGCGGACGTACGGCCGCGGAGCCGGAACACGAGGAGCACGCGCGCGAAGAGGCCGGAGCACGTCTGGCTGTGGGACGAGTTCGCCTCGGCGGCCTTCGGCGCGAGGATCGAACGGCGAGCCGATCCGCCGAGACGGCCGGATGCGTGAGCGCGTGGACCGCTCCGAGCAACCGGCGCGAGGCGCTGGCAGTCATGTACGCGATCGAAGCCGGCCAGCCCGCGGTCTCACAGGCGAAGCTCGACGGGCTCGCCGAGCACTACGGCGTCGCCGACCGACGAAGCCCGGGTGCCGCGTACTTCGCTCTCCACTCCGAGCGCGACCACGAGCACGCCGCCGAGTCCCCGCGAGCTCGTAGACGGGGACGACGCCGATCGCCTGGTCGAGGTTGCCGAAGCGGCGCTCACGGGTAACTGGACGCTGCTGGACGGAGTCGACGCCAGGAGGTAGCCCGATGAAGCTCCTGCGGGGCCTTCCGGGGCACCCGTTCCACCCGCCGCTGACGGACGACGACGATCGGCGCTTACACGTTCGCGACGGCGATGGCGGTGCTGTCCGAGGTTCGGACGTCAGCGAGCACAACACGGCGACCGCCTGGTGGCTTGCCGCTCGTCGCCGGGCTCGTCGTTCACGATTCCGACGGCGATCACCGGGCTTCGCCGACTGGCTCGACATCGGCCGGGAACGCCGCTCTGGCGCACCGGCCACGTATCCACCTGAGCGTGATGCTGGCCGCGACGGTGATCTTTCGCGATCACCGCCGGAGCCGGGCACGGCGACTACGTCGACGGCTCGGTCGGCGGCGGATCGCTGGTCTTGACGCTGGTCGGCTTCGCCTTGCTCGCGGCCGGCGGCTGGCTGGGCGGCGCTGATCGTCTTCACGCACGGCATGCGCGTGCTGAAGCTCGTGGACGAGCCGACTAGCCGGGCCGTGTCTCCGCTACCGAAGCCGGAGGAGGAAGAGGCCGAGCCTAGCCCGAAGAGCCGTTCGTCTCCGCGGCCGACGAGGCCCAGCTGTGCCTCGAGGGCCGTCTTCGGTTGGCGCGCCGATCGCGGCGGCGGCGCGGCTCGCCGTCCTTGAAGAGGACCATCGTCGGGATCGACAGCGATCCCGTAGCGCTCAACGATCTCCGGCTCCTCGTCGATGTTCACCTTGACGAGCTTGATCTCTCCGGCGCGCTCCTCGACGATCTGGTCGAGAATCGGGGCGACCGCGTGGCAAGGCCCGCACCATTCCGCCCAGAAGTCGACGAGGACGGGCTTGTCGGCCTGGAGCACTTCGTGCTCGAAGGTCGATTCGGTCACCGCTTGCTGCCATTCGGAGTTCCTTTCCTAATCGGTTTTATATTTTTGAGAACGCTCGCGCTGGTGCGTGGTGTTCCCGGTCGACCGTAGAATCGAACACCATGGCCGCAGACGTTCAGAGTCCGCTTCCTGCGGTGCCGGATCACGCCGCGCTCGAGCGCGAGATTCTCGAGCTTGGTGGGAGCGAGCAGGGTACGCTTCGATCAAGCTCGCGCGAGCAGAACCGCGGCGGCGAGCCGCTGGCAGCTTCCTCGACGGGCCGATCACCGCGAACAACCCGATGGGCGTCCACCACGCCTGGGGCCGCACGCTGAAGGACGTCTTCCAGCGCTACAAGGCGCTGCGCGGCTACGACCAGCGCTACCAGAACGGCTTCGACTGCCAGGGGCTCTGGGTCGAGGTCGAGGTCGAGAAGGCGCTCGGCCTCAACTCGAAGCGCGACATCGAGGAGTACGGGCATCGCCGAGTTCGCCGCGCGCTGCCAGGAGCGCGTCGCCGAGTTCGCCGGAGGTGATCACCGAGCCAGATCAGCGGCTCGGCACGTGGATGGACTGGGACAACGACTACTACACCTTCTCGCGACACGAACATCGAGTACATCTGGCGGTTCCTGAAGGCCGTCCACGAGCGCGGCTGGCTCTACAAGGGCCATCGCTCGACACAGTGGTGCCCGCGCTGCGGGACGTCGCTCTCCCAGCACGAGCAGGCCGGCGAGGAGAACTACCAGGAGCTCGAGCATCCGTCGCTCTACGTCCGCTTCCCGCTCCTGGAGCGCGAGGGCGAGTCGCTCGTCGTCTGGACGACGACGCCGTGGACGCTGCCCGCGAACGTCGCGGCCGCGGTCAAGCCCGATGCGCGAGTACGGGCTGCGCGACGGCCGTGTGGCGGCTGGCCGGTCAGCGCGGCGAGTACGAGCACGTCGCGCGCGGCGAGGAGCTCGTCGGGCTCGAGTACGACGGGCCCGTTCGACGACCTGCCGGCGCAGGAGGGCTGTCAGAGCACCGCGTCATCCCGTGGGACGACGTGTCGCGCTCGACGAGGGCACAGGGATCGTCCACATCGCGCCGGGCGCCGGCACCGGAGGACTTCGAGCTCGGCCGGATCCACGACCTGCCGGTGATCGTCGCCGATCGACGAGATCGGGCCGCATGCTGCCGGGCTACGGCCTGCTCGAGGGACTGTCGACGGACGAGGTCGAGGACGTCGTGATCGAGGATGCTGCGCGAGCGCGAGCTGCTCGTCGAGGCCGGCCGGATCACGCACCGCTACCCGATCTGCTGGCGCTGCAAGACGCCGCTCCTCTTCCGCGTCGTCGACGACTGGTTCATCGCCGTCGACGAGACCTGCGCGCCAGGAGCTGCTCGACGCGAACGCGACGCGTCGAGTGGACGCCGTCGCTTCTACTCGAAGCGGATGGACGACTGGCTGCGCAACATGGGCGACTGGAACATCTCGCGCAAGCGCTACTTCGGCCTGCCGCTGCCGTTCTACCCGTGCGAGTGCGGCCTGCTGAACGTCGATCGGCTCGCGCGCCGAGCTCGAGGAGCGCGCGACGGCAGGCCTCGACCAGCTGCAGGAGCTCCACCGGCCCGTGGATCGACGAGGTGCCGATCACGCTGCGAGGCGTGCGGCGAGGAGGTGCGGCGCATCCCCGAGGTCGGCGACGCCTGGCTCGACGCCGGCATCGTCCCGTTCTCGACGCTCGGCTGGGAGAACCCGGAGTGGGTCGAGCACGGCTACGCGACCGGGGCTGCGCAGGGGCTGTCCGGCGCGGACCTGCCCGATCACGTCGTACTGGGAGAGTGGTTTCCCGGCCGACTGGATCTCCGAGAGCCGGCGAGCAGATCCGCCTCTGGTTCTACTCGCATGCTCTTCATGTCCGTGACGCTCGACGGGCCGGGCGCCGTACGAGCGGGTGCTCGCCTACGAGACGCGTCCGCGACGAGACCGGGCGCGAGATGCACAAGTCGACCGGGAACGCGATCGAGGCGAACGAGGCGATCGAACGCATGGGCGCGGACGTCATGCGCTGGATGTACTCGGAGCAGGTTCCGAGCCAGAACCTGAACTTCGGCTACGGGCCGGCGCACGAGATCAAGCGGCGGCTGCTCACGCTCTGGAACTCGGTCAAGTTCTTCGTCGACTACGCGAACGTCGTCGCCCGGGCAGCGATGGCGCGCGAGCTCGGAGCCGCTCGACCGGTGGCTGCTCTCGCGCGTCGAGCAGCTCGTCGCCGAGGCGACCGGATGCGATACGAGCGTTTCTGGACGCCGGACGTCGATCGCGCTCGTTCGAGTCGTTCGTCGACGACCTCTCGAACTGGTACATCCGCCGGTCGCGGCGCCGCTTCTGGGACGGCGATGCCGCGGCTCTGGAGACGCTGCGGACGGCGCTGCTGCGGTCGCTCGTCGTGATCGCGCCGGTGATGCCGTTCCTCGCCGAGCATCTGTGGCGGCGTGCACCTGGCCCGAGGACCAGCCGGAGTCGATCTTCCTCACGCGCTGGCCCGAGGTGGGCGAGCGCGACGACGAGCTGCTCGCCGAGGTCGCGGAGACGCGGCGGGTCGTCGACCTCGGCCGTCAGGCGCGTGCGAGCTCGCAGCTTCCGCTGCGTCAGCCGCTGCGCCGGCTCGTCGTCCAGGGCGCGCCGCTCGCCGAGAGCACGCGGACGAGATCCGCGAGGAGCTGCGCGTCAAGGACGTCGAGTTCGGCGACGTCGAGGCGACCGAGCTTCGCGTGAAGCCGAACCTGCCGGTGCTCGGGCCGCAAGCTCGGGAAGGAGCTCGGCGCGGTGCGCGCGGCGCTCGAGGCGCGGCAGAGCTTCGAGGAGTGAACGGCGGTTTCCGCGTCGGTCGGCCACGACCTGTCAGCGGACGAGGTGCTCGTCGAGCGGGTCGGCAAGAGGGCTGGGCGGTCGCGCACGCCGATCGGGATCACCGTCGCGCTCGACACCGCGATCGACGCCGAGCTCCTCGTCGAGAAGCGCGTGCTCGACCTGATCCACGAGCTGAACGCGAAACGCAAGGATGCGGGCCTCGAGCTGACCGACCGGATCGTGGTCACGCTCCCCGCAGTCCGCGTCCGACCTGCTGGCGCACGAGGACTGGATCAAGACGAAGTGCTCGCCGTCGAGATCCGCACCGACGGCGGCAGCGCGGAAGCCACAAATCGCCAGGGCCTAACCCCGGGGTCAGACCCCGCCTCAAAAGCGTCGCGACATCGTCACGAAAGCCGCGCGCGTGGCGTCTCGCTGCGACAGCCGAACTACCTTCGCTGCATCCCGCGTCCACCTCGTCTCCAGGCGGCCGGCGCCGCGTACCACGTCACCTCTCGAGGCGTGGCTCGTCAAGCGATCTTCCGCGACGACAAGGATCGACGGCAGTTCCTGAAGCTCCTGGACGACATCGTCGCCAGATACGAATGGTCGTGCCACGCGTTTGTTCTGATGACGACGCACTACCACCTGCTCGTGAGGACGCCGAATCCGGATCTCGCGCGAGGCATGCAACGACTGAATGCCTGCTACGCGCAACATTTCAACCGGCGTCACGGCGAGACGGGTCATCGCTTCGAGCGGCGCTACCAGCTCGGTGCTCGGTCGAGGTCCGACGCTCATGCGCTCGAACTCATTCGCTACCTCGCGCTGAACCCTGTTCGGGCCGGTGCGTGTCGAGATGCGGCCGCCTGGCCGTGGAGCAGCTACGCCGCCATCGTCCGCGGTCAACGGCGGCCTTACTGCATTGCGGAGGAGTGGCTCTTGACGTACTTCGGGAGGAACCGAGACCGGGCGCTCGAGCGGTTACAGTCGTTCGTCGAGGACATGTCCCCGACAGCCGCCACTTGTAAAGGGGTCTGACCCCGGATGAAGCGTTGCGCGTGGGTTCCCGAGGCGGATCCTGAGTACGTCGCGTACCACGACGACGAGTGGGGCGTGCCCGTCGCGCGACGACCGGCACCTGTTCGAGATGCTCACGCTCGAAGGCGCCCAGGCCGGGCTCTCCTGGTCGACGATCCTCCGCAAGCGCGAGGGCTACCGGAAGGCGTTCGCCAGCTTCGACGCCGCGAAGGTCGCCCGCTTCACGGAGCACGAGACGTCGAGCGCCTGCTCGCCGATCCCGGGCATCGTCCGCAACCGGCTCAAGGTCGAGTCGACCGTCAACAAGCGCGCCGCGTCGCTGCGAGCTCGACAGCCTCAGCGACTACTTCTGGAGCTTCGTCGACGGCGAGCCGAAGGTGAACCGCTTGCGCGCAAGCTGAGCGAGCTCCCGGCCGAGACCGCGGAGTCGAAGGCGCATGAGCAAAGACCTGAAGAAGCGCGGGTTCCGCTTCGTCGGCCCGACGGTCTGCTACGCGTTCATGCAGGCGTGCGGCCTCGTCAACGACCACACGGTCGACTGCTTCCGCTACACGAGGTGAAGCTAGCGCCTGGCTCTCGGCGAGCGCGAGCTCGCGGCGGAGCTCGACCGGGAGGCGGAACTCGACGTCCTCCTCGACGAGCCGGTACGGCTCGAGATGTCCTCGACGCCGCGGGCGCGGAACCAGTCGCACACGCGCTCGACGAGCTTCTCCGGCGCCGACGCGCCCGGACGTGACGCCCGACCGTCTCCGACGCCTTCGAGCCACGTCTCGTCGATCGTCGGTCTCGTCGTCGATCAGGTGCGCCGCGACGCCGTGCGCCCGCGCGACCTCGACGAGCCGGTTCGAGTTCGACGAGTTGCGCGAGCCGATCACGAGCAGCAGGTCGACCTCTCCGAGCATGTCCTTGACCGCCCACTGCCGGTTGGAGGTCGCGTAACAGATGTCCTTCCTTCTTCGGCGCGTGGATCTCGGGAAAGCGGCGGCGGAGCGCCGTGATGATCTCGCCGGTCTCGTCGACCGACAGCGTCGTCTGCGTGACGTAGGCGACCCTCGCGTCGGCCGGAAGCTCGAGCGCCTCCGCGTCCTCGACCGACTGGACGAGGATCGTCGACTCGGGCGCCTCGCCCATCGTCCCGACGACCTCCTCGTGGCCGGCGTGGCCGATCAGCGGGACCGTGTACCCGTCCGCCGCGTACCGGCGCGCCTGGACGTGCACCTTGGTCACGAGCGGGCAGGTGCGCGTCGATCGTGTTCAGCCCGCGCGCCTTGGCGTTCGCGTAGCACAGACGGCGCGACGCCGTGCGCCGAGAAGACGACCGTCTCGCCCTCAGGCACCTCGCGCTCGTCCTCGACGAAGATCGCGCCGCGCGCCTCGAGGTCGCGGACGACGTGGCGTTGTGGACGATCTGCTTGCGGACGTAGACCGGCGGCCCGTGCAGGTCGAGGAGCTGCTCCACCGTGTCGACCGCGCGCTCGACCCCGGCGCAATAGCCGCGCGGAGACGCCAGGAGAACGCGCTTCACCACGCCGCCAGTGTAGTTCGCTCACTGTGCCAAAGCGAGGAAAGCCCGCCGCTCGGGGGTCAGTGCGGCGGGCCTCCCAGATTGCTCACCGCGGCCTTCGTGGCCAGGTACGCACAACCGCGGTTCGCATCGCCCAGTGGCGGGACGGTATCCCGCTGCACTGCCGCTTGTGAATAGGCCGGACGGCCCATCTTTTCAAGGTGTATAGCCGTTCCTCAGATTCACGAGGCCGTGCCGTGGCGTCAAGACCGGCGGCTGCCTATCATCCTTGTGGCCCAGTGGTCACCCATTTGGCTCAGTGATGCTGTTTCGCCGGAACCGTCGAGCCGACGGGGCTGACTCCGCTGCGGCGCTCGAAGACGAGCCCGAGCCAGCCTCCGGCACAGATCAGCAGCTGAACGCGATCGCGTCGCTGTCGAGTGCGCTCGTCCGCGCGAAGGACAAGCACGCCGTCGCCCGCGATCCTGATCGACACATGCTTCTCGCTGCTCGACGTCGATCTCGGCGGCGGTCGCGCTCGTCAGCGAGGACGCCAGAGCGCCGAGGGGCTGCTCGCGGTCTCGGCCGGACGGAGACCTCGACTGGTGGGCGGACAACGTCCGGATCGACTTCGACAGCGAGCCGTCGGGCATCGCGAGCGCGGTCTTCGAAGGCGGGCCGGTCGTGGTCTACGACGTCGCGAGCTCGCAGCAGGTGAACCGCCGCCTCGCAGAGCGGAGCGGCGCGAAGAGCGCAGTCTTCGTCCCGCTCGTCTCCGAGGAGAAGGTGCCGGCGGTGCTCGTAGTCGCGACGACGAAGGCGCCGCGCGTGTTCACCGGAGGGAGCCGTCGCTGCTCCAGGCTCTCGCCGCCGAGGCGCGCGCTCGCACTCGACCGGGCGCGCTCGGCCGATGCTCTTGCGGACGCCCTCGAGCGCGAGCGGCCTCGTCGCCTCGATCGGGAGGAAGCGTCCGCTCCGAGCTCGACCTCGACGACGTGCTCAGAGTCGCGGTCGAGGCGACCGGCGTGGCCACAGGCGTCGGCCGCTGCTTCCTCAGGCTCGGCGAACCGAGCAAGCCGATGCCGATTGCCGCTCAGTGGACCGCTCCCGGGCTCGCTCCGATCGGGGCTGTCGCCGACCATCTCGCGGTCTCGAACCTCGCCGCTCGCGAACGGAAGACCGTGGCCCTCGGGCGACATCCGCGATGGAGGCCACTCTCGCGGATCCTGCACTGGGCGGAATCGAGAGCCTGATTGAGCTCGACACCCGCGCCGTGCTCGCCACGCCGGTCCTCGTGTTCGATCGCATGATCGGAATCTTCGGGCTCCATCGCACCGAGCCCGGCGACGTGGTCGGACGCCGAGATTGCGCTTGCCGAGGCCGTCGCGAGGAGCTGGGTATCGCGATCCACGCGGCGCAGCTCCTCCACGAGAACGCGCAGCGCCTCGAGCAGCAGACGGCGCTGCTCAAGGCGGCGCAGGTGGTGACGAGCGAGCTCCGGCTCGAGACGCGTCCTGCAGCGGCTCGTCGGACGAGGCTGACGAAGCTGCTCGATGCGGACGCGGCCGACTGCTACCTGCTACGACGCGGACAACTCGGTGCTCCGCTGCGCAGCCGATCCATGGCCTCGCCCGGAGCTCGTCGGCTTCGAGTTCCTCGCCGAGCGCTCGGTCGACGCGAGGTTCGACGGAGCCCGTGCCGCGACTCCGCGCCTACGCAGGGGCTTCGCGAGCGCGATCCTCGCGCAGATGACCTGGTCGGGCGAGCGGCGCGGGCGTCCTCGGTGTCGCGACGCGCGACCCGGAGCGGCGCTTCGGCGAGCTCGAGCGAGCCTGCCTCGAGACCTTCGCCGGCCTCGCGTCGCTCGCGCTGCGCAACGCGGCGAGCTTCGAGCAGAGCGTCCGCCAGGCGCGCGATCCAGCGCGGCTTCTACGGGATCGCCTCCGCCCTGTCCGAGCATCTCTCGCAGGCGGCGACCCTCGACGCGGTCGCCCACGCCGCGAACGAGGCGCTCGGCGGATCGTTCACCGGCGGTGCTGATGCCCGGCGCGCGAGGCTCGAGCTCGCCGCTCGTACCGGCGTTCCCGACGAGCTCGCGGCGACGCTCCGCGACGAGCATCCCGGCGTCCGCCGCGGCGCTCGTGAGCCGCCGCGAGCGAGCGGCGCTCCTCCGCGTCGTCGCTCGACGACGACGACCGCTTCGGCGAGGACTGGCGGCGGCTCGCCGGGCGTCCACGGTCGCTGCTCGCCGATCCCGGTCGACTCGCCGCGGCGCGAGCGAGGGCGGGCTCGTCGTCGTCTTCTTCGCCGAGGAGCGCGCACGTTCACCGACGACGACCTCGAGCTCGGACGCCGCCTCGGCGGTGCGGCCGCGCGCGGCGCCTCGAGCGCAGCGAGCTGCTACGAGGACGAGCGGACGCGCGCGCGCGCTCGCGCAGCAGCTCGCCCGCACTGGGCAGCCTGCTCGCGACGGAGCTCGAGCCGGCCGCGATCCTCGACGAGGTCGGCCGACCAGGCCCCGGCGCTCGCTCGGCGCCGACGCGCTGCGCGATCCAGCTGGTCGAGGGCGACGAGCTCGTCGTCAGCTGCGGTCGGCGGCGCGAGCGGCACGCCGGCGGCTCGGCTCGCGCGCCCGTCGACCGCTCGCCTCGGGCGACGTCGTCCAGTCGCGCTCGCCGGTCGTCTCGCAGGACGCCGAGGGCGACGCACGGCTGTCGCGCGGACGATCCGATCCTCGCCGCGGGCCATGCCGCCTACCTCGGGCGTGCCGCTCGTCGGGCCTGAGGCGAGGGCTCCAGGGCGTGCTCGCGGTCTACGCGCAGCGGCCCCGCGCCTGGCGCGAGGAGGAGAGTCGAGGCGCTCGCCGCGCTCGCCGGGAACGCGTCCGGCGGTGCTCTCGAACGCCGAGCTCTACCAGCGCGTCGCGCTCGAGCGGGAGCGGCAGCTACGCGATCCTCGTCCAACATCGCCGACGGGATCGTCGCCGTCGACCGCGAGGGCAGGGTCGTGCTCTGGAACGACGCCGCCGGAGGCGATCACGGGCGTCCCGGCGCCGCCGCGCTCGGCCGGACGCCGGTCGAGGTGCTCCAGCGCGAGCTCGCGTCCGGCGACGAAGGCGTCGCAGGCGAGCGGCTGCTGTCGATCCAGCGCGGCGGCGACGAGGTCTGGCTCTCGCTCACCGAGGCCGTCATGCGCGACCCGGTCGGCGTCGGTCGCGGGCCGCATCTTCGCCTTCCGCGACATCTCCGCCGAGCGGCATCGTCGAGCAGATGAAGTCCGACCTTCGTCTCGACCGTCTCGCACGAGCTGCGCGCGCCGCTGACGTCGATCTACGGCTTCGCCGAGACGCTGCTCCGCGCGCGACGTCCTCTTCGGCGAGGAGGAGCGGCGCGACGTTCCTCGAGTACATCGCGTCCGAGTCGCAGCGGCTGACGTCGATCGTCGACACGCTGCTCAGCGTCGCACGGCTCGACGCCGGCGACCTGCAGGTCGACGCTCGCGCCGATCGGACGTCCGGCGCCGTCGTCTCGGACGCGGTCTCGAGCGTCCAGGAGGGTGCCGTCGTCAACGGGCACCGGTTCGTGCTCGACGCTGCCCGACGAGCCGCTCGCCGCCTCGGCCGACCGCGAGAAGCTCGTCCAGATCCTGCAGGAACCTGCTCGACAACGCGGTCAAGTTCTCGCCGGACGGCGGCACGGTCACGGTCGAGGCGCACGCTGCCGGGCCGGCGCGCGTCGAGGTCAGCGTCGTCGGACGAGGGCGACGGCATTCCCGCAGGCCGAGCGCGAGCAGATCTTCTCGAAGTTCTACCGCGCGCGACAGCACGGCCGGTTGCGGCGGGCACGGGCCTCGGGCTCTTCATCGCGCGCGGGCTCGTCGCGGCCATGCGGCGGGCGCATCTGGTCGATTCGGCCGAGGGCGGAGGGCTCGAGCTTCGCGTTCGAGCTCCGCCGCGCGCCGAGGCGACTGAGCCAGGCGCAGGCGGGTATAGGCGCGCCATGGCAGCGACGCGCGTGCTCGTGATCGACGACGAGGCGCCGATCCGGCCTCCTCTGCCGCGTCAACCTCGAGGCTGCGGGGATGGTCGTGCTACGAGGCCGAGCGACGGCGCGACCGGGCTCGAGGTCGCGCGCCGCGAGACGACCGGACGTGATCCTGCTCGACGTGATGATGCCCGGGCTCGACGGCTGGCGACGTTGCCGAGCGAGCTGCTCGAGGACGAGCGAACGGCGGAGATCCCGGTCGTCTTCCTGACTGCGCGCGCCGAGCTCCGCGACCAGGCCCGCGGGCTCGAGCTCGGCGGCGTCGACTACGTGACGAAGCCGTTCGACCCGCTCGAGCTCGCACCGCTGATCGACGACCTGCTCGAGCGGATCGAGCGCGGGGAGCGTCCAGGACGCCGGCGACGCGAGCGGCTCGCCGAGCCCGAGCAGCTGCTCGATCAACGGCTGAGCGCTAGCGGCCCGACGAAGTCGGCGGTGACGAGCCGGCGTCGAGCCGCCGGCCAGGCCCGACCCCGATGCGCCGGAAGCCGCGGTCGAGCAGGTTCTCGCGATGCGGCGGGCTCTGATCCACATGCGGACGAGTCACCGGCTGAGCTCAGCGGCCTCGGTACCGGACGGCGATGTTTTCGCCGACGTACGGAGCCGCGCACGCCGAAGCTGACGGAGCCTGGCCGCTGAAGCGCCGTGGTCGAAGTACCCGCGTCTCGCCATGTCCGCCGAGTGAGCCTGCGCCGCTCGGCTGAGGCGCCGGGCCGACGAGCGAGAGCGGCACGCCGTTCCGTGCGCGGAACGCAATTGATCAGCTTGACGACCGCGCGCTCGCTTGGATCGAGCGCCGCACCGCTCGAGGCGAGCGGCGCTTGGCGGCACGACCGGAGTCGGCGTCTGCGCGGGCTCCGTGACACTGAGCGGACACCCCGAGCAAGAGCACCATGACGCTGAGAATGCGGCAGTTCCCAGACACCAGGAGGCCGCGTGAAGAGTTAATGGGCGAAGAAGATATCGTCCAGGATTTACAACTGCAATTTTCACAGTTTTCGCAAACTACGGACCGATTTACGGCGCAGGAAACTTTCGTCCCTAGCGCGCCGTTTGGGCGAGCAGGATGCCCGCGTAGGACGATCGCGCCGCCCACGAGCTGCAGCGCCCGTGAGCGACTGCCGAGCAGCGCGTAGGCGACGAGCGCGCCGGCAACCGGGCTCGAACATCGCCGTCATGCCCCGGCCCGGGTCGCCGGAGAGATGGCGAAGCGCTGCGAGGAGCAGGCAGGAACGGCACGATCGTGCCTGACGAGGACGACGCCGACCAGCGAGCGCCCAGACCGGCAGCGTCGGCGAGAAGAGTGCGCCGTCGAGGCTGACTCGGTCGTCCAGATACTCCGTCGGGAACGACCACCACGGCTGGAGCAGGGCCCAGAAGAGAGCGCGCGAACGCGAAGCCCAGCGCGAGCAGCGAGACCGGGTCCCGTCGGGTGACGGCGCTCTCGGCCAAGAGGATGTAGAGCGGCGAACGCGACCGCCGACGCCGAGCGCGCGCCAGAACGCCGAGCCCGTCGAGCGCGACGCCGCTCCAGAGGTCGACGACGAACGAGAGCCCGCCGAGCGCGAGGATCAGCGCCGCCCAGACCCGTCGTCTGACCGGCTCCTGAGGACGAGCCGTGGCCCAGAGCGCGATCAGCACCGGGGCGACGTACTGGATCAGCAGCGCGACACCGATCTCCAGCCGGTGGATCGCGACGAAGCAGAAGAGCTGCACGAACGCGAGGCCGGCGACGCCGAAGAGGAGGAGGAACGGGAGCCTCTCCGCGCGTGATCCGAAGGCTCCGCGGGCGCGCCGATCGCGAGCGCCTCGACGAGGATCACGCGCCGCTCCGGTCGAGCGCGCACCTCGGTCAGGCGTAGCGGACGAAAGCCCGGAGCTGAGGGCGGCCTTTGCGAACGACGCCGTTGATCCCCCAGAGCGCCGTGGCGCCGAGCACCATCGCGTAGCCGAGCACCGGCCGGCGGACATGCGTGGCTGCAGGTCCGCGGCGAGGATCGGCTCGACACTCCGCGAACCTATCCGACTACACTGCGGACGGCTTCGGGGTGTAGCTCAGCCTCGGTTAGAGCGCCTGCTTTGGGAGCAGGAAGTCGCCTGGTTCGAATCCGGCCACCCTGACTTCCGCTTCCCTGGCCGGCCTGACGCTTCGCGTCGGCCTTGCGTGCCGCTGCGCACCCTCCCGCCGGCGGCCGTGCGGCGCAGCACTGTCCCACCGGCATACGGGCACGCAGCGACGCGCCAGGAAACCGAGAGCGACTACTTGCGCGCGACGACTGCCTGGGTCGGTCTTTGGACCGGCTTCGCCGGTGGGTTCGCATCGACGAGGCACGGCGACGACCAGGAGGATTGCGATCGCGACCGCGCTCTCGCCGCGCAGGCTCCGCGCAGACCGCGCGCGGAGCCAACGCCGCGGCCGCGTTCCAGCGCCGGCGCTACGACGAAGTGGTGCAGCGCGCCCCACGAGAGGGCGAGCACGACCGAGCGAGCTCTTGATCAGCAGCACCTGCCCGTAGCGGGCCTGCCAGAGGTCCGAGACCGCGGGCAGCCGCTCGTACGCGAGGTACGCGCCCGCGAGCACCATCGCCTGACGAGCACGGCCGCCAGCTGCGAGAAGCGGTGGAACGCCTCGTCGCCGCAGGCCCGGCGCCGTCGGCCAGACCGACGAATGCGAGCATGACGAGGCCGCCGACCCAGAAGCACGCGGCGGACGAGGTGCACGTAGTCGGCGAGCTCCGGACTTCCACGACGACCCGACGTCCACGGCCGAGTGCCCCGACAGCGAGAGCCCGGAGCAGCGAACACGAGCCCGAGGAAGAACGCGGGCCAGAGCAGGATCGTCCGGTCGAGCGAGCCAGGCCAGGTAAGAGGAACGCCGCGACGACCGCGAAGCCGAGCGTCATCGCGATGAACGCGGTGCCGAAGCGCGTGCCGCGTCGCGAGCGGCGACAGGTCGCCGTAGAGCAGCTGGTCGAGCGGCAAGCTGGAACGCGTCGGCAGCCCGGAGGATGAACGCGAGGATGCCGGAGCTCGATGCACGCCCACGACGCCGACGCCCGTGACGATCCAGTAGAAGCGGCGCTCGAGCGCCGGCGTGACGGTGCGCCCGCGCAGCGACGAGCAGCCTGAACGCCGAGCCCGCCGACGAGCAGCGCCAGCCCCACGAAGTAGCCCCAGCTTGGACGACGTACTCGGACTCGCGTCGGCCCCGGCGCGCCGTACGCCTCGGTCGGCGGCGGCGGCTTGACGCGAACGCCGAACGTGTAGACGCCCGAGACGACGTGGCCCTCGTTGGACGTGATGCGTGCCAGCGCACGGCGTAGGCGCCCTTCGGCAGCTTGCGCAGAGGAACGACCACCTGCGGCCGCTGTCCGTCGTGCGCGTCGACCGGCCGTGACGACGTGCCTCCCGGTCGCGCTCCGGACGTCGATCGAGTTCGGCGAACGCGCTCGACCGCCTGGTCGAACTGGAGCGACACCGTTCGCGGAGCAGTGGCGAGCCGGGCGCCGTAGGTCGGCACACGCTCGAGCAGGACGGCGTGAGCGAGCGCCGAGGTCGGCAGCGCGAGCGCGACGAGCGACCGCCGCCGCTAGCGCCTCGCCCTCATCGCCCGCCGGCGAGCGGGGACAGGTGGCCGAAGATGGGCGCGACGTTCCGGTCGCAGAAGAGGAGCGTGGCCGTGGCGATCATGATCATCGCGAACCCCGCGTTGAAGACCGGGGAGCGCGGCTGCGCCGCACGGCCGAGGGTGATCAGCGCGCCGACGAGCATCGTCCACCCGGAGCGCATGGTGCAGGAACGCGGAGCGCGAGAAGAGCCACGGCGTTCTGCTCGTGGATGAGGAAGGCGAGGCCGGAGACGAGGAGCGCGAGCGGCAGAGTCAGCTCCCACGATGGGGCTGTCGCAGCTTTCCCCGCACGAGCCTCGAGCTGGGCGCCGCCCGACGAGCATCAACGCCTGCGCCCACGCGCTGTGCGCGAGCATGTGGATCGCCGAGTCTCGTGTAGAAGACCATCACGGGCCACATCAGGACGCCCATCAGGAAGGCGATGCTGGGCCAGAGGTAGCGCGCGCCACGCGCGTCGACGCCAGACCTCGCGCCCGATGATCGCCTCAGCGAGCAGGCAGAGGCCGAGGAAGAGAAAGCCGACACCGAACATCCAATGGACGACCTCGGCCGGCGGCTCCATCTACGTGGCTCCGCTCCTCCGCTTCTTCCAGGTCGGAGAGCAGGCCGCGGGACGACCCAGAAGTGGAACAGTGCGCCGACGAGCATGACGAGCAGCGGCGGCTGGACTGCCGAGGTACCAGAAGCTGTGCTTGTCGGGGTCGAGCAGCGTGATCCGGTACGGCTGGACGAGCGCCCAGACGAGGCCGGCGAGCGCGGTCAGCGGGCCCAGCGCAGAGACCGCCGTGTTCCGCCACGAGTGCCTGTGCCCTGGCCCGTGCACCTTGACGGACGAGCTCAGCGTCCATCGCTCATCTCCCGCGGTGATTGTACAGGACGGAGGCGTGCCCAGCGTCCGGAAGGTGTCGGCGCGTGCCTCGCTGGACAGGGAAGCGCAGGAAGAACCACGTTCCGACGGCGAAGAGGACAGCCGCCTCGCTCGAGCGCCATCGCGCCGCCACCGATCTGCTGGTCGGTCAGCGGTGACAGACCCCAGAGGCCGGGGGCGCCTGAACGTAGTAGTCGTAGATCGGGCGTGGGATGAGCGCGAGCATGAGGCCGAGCGGGCTCGCGACGACGAACGCCGCGAAGAGATACATCGCGCTGCACGCCGGCGGTGAGCCGGTGTGGTCTGTTGCGGAGCGCAGGCCACCAGAAGAGTGCAGCCGGTGACGAAGTACGACAGGTGCTCGAGGTGGAGCAGCGAGCCCTGGTGCCGCGAGCGCCGCGTCGTACACGGCCGGGATGTGCCAGACGAAGTACGTCCCGGCCCAGAGCGGCAGCGCGACCACTGGGTGCGTGAGCAGGCGCGGCCCGCGGATCGCGGCCGGCAGCCCGATCACGCAGAGCGCCGGCGCCCACTCGCGCGAGGACGACGTTCTGGAGCAGGTGGATCGAGAGCAGGTAGTGGAGCGCGATCGGGTGGAGCGGCGTGACGAAGACGGCGAGGATCAGCGCGAGCCCGGCCACGAAGCAGGTGACCCGCCAGCGCTCCGTCCGGTGGCGCCGGACGAGCAGCGCATAGCCGAGCGCGAGCGCCGGGACGAAGATGAGCGCCTGAAATCGAGCGGCCAGGCGTACGGATCGTGCACGGAAGTGGACGCTACGCTATGCGCGCGGGCGTAGCTCAGTGGTAGAGCCCTGGGCTTCCCGGAACCCAGTCGCGCGGGTTCGATCCCCGCCGCCCGCTTGGCCCCGGTCTCGTGAGCCGTCCGACGCCGCCGCGATCCTGCCTTGACGTGGAGGGAGCGCCTTGTCCGGTTCCGGGCCACGACGGTCCTTGCGGTGCTCGGGATCGCGATCGCGGTCGCGCTCCTGCTCGAGATCATCTGGATCGCGCGGCACATCATCACGTGGATCCTGATCGCGGTCTTCCTCACGCTGGCGCTCAACCCGGCGGTGGACTGGTTCCAGCGCCACGGCGTCGAAGCGCCGCGGCGCCGCGACCGCGGTCACGGTGCTGCTCACGCTCGCGGCGCTGGCCGCGCTGGGCGCACCTCTTCGCTTCCGACGCTCGTCCACGAGGTGAACGGCTTCGTGCGAACGCGCTCCCGGCTACGTGCGACGACATCACGCACCGGCGCGGGCGGCTCGGGTTCCTCGAGCCGAAGTACCACATCATCGCAGCGTCCGCGATCAGCTCGAGAACGGCGGCGCGAGCAAGCTGCTCGGCTCTGACCGGCACCGCGGTCGCGATCACGAAGGGCGTCGTCACGGCGATCGTCGCCACGGTGACGATCGTCTTCATGACCGTTCTTCATGCTGCTCGAGGGGCCCGGCCTGGGTCGACCGCTTCTTCACGCTCCTGCCCGAGTCGTCGCGGCAGCACTGGCGCGGCGTCGGCCACCAGATCTACAAGACCGTCGGCGGGTACGTGACCGGGAACCTGCTGATCAGCGTGATCGCCGGCGTCTCGTCGACGATCGTCATGCTCGTCGCTCGGCGTGCCCTACGCGGTGGCGCTCGGCTTGCTGGTCGCGATCCTCGACCTGATCCCGCTGGCCGGCGCGACGCTCGCGGCGATCCTCGTCTCGGCACGTCGGGTTCATCCACCTCGATCGTCGGCCGGGATCGTCCTGGTCGTCTTCTTCATCGTCTACCAGCAGATCGAGAACCACCTCCTGCAGCCGCTCGTCTACAGCCGGACGGTCCGGCTCTCGCCGCTCGCTGATGCTGATCTCGGTGCTGATCGGGGCGGAGCTCGCCGGCGTGCTCGGTGCGCTGGCGCGCGATCCCGGTCGCCGGGACGATCCAGGTGCTCCTGATCGCGTGGCTCCAGCACCGGCGTGCGCGGCAGGCCGAGGCCGCGACCATCTGAAATCACTCGTTCGGGCTGAAGTCGGGCGTGCAGGCGCACCGATCACGGTCGTATGCGCACGATCCTTGCGGCTGGCGCCCTTGCGATCTTTGCTGCTCGGTTCCGCGCAGCAGGCGGCCGCGCGCCCGCACGCGATGCAGGTTCCGCAGAGGCAGAAGCTCAGCCTGTTCCTGCGGCACGCCGCGGTGCGCTCACTTCCCGCGCGTCCCAGGAAAGCCGACAACGGCCTGAGGGCGCTCGAGCTGACGTCGCCGCGCGCATCAACGCGCAGCGCGGCGCTCCGGGGTCTGCGGCCGCTCGTCGGATCTCGCTGGGACTCGACGCCGCCGCCGCGTACCACTCCCGCGAGATGGGAGTCCAGGGACTTCTTCGAGCACGAGTCGCTGAACGGCGCACCGTTCTGGAAGCGCATCGAGCGCTTCTATCCGATGGGCCGGGGCAGCGTGGTCGGTCGGCGAGAACATTCTTCTATGAGACCCCGACACGAGCGCGGCCAGTGCCGTCGGCGAGTGGATGAGGAGCGCGCCGCACCGGCAGAACATCCTCGCGCCCGAGTGGCGCGAGATCGGAATCGGGGCCGTGCACTTCGCCGCTGCAGCGGGCGCCTACGGCGGCCATGCGCCGTCACGATCGTGACGGCCGACTTCCGGCGCTCGTGGCTAGCCAGACGAACCGTTCCTCGGCTTCCGGCGCGTCGCTGCAGCGCCCGTATGCCGGTGGAGACAGTGCTGCCGCACGGCCCGCCCGCAGGGAGGCGGCATGGCGCGAGGCGCGAAGGCGTAGCGCCGAGCGCCGGCCAGGGAGCCGAGGTGCGCCTGAGGGGATTCGAACCCCCGACCAACGGCTTAGAAGGCCGCCGCTCTTCCCTGAGCTACAGGCGCCCGAGCGAAGGGTAGCCCGCCGCCGGGTCCTACTCCACGAATTCCGCCTGCGGTCTCGGACTGCGCGGCGTGCCAGTCACTCAGGTGGAGATCGAGCCCATGCGCACGCGGCTGTGCCGGACCGATGAGAGTCGCGAGACCTCGATCGTGTTCGGGCCGACCTCGTCGGCGACGTAGGCGCGCCCCCGAAGGAACGCGACCAGGCCGGGCAGGTCTGCCGCTTCTTGGACTCGTATACGCATTGAGACCCCGCGTATCGAATGTCGGCAGAATCGCGCTCCAGCGGGACCCAAGCGTCGAGTGATTCGCGACGCCGTTCGGGTCGCGCAGATGTTGCGCTTTCGTCACGGTCCCGTTCCCCACGCGTGCGAAGTTCGTCGATAGGGTCCTGACCGGAGGGAGGCCCGCGGCCGGACCCCGAACGCGTAGGCCGAAGCGGCTATTCTGAGCCGTGCGCGGTGGCGGTAGCTCAGTTGGTAGAGCCCCGGGTTGTGGTCCCGGTGGTCGCGGGTTCAAGTCCCGTCCGCCACCCCTAGCTCCACAGTGAAGGTCCTCGCCTCTCGTCGCCTTCCCGGCCCCGCCTGGGACGAGCTTCGCGACGTCGAGTACTACGAAGGCTTCCGCTCACCGGGTCGCGGCCGGAGCGTCGACGCGCTCGCCGTCGTCGGCGAGGTGATCGACGGGCGAACGCTCGAGCTGTTCCCCAACCTGCGCCTCGTCGCGAACTACGGCGTCGGCTACGACGACATCGATGTCGCGGCCTGTGCCGCCGCGCGGCGTCGCCGTCACGAACACGCCGGGCGTCCTCGACGCTGCGACGGCCGACCTCGCGCTGGCGCTCATCCTCGCGACGTGCGACGCGTGGTCGAGTCCGACGCCTTCGTCCGGGCCGGGAGGTGGGGACGGATTGGGCCTCGACGACGCTCCTCGCCCAGGAGGTGAGCGGCGCGACGCTCGGCATCGTCGGCCTCGGGCCGGATCGGCAGCAGTGGTCGCGCAGGGCACGCGGCTTCGAGATGCGTCTGCTCTACACGAAGCGCGAGCGCTTGCCGACGGCCGAGGAGCACGAGCTCGGCTCGACTATCGCGACCTGGACGACCTCCTGCGGGAGGCGGACATCGTCACCGTCCACGTCCCGCTGACGGACGAGACCGGAGCTGCTGCCTCGACGCGCGGCGGCTCGGGCTCCTGCACGACGGCGCGTGCCTCGTCAACACGGCGCGCGGAGCGCATCGTCGACGAGACGGGCGCTCGTCGCCGGAGCTCGCCGCGGGCCGGATCAGAGCGGGCCTCGACGTCTTCACCGCACGAGCCGAACGTGCCGCCGGAGCTGCTCGAGCTTCCGAACGTCGTCCTCACGCCCCATCTCGGCAGCGCGACGCAGGAAACGCGCGAGGCGATGACCCGCGTTCTCGTCGACAACCTGCAGGCCGCGGAGGCAGGCAGACCGCTTCCGAATCCCGTCTACGCTTTCGTAGCCCGCGGCCCCGTAGGCTCAGCGGATAGAGCAACGGACTCGAATCCGTGTGCGGAGGTTCGACTCCTCGCGTGCCATTTTCCCGCACCACAGGTGCGGGAAAATGCGAGTCCCGCCGCGGACTCGCCACGATCGTGTTGGGCGGCGAATCGTTCCACACGAGCACCGCGTGGAGCGAGTCCGATGTGATCTCACGAAGTTCAACGGCCGCGGCCACGCGTGCATCTCACCAGAAGTTCCGCGCATCCGATGAAAGACGCCGGCGCGCCGACGTAGGATCAAGCGCATGCCCGCGCGCCAGGCCGCCTGCCACTGTGGCCAGCTTCGCCTCGAAGTCGACCGGCGATCCGTTCGTCGTCTCCATCTGCACACTGCCTCGCACTGCCAGCGCCGGACCGGAAGCGCCTTCGGGATGCAAGCCGGGTTCAAGGCCGGATCAGGTGCGAGATCGTGGGCCGCTACAGCGACTACTCGCGGATCTCCGACGAGGCGGACGAGAAGGAGCACGTCTTCCACTTCTGCCCCGACTGCGGTTCGCAGGTCTTCTACACGGAGCCGACCGAGCCGGATCTGGTCGTCGATCTCCGGTCGGCTCGTTCGCCGACCCCGTCGTTCCCGCCGCCGACCGAGTCGGGCTACGACTCGCGTCGTCACGAGTGGTTCGACCTGCCCGAGGACATCGCGGGCTTCGCGCCCGAGCTGTGGTGGTCGGTGCCACCCGCTCTACGAGTCGGGCAGTACGCGGAGGCGGCGGACCAGGGGCGCGAGCTGCTCGACGCTCATCCGGAGTACCCCGACCTGGCCTACAACGTCGCGTGCTGCGAGAGCCTCGCGGGCCGGACGGGCCGACGCGATCGAGCATCTCCGCCTCGCGATCGACGGGAACGAGCAGTTCCGCGCGATGGCCACCGGCGACTCGGACTTCGATCCGATCCGCGACGAGCCGGCGTTCAAGGAACTGGTCGGCTAGCGCTGGCGCTCTTCAATCCCGAGAGCCACGAGCCGCTCCTCGACGAGCCCTGGAACCCTGCCGCGATCGAGGCGGCGATCCGACGAGATCGTCGCCGAGGCCGAAGCCGCCTTCGACGACGGCTGGCCGACTGCATCCGGAAGACGAGGACGAGCCGCGAGCCCGCACGCCTCTCACTTTGGCGGTTCGGGCGTGATCAGCGCCCTCGACGGGCTGCAGCGATCGGGGCTCGTCGAGCTCGAGCGCGACTGACGTCCCGTATCTCGACCGGGAGTACGTGCCCGACTATCCCGACGACGACCACCAGCGGGGCCTGCACTTCGGCGAGGCTGGCATCCGGCCTCGTCCTCCAGCGGATCGCACCCTCGGAGCGCGAACGCCGACCGCCTCGCGGAGCTGATCGCCGACAACGCGCACGACGAGCACCGTGAGCTGATGTGGGGAGCGCGGGCACCATGCTGGTCGCAGCCGAGCTGCATCGCTCGAGCGGTCGAGGCTCGCTGGCTCGAGCCTCTGGCAGGAGAGAGCGCGGCCTGGCTCGAGGACGAGTGCGATCCCGAGACGGGGCTTCTGGACGCAGCAGATCGGAGGCAAGGCGGCGCGGTACCTCGGCCCGGCCCACGGCTTTGCGGGATGCATGCTCGCTCGCGTCGTTCGAGGCCACGGCTGACTTTCACGAGCGCGCCGCCGCGGTGACTCGTCGGCTCGCCGTCGAGGAGGACGGCATGGCCAACCGACTCGCCGGCGGACGACGACGAATTGCAGGCGCCCGACGGCCGGATCCGCGTTCAGTGGTGCCATGGCGCGCCGGGGATCGTCGCCTCACTGGCCGGGCTCGCACCGGACGATGACGCAGAGCATGAGCGGCTGCTTGAGCCGGCGGCGAGCTGACCTGGCGCGCTCGACCCGCTTCGCCGGGAAAGCTTGGCGATCTGTCACGGCACCGCCGGCAACGGCTACGCGTTCCTCGCTCTCCTCGAGCGAACCGGAGACGAGCTCTGGCTCGAGCGCGCACGCGCGTTCGCCATGCACGCCGCCGCGCAGGTCTCACTCGCCCGCGAAGCTCACGGCCGAGGCCGGTTCACGCTCTGGACCGGAGATCCCCGGAGTCGCGTCTCTATCTCGCCGACTGCCTCGCAGGCGGTGGCGAGTCTGCCTCTGCCCTAGCTCGTCCGGCTCGCGAGCAGGTAGAGCAGAAGCGGGCCGAGCGTCGCCGCGACGCTGAAGAACCAGACCGCCGTCAGCTCGACGGCGCCGAACTCGCGCTCCGTGACGGCGACCCGTGGCGCAGGACTTCCAGCGGCCGAGCAGGCTGCGAGCAGCGCGCGCGACCTGGGCGGCAGAGACGAGCACGAGCTCCGACTGATCGGCTCCGGAGAAATTCGTAGGAAGTGCGATAGCGACGTCCACGCCGCACGATTGTCCGGAATCCAGACGGCGCGGGCATCCTCGTTCGGGGGAGTGCGGGCGAGAGGACTCGAACCTCCAAGGGCTTCGCCCACCGGGTCCTAAACCCGGCGCGTCTACCAGTTCCGCCACACCCGCGTGCGGACAGGATAGAGCGGCACTTTCGAGAGGTGTCGCGTCCGCGGGCGGCGCGGACGCGAACTGCGCGGCGTAGCGACCCCGGCTGCGATGGCGGCTTCGCAGCGTCTCTCTCGTCATCGGATGCTCGACGAGTTCTCCCATGCCCCAGCCTGGGGCGCGGCGGGCGGCCGCCGCGGTCAGCGAAGCGAGGGCTGGCACAATGGCCGCCGTGAGGACTCAGGTCGTGAAGAGCTCGCGGACAATCGCGTCCGCCTTCAGGTCGAGGTCCCCTGTCGATCACGTGAAGCACGCCGTGGAGCACGCCTCCTCCGACCTCGCGGCCAGCACGAAGATCCCCGGCTTCCGGAAGGGCAGCGGTCCCGCAGAAGGTGCTCGGAGGCGCGGATCGGCCGCGACCGCATCTTCACCGAGGCCGTCGTGAGGTCCCACATCAACGCGCTGGTTCTGAACGCCGCCGACGACGCGAGCGTCCGGCCCGTTACCCAGCCCGAGCTCAACTACGACCTGCCGAGCTCGGAGGACGAGCCGTTCAACTTCACCGCCGAGTTCGCCGTCCAGGCCCCACCGGAGGTGGCCGAGTGGGCCGGGCTCGAGGTGCCCGCCCCGGAGCCGACGTCCCCGACGAGCTGGTCGAGCGCGAGCTCGATGGTCCTCCGCGCGTCGGTCGCCGAGCTCTGTCCCGGTCGAGTGACCGCCCGGCGAAGGACGGCGACGTCATGATCGTCGACCCGTCGACGAGTCGGGAGAGGCCCAGCGCGACTATACGTGGTGCAGCTCGGCGCGGGCCGCCTCGTCGAGGACATCGAACGCGGTCTCCGCGGGATGAGCCCGGGCGACACGAAGACGATCGGGCTACACGGACACCGAGGGGCGCCAGAAGCACGCCGAGGCGACCCTGAAGGAGCTCAAGGAGCCGGTGCTGCCGCCGCTCGACGACGAGCTGGCCGTGCAGCGAGCGAGTTCGAGACGATCGTGGAGCTGCGCGCCGAGATCGAGGAGCGCCTGCGCGAGGCGATCCAGGCCGAGCTCGACGCCGACTTCCGCGCCGCCGCGATCGACAGGCGCTGGTCGAGGCGTCGAACGTCGACGTGTCCGACGCGCTCGTCGAGGCGCGTGCCGCCGAACTGCTCTCCGCGATGCTCCGTTCACTGAGCAGCGAGGACTCGATGCCGGAGACGCATTCCGCGTGACCGGCCAGACCGCCGACCAGCTCAGAGAGACCCTCCGAGCCGAGGCGAGGCGCGCGATCGCACGCGAGCTCGTGCTCGAGGCGGTCGCCGACAAGCTCGCGATCGTGGTCGCCGACGAGGAGATCAAGGAGCTCGTCCGCGAGCAGGCGGAGGCCGCCGAAGAGGATCCCGAGGCTGTGATCGAGCAGCTCTGGCAGGCTTGGCCGCCAGGAGCGCCTCCGCTCGGACCTCCGCCTGAAGAAGGCCTGGACTGTATCGTCGAGGACGTGAAACCGATTCCCGTCGACCTAGCGCGGGCGCGCGAGAGCATCTGGACGCCTGAGAAGGAAAACCCGAGACCGCTGCGAAGTTGTGGACCCCTGGCAGCAGCAAGGGAGCCCGTATGACCTCATGACCCCGCATGAGCCCACTCGTTCCGATGGTCGATCGAGCAGACCTCCCGCGGCGAGCGCGCGTTCGACATCTACTCCCGGCTGCTCAACGAGCGGATCATCTTCCTCGGGACGCCCGTCGACGATCAGATCGCGAACCTGATCATCGCCCAGCTCCTCCACCTCGAGTCGGAGGACCCGGACAAGGACATCTCGCTCTTACATCAACTCGCCGGGCGGCTCCGTCTACCACGGCCTCGCGATCTACGACACGATGCAGTTCATCAAGCCCGACGTGTCAGACGATCTGCGTCGGGATCGCGATGTCGCATGGGAGCACTGCTTCTTGCCGGCGGCGCGAAAGGGAAGCGCATGGCGCTGCCGAACGCCAAGATCCTGATCCACCAGGTCTGGGGCGGATTCCAGGGTCAGGCGACCGACATCGAGATCCACGCCAGGGAGACGATCGCGCTGAAGCGAAAGCTGGAGGAGATCATGGGCAACGCACACCGGGCAGGATCTCGAGAAGGTCTCCGAAGGACATGGAGCGCGACTTCTTCATGACGGCTCGCAGAAGCGAAGGAGTACGGAATCATCGACACATGTCATCGAGCATCGCTGAGTTCGAGGGCTAGGCAGAAAGGCCATTTCGATGTACAAGGAGAACGGGGATGGCTAGGGCAAGCGAAGGAAACGAGCAGCTGCTCTGCAGCTTCTGCGGCAAGTCGCCAGCGGCAGGTCAAGAAGCTGATCGCCGGGCCCGGCGTCTACATCTGCGACGAGTGCATCGATCTCTGCAACGAGATCATCGACGAGGAGCTGACGACTCCGGCGCACGCTCGACCTCGAGAACCTGCCGCGCCCGAAGGACATCTACGCCGTCCTCAACGACTACGTCGTCATCGCAGGAAGAGGCGAAGCGCACGCTCGCGGTCGCGGTCTACAACCACTACAAGCGCGTGCAGATGGGCGCCGAGCGACGGCGACGTCGAGCTCCAGAAGTCGAACATCCTGCTGCTCGGCCCGACCGGGTGCGGGAAGACGCTGCTGGCGCAGACGCTCGCGCGGATCCTGAACGTCCCGTTCGCGATCGCCGACGCGACTGCGCTGACCGAGGCCGGCTACGTCGGCGAGGACGTCGAGAACATCCTCCTCAAGCTGATCCAGGCCGCGGACTTCGACATCAAGAAGGCCGAGACCGGGATCATCTACATCGACGAGGTCGACAAGATCGCGCGCAAGGCGGACAACCCGTCGATCACGCGCGACGTGTCCGGCGAGGGCGTCCAGCAGGCGCTGCTGAAGATCCTCGAAGGGACCGTCGCCTCGGTGCCGCCGCAGGGCGGCCGCAAGCACCCGCACCAGGAGTTCCTCTCGATCGACACGACGAACGTCCTCTTCATCTGCGGCGGCGCGTTCGCCGGGCTCGAGAAGATCATCGGCAAGCGGATCGGCAAGAACGCGGTCGGCTTCGGCGCCGACATCCGCTCGCGGCACGACACGGACAGCGTCGGAGCTGCTCTCGGACGTCATGCCGGAGGACCTGCTCTCGTACGGGCTGATCCCCGAGTTCATCGGCCGGCTGCCGGTCGTCTCGGCGGTGCACCAGCTGCAGCGCGAGGACCTCGTTCAGATCCTGACGGAGCCGAAGAACGCGCTCGTCAAGCAGTACCAGCGCTTCTTCGCCTACGACGACATCGAGCTCGTCTTCACCGAGGACGCGCTCTGGGAGATCGCCGACAAGGCGCTCGAGCGCGAGACCGGCGCCCGCGGGCTGCGGTCGATCATCGAGCACGCGCTGCTCGACGTGATGTTCGAGCTGCCGTCGCGCAAGGACGTCTCCAAGTGCGTGATCACGAAGGAGACGATCGCGCAGGAGCAATACGTAACTGAACGAAGTACAA
>ERZ1370068.636-contig-10581_pt1 | contig 27224 bp, 54 predicted proteins | sample MGYA00561227_ERZ1370068 | MGnify/ENA primary metagenome ERZ1370068 (study PRJEB38410, sample SAMEA6850437) | metagenome | study: Metagenomic assessment of the ecological functions of the soil: analysis of the soil microbiota associated with the...
GATATGCCCCGTTCCAGTTGCATGTTGCTGACCTGTCATGCATGGCAGCCACCGCGCGAGCGGCAATTTGCGGGGAATCGGCGCCTGGCTGTTGGGTGGAGTTGCTTTTGCTCTTTCTCGCCGAAGTCGCCGCGACGCGCGCTCGAAACGCAGCGTGAACTCAAGGGAAATCCCCAACCGCTCTGGCTTAGTCCCCTTCTTCCTCGTCGGGAGCTTTCCCGCCTTGCTGCTGCATTGTTTCCAGCATCAGACATGTCCTCTACCTACGTCCCAAACGTCTCGGCTTACAAAAATGGGGGCTTTTTTGTTGCGTCGCCATGGCGAAGGCAATCGCTGAGTCGCGAATCAGGTTCGATGATCTTCCGTTGCTGAAGTTCGTTCTCGGCCGTAATGATGAGGCGGCCGAAATATGTTTCCGCTTCTTGAGATCGTTGACAATGACTCGGTCCACCCGTGCGCCGACGGCGGCGAGGACCAGGGGCCATCAGATCGTGCGTAAGCGGACGCTCCTTTGCAGCGCCATTCACGAACATGTTGATCGCACTGCCAACGCTGGGATCGACGCAGATCCACGAAAGATCTTCTCTGCATTGCCAATGAACACGGCCACTCCGCATTCGTCGGAATGAGTGGCCTTGATCTGCACTTGGACCACATCCTTGCTCATAAGAGAAACCTATCAGTTAACGATTCAGTGGGCAACTGCCTCGCTCTCCCGCGCGTTCGCGAGGTAGGCGCGGGAAAGCGTCACGTAGCGCTCAGCCCATCGGCGAATGCGAGACTGCTCTTCCTCGCTCAGCGTTTTCTTTACTGTCGCGGGAGAGCCGAGGACGAGCGATCCAGGCAGGATTTCGGTTTGCATCGTCACGGTGGCGTTGGCTCCGATGATACAGCGGCGGCCAATCTTCAGCGCCGTCAAATACGATCGCTCCCATGCCAACAAGCGCTTCGTACCCCGATTTCGCAGGCGTGCACGATGGCCTTGTGCCCCTGATCACCCACTCACCAACGAATGCCGGCATATCGTCGGCGACGTGTACTAACAGAGCCATCCTGAACGTTGGAATGCGCCGATGACAATCGGTGCAATATCGCCGCGCAACGAGCACCCTGGCCAGATGCTTACTTCCTCGCCGATGGTCACATCGCCAGCCACAAACGCGCCGGGCGCAATGAATGCCGTGGGCGCCACAACGCGGCGAGCGTCCGAGAAACATCGCAATCTGCTCTTCGAAAGTCATACCTTGCTATATATCCGTCTGGGCACTGCACCGCAACCCCAGGCGGCTCCAGCTTCCGCAGGCGATTCGAGCCAGCGATTTGTCGCGTTGAGTTGTTGACAGTTAGAAAGAATTCAGCGCATACTGCTTCATGCCTCGAGCAAAGCGCCCCATCTTTCCTTTCATTCAAATGAACAAAGTCGGAACTCGTCTCCTCTGTCCAAAAAACCACTCGGAACCAACAAAGCTGACGCTGAGCGCGCCGTGAACGCCGTCATTGATGGCATCAAGGCGGGCGTCAAAGAAATCCAAGACGGTTCAACTCATTGGATTTGGCACATTCAAGTAGCTTCCGCAAGGCCCGCACCGGGGTGAATCCCAAGACCGAGCAGAAGATCAAGATCAAGGCCTCGAAGACGGTTAAATTTGTCACCGGAAAATCCTTTAAGGAGCTCGTGTGGGGATTTCCCCCCGCACCGAGAAAACCCGTTTCGCTGCAATGCAAAACGGGTTTTCTCGATTTTAGATGTTTTTAGCCGACGGAGATTGGATAATCCTTGAATCTCAAATCCGCTATGAAACCTTCCATCAAAATTGCTGTCACCGGCGCGGCCAGCAGATCGGATATTCACTGCTTCCCTCGAATCGCTTCAGGCGGTCTTCTTCGGACCGGGATCAACCCGTCGAACTGCACCTGATCGAAATCCCGCCGGCTCTCAAGCCTCTCGAGGGCGTCGTGATGGAACTACATGATTGTGCGTTTCCGCTGTTGCACAAAGTGATTGCCACCGTGGAGCTTGATGAGGGATTCCGCACGATGTAAGCTGGGCGCTGCTCTGCGTGGGAGTGTGCCTCCGGAGGGCCGGGATGGAGCGTAAGGACCTGCTCGGCATCAACGGGAAGATATTCGTGGAGCAGGGACGGGCCATCGCGAGACACGCGGCGCCTGACGTTCGAGTGCTGGTTGTTGGCAATCCATGCAATACGAACTGTTTGATCGCGATGAGCAATGGGAAGGAGGTTACCATCGGATCGCTGGTTTGCCAATGACCCGCCTCGATGAAAACCGCGCGAGAACACACAGCTTGCACTCAGGGCCGGTTCGCATTGGCGACACGTCACCAACGTCGCCATTTGGGGCAATCATTCGAGCACGCTGTATCCGGATTTTCAACGCGCGCATCGAAGGCAAACCTGCGACCGATGTGATTGCGGACCGGCAGTGGCTCGAGAACGACTTCATCAAAGCGGTGCAGCAGCGCGGCGCGGCGATCATCAGGCGCGGGGCGTTTCTTCGGCAAAATCGGCGGCCCACGGCGCGGTCGAGATCCGTGCAATCAATTGTCAATGCGACTCCGGGGGACGAGTGGCATAGTGTTGCGCGCTTTGTTCGGACGGAAGTTATGGCATCGAGAAAGGCCTTATTTGCTCATTCCCGACGCGATCGGATGGCGCGAAAATCGGCATCGTACAGGATGTGCCTCTGAACGAGTTCGCCAAGGCGAAGAGTTGAGGCAACCGTCAACGAATTGAAGGAAGAGCGGGCGATGGTCGCGGAGTTGCTCCCGAGCTGCAATCGGAGGAGCCTGGGTCAGCTTTATCCACTCGAAAATGGTCTTCTTATGCAGAAGGGCGCCTCCTTGGGCAATTTGCTTGGCTAATTCGGCGATTTGAAAAATGATCGCGCGCTTCCGGGCGATCGGGCGGGGGCATGGAGGGACGCTTCGAGCTGCTGGCGCCGAATCTCTCGCCACCCTGCCAGATCCACGCATCCGTCGGCTAAATGGCCCGACCAACCGCGGATCGCTCCGGGTGTGAATGGAAAGCATTCGCGGATTGATGGCGGCGGCAATGTGCATGGGCCGCTGTCCACGCTGACCACGAAGGCTGCGGCGCCAGCCAGCCAGATCATCTGTCAGAATTGTCGTTCGATTAAGGAAGTTGATTGTGTTGCCCGGCAACTCGTCGCTGCATCTTGCCGACGCCGGCCAGGACGACAGTCATCGGACGCACGGCGTTGCAGAATTCCGACGACGTGCGCTTGGGGAAAGGACTTTTCCTTCACCTCGGGCAAACGGATGAAGGAGGATAAACGTGCCGGGTCTGAAGGGACATCGAATAGGTGTTCGCGGGAAGCGGAAGCAACGGGATTCGTGACTGCTGGCAGACCAAGGCGTCTCAGAGATTCACGAATACCGCAGCACGGAATGTTCACCTCGGCGCACGCACTGGGCGCGACATCGTCATAAAACCACCTTGCTGCCTTCGCGCGCGTCAGCTGCATGCCCACGCTTCGCCGCGCGCGCGCTGCAGATCGCGCCATGCAGCGCGCTCGAAGCAAGCCTTGCAGATCCAGCGCGACGTCCGGGACGAATCTCTTCGAGTCGAAGCGCCCAGGGAACTGACCAGAAGCATCCCGGCGACGCCGCGGAAATTTTTCGCGAGGAAACGTGACGAATGCGTATCGATCACGGGATTGTCTGTGAGGAGCGGCTTCCCAGCGTTCATCCACGAGCCACGTGATTGCTCGTATCAGGGCAGGAACTCCTTCAGCGCGGCCGCGCAGGGGAAGCGCGTGAATAATGTCGCCGAACGAGCCCGGTTTGATCGAGAAGGAGCGTCTTCAGTTGCGCCAAACGCGTGCGTGGAAATATCGTGATTTTAACGCCCAACTGCGAGACGCTCAGCGAGTCTTCTGGGCAGGCCTGGCTTCGATGATGGCCTTCTGGGCGGCCGGCTAGGTCATGCTCCTATGCGGCGCAGCTGCACCGCTCGTTGCTGCTTAGTGTCGTAGATGCAATAGGCGTGCGCGCCAGTCTCCGTCGCGGGGTTGGCCGACGCTACCCGACATTGATGAGGTAGCTCTTTCCGTGTTGGAGCGCGAGAACGTCAAGCGGGATGATTCTCACCACTTCCGTCGCGCACATAGGCCTTCGGAGAGTGGGTGTGGCCGATGAAGCAAAGAGAGGTATGCTGGTAATTGAAGCTGGCGGCTGCATCGAGGCTGGTTGAAGACGTAGCCCCATTTGTGCGGCGTGTCCAGAGTGGCGTGAACGATGGTGAAATCGCGGACCTGGCGTTGAAGGCGCAGCGAGCGACAGCCATTCCTTGTCGTCGTCCGAAAGCTGTTCCGCGCGTCCAATTGATGCGCTTCCTCGGCGAGGGGATTAAAGCCTTCCTGATCGCCAAGCATCGAGGCTTGCTCGTCGTGGTTGCCTTTGACGACGGGACATTCCAGCTTGCGCACGACTTCGATGCATTCGCTTGGGAAGGCGTTGTAGCCGACGATATCGCCCATGCAAACGTGATGGGAGCACATGTGTGCCTTGGCGTCGGTCGAGGACGACCTTCAACGCGTGATGGTTGGCATGGATGTCGCCAAAGATTGCGAAGCGCATGGAAGAGATGGTAAAAGCTAGTGGTCTCCTGAATTTATGCGCTGCGCGTCGGGAACATCCAGTTTCTTTTCAAGTTCTTGCAGCGTGGCGATGAGGGCGGGTTTCCGTCCCTCGGGGCCTTCGTCATAGAGTTCTCTTCAGGAGCTCGTATGCCATCTTCTCGCGGCCGGGGCACTTTGCGAGCTCGTAGCCTGCGCAAAGCGTGTGATGTAGGGCTGGGGAACTCCGGAAGCTAGGGAGGCCTTGAGGAAAGCCTCGCCTGGCCCCGCAATGATCCTCAAATTTGTCGCGAAGCAGAATCGCCAAGGCTCCTGATAAAGAAAGAAGCTTTCCGGATTATTCTTGATACCGCGCTCGAGATAGTCGCGTCCGAGCTTGAAATATTGGCGCTGGTTGCGGATGCGTAGTGCCTCGCTGGGCTGCGAGGCTATCCTGAAGCGCGGCAGTGCTCGCGTTCAGGCCATGTGCCATGCGGCCATGTCCCAATACAGGAGAGATCGCGGCTGAAGAGTAGTTACGGTGTCGAAGAGACGCTGCCATGCGTCCCCACTCGGTGCGCTCCCATGCATTGTGGGCCTCGATCCAGAGATAGGCGGCAAGTGGGAGCGAAAACCGCTCAAGGCCGCCAGGAAGCCCATTTGTCCAACTCGTTCACGCAGTCCGAGATCGAGAGCGGAGCATTCCGCAGCCCAGCCTGTCTCTTGCGCTGCCTCCAGGGACTTCTTCGACGGGCATCTTGATGAATCCCGAAGACCCCGATCAAGGCGATGGCGATCGTCTGTGCGGATCATAGTTCTCGTCCTGCAAAGATGAAGGCGGCAACGGCGAAATAGACCGCGACGTATACCCACCCCAAGGCGAAGGTTTCGAGGAAAACGTTCAGCAGGTATGGCGGCTCCGGCAATCACGTCATCAGCGAGATTGAACGATTGAAGGTCGGGGAAGAACAGGGCGACAAGGCCGACGATAGCGCGCGTCCACCATTTGATCTCCACGCCCTGCAGCCAGTATTCGCGCGCGGTGGATTGCGAGATGACCGATGAAGTAGACCGCGGCAGCGATCATTGACGGTGAAAGTGACGAGGTGGCGAAGGTGGAGATCAAAAGCGTCAGCGAAGCGAGCAGGAGCGGACTTCACGAAAATGATAAGGATGCCGGGCATCAGGTTGACGTTGAAGGTTGCGTCGGTGACTGCGCTTCAGCGCGGCCGTCAGCTCCTCGGAGGCTGCGTCGCGCAAATTCGAGCTCGCGTTTGCGACGAGCACGCTCTGCTCGCGCAGCCAGAGCACCAGGCAGAAGACCGCGCTCATCAGAAGGGTGAAGAGCAGGAGCAGCAGAAATGATTCCGGCGAGCTTGCCAAGGAGATAGACGAAGCGGGGAACCGGCTTGGACAGGAGGTTATAGATCGTGCGTTCCTCGAGATCCTTGGGCAGGAAATTCGCCGTGGCGAGAATGGCGCAGCAGCGAGGTGAAGATCGACATCGCGCCCGAGGCAGACGTCCTTGAGCATCTGAAATTCCTCTTGAAATGTCAGTCGCGCCATAGAACACCGAGCTGCCGATCGCACAAAGGGCGAAGACGAGGATAATGGAGAAGATCTTTTGGCGGACGAGTTCGGTGAAGGTGTTCCGGGCGATGACGCAGCGATCTTGAATGCGTCATGACGGCATTCCAGATCCGGATCTTCTGTTCTCGCGTGGCGACTTCCTGGGACGACAAATCGAGTGCCGACGTCTTTCCTTCCAGGGCAGCGCGCGATCTGACCGGGTTTGCGGCCGTCGAGGACGCATGTGACGATGCCATGTGAGAACTGCGAAATCCACGGCCCGGAGTTTTGCGCGCATTCCCCGACAGACATCTCTCCCTTTGTCAGGACGCACATGTTGGAAGACTTCGGAAATATTCCCGGCAACGGCGATGCGGCTGTCCATCGGAATCCGTCAATCCGTCGGAGGAGGTGGTAGGAGCAGAACGTCCGCATCGACTAGCTGGGCGACCTCCGCTGATAGGCGGTCGTTATCGCCAAAGCGAAGCTCCTCAGCGGCGACTGTGTCGTTTTCATTGATGATCGGCACGATATTGCCGGCTTCGAGGATGCGTTCGATGGTGTTGAACGCGTTCTGCCGGCGCATCCGGCTATCAATATCGTCATGTGTGAGAAGGAGTTGGGCGACAATCAAGCCGTGACGCCGGAATGCGGTCGCATACATGCGCATGAGCTCCGGCTGACCCGCGGCGGCGCAAGCCTGCTTGCCGGGAAGATCCTCGGGACGGCGGTCGAGTCCTAGCAGGTGCACGCCGGCGGCAATGCGCGGCGCTACTAACGATCACGCAGGAATGTCCCGCCTTGATCAGGAGAGAGATTTCGGCGGCAATACGGCGAAACTGGCTGCCATCCAGCGCGCGACCTGCGGATCGCGAGAGAGTGCCGGTTCCAATTTGAGGACGATGCGGGGCATGGGATGGATCAAAATTCTCGGCGTTCGACCGCTCAACGTTCAACGCTCAATCGAAGAATGCGGCGGCGCGCCACTTCCACGGAGTGTTACGCCTTGAAAGTTGAGCGTTCAGCATTGCCACGGCTGTTGGTGATCATTTCGAGGAATCCGCTTTCCAAGGCGAAGGGATTCCTGAACGCCAAGGACAAGCCGGCGGCGTAGGAGTTCAAGCGCATCAAGGCGGCGCAGCGAGATCTTCGGTCGAGACTCGCTTGGCTAGGGCCTTCACGACCGGGTTCTTCCGCGCGGGAACCCATGCTGAGCGCGCAGCGCCTCTCCGAGCGCGTCAACCACGATCTGCAGGACTACCGGTCGCGCTCGCGCAGGGCGCCCGCTTCGACGAGAGCCTTGATTTGCCCAGCTCGCTCCTCAAGCCAGGAAGAATCTTCGCACGCCTGTTTGTAGCGCGCAGTCTCGTTGCGCAGGATGCTTTCGTAATCGGAGGAGATCTTTTCGCGCAGCTCGGAGAGGATGCCTTGAAGAGAGCGCGTGCAAGCGGAAAGCCTCCGCGACCCCTGGCCTTGCTTCATTCACGAGACATTCCTCCAGCGATTTGAGAATGGCCGATTCCTCTGTGGTCGGTATCTCGCTTCGCCGTCTCCAGGAGCGGTTTCGACGCAGCGCGAGCGAACGGTTTCCAGGATCGCCTTGGGACGATGTGCTTAGAAGAAGGATCAGACGAGCCCGGAGGCGGTTCTTCCAAGGTTTTCAAGAATGCATTGGCCGCCTGCTGCTGCATGCGGTCGGCATCGTGGACGATTGCGACTTTGCTGCTGCCGAGCAGGGGCTTACGCTGGATGGCGTGCTCGAGGTCACGGATCTGATCGATGACGATGCGCCGTGATTTCGACTCTGGCTGCACCATGTGCATGTCAGGATGAGCAAGGGCGCTTTCCGGCGCGCATTCAATGCGCAGCGCGGCAAGATCGGACAGCCAGCCAGGACTTTCCACTCCCGGTGGGCCCGGTGAGAAGATAGGCATGCGCAAGCCGGCCGCGCCCGGCCGGGATTCGCTCAGACGTTCAAACGCCAATTCCTTTGAAAATGGCATGGGGGCGAAGGGCCGCGCGGATTTCGCGGGCAATTTCCTTTTCGGGTTTGGTTGCATCAAGCAGACGGATCCGATTCGACTGGAGTGGCGGCGAGTTCGAGATAGCCGCGGCGCACGGCTTCATAGAAGGCGGGTGGCTGTTCTTCCATGCGGTCGCGATTCCCAGCAGGACGGCGGATGAGCCTTTTCATATGCCTCGGCCGAATCCATATCGAGAAGGAAGGTAATGTCAGGGAGCCTCGGTCCGGCGGCAAATCGGTTGATCACTTCGAGGGTTTCGGCGGGGATCTTTCTGGCCACGCCCTGATAAACTGTGGTTGAGTCAAAAAACGGTCCGAAATAACGATTCGCCCGGCGCTAAGTGCGGGAAGAATTTCCTGCCGGACGAGTTGGGCGCGACTTGCGGCAAAGAGGAGAAGTTCGGTCTCCGGCTCCATGGCGCGGCCCTCCGCCGAATGCTGCAGAAGGTGCCGGATGCTTTCGCCGATCGGCGTGCTGCCGGGCTCGCGGACCAGGACGGGCGTGCTGCCTACGGCGGACAGCAATTCGACAAGCAGGCGGATCTGGGTGCTCTTGCCGCATCCCTCAGAACCCTCGAAGCTAATGAAGAAACCTGTTTGACTCATGTGCGGATATGCCGGAGATCATGAATCTTGATGAGCAAGACTCCCGTGCAAAGCAGGAAAATATGTTTCGTCGAAATTGAAGAGGAGGCTGAAGGTCTTCTTTGAAGAGGCGTTTGATAGTCACGAAGTCTCCTTCGTTAGACGCGCTCGATGCGGTGCCTGAGGACACCGAAGTGTTGTCCGTTTTCATCAGCGGAAAGGGTTGACGACCCTTTTCTCGACGCTCACCCGCTGATTCGTCTGGTTGCCACCCGCTCGACCGGATGCGACCATATCGACCTCGACGCGTGCGCCAGTCGAGGAGTTACCGTCGCCAATGTCGGCGAATTACGGCGAGAATACCGTGGCCGAGCACACCTTCGCGCTCATCCTTGCGCTCTCTCGACGCCTGAGAGATTCGGAGCAGGCTGTGCGCACCGGGCGTTTCAGCCGGGAACGTCTTCGAGGATTCGACCTACGGGGCAAGACGCTTGGCGTCGTCGGAGCCGGCCGCGTCGGACTCCATGTCATCCGCATCGGAGTCGGCTTTGGCATGCACGTGATTGCGTGCGACGCACAGCCGCATCCGTTTTACTGCTGAGTTGCTCGATTTTCATTACGTCCCCTTCGAGCAATTGATGCGCGAGTCTCATGTGGATTACCTTGCACGTGCCTCTCAATCCTATGACGCGACATATGATTAAGCGTGAAACGCTTGCGCTGTGTCGGCTCGGGGTTCTCCTCATCAACACCGCCCGCGGCGGGCTGATCGACTCCGGTGCGGTGATCGAGGCCCTTGACACCGGACAGAGTGGCCGGCGTTGGTCTCGATGTTCTCGAGGACGAACGGGTCTTCCATGGGGGAGCGGCGCAAATTCTCGGCGAGAAGATTGCGGAACGGGTGCGCAGCACGGCTGCGCCGGTGGCCAGGAGACGTCCCCGCATCGGGTTGCCGAGTTTTCGAAGCTTGTCGCGCACAGCCGGCTTCTGCGCCGCCCGGAAGTGGTTCTCACCCGCATGTCGCCTTCAACAGTCACGAAGCGATGGAGCGTCTCAGCACGATTGACAGTCGAGAATATCAGGAACTATCTTGAAGGCCGTCCGCTTAGCCATTGCTGCACATGAACTACTGGCTCGTCAAACAGGAGCCCTCGGCCTATTCGTGGAATGACTTTGTCAAGGGATGGCGGGACCGCCTGGACAGGCGTCAGAAATTTTCAGGCGCGCAATAACCTGCGGTCCATGAGAGTCGGGAGACCGCGTGCTCTTCTATCACAGCGTGAAAGACAAGTCCGTCATAGGCGAGGCGGAGGTCGTTCGCGAGTCGTACCGGATCCGACAGCCAGAAGAAGGGGATTGGATCTCCGTCGATCTGAAGCCGATCAAGGCCCTGCCCGCACCCGGTGTCTCTCGAGGAGATCAAGGCCGACAAGAGGCTCGCCGGAATGACGTTGTTGCGTCACTCACGTCTCAGCGTGATGCCGGTTTCGGCGCCGGAGTATCGGCGCGATTCTGGACCTGGCTCAAGGCTGATTTCCGCTGGCGCTGCACTGGGAAGAGGGACGAATTTATAGGGATGATCACCTACCGACGTGCGGGAGTCGCTTCAACCTTCTCTCCGACGTTTGCGGCTGTGCTTGCGGAAGCCGGTTCTTTTGCGCGGCACTGCGGCGCGGAGCTTGAGATCATCCATGCCGCGGCATTTGACGCGGAGAAGGAGAAGCGCTCTTTCGAGAAGATGGGGACGAAGCGCGGCAATTCGCTGGGTCAACGAAGACCCGCCGTCGCAAGCAATCATCGCCGCGGCGCAGGATTATGATTACGAGCTTCTGATCGCGGGTGCTCTCCAATTCGAAGACGCTGACAGACCGTTCACCAGCAGTGTTGCGCGGGAACTCATGCGCGATGCGCCCTGCGACCTCTTGCTCGTCCGAGGCCAATCGAGTCCCCCGACGTCGTGCGCCGCGTTGTCTTCGCCTTGGAACCCGGCGAGGACGTCGCGCCGTTTCTCGCAATTCTGTAAAGCTTCTGCGACCCGAGCACGTGACGATCGCCGTGACAAAAACTCCCTTTGCGGCGGCAATTGCCGCATCGCGGGGTGAGAGCCGCAGGACGTGGACGCTTGGCTGGACGAACTTGGCGAGTTGCTTTCCGGTGCTGGCGCGGAGATCGAGACGCGAATCGTGACTTCGAACACCGGCTATCCATTATGCGACGTCATTCAGGGCCTCGAGGCGGATCTGTTGGTCGTGAGAGCCCTGCCGGACGAGCACGGAGGCACGCTTCCCTTCACATGGATTGGTTGTATCAGGTGATCCCCACGCGCTTGCTCGTAGCGAAGGATCCCGGACGAAACCGGAAATAGACCAGCACGAACAGTTTCTCCGCCTTGGAAAGCCGATAGCGTTTTTGATAGACTCGAAATCCGTCGGCTTCCATGCGTGAAAAGGATCCTTTCATAGATCGCGCGCATGACTTCGGCCGGTCTAAGGGCGCTTCGCGTCATCCGCGAGGAGGGCATGGCGCGCTTCCGCAAAAAGCGCGCGAGTGCGCTCCGCCTCGAAGCGCATGAGCGCGCTGAGAATTATCGCCCGGATCTCCTCTCAGAAGACGGCCTCGCTGACTTCGAACTTTCGAAGATCTTCGAGTGGAAGATAAATGCGTCCGGCGGCGGCATCTTCGGCCACGTCGCGGAGAATGTTGGTCATTTGCAGCGCATAGCCGAGGAACTCGGCGTAGATTTTGCTTTCTGGGATTCTTGCAGCCGAAGATTTCAACACTGACGAGTCCGACCGCACTCGCCACGCGCCAGCAATAGGCGCGCAACTCCTCATGGGTCTGATAACGGATCGGCTCGATGTCCATTTCGACTCCGAGCGCGATCTCGACTGAGAAGCCGCCGGTCGATTTTATGGCGTGCAAGGACTTGGGCCAGTGCCGGAGGCAGCTCGTCACCGGCGCGTGAGAGCAGCTTTCAGAGATCGAGCAATTCACGCTTTCTCCGCTGGAGAACGTCCCGGTTCGTCAGCAATGTCATCGACGGCGCGGCAGAAGTCGTAGAATACAGGGCGTCCATCCTGCGCTCTTTCGGGAGGCATCCGAGGGCAAAGGCGAGATTGGATTTTCGCGCGTTCGACCGGTCGGCAAGCTGCAGAGTATGGACATTCACAGGCGTTTGTCAGAGCTGATGCGTCCGTCTCGTATTTGAATGAGGCGCTGCGGTCCCGCTCGCCGAGTCCGCCATCGTCCGCCGCCCAGAGGACGCAGAGTCCCAATTCTTGGGCGGTCCGCATCGGCGAGATCGATGAGCTCATCGCTTCCTCGTGGCGATATGGCGATAAGGATGCTGGGGCGATGGACCGAGAGCGCGCGCGAATGCCGGCGCGCCGCTGTGCGGATGGGACCAGACGTCCGGCGAGTTGATTTTCGAGATGCGCTATTCCGCAGAAGTCGAGCACTTCGGAGGTCCGCACGCGGGCGGCGCCTGCATCCGTGCCGCAGATGCGAAATAGAGGCATGGCCACGTTCTCCGCCACGGAGAAGGATGGCAAGAGGCACGGGTTGTGAAAAAGAAAGCCGAAGGTTTGATTGCGGAACCGTCGGAGTTCTTCTTCCGCAAGATGCGTCACGCTTTTGTCCATTCAGAAAGATCGTTCCGGAATCGGCGGGCTCAAGCAAACCGAGAATGCTAAGCAGGAGTCCCCTGCCGTGACTATCCGGGCCGTCAAACTCGCAAAGCATTCCCGAATCAGACGAGGCGGTGACGTTGTCGATCGATGCCTGTCCGGTCTTCGTTCCAATTGGTGCGATGGCAGCAGAGAGCCTGGCAGGAAAGAACGGGATTCATTTTCAGAACGGGATGCTCTGCGCACCGTCCTCGCAGCGTTTGTAAAAGCACACCCAGGCGGCAAGGATCCATCCGCCCGAGATAGCGCCGAGGACGTCGAGAAGGATCGTCCACACATGTCTCCACAGGGCGGCTCCAAGCCAGGCGTTGCCGGAGTGTTGCATTGCCTTGCAGCAGAAATAGCAGAGCGAATGCGGCGAGAAGAAAGACAAGGCAAGGGAGTCCATGCCGCTTGAGAAATCGCCCATGGGCGACAATTGCGCCGCGGAGAGAATCGTTGTGGAGCACGAGCCGGATTTGCACAGTGGCCAGCGCGATCATGAAGGCTGCCAGCGTGGGCCGCGCGACGGCTTCGGCTTACGGCGAAGGTCCTCCAGCTCGCGGGATCGCCGGTGAGCCAGGCTTTCAACAAAGAGCGGGACATGGATGAGAGCAAGAGTTGCAATAATAATCACCAAGGCCCATTTGAGCACGAATCCCATGCGGCGCACGGCAAATATACAGCACGCGTGCACGGCGAAAGTGCAGACCGCGAACCCACCCGTAGGTAATGAGAAGCAGATAGACCTGGAGGCATGTTCCGAGCGAGTGCTCAAACGCAAAAGACAGCGCGTTGACGATACTTGAGACCAGGAGAAGTTCGTGAAGAGAGAGGATGCTGGCAACCTCGGGCAGAGCGAGGAGCGTGAGGGGTTTGGCGATGGATGCCAAGGCGCATGTGGCAAGTGCGGCTAGCAGCAGCCACCCCAAAATCCATATCGTCGCGAGAGGGCGTAGGCCAGTTCACCCGTGAGGCCGCGGTAGTTTGCAAAGAATAGAAACCCGTAGAGGGACTGAGATGGGAAACGTCGCGACCAGACAATTGAGAACACCTGCCAGCGATTCGGATGCAGGTAGGATCGCGGCAAAGGCAATTTGCGCAGGCTCGAGTGCCGTCCTAACAAGCAACGGACCGGTATCCGGAATTCGTCCCATCCTCCAGTGAAGCAGAAGAAATCCGTTAATCGGAAAAGCCCGTAGGCGAGAGTGCGAACCCGGCCAGGAAGTTTCCATAACGCGGCATGACGAAGGACGCATCTCCAGCCATTGGTATAGGCGTTCCGCACTGCGGGCAGGCACAACGCGAGCACCCATGATGCAACGACTGGCAGGATGAGCCATTTGATTTCCGAAGACACACCGCAACATGAGCTAGAAATTTTCGCTGGGAACGAGTCTTTCCAACGTCGAGAGTCCTCGCTTCATGACATTGGCCAACCAGATCACAATTGCGCGGATTTTGCTGATCCCAGTCTTTGTGCTCTTCGCTGTTTACTACGGAAGAAGTGTCGACCAGGGACGGCCGCAGGAGTGGCAAGCGGTGGGCTGCGGTCATCGTCTTTCTCGTCGCATCGGTAACAGATTGCCTGGATGGATGGGTCGCCCGGCGGTTCAGTCAACGAAGTCCGCTTGGAGCCGTGCTTGATCCCATTGCAGATAAGGGGCTGTTGTTGACTGCAATCATCACGCTGAGCCTGAGCAAATGGACTCTACGCGTTCCCGCTTTGGTTTCCCGTTCTCGTCATAGCTCGCGACGCGGTAATCGTCATTGGCTGTGCGTGATATTGAAGCACCTCAATCGGTCATCTCGAAGTGCGGCCGAGCTCGTGGGGAAGGCGGCCTCGGCTCTGCAAATGGTTGCAGTCTCTTGGGTGATGCTGCAGCTGCCCTTTCATCTTTATTCCGTCTATGCCGCCGGACTTTTCACGCTCGTAAGCGGTGTCGGCTACTTGCTCGACGGGCTTGCGCAGCTCCGGCACCACGACACTCCCAATGCGTAACGTCGCAATCGTTGGTCGGACGAACGTCGGAAAGTCCGCGCTCTTTAACCGTCTTGCCGGCCGCAAGATTTCGATCGTTCACGATCAGCCCGGCGTGACGCGGGACCGCATTACGGCGATTTGCCGGCTGAGGCGCTGCGCCTTTCGAAATCGTCGACACTGGCGGAATCGGCGCAGATCCCGATCCCGATTTTGCCAGGCGACACAGGAAGCCGCAGAAATTGCCATCGAAAGCTCAGACGTTTCTGCTCCTCGTCGTCGATGGCCAGGATGGCGCCACGCCGCTGGATTTTGAACTTGCGGACAAACTTCGCGAGGTCGTGTCGCCCGACAATTCTTGTTGTCAATAAAGTCGACGCGCCGAACACGACGCCTTCCCGGCAGACTTCGCGCGTCTCGGATTCTTCTCAGACCCTAGGCGTAAGCGCGGCCCATGGTCGGGGCGTTGCCGACCTCGTCGAGGCGATCGAAGATCTTTCTTCCGGCGACGAAGGACGATTATGCCCCGCTGGAAGCACCCAGACTGGCGTTTGTTGGCCGGCCCAACGTCGGAAAATCGTCCTTGATCAGCAAGATCCTGGATAACCGCCGCGCCATTGTGAGTCACATCCCGGGGACAACGCGCGGGATGCGGTCGATATTGCCTGTGAGCGGGATGGCGCGCGCTTCATCCTTTGCGACACCGCGGGGATCCGCCATCGCTCCAAGCATAACGCATCTGTCGAGGTCTTTAGCGTCATGCGGGCAGAGGACGCGATCAAACGGGCGGATCTGTGCGTGCTTGTCATTGACGCAACGAGGTGGAGTGACGGCGCAGGACAAGAAAATAGCAGGCCTGATTCAAAAGGCGCGCAAGGCGGCCCTGGTCGCACTCAATAAATGGGACCTCGTTTCGTCCCCAGGGCAATCCGATTCCGAACTCTTGCGCAAACATGTCGGCCGTGCTCCGAGAAGCTGTTTTTCCTCGATTACGCCCCGGTCGTCGTCCTGTCGGCGAGAACCGGAGGAACCTGCGAAGGCTGTTTATGATGATCGAAAAGATTCGCCAGCATGCAACGCGTCGGACAGGCACGGGCGAGTTGAACCGTCTGTTGCGCGCTGTGATGGAACGTCACCCGCCTCCCCTTGCATGGCAAGAGACGATTCAAGTTGCTATACGCCACACAGCTCGCGCCGGTGAACCCGACTCCTTTTCAAGTCCGGAGTTTTTGCTTTTCGTTAACGACCCGCGACTTCTGCCCGAAAACTACATGAATTTTCTGCAAGCGCGCTTGCGGGAGAAGTGGAGTATCCCGGCTTGCCAATCTTGTTGAGGCAGCGCGGACGAGAAAAGCGCGAGGCGGGCGCCTAAGCCCTATTGCGTCGAATGCTGCGGCGCCGCTGCAGTCAGAACATTTATGCCGATGCTTAGCACCAGAGTGATGATGGCCAGCCAAACTGGGCTGGGGCTCAAAACATCCGGAGCGATTCCGGAAATACTTGGAGAAATCATCGCGTCTGGACTGAAAAGCGTTTGTGAACAGCGCGGGCGATGGGGTTGCGCAGATCAACTAGCTCGGACTTCGGGCCGCGGAGGGCGTCCACGGATGGAAAAGCCAATAAATGCAGAGCAGCGCGATCATGATCGGAAGGAGCGAACGAAGTTTCCGAAGAAGAGCATTCCAATCGCCAAACGTGCGGCCACGCAATGCCTCCACGCAAGAACGCGCGCAGTCGCCACAAACGCGATGACGGCAGGCAGGTGCCGCCGCGTTGAGATCAAAGCGCGCGATAGAAGTCGCCGCGCAGCAAGGCCTGAGTCGCTCGTGTTCCGCCGCAAAGCGGGCAAGGAAGTCCGGTTGCGCCTTTAAAACGCATACTGGCGAACCGGGAACCAAACGGCGGCGCAAGAGAGCAGGAGGGCCGCAGCAGACCAGCATGGCGACGATGGAGGCGGAGGCGACTGCGCGAGACTTCCGCTGGTCGACTCGCAACGGTGGACTATTCGCATCCTTTCTAAAGGCGTATCCTCTTCTGCGCTCCAGAGGTTTTCAAAATGTTGCCGGGAGAGGGATTTTCTTCTGAGTAACGACGATCCTGATGAAGAAGCGAATCCGTTGCTTTTTCAGCCGCCTTCGAGATTTGCGCCGGAGCTTTCTCAAGTTTCGCAACGCGCTGGCGAAATCACCATCGTGATCTCACCTTTGGGCTGGCGAGCCTGATAATCGGCACGAAGTTCCGCCGATATACCGCGGCGGTATTCTTCGAATTTTTCGTCAATTCCGGGCGACGCACACCTGTGCCTCGGGAGCGATTTCAACAAGGACGTCGAGGGTTTTCAGCAGGCGATGCGGAGACTCAGAAGTAGATGCTTGTTTCGCGACGCGACATGGAGCTTTCCAGCTCCGAGCGGCGCTGACCGCTCTTCATGGGCAGAAATCCGCCAAAAAAGAAGGCATCAGTTGGAAATCGGGCCAATGAGCGCGGTAAGAACGGCACTGGGCCCGGGCAGGACATTTACGGAGAGCCCGCGCTCCCGACAAGCACGGATGAGACGGAATCCCGGATCAGATAGTTTCCCGGCATGCCGAGCATCTGTCACAAGCGCGACGGATTTGCCGCACGGCGATTTCTCGACCAACGCAGGCGTGCGGAGGCTTCATTGTGCTCATGCAAGCTGAGCATCGGCTTCTTGATGTTATGGTGGAGCAGGAGCACGGCCGAATGACGCGTATCCTCAGCCGCAACGAGATCCGCTTCCCGCAATGCCTGCACGCGCTCGCAGTGTGATATCCTGCAAATTCCCAATCGGTGTCGGGACAACGGTGAGCAAGACGTTCTACCAGCCCTCGGTAACCGCTGTCGTCAGTGCGATGGCCGCGTCCTTAACCGCAACCACGGGAATTGCCTGGCGCTCGGTCGTCTGAAGATCGTTGCTGCTAAAAACGTCGTCTCGCCGCGGACTTTCCCTTCCTTGAGAATGCTCCCCGTCACGCGATCCGAAACCCGGTAAGCGATATCAAGGAAAAGTCCAAATTCGGCGGTGGCCGGGACGTTGATTTTGAACGGAGCGGACCGAGCGACGTTGGATCTGTGATGAGTGCAATTCAGGATGGCATCGGCGGTGTCGTCGGAGACGATGGTGTAAGTGCCATCCTCCTGCAAGGGTCTTGATAAGCGTAAGTCGGCCAGAAGGACCTCGACGCGCGCGGTTCGTAGGTCCTGTTCTTGAAGGTGGGGACAGCCAGATCGCGAACAGATCGCATCGGTGTGGGTCGGATTTCTCCAAGCTTGTAACCGCACCCGCCGAGAAAGGCGCAGGCAATCACTGCTGCAACGACGCGGATCATTGTGTGGGGAGAAGCGGCTCGATGGGCTGGACATCCCGACCCTCGGTACGCAAGCGCGGTTGTTTTACTACGGGAAGCTCGTCTGGCACAATTTCGCGCTTGGGCGGGCCGCTATAGTCAGACAGGGCGGAGGTTTCCGACCTGAGCCTGCAGACGGCGGCGGAGGGCGAGCTTCTCTCCGGATTCGGCACGCTCTGACCCGACGCGAAGGATGTCGTCGCCGAACTGGCTGCGAAGCTCCTCGATGCGAGTCTTGGCCGTTTCCGCATCCGCTGACTTCGGCTGCTTGCGGATGATGTCGTTGTAATAAACGATGGCCGCCTTGTAATTCTTCGACCAATCGTAATACTGGGCGATGTCGAGGAGGTTTCCGGCTTCGGTGCGTCCAATTGTGGCCAGGTTGTCTCGAGCTTGCGGTGCTTTTCGCTCTTCGGATATTGAAGGAGAAAGTCTTCGAAAGTTTCCTTTGAAAGGACCAGTGCGGAGAGATCCTGGGAACCTGGAGGTCAATCCGAGCCGCATGTAAATATACGCAATCTGGTAAAGAGCGTCGTCGCAGACGTCGCTGTTCGGATATTTGTCAATACGCCGCTGGTAGGCATCGCGGGCTTGCTTAATCGCCTTCAGCCGCTCGAAAGCCAGACCGAGATTGAATTGTACAGCAGGCGCGTAGATGCTAAACGGCGCGTTCTTGAGGATTGCCTCATACATCTTCTGAGCACGTTCGGCACCGGTGATGCCGGGAACGGGGACCGAGTAGCCAAGAACCATAATTCGACTAAGATCCAAATACGAGTTTGCGATGAGGACCTGCCTGGCAACCACTCCTTCGAATTCCGGTGTGTTCGGATAGGTTGTAATCAGCTTCTGGTAAGCGTCGAAGGCCGCACTCCATCTGCCTTGTATCAGCAGAAGATCGGCGACTTGCAGCTGCGCTTTCGAGGCCAAATTCGAAGCGCGGGTAGGTTTCAAGAAGCGCTTGTAGGCAATGAGCGCGCCCTCGTAGTTTTTGCAGCGTACGATCCTCGGCGCCCTGGAAGGCGCTCTTGTACGTCACTGTATTGGGGCGCGCGAACGACTCCGCTCTCGAAGTGCGCTCAACCTCCCTCGGAATCTGCGCTGTGAGCGTGGATGCAAATGTCAGGAGCGAGAAGAATGAGTGGCGCAAAGATTCGAGAAAAGACATTCAGGGGGCGAAACGTAGAAACATAGTGGCCTGCGTCAAGCTGCATACTCCCCTGAACGCGCTGGAATCCCTGGAGCAATCGACATACCTTCGACTCATGGGCCTTCTTCTCATCGATGGTCACTACTATCTTTACCGCTCGTTTTTCGCCATCCGAGGCCTGACCAACTCGCGTGGCGAGCCCACGAACGCCATCTACGGATTTCTGAAGGCCATGCGCAAAATGATGGCGGATTTGAAACCCGATCTTGGCGCTGTGGTGTGGGATCATGGCCTGCCCGACCGGCGCACGGCTCTCCAGGCGGCATATAAGCAACACCGCCCCGAGATGCCTCCGGAGATGCGTTCCCAAGAGGCATGGCTTCAAGCAAACGTGCCGTTGGCAGGGTTCTCTCCAGCCTCAGCGCTCCAAACACAGAAGCTGATGATCTCATTGCTTCCTATGCCCGCAAAGCCGTGGAGGACGGCCATGAGGTTGTCATCGCAACGAACGATAAGGACATCCTCCAACTCACAAGCCGAACACTGTTGCGATCTATTCGACGGCCAAAGCGGATGCCGGAACGAACGGCTTTGCGCTGCTGGGCCCCAAGAAAGTCAAAGAAAAATGGGGCGTTGAACCCCGGCAAATCGCCGAAATTCTAGCGCTGACCGGTGATAGCTCGGATAATATTCCAGGCGTTCCCGGCGTCGGTGCGAAGACCGCAGCTCAACTTATTCGCATGTATCAAACCGTGGAGAATCTCTTCAAACGGCTGGATACCGTGGAGCCGGAAAACTTGAGGGCAAAAGCTTGAAAATGCGAAGGATCTGGTTGAAGCCAATCGCAGGATGGTGAGCTCTCGATGATGATCTTCCGCTGCCAAAGCCTGTTGACGACCTCAAGATCGCGCCTCAATACGGTCCGTTGATTGCGGCGCTTGAGGCTTGTGAATTCAAAGAGCCTCTTGAAAGAAATCGAAGCCGAAGCCAGCCGCGGCAGGATTGTTCAACAGGGCCAACTCCTCTAAGCATCTCTCGGCTGGCCTTCGGGAAAAGTGAAATTGTCGCGTTTTGGCTCGGAAATTGCTTGCGCTAGCAAGTCAAGTGCCTGATTTTCTTCTCGCAAATGGCGGGAATGGAGCAAATTCAGGGGCTGGCGTTGCAGCGAGACGCTATCGCCGCAAATGCAGCAAAGCTTGCATATTTTAGCAAGCACCGCTGATGGAGCTTCGGCAGCTTGTCACGGCGGAGTTGGAGGCAAATCCGACTCTTGAGGAGGGAACCCGGGAGATTGCGCGGGAAACGGAGGCTCGGGAATTGGAGAAAGCGGATTTGGCCGACCAGTGGAACGAATATTATGCACAGCGTGCGACTTCAGAGCCTTGGACGGCGGATGCTCAGGCGAGGCGTCAGGCATTTCTTTGACTCGCAGACAAAGGCGCCCACCTTGCAACAGCACCTGCTGGATCAGCTGAGTGGGTCGGACATGAGCAGTCGGGAGCGGGGCATCGCGCTAGTGGTTATCGGCACCAGCATTGATGACCGGGAGTGCATCTGCGCGCGACGGTGGCCGAGATAGCTTCCCGGAGGCGGGCTGTCTTGAGAGACGAGGCGGAGAGGGTGATCGAGACCGTGCAGGGCTTCGATCCCGCAGGCGTGGCGGCGCGCGACCTCTCAGAGTGCCTGCTACATTCCGGGTTACGCCGCAGCGGCGAGGCAATACAGTTTGGAGAGCCGGGTGTGCGGCACCATCTCGAAGAATTGAGTCGGCGCAAGCTTCCCGAAATCGCGCGCCAGTTTCATGTCTCGCTCGACGATGTTCAGGATGCCGCAGAATCTCATCGCGAGGTTGGAGCCCGACCGGGGCGTCCATTCTCCGCAGAAGACGAGCAAACGGTTCTTCCTGATGTAGTCGTAGAGCGAGACGGTGATGGTTACACGGTGTCGCTAAATGACGATGAGATTCCCTCGTTGCGCATCGGCGATGGTTACGAAGGACATGCTTTCTCAGTCGGCCGCGGATCGCGGGGGTGCGGGACTATTTGCGGGAGAAGATTCGTGGGGAGGTTCTTCATCCGATGCGTTCAGCAACGTCAGGCACACACTCTTGAGCATCGCGCGAGAAATTGTCGAACGGCAGCGCGATTTCTTCGGACGCGCCCGGCCCCACTTACGGCCCATGACTATGAGTCAAAGTGGCCCAGGCAGTGGGTGTGCACGAAACGACGGTTAGCCGCGCCGTGTCAGGCAGGTTACATGGCTACACCACGAGGCCTCTTCGAGTTGAAGTATTTTTCACTTCCGGCTACACGACAGACAATGGCGAGTCGGTAAGCAACGAAAGCGTGCGCCAGGCTATTGCCGAGATCGTCCGCAGCGAGGATTCCCGGCACCCCGTTAGCGCATCAGGACATCGTTGCGATGCTTTCCGAGCCGCGGACTTCCCATCGCGCGCCGGACCGTGGCGAAATATCGCGAGCAGCTTGGAATTCCGCCAAGCCATCTGCGGAAGTCTTTTTGAGCTGAGATCCCGCGATGAGTGCGCTTGTCGTCGCCTGCGCGCAAAGCATATTGGATGCAGCATGCCGCCTCTTGATGAACAGACTCTTCGTGACGCCCTCCGGCGGAGTGAGGATATCCGGGCTTTTCGCGAGGCATCGTATCGTTCGATCTGGTCAAGGGAGATCCGAGTCGAGGGCGAGGCATTTTCGTGCAGCTTGTGCTTGACTACAGCAGAGCCCGCGGTTGCCCGGCAGATTCGCGATGAGGCGCAAGCGGCGCTTGCGGGGTAGAGCGGGGTTAGGCGCGTTGAAATCAAGGTCGATATTCAGGCGCCAGCCCGAGGCTGCTGGGATTCCCGGTCCAGCGATCTGGAAGGTGTCGAGCATGTCTTCGCCGTGGCGAGTGGAAAGGGGGTGTTGGCAAGTCCACGGTGGCAGCAAATCTTGCTGTCGCGCTGGCGGCGACAGCGCGCCTGGGCGGGTCTTTGCGATTGCGATCTCTATGGCCCGAGCATCGCTCTGATGTTCGGCAGCAACGAGCGGCCAATGGCTGATGATCAGGATCGCATCCTTCCCATCGAGCGCGAGGGACTGAAGCTCATGTCGATGGGCTTCTTGCTCGACGATGCCTCGCCCGCCGTGCTTCGCGGTCCTATGGTAACGCGATACACGCAGCAGTTTCTCCGGCAGGTAGCTTGGGCTCCTCTCGATTACCTCGTACTCGATCTTCCGCCTGGCACCGGGGACATTCAGCTCACCATCGTCCAAGCCGATCGCCTTGAGCGGCGCCGTCATCGTCACCACGCCGCAGGAAGTGGCGCTCATCGATGCTCGCAAGGCCGTCGACGATGTTTCAAAAAACAAACGTTCCCGTTCTCGGACTTGTCGAAAACATGAGCTACTTCTGTCTGTCCCAGTGACGGACGCCGCTATGAGATCTTCGGCTCCGGCGGTGGAGAACGCGAGGCTGCGCGCCTTGCGAGTGCCGCTGCTGGGAAAGAGTGCCAATTGAAATCGCGGTCCGTGAATCCGGCGACGTGGGTCGCCCCTCGCTGCCAGCGATCCGCGCACGGGGCCGTGGGCAGGGTTTTCAAACAGATGGCAAATCAAATCCTGCAAGCTGTGAAGGCTGCGCTGACCGGCTCGTATTTTAATCACAAACTAATGTATAATAAGTGATTTATGTAATTTTAATTCGAAGGAGGAGACCGAAAATGCGTTTGACAGGAAGAGAAATGGTTCGTTTAATACAGCGAGCGATGAATCCCCAGAGGAATGAGGGCTCGGAACTCGTGAAGAACTCGGTTCTGTACAAGGAATTTCTGGCCGAAAGAGAGGAGATCTCTTCGTCCATAAATGGATAGAAAGCGAGAAGGCATGGCCATGACATCGGGTTTGAGCGTGCGCTTTGGATTGGATCGTCAAGTATCGCTCCGCTTGGCGGGACGAACGATCGAAGCAGCAACGCAAAGCCGCATAACATTTTTGCGACCTTTAATGCAGCCCCGAGAGGGTTGGCGAAGGCAGATGTCGAACAGCAGGAAACGCTTCAGTGGTGATGGACGCGGATGCGATCCGCCAAGGCCATCCGCCGAATCGCACACGAGATCATCGAGCGAAACGCACGATCTTTCCGCGGCTTGATCATGTCGCAGGTATTCCGACGCGCGGCGTTGAGGTCGCGCGCAGAATTCTGTCGAGCACATCGAAGCGATGGAAGGCGTGCGGCCCGGATTCGGCATCGGTGGACGTCTCGATGCACCGTGACGACATTTCCACGCCGTGGAAGGCCGACGACGGTCGTTCCCCACACAGCTTCCCATTGAGCTCGATGGACGGACAATTGTTCTCGTCGACGACGGTGCTTTTACCGGGCGGAGCTGTCGCGCGGCACTGGATGCAATTTCCTCGTTTGGACGGCCGCGCGCCGCATTCAATATGCGCGTTCTTGTGGATCGAGGACACCGGGAGCTGCCGATTCGCGCCGATTATGTCGGGAAGAATCTTCCCACGACGCGGGAAGAGCGAATCCGGCGTCCGATTTGAAAGCCTTGATGGCATGCCGGATAGCGTCACAGCTGGTGAGAGCGTCATGAGCCGCTGGACGCGACAAGGATCTCCTCGGGCTTGACGAGCTGAGCGCGCGGAGGAGACTCTGGAACCTCCTCGAAACTGCGCGCGCCTTCAAAGGGGTCTGGCGAGAAGCTTGAAAAAGGTTCCCGCACTGCGCGGGCGGACGCTGGTAAATTTTTTCGTCGAACCAAGCACGCGCACGCGCGACGTCGTTTGAACTGGCTGCCATGCGTTTGAGCGCGGATGTCGTGAACATCGCCGCGCGGCGCATCCGAGCCTTCCAGAAGGGCAGAGACACTCAAGGACACCGCGCTGAATCTTCAGGCGCTGCGGGCCGGACATCATTGTGCTGCGCCACAGCTCTGCCGGGCGTCCTCGCGCTTTCTCGCGGATCGGCTCGAGCGCCAGCATCATCAACGCCGGGGACGGCGCGCACGAGCATCCCACTCAGGGCTTGCTGGATGCGCGTTTACGATTCTGCGAGAAGCGGGGCCAAGTCGAAGGCCTCAATATCGCAATTGTCGGCGACATCCTCTTCAGCCGCGTGGCCCGCTCAAACATTTATGCGCTCACCAAACTCGGCGCCAAAGTCACCGTTGTCGGTCCCTCAACGCTGGTCCCGCGTGCTTTGAAAGGCTGGGCGTGCGTGTCGTTCCACAAGCTCGACGAGGTCCTGGAATCTTCCTGACGTGATCAATCTTCTTCGCATCCAGCACAGAACGCCAGCGCAAGGAATATTTTCCCGGTCTCGGCGATACATCTCGCTGTTTGGCCTGACGAAGGCGCGCGCTGCGCGGCTAAGCCCGACTGCCTAATCATGCATCCCGGCCCGATCAACCGCGGCGTCGAAATCGACAGCGATGTCGCTGACGGATCCGCGCAGCGTCATTCTCGAACAGGTTACCAACTGGGCTCGCCGTGCGCATGGCCGTTCTTTATCTCTGCTGCCGGCGGCGTGGGCCTTTCCTCGCTGAAAATAGCTTCGCTATCGCCAACGGCCGAGTCATCGATCCCGCCGAACAAGCGCGACGAGGTCGCCGACCTTTGGATTGCCGACGGGGTCGTCGCCGATCGGTCGATAGCCGCGAGCCAGCATCCCAAAGCCGAACTCATCAGACGCAGCCGGTCTTGTCGTGGCGCCGGGTCTGATCGATATGCACGTGCACTTTCGGGAGCCTGGCCAGGCGCATAAGGAGACGATTGCCTGCCGGTTCTCGCGCAGCGGCGGCAGGCGGATTCATTCGAGCGTCGTCTGCATGCCGAATACCAACCCGGTGGCCGACAACGCCGGAACGATTACCTTGATCCGCGAAAGGCGCAGGCCGCGCGCCATGCGTCAACGTCTTCACCACGGGTGCGATCACGAAGGGCACTCGCCGGAGAGGGCTCGCGCTCCGTATGGGTCGATGATCGCTGCCGGGATCGTGGCGATCACGGATGATGGACACTGCGTCGCAGAACCACTGAGGTCGATGCGGCGCGCGGTCGGATACGCCCGAATGTTTGAGCCTGCCCGTTCTGGATCACTGCCAGGATTATTCGCTTGGTCGGCGACGGTGTGATGCATGAGGGCGAGTGGAGCCTCAGACTCGGCTTGCCGGGATGGCCGCGCATCGGAGAGGAAGTCATTGTTACGCGCAATATTCCGCTTGCCGAGCTCTGCGACTCGCCCATCCACTGCCAGCACATCAGCTCTGGCGGCAGCGTCCGCTTGCTGCGCGATGCGAAGGCCAGGGGAGTCAAGATTTCAGGCGAAGTCTGCCCGCATCACATCGCGTCTGACCGACAAATGCCTTCGCAGACCTTTGACAGCAATTACAAAATGAATCCGCCTCTGCGCACCGAACGGGATATCGACGCGATCTCTCGAGGGTCTGTGCGGACGGCACGCTCGACGTTCTTGCAGCGACCACGCCCCGCATGCGCTTTTACGAGAAGGAGGTCGAGCTCGATCAGGCGCCGTTCGGAATCACTGGCCTCGAGACCGAGTTCGCGCTCTTCTGCGACATCCTCGTGCACAAGAGGAGCGGTCGCTCGATTTGCCCCGCCTGATCGAGATGTTCACCGTCGAATCCCGCGCGTTTGCTTGTCTTTGGATCGGCGGAACATTTTCAGACTGGTGCTGCGGCGGACGTCACGCTCGATCGATCCGGATCTGGAATGGACGTTCGATAGGGAAAAATCGCGATCGACGTCTCCGAAACACACCGTTCCATGGCGGCAAACTCAAGGGCCGTGCGGTCACGAACGATTGTAGGCGGGAAAACGGTCTGGGGCGCGGCGAAGCTTGACGGCTGCATACACGCTCATTGCCTCAGATCCCGCCTCCCGGAGCTCAGGGCAGGTGTCCTGCAGACGCGCCGCGGTGCCGTTGAAACGCCGATTTTCATGCCCGTTGGCACACAAGGCAACCGTCAAGCAGCAGTGTCACCCGTCGGAGCTTCACGAGCTCGGGGCACAGATCATTCTGGAAATACCTATCATCTCCAACGTCCGGCCCCGGAGAGAAGCTTATCGCCCGGCAAGGAGTGGCCTGCACAAATTCATGGGGTGGCAGCGGCCGATACCACGACAGCGGAGGTTTCCAGGTGTTCTCTTTGGCCAGAGCTGCGGAAGATCACCGAAGAGGGGGTCATTTCCAGAACCATCTGGACGGCACTCCGACGACTCATCGGACCGGAGCGCCTCGATGGAGATCCAGCAGGATTTGGATTCGGACATCGTCATGGCTTTCGATGAATGCGTCCGCCCCATCCATGTTCCTATGACGGATGCGTCGCGCAGTCTTGACCTGTACACTTCGGTGGGCGTCTCGCTGCAAGAGCCTGGTGGGATGACGAAACGGGATGCGTGACCGGCCGCCGCTGTTTCGGAATCAGTTCAGGGCTCGGCTTACGCCGATCTTCGCGAGCGCAAGCGCCCGCGGGCTCTAGTGGCAAACTCGGATTCGACGGCTACGCCATCGGCGGCGTAAGCGTCGGCGAGCCTGAACCCGAGATGATGCTGGCCGTTGAAAATGCGGAGGCGTTTCTGCCCCTGCCGACGCGCTGGCTATGCGATGGGCCTCGGAACGCCTCCGCAGATGATTGAGATGATCGCGCGAGGAGTGGACATGTTCGATTGCGTGCTGCCCACGCCGCATCGCGCGCAACGGGACGCGCATTCACGCGCCAGCTGCACCTTGTCGCTGAAGAACGCGGGCTTCGCAGAAGATCCTGGCCGATCGAAGAAGATTGTCGAATGCCCATGCCTGCCGCAATTTTTCACGCGCTTACATTCGGCCATCTGATCAAGGCGGAAGAAATCCTCGGCCTCAGGCTGGTGACGCTGCACAACCTGCATTTCTACTTGAAGCTGATGCGGACGGCGCAGGATACGCGATTCTCGAAGGACGCTTTGCTGAGTTTCGAAAAGAGTTTGTCTCGAGCTACCGCCCGAACGCAGATCTTCTAGAGGCGCTGTTGCGCCAGGCGCCTCATAGCTCACCATGGATCGCGCTGATACTCGCGCACGTAGTTGTAGCGAGTCTCGAGCCGAGCTCCGGCGGGAACTCTGATAGCCGGAATTGATCCAGGGAATGTCACTCCGGCACGGCGGCCGATAGCTGCCCTTAACGGTGGGAAGGGGAATGTCACCATCTCGTAGATGCCGTAACCAAGCCGGGCGAATGAACGCCCAATTCCACGGGCTGAGGCCGTAAGCAATACGTAGCG
>ERZ1370068.8076-contig-6958_pt1 | contig 27221 bp, 37 predicted proteins | sample MGYA00561227_ERZ1370068 | MGnify/ENA primary metagenome ERZ1370068 (study PRJEB38410, sample SAMEA6850437) | metagenome | study: Metagenomic assessment of the ecological functions of the soil: analysis of the soil microbiota associated with the...
CAAGAGAATGTGTCGCCGGCGACAGCAAAGTGAGGGATTGGTACATATCGCGACTTGACCTTCGCTTGAGTTAACAGCTCTGTTTTCCAGTCTTTGCCGCTTGTTCGCCGATCTTCAGATCGCGCGTCGCTGATCGTTTGTTCGAAGTATCCATGCATGTGTCGCGCTTCGTCTAACAGCACTACAGGCGCGAAACGATGGTCGGATGGCAGCGCCGCGAACTGCCGACACGGTGGCCCTGGCCCGCCACGACTTTCGGTCAAACATCGCGTAAGAACCGCAGCAGTTGCCAGATCCGCCGGTTGAAGGATCAAAAATGAATTTGCCAGAAGTCTACAGAAATGTTCTTCGCTTTTCGGCCATAAAAAATCTCGCTGGTGCTTCCAAGCTGGCAATTCGCACGTACTAGCGGCAGGTTCGCTGACAGTTACGCCTTGACGGAAGCAGACAGCGGTACTGTTTCGCGTCGTTCATGAATACGCTGCACGTACAGCTCGGCAGCGCGCCGTCAGCAGCCACATCGAACGGTGCCGCGCCACATCGAGGCCGAGTGCTTGCCCGACGTTAACAGGTACTGCCCGCAACACAAGTGACGCACTTCCAGCTGCCGTTTGTGCCTACAAAAGCCGCGGCCGAGGCCGAAGGACCGAGGCCGTTGTTAGCTACACAGGAAGCGAGATAAACCACTGTCGGCACCAGCAGCGCAGGTGCTGTCGAGAAATTTTGGTGTCAAACCTGGTAAAGATGACGGCGGTACAGCTCGCTGCCCACTTGTCGGCGGCCACGAATTCGCCGCGGACTCATCGCGATCTATCAACCCAGCGAAGCCGCGAATCTTCTAGCTGGTCGCCCGAGCGTTCTGGAACGGCCCAGGTAGCCTCGTACCATGTCGATACGGACGTCAGTACAGGCATCTGCTTCTCGATCGAGATGGCGACGGCCACTGCCGGGCTTACCAAGGCTGAAGTCGTTATCGGACGCCTATGGTTAAAGAGCGGATCATGAGCCAAAGGTCATCGACTTCGGCCTGGAAACGCATCGCCTTCGCCTGGCGAAGGCGGCCCGGTGTCGATCACTGGGCGACGGACGTTCAGAGGAATAACGTTGAAAATTATCGATTTCCAAACCAGAGCAGTGTCTCCATAATGATCGTGGAACATGCCTGCCGCATGAAGCTGTCCGGCAGTCACAGTCATCCGGTCGATTGCCGCGCCATACGCCGATAACCTCGAGCAAGCCATCGCAACCACATTCTCTGATCGAAACCGGTCCGTAAACAGTCGTTCCACCTGAAAGGGGGTTTTTTGGTAGCGACGTCACTCGCAGCGGGTACGACTGTCGACCGCACTCGGCCACGGGTGAAGCTGCGCAGTAAACTACGAATATCACCGGAGACGCTGAGCGACGATCTTCACCACGCGCGCTCCTGGCAGATGCGAGCGCTGAGGCGGAAAAAGGTTGCGGACAGCCGCGGAAGCCGGAATACGCTGACGCACCAAAGATCGTCCCGGCGTCAACGACGTCAGCCGCCGACCCAGGCCAAGATCAAGCGCGGAGAAATCCCATCGGGGCCAGCGCGAACAGCCAGCGTCCTACCCCAGCCACGAGACTCGTGAACTGATAGGTGCCGCCGAGCAGGGGAAGTCGGCATCCACGAGATCCCACTCCGAAGGTTCAAAGCGCCCGGCCGGAACCTTGCCAAACCCCGGCGGGAACAAACGCCCACTGCGAGCTGAAGGCAGCCCGCCACAGGTGGTGGCTGGTCACCGATTGAAGCCACACCGACGGCACGCGACGAAGCCCCAGTCACCCAAAGGCCGGTGCTAGCGCGATCGCGAATTGTTCGCGTTCGCGCAGTTAGTCTCACCTCCATTCGAAATTACAAAGGCCGGAATAACCCGCGCTTCGATACTATGCGCTGCGCCATTTCTGCTGGGGAGAACCAGGAACCCTCTTTGTCGGCCCACGCCTGCAGCTGCATTCCAGGCGCAGATTCGCGATCGCCGCGTCGCGCGTACGCGCTGCCTGCGCCCACGGCGCTTCCCGGGTTTCGTCTGACATGCGTGCCATTTCCGCTTACGATTACGTCGCACCGATACGACAGGAACTGACTCGCGACGCTTCGCGGGCGATGCGCGTTAACAGAGATTTTCGTTAGCTACGACGCGGAAAACCCGGCGCCAGATGCTGCAGCCGATTATCAGCGTTGTTCAGGAACGACTGGTAGCGCGGGCGGTAATGGAGTTTCATTCGTTTTTGCATCGAGTAGTTCATCGCCGGTGAGCTCGTAGCGCCTGATGGTGCGACGTGCCGTTGCTGGTCAGCTGCCTGACGCGCCGTAGCTGACGCTGACGCGAGCGCTTCGGCTGGCGCTGCGCAACAGTTGAACGGCGGCGGGATTGCGCGCCAGCCGACGGTGGAATTGTCGAAACCATGAATCGGGCGATCGAGCGTAACGCGTTCCCGAGCGTCGATGAAACGCCGGATAAATAGCTGGCCAGGCTATACGCTTGGCTGATATTAACGATGCCCAGCAGGTACGCGAGCCGTACGCTTTTTCTGAGGTTGATGCTTCGCATGATCACGAGCTGGCGATGGGATTGGGATTCAGATCTCTACCGGCTGTTCGATGGTGTCGAGTGCTCTTCATGGGCCGCATGCTGCTTCCGCTGAGCGCACGACGCCGCAGCCGAGCCTGTAACCTCAGTGCCGATCGATGAAACGACGATTAACGTTGCGCAGATGCCGTGGCGAGCGGGCCAGAGCTGAGGATCCTCGCCGCCGATGAAAGCATCGTCGCACCGCGAACACATGCCACGCGGACATTCAGCCGACGATCTATTCGGCGCGTTCTCTCTAGCTTACGTCAGCCTGGCGCACAGTTCGGGCGGTAAATACCATTAATATGAATTGTGAAACAGCGGCAAGAAGAATCCAGGAGTTTATTCTCTGCCCGGGAGAGGCTGACGTAGCGTTCACGAAGGGCGATGCTGGCTCTCTTGTTCAGGTGAGAAGTGGGGAAATGTGCTGCGACGTTGTGCCGGTCATCACGATTTCCACACCATTGTCGAGGCGTACACACGGACATCGGCAGATCATCGACCCGCCTCCGGCCGCCGCTGACGCGCAAATGCCGCATCCGGTCGTTTGGATAAACCCGAGCAGAGTACAAGTATGGCTGCCACTGAGAATTAGGCCGATGCACTGGTAAAGAGTGCAAGGCGGCAGCCTGAGGCGATTGGAAATGATCGGGCGACAACGGATCACTGATTGTTATGGCGCGGCATGAGAGGAAGTGAACATGCCGGAGGTGCGTACACTGGCAGGCGAGCGTATCAGCAGCGTTTGACACTAAAAACAGTTGACTCAGGCGACACTGCAGCCAATACAGCTTGCAATGCAAAGAATAAACCACTGATTATGACAGTCACTTACGATCGTCAAGGTTCGCTTGTCGTCGAGTTAACTCGACCGGCACCAAACACTGACAATACAAATATCGCGAAACCTTCAGAAGGGACGCTTCACAGCTCTTCGAGCACACTGGTAAGCTGCGAATTTTTCGTGTAGCCGCGTGGTACCCGACTGGTACCGGTGGTCGAGGTGAATGGCTGAACTACTGGCGCGCCAGGGACCGCCGTCTGCTAAGATCTGACCCCCGGTGCTGCCATGTACTCGCTTCTCAAGAAATATCGCAGCGCAGTTTCAGGAGGTGACGGGGTATCACGAACCAGGCCGAGGTGGGCAAGGACGGCACAAGAGTCGTCAACCCTCGATGTTACCGCGCGCTGGAATAGTTAGTCGCAAGAGGAGGTCCGAATGCCTGGCGTGAACATGGTGAGCGCCCAGCAGGCTCTTCCCTGAGTATTGGCGCGGCAAAGAGCTGTCACCAGTTCAGCGCCGCCGAGCGCGCGAACGCCAAAAATCCCCAGGTGCTTTGAAGCTCAATTCGCGAAGCGCTCCGGCAGCTGAGACTTCGCCAGCGCGTCCCTGCTGCTGAAACAGGAATGTCCTGACGACGATCTTCGTGAATAATGGCGTGACCAGCTGGCAGCCAGATCGGCAGGCCGTTGACCACTCCATCGCGCCGTACGATGTAGACGGGATGGCGATACGATAGCTCCGTCTCGTAGCTGAGGTAGGTGCCGCACCTTCGACGCCAGCGACATCGCGAATACAGGTTAATAAAGCTTCTGGGTAGAATTCGCAGTGCCAGTCGGCGGTTCGACGTGATGTTTGACGTCGCACTGGTAAACGAGAATCCGGCCAAGCTGAGCGCAATCGTTTGCTGATCGGTGCGCGCTTCCGCCGCTACGCGGTAGTAACCGGAGTCGTACTGATGGTGACGGCGTTACGACGCGCCTCACCCTCGGCTCATGAGCCGATGTGGCGTCAGGCGAACCATGCTGTAAACGCGGTATTGCGTACCACCGCGCGCGATGGCCGCGACTTCACGTCGCCGTTTCAGCCGTTACCGCGATTTCTCGCCAGCAATCGCAGACGCCGCCCGTGATCCGGATTGCGCAGCGTTCATCTTATGAGCTGTCTTGATTCACCGCGAGAGATTGTCCTCGCCAACGACGATTATTACCCAGCGGCGCCGCCAAATGCGTTCGGAATGGCGGCAGCTTCAGCCGCGGTAAATGGGTGCTGCGTCGAGGTCGCTGGCAGTTGTATCGCGACCGCGCGTGCTGGTGCGTTCGCGATACCACACGGCCGCGCTTATAACATGCCGTAGCGACAGACGTTTCATCGCCAGTGCGCGCAACTGCCCGGCATACGCTACGTTCGCGTCTTCGCGCCAGCATTTTCGCCCAACAGCAGCCACGCAGACGAGCTGGGTACCGTTGTAGACAACAGCACGGATATCGCGCAGCTGCCGCGATCCACGCCCAGCGCTAAACGCCGGCAGATTCGCGGGAATTGTCGATGAGCTGCGTCATGCGCACAACGACGGATCGCGCGACGCAGCCCGGCGTTAGTGCGGTGCTTGACGCGTTAATGCGACGCCAGTGCCACAAAGCCGACGGTGGCAGGTCAGTAGCCGGGCCGCGGTTGTCGGTACGGTCGAGTGCCACAGCACGACGCGCATAGCCGCCCGTCGAACGCATTGCCAGAGGCCCGTTTCGAATATGGCGGCAGCTGGCGATTTACGCGGCAAAGCGCCGCGAATGGGCGATGGCACTGGTTCGCGAGTCTTCCGCAATATGGTGTTTCCTGAGGAGCGATGACGCCGAATGGGTAGTCGTCTCCTTCGATGATGCGCTGGGGATCTGACTCCAGAGCAGGCGGCGGCGTCCGGTATCGGCGGTGGCAAAGCCGCAGCGGTGAGTCCATCGACCATGCGCCAGTGCCTGTGCATGAACCGCCGGGACAACCAGCGAGTGTAAATGAGCCCGACAGTCCAAAAATCATGTGCCCGAGCCTGGATCCTTGCCGTGGCGCTGCTGTCGACGTTGACCGCACCACTCGCTGCGCACGCCGAATCGATTCCGCGTCCTGAGGGCATCCAGTCGGACGTGAATTTCTGGATCCGCGTCTACACCGAAGTGACCACCAATGAAGGTTTCCTGCACGACGAGCGCAATCTCGCGGTCGATCTACGACACGCTGAAGTTCGGTGCCTGGCGGTTCATCGCGCGAACGCCAGCGCATGGTCGATGAGCGGCGCGACCGCCACATCGCCGCCCTGCGGCGCATCATCGCCGCGCTGCCGACCGAGGCCGGACGCGAAGCCCTGTCCGCGGAAGACAAGCGCCTGCTCGCGCTCTGGGGTCCGAATCCCAGCGTCATCATTCTCAAGGAGGCGACCACGCCGCATTCGCTTTCAGCTGGGCCAGGCCGATCGCTTCAAGGAAGGTCTGATCCGCTCCTCGAGCTGGGAAACCCACATCGCCGGAGACTTTCGCGAACCAGGGTCTGCCGCCCGAGCTCGCGGTGCTGCCGCACGTCGAGTCGTCGTTCAACGCCGCCGCCTACTCGAAGGTGGGCGCCGCGGGCCTGTGGCAGTTCATGCGTTCGACCGGCCGGCGCTACATGCGCGTCGACGATGCGGTGGACGAGCGCCTCGACCCCGTACCGCTCGACCGAAGCCGCGGCCCAACTACTGGCCTATAACTACCGCGTGCTCGGCAGCTGGCCGCTGGCGCTCACCGCGTACAACCACGGCGCCGCCGGCATGCGCCGCGCGAAGGAGTCCGTGGGCACGGACGACTACGTCAAGATCAACCGCACCTACAGCAGCCGCACTTTCGGCTTCGCGTCGCGCAATTTCTTTCCGTCGTTCCTGGCCGCGCTGACCATCGACGAGAATCCCGAGAAATATTTCGGCGCGCTCGAGCGCCGTCCCGAACAGAAATTCCGCGAAATCACCATGCCGGCGTACGTGCGCCTGGCGACGCTCGAACGCACGCTCGGCGTGGATCGCGAACAGCTGCGCGTGCTGAATCCCGCGTGGCGCCCGACGATCTACAACGGCACGCGGCTCGTGCCGCGCGGCTACCGGCTGCGCCTGCCCGCCGACACGGCGGAAAAATGGACCGCCGGAACTGCTGAGCGCGCGGTTGCCCGCCAACGAGCTGTACGCGGGCAGATCACGCCGCGCACGCATCGCGTGCGCAAGGGCGAGACCATGGCGGCGATCGCGCAGCGCTACGGCATGACGGCCGCGCGGCTCGGCTGAAATGAATGGCATGTCCGCGAACGCCAGCCTGCGCGCCGGACGCCGACTGCAGCTGCCCGAGCAGTTGCCGCGCACGCTGTCGGGCGCGGCGCCGCGACTGCGACGGTGGCCGCGGCTGAAAGCGCTCCGCCGTCGCCGGCGAACGCGACTGCGGCGAGCGCGCCGCTGGGCGACTTCTATGTCGTGCGTCGTGGCGATTCGCTCGAGACGATCTCCTCGCGAGTGGGCGTGCCGCAAGGCCAACTCCTCAAGATGAACTCGCTGCGCAATCCGGACTTCCTGTACGAAGGGCAGCGTCTGCGCATTGCCGGCGAAGCCGTCGCGGTGACGCAGGCTGAAGCCGGACGTGAAGGTCGCGGCCATCGACGCGGCGCGCGGCGAAGCGCAGCGCGAAGGCGCTGGCGGTCGAAGTGGTTCGCGAGGAGACCACGCGTCCCATCGGCACTGGCGAACCGACGCGCGGACGTCCGCGCTCGGCGGCCGCCGTCGCGATGGAGGCCGCGACTACGCCGGAGGTTGCCACCGCGGTGGTGCAGGCGGCGGAAGGCGCGCGCCAGCCGGTGTCGGCGAGCGCAGGCGGAAGAGCTGAGCCCGGCGCTGGGCCCGGTATCGGTGACGCAGGGCCTGGCCGATTCGATCGACTACCAGGTGCGCGACGATGGCTCGATCCGCGTCGAAGCCACCGAAACTCTCGGTCAATACGCCGACTGGCTGCAGATCCCGACGCAGAAGCTGCGCAACGTGAACAAGCTCAAGCCGCGCAGCCGGTGCTGCTCGGCCAGAAACTCAACCTCGACTACTCGCGCGTGTCGCGCGAGGCCTTCGAACAGGTGCGCGCGCGACTATCACGCCAAGCTGCAGGGTGAATTCTTCGTGCAGCATCGCATCGCCGGCACCGAGGTCTACATCGTGCGGCGCGGCGATTCGCTGTGGACCATGACGCAGAAGTTCAGCAACCTGCCGATCTGGCTGCTGCGCCAGTACAACCCGGACACGGATCTGTCCGACCTTCGCGCCGGCACGCAGGTGGTGATGCCGCGCGTCGAAGTCGTCTCCGGTAGCTAGGTAAATGGGGACATTCCCGATTTCCTAGCAAACGGGGACGCACCTCAATGGTGCGCGTGCAGTTCAGCTGAGGCCAGACTCCGTGATCGCGTTCAGACTCCCTAGAGCAGTTGCTGGGTTCGCTCGCGCTCGGCGGCGCGCCCGAACGGTCACGCTCGTATAGCGCTCGCGCCAATACCACTTCGCAGGTGAACCGCCAAGAGGACCTGCGCGCTCGAGCGCCCCTGCGCTGCGCCGCTCACATGTCGCGCCTGGGACATACGAGTTGAAGCCGCCGCACTTACTCATGCGAAGCCGCCGTCGCCCTTTGCTAGCAAAGCGGAATGTCCCCATTTATCGGCGGCGAAGTCCTTGAGGCGCGGGTCGGCTTCGATCTTCGCGGCGAACAGCGTCTTGATAGGTACCGTTCTTGCCGACTCGAGCCACGTGACCGCGATATCCGTCGCTCGCCGAGCCGCGCCACGATGGCTTCGTCGACCTTGAAGTAGTACATCGCGCTCCAGGGCGTCGGAATCTTGTAAGGCGACTTGTGCAAGCTGGCGAAATCCGCGGTTCTGCCTGGCGCGCCGAGCGTCGAGCGCGGCGCCATTCACTTCGACCGACCGGTACCGACGTCGGGCACCGGTTCGACGGGCACCGCGAGCCACACGGAAACGATTCGCGCTTGCCCATGAGATTGGTCTCGAACGGGCCGATGAAGGCGAAGCGTCCGGCTGGACTCCTGCTGAAAGGTTTCGCGATACAGCTCGACGGGCCGGCCGAGTCGCGTGACGGTGGTGCCGGTTTCCGTCGTCGAGGTTCTTCGACGACGGGCGCGTCATCGGGCAGCGCCGCGCAGGCGCCGAGCAGTGCTCGCGACGGCTACCAGCACGAAACGCTGACGACGAAATCGCGGTCGTAAGGACGCGACGGCTTGTCATAATCGAATTCGATGGACATTCTTGCTGCATTGAACACCCCAAGCTGTGACGCGTTCCGTTATTGGCGTCGCCACCCAGCCTCTATAATTTATGTCACTATAAGTGCTTGTTTTGTAATCAAATGTCGCTTGCTACACGAATTCTCGCACTCGCCGCACCGATCCTGGCCTGCGCGTTCGTAGGAACGGCGTCGGGCGATGCGCTTCCTTATCATGCCCGCGCCATGGCGTCGGTGGGCGTCGAATTGCCCGTCGCCGATCGCGTGCTCGTGCGCAAATCCGAGCGCCGTCTCTATCTCATGCGCGGCAACGACGTGCTTGCGCGCCTACCGCGTTGCGCTCGGCCTGAATCCCGGTGGCGCGAAAGAGCGCGCCGGCGACTTCCGCACGCCCGAGGGCAGCTACCGCCTCACGCGCCGCAACACCCGCAGCGACTTTTTCCTCTCGATCCAGGTTTCCTATCCCAACGATCAGGACATGCGGCGTGCGCGTCGCAATGGCTGGCAGCCGGGCGGGTCGATCATGATCCACGGTCTGCCGAACGATCCGCGTCATTCGCCCGACTACTACGCCTCGCAGGACTGGACCGATGGTTGCATCGCGGTCACCAATGCCGACATGGTCGAAATCTGGATGATGACGTCGGACAACGTGCGGATCGACATCCAGCCCTAGACCCGCGAGCTCCGCTTCCCGTCGAGTACACTGCTCACCACAAACAAAGGTGAGCAGACTCGAGGGGATATCTTGGAAACCAGCATCGTCATTCCCGACTTCGTGGATGCGCGCATCGGACCGCGCGGCAGCCTGGAAAACCTCTCCCAGGCCGAGATCGAAAAGCTCCTCGATTCGCGCGCCGGCGGCCTCTATCCGCTGTTTCGCAAGTGCGCGCTGGCCGTGCTCAATTCCGGCAGCGAAACCGACAACGCCAAGGAAATCTTCGACCGCTACAAGGATTTCGAAGTGGAGCTGGTGCGCCAGGCCTGGGGCATCAAGCTCGAGATCAAGAACGCGCCGGGCCAGGCCTTCGTCGACGGCGAGATGATCCGCGGCATGAAGGAGCACGTGTTCGCGGTGCTGCGCGACGTCGATCTTCATCAGCAACGAGATCATCGAAAGCGGCCGGTTCGATCTCGACAACCCGGCGGCGATCACCAACGCCGTGTTCCACATCCTGCGCAACGCGCGGATTCTCGACTACAAGTCGAAGCCCAACCTCGTGGTGTGCTGGGGCGGCCACTCGATCGGCACCGAGGAATACCAGTACACCAAGAAGGTGGGCTACGAGCTCGGCCTGCGCGGCCTCGACGTCTGCACGGGCTGCGGCCCGGGCGCCATGAAGGGCCCGATGAAGGGCGCCACCATCGGCCACGCCAAGCAGCGCATCGTCGGCGGCCGCTACATCGGCCTCACCGAGCCCGGCATCATCGCCGCCGAGCCGCCGAATCCGATCGTCAACCAGCTCGGTGATCATGCCGGACATCGAAAAGCGCCTCGAGGCCTTCGTGCGCCTCGCGCACGGCATCGTGGTGTTCCCGGGCGGCGTGGGCACGGCCGAGGAAATCCTCTACCTGCTGGGCATCCTGCTCGAGCCGGCGAACGCCGGCCAGCCGCTGAAAGTGGTGCTGACCGGGTCCGAAGTCCACGGCCGACTATTTCGTGCAGATCCGGCGTTTCATCGAAGGAACGCTCGGGAAAAAGGCTGCCGATCTGCTGCACGTCATCGTCGACGATCCGGCCGAAGTGGCCCGCTACATGGTGGCGACCATGGAGCAGGCGCGCGATTTCCGCCGCACCAACAGCGACTCGTACAACTACAACTGGCTGCTGAAGATCCCGCCGGCCGTTCCAGCACCCGTTCGAGGTGACGCACGAATCCATGCGCGCGCTGCGCCTGTACCGCGATCAGCCGGCGCACGAGCTGGCCGCGGACCTGCGGCGCGCGTTCTCCGGCATCGTCACCGGCAACGTGAAGGAAAACGGCGTGCGCGCCATCGAGAAGCTAGGCCCCTACGAGCTCACCGGCGACGCGTCGGTGATGAAACTGCTCGACGAGCTGCTCGCGGCGTTCGTTGCGCAAAAGCGAATGAAGCTTCCGGGCAGCGCTTACCGCCCGTGCTACCGGCTCGTGTCGCTGAGACGAACTACACAATAACGAGCTGCAACGTTAAATCGCGCGCGCGCGTTTCGCGCGTCGGCAGTACATAACGAAAAATCTCTGTTAACCAGCGCGCATCGCCCGCAAGCCGTCGCGGGCGCGTGAATCAGTTCCTGTCGTTTCGGTGCGACGTAATCGTAGGCTTACGTCAACCGAAAGGGAGTAACGCGCATGAGTGCCTCAGACAGAAACCCGGGAAAGTTAGCGAACGGCACACCGCCGCCGGTGGGCACCGACGCTTACGCAGCCTGGCTCGAGCGCATGCAGCGCACGCGCGGGCGTCACGCGGCGATCACCAAGAATCTCTACACCTGGTCTAGCTACAAGCATTGGGCCGACAAGGTGAAGGGTTCCTGGGAAGAAGAGCCGGTTCCGGCCCCAGCAAGAAGTAAGCGCGAGAGAGAACACCGCGTATCAACGCGGGTTGGCCGGCAATTCCATGGCCGGCGAGATGAAGGATTTCACAGCGGAAGTTGACTTGCGCGAGCGGCAGGATCAATTTCGCGCGCGTAGCGCGTACCAGCCTTGGTAATGAACGTGGCGTCGTGCGCTGCCGTGCCGTCGGTGTCTTCGATGACCGCCTCGGCGGCGACCGGCACGACCTGCGGCGCGCGGCTGCTCCTGCATGGGGGCGGGCTGCTCGGCCAGCACCCGTTCCGGCTCGAGCCAGGCGAGCAGCGTCTGCCACTGGCGCCATGTCTTCCTTGACCAGGTAGGGCTTCATCTCGTGGATGCCGACTCCCTGCTCGGCGGCCCGCACGTAGTTCTGCGAGTCGCGCATGGTCGCGACGATCGGGATCTCGAGCTTTTCCAGGAAGCGCATCAGCGACTGGAACATCAGCGTGTTCTTGCGCACCCGGTTGGCGATCACGCCGATGCGGTTCTCGGCACGCTTGATCTTGGCCACCAGCAGCAGGTCGGCGATGCAGCGCGAGGCGGCGTGGATGTCGATGTCCGAGGGCAGCACCGGCACGATGATCTTGTTCGCATCGCGCGTGAGCTCCGGCATGAGCGCGCGCTTCGACCGCGGCCGGGCTGTCCACCACGATCTTTTCCGTGCCCTCCGGCACGCGCATCTGCCAGGCGCGCGTGGTGCGCGCGTCGTGCTCGAAGGTGGCGATGCCGGTGATGACCGGCTGCGGCGCCTTGCGCTTGCGCAGCCAGCGCGTGGCCGAACCCTGCGGATCGCGGTCGATGAGCAGGGTGGTGTCGCCACGCGCGGCGAAATACGCCGCGAGGTTGATCGCGAGCGTCGTCTTGCCAGAGCCCCTTTAGGGTTTAGGACGACGATGCGTTGCATGCTTCCTTCGGACGCGTTTGTCAGAATGTGGTTGCGATGTGAAGCACTCGAAAGACTAGCGATGCCGCTCCGCGTGGCGCAACCAAGCGACCGGATCGACTGTGACTGCGGACACAGCGATGCGGCACGCCTGTTCCTACGATCGCCCCACGCTTGGTTTGTACGGCGGTGTCGCGATGGAACGTTTCCTGCTGCTCTGGGACGAACTCGACGACCTCGTGGGCACCAGCCGGTACTACGTGAAGAACACCGCGATGGCCATCTGGACGTTCGTCCGCCACGCTGATCGACTCGCTGATGAGCCCGCTCGGGCTTGAATTTCTGATTTCGGCGCCCGCAGTCTGCCGGCGCCATGACAACCCCCAATCCGACAAGACAACGCCAAGGAAACCCTAGGTTTCCAGGCCGAAGTCCGTGAGCTGCTGAAGCTCATGATCCATTCGCTGTACAGCCACCGGGAAATCTTCCTGCGTGAGCTGATCTCGAACGCCTCCGACGCCAACGACAAGCTGCGCTTCGAGGCGCTCAGCAAGCCCGAGCTGATGGCCGGCGACACCGAGCTCGCCGATCTGGATCGAAGCGGATGCCGCGAAGAAGACGCTCGACCATCCGCGACAACGGCATCGGCATGAGCCGCGAGGAGGCGATCTCGCACCTGGGCACCATCGCCCGCTCCGGCACCGCGGAGTTCTTCAAGAAGCTCTCGGGCGACCAGCAGAAGGACTCGCAGCTCATCGGCCAGTTCGGCGTGGGCTTCTATTCGGCGTTCATCGTCGCGGAGCGCGTCGAAGTGCTGACGCCGCCGCGCCGGGCTGCCCGCCAGCGAAGGCGTGCGCTGGGAATCGGCCGCCGACGGCGATTTCACGGTCGAGACCGTCGAGCGCGCGCGAGCGCGGCACCACCATCGTGCTGCACCTCAAGGACGACGCCGAAGGAGTTTCTCGACAGCCTGGCACCTGCGCTCGCTGGTGCGCCGCTATTCGGATCACATCGCCTTCCCGGTGCGCATGCCGAAGGAGGGCGAGGCCACGCTCGAATACGAGGCCGTCAACCGCGGCACGGCGCTCTGGGCGCGTCCCAAGGCGAGATCAAGGACGAGGAGTACGTCGAGTTCTACCGTCACCTGACGCACGACTCGGGCGAGCCGCTCGACCTGGTCGCACAACCGCGTCGAGGGCAAGCGCGACTACACCAGCCTGGTGTACATCCCCGGCGCGGCGCCGTTCGACCTGTGGCAGCGCGACGGCGCGCGCGGGCTCAAGCTGTACGTGCGGCGCGTGTTCATCATGGACGACGCCGAGCAGTTCCTGCCGCTGTACCTGCGCTTCGTCAAAGGCGTGCTCGACTCGGCCGACCTGCCGCTGAACGTTTCGCGCGAACTGCTGCAGGCCGACAGCGAGGTCGAGGCCATGCGCGCCGCGCTGACCAGGCGCGTGCTCGAGCTGCTGGCGAAGCTCGCCAAGGACGAGCCGGCGAAGTACCAGGGCTTCTGGAGCGAGTTCGGCGCGGTCCTCAAGGAAGGCCTGGCCGAAGATCACGGCAACCGCGACAAGCTGCTGCCGCTGCTGCGGTTCGCACTCCACGCACAGCGAGGGCGATGCCGAAGAGGTCTCGCTGGCCGACTACGTGGCGCGCATGCAGACCGGCCAGGACAAGATCTACTACGTGGTCGGCGAGAGTCTCGCGGCGGCGCGCAGCCATCCGGCCATCGAGGGACTGCGGGCGCGCAACGTCGAGGTGCTGTTGTTAGGCCGGCGCATCGACGCCTGGGTCATGGACCACCTGCAGGAGTTCGAAGGCAAGAAGTTCAAGGACGCGACGCGCGGCGACCTCGAGCTCGGCGCGCTCGCGAGCGCCGCCGACAAGGAAAGGCCGAAGCGCAGCTCAAGGAGAGCAAACCGCTGCTCAAGCGCGTCAAGGATGCGCTCGGCGAGCGGGTCTCCGAGGTGCGCGTCAGCACGCGGCTCAAGGATTCCGCCGCCGTGCTGGTGGCCGGCGAACACGACATGTCCGCGCCGCTGCGGCGCGCGCTGGAGGCGGCCGGCCAGAAGGCGCCCGCCGGCAAGCCGGTGCTCGAGCTCAACGTCGAACATCACCTGGTGAAGTACCTGGAGCATCGCGAAGACGCCGCCGAGTTCGGCGAGCTCGCGCTGGTGATCTTCGAGCAGGCGATGCTCGCCGAAGGCGCGCAGCTTCCCGATCCGGGTGCGTTCGTTCAGCGGCTCAATCGCACTGTGGATGCGGCTGCAGTAGGCGATTGTTTGCAATAATGCCGCTCCCGCAAACCCGGAGTCTCGCGATGCACGGCAAGTCACTGGCCATTGCATTCGACCATGGCTCTTGACCGCACTGCTCATCGTGGCGTGCAGCAAGAGTGAAAACCCGCAGGCGAAGCGGCGGCCGCCCGCGCCAGTCGCTGAAGCCGCGCCGCGCGCCCGCTGCCGCAACGCACCGACTCCTCCACAGGAACTGAAACCATGCCCATGCAGAAGACCGACCTCACGCCCGGCACCGGCGCCGAGATCAAATCCGGCCAGACCGCGCTGGTGCACTACACCGGCTGGCTGTACGACGCCGCCGCGCCCGAGAACAAGGGCAAACAATTCGACAGCTCGGTGGGCGGCGAACCCTTCGAGTTCCCGCTCGGCGCCGGCGCGGTGATCGCGGGCTGGGACCAGGGCGTGGTCGGCATGAAGGTCGGCGGCAAGCGCCGGCTCGTCATCCCGCCGGACATGGGCTACGGCGACGCGGCGCCGGCGGCGTCATTCCGCCGGACGCGACGCTGGTGTTCGACGTCGAGCTGGTGGAGATCCACTGATGACGCGCGGTGGTCTCGCGCTCGCGCTGCTGCTTGCGCTGGGCGGCGCGGCGCCAGGCCGCCACGCTGATCCACGCGGGCCGTGTCATCGACGGCGTCTCCGACACCGTCAGGACCAACCAGACCGTGGTGGTGGACGCCGGCAAGATCGTCGCCATCGAAGCCGGCTTTCGCGCGCCGGCGCGCCGGCGATCGCGTCATCGACCTGCGGCAGGGCACGCTGCTGCCCGGCCTGTTCGACATGCACGTGCATCTCACCAGCGAGTACAGCAAGCACTCCGAGATCGACGACTACAAGCTGAACGAGGCCGGACGTCGCCATCGACGGCGTGGTGTATGCCGAGCGCACCTTGTTAGCCGGCTTCACCACGGTGCGCGACCTTGGCGATGAGTACCGCGCGTCGATCCCGCTGCGCAACGCCATCAACGCCGGCAAGGTGCCGGGTCCGCGCATCATCGCCGCGGGCAAGGCCATCGCCAGCACCGGCGGACATGCGGATCCCACCAACGGCTGGGCGCGCAAGTTTCCGGCCGACCCGGGCCCGGAAGACGGCGTCATCAACAGCGTCGACGATGCGCGCAAGGCCGTGCGCCAGCGCTACAAGGACGGCTCCGACACCATCAAGATCACCGCGACGCGGCGGCGTGCTGTCGATCGCCAAGAACGGCGCGCAATCCGCAGATGACCGAGGAAGAAATCCGCGCCGTCGTCACGACCGCGCGCGACTACGGCTTCAAGGTGGCGGCGCATGCGCACGGCGCCGAGGGCATCAAGCGCGCGATCCGCGGCGGCGTCGACACCATCGAGCACGGCACCTTCATGGACGATGAAGGCATGAAGCTCATGAAAGAGCACGGCACGTTCTACGTGCCGACGCTCTCCGCCGGCCGCTGGGTGTACGACCAGGCGCAGGACCCGAACTTCTTCCCGCCGATCGTGCGTCCCAAGGCGCTGCAGGTGGGCCCGCAGATCCAGGACACGTTCGCCAAGGCCTACAAGGCCGGCGTGAAGATCCTGTTCGGCACCGACACGGGCGTCGGCAAGCACGGCGACAACGCGCGCGAATTCAAGCTCATGGTCGACGGCGGCATGCCGCCGATGGAGGCCATCCGCGCGGCCACTTCCGCGCCCGGCGAAGTTCCTCGACCTCGACGACAAGGTGGGCAGCATCGCCGTGGGCAAGCTCGGCGAGCTCGTCGGCGTGCCGGGCAATCCGCTCGAGGACATCACGCGTCATGGAGCGCGTGGTGTTCGTGATGAAGGACAACACCGTCTACAAGGCGCCGTGACGCGCGCGGAAGTCGCTGACGCTCGCGGGTCCCGCCGGGCCGCTGGAAACCAGGCTCGAGTTTCCGGACGGCGACCGCGCCGTCCGCGCGTGTTCGGCGTCGCCTGCCATCCGCATCCGCTGTTCGGCGGCACCATGGACAACAAGGTCACGCACGTCCTGGCGCGCGCGATGATGGAGTGCGGCGCGCCGGCGTTCCGCTTCAATTTTCGCGGCGTGGGCGCGAGCGGCGGACGCATTCGACAACGGCCGCGGCGAAGCGGACGACCTCGCCGCGGTGGTGGCCGAAGGGCGCCGGCGTTTTCCGGCGCGGCGCTGTGGTTAGGCGGGTTCTCGTTCGGTGCCTTCGTGGCGCTGCGCGCGCGCGCAGCAGCTGTCGCCCGCGAAGCTGGTGGCGGTCGCGCCGCCGGTGGCGCGCTTCGAGCTCGGCAGCGTGGCGCATCCGGACTGCGACTGGATGCTGGCGCAGGGCGACGCCGACGACGTGGTGCCGCCTGAGGCGGTGCTGGCGTGGGCGGCGGAGCAGCCTCGCAAAGCCGCGGCTGCACGTGATCGCAGGCGCCGGGCATTTCTTTCACGGCAAGCTGCACGAGCTCAAGCCGCTGATCCTCGACTTTCTCATCGAAGGTCGCTGAAAGCAACGAAAGCCCGGACGCCTTGCGACGTCGGGCTTTCGTAGCACGCATTCGCGCCGTGGCGCGCGATGCGCAGCGTAGCGCTTAGTTCACCAGCGCCTTGAGGCTCTTCAGCGGCAGAACGCGGACCTTCTTGGAGGCCGGCTTCGCCTTGAAAACCATCTTTTCCTTCGTGAAGGGGTTGATGCCTTCGCGCGCCTTCGTGGCGGGCTTCTTCACAACCTTCATCTTCAGAAGGCCGGGCAGCGTGAACAGGCCAGGGCCACGCAGGCTCTTCTTGATGATGCCGTTGAGTGACTCGAACACCGCAGCCACCTGCTTGCGGGACAGCTCGCTGTCCTTGCAGATCGTTGCCACGATTTCCGACTTCGTCGGTGCGCCACCTTTCTTTGCCATTACTCGACTCCTCGTAAAAAAATGCAGCGGAAAAATATTCCGCGGCGAGCTATTCGGCGCGCAACATATCACACAGCGTCCGCATTCGCAAGCATTTTCGTTGCACACGAATGCGGCAAATGCCTTGTTTTCTAGGGTCCGCGCGCACATGTGCCGAAGCGCGATCGAATTGCGCTGCGTGAAATATTTCGCGCGCACGCTGTACGAATCTTCGCCATTCGCGCGTTGCGAACGCGCGTCGATTCGACGTTGAAGTGTGTCGCTAAGTCGTTGTCGCAAAGAGGCCGATCGACGCGTTTAGAAGCCGATTTCCCCGATCAGAATGATCAACGCCTGGATCGCGATGATGGCCCACAGGAACGACAGATCCAGGCCGGCGACGATCGACGGAATGATTTGTCGGATGCGATTCAGCAACGGATCGCAGACGTACGCGAGCACCTCGTACATCGGCGAACTGCCGCCCTGCATGAGAAACCCGGCGATTCCGTAGAAGAAGATCAGGATGAAGTACAGCCACAACACCGCGAGCACCAGCGTGCGCAGCACGACGAGCGCCATGGCAGACGAGCGAGCAGCAGGCCCGCGCCGAACAGCAGCGACAGCAGCGCGACCTTGAAGACCGCGAACAGCACGATGGCGAGCACCGTGGCCGATGTCGATCTTGCCGACCGGCGGCAGCATGCGCCGCAGCGGCATGATCAGCGGATTGGTGAGCCGCAGGATCGCTTCGGCGAACGGATTGCGGAAGTTCGGCGCGCACCATCTGCATGATGAACCGCAGGATGAGCACGCCGAGATACAGCGAGAGTGAGCGTGTCGACGATGGTAGTAGAGGGCGTTCATGATTTGCTTCGGTTTTTCCAAATGCCTGCGCCATTTCCCGGCTCCGGTCGGTGGCGGCAGAAAGCGCGGCGGCGACGATACCACGCAGGTTTGCGGCGTCGAATGCGCGCACTGCGGCCTCGGTGGTGCCGCCCTTGGACGTGACCTCGGCGCGCAGGCGCGCCAGGTCGCCGTCGCTGTCGCGCGCCATGCGTCCGGAGCCGAACAGCGTCTGGATGCGCGAGCTCCTGCGCGCTGGCGCGGTCGAGGCCGAGATTCACCGCGGCGTCCGTCATGAGCTCGGCGAGCAGGAAGAAGTAGGCAGGGCCGCTGCCCGACAGCGCGGTGACCACGTCGAGCGCGTCTTCGTCATGCACCCACACGGTGGTGCCGACGGCGCCGAGCACGTCTGCGCGGCGAGGTCGCGATGCGCGTCGCTCAGGCCGGCCGGCGCGTAGATCGCGGTCGCGCCGGCGCTGTTGAGCGCCGGCCGATTGGGCATGGCGCGCACCACGGCGACGCCCGGGCCGCACCAGCTCGACGATGTCCGCGACGCGAATGCCCGCGGCGATCGACAACACGAGCGGCTGGCGTTGCGCAAAAACATCGGCGAGCGCCTGCACGGTGCCCGCCATATCCTGCGGCTTCACCGCGAGCACCACGACGTCGGCGCCGGCCACGGCTTCGCGATTGTCGGCGGTGACGTGCACGCCGAGTTCATCGGCGAGCGCGATGCGCCGCTGCTGGTGAGCCTCACCGACGCTGATGTTCTGTGGCGGCGAGGCCGCGGGCGATGAGCCCGCGAATCAGGGCGCCACCCATGTTGCCGCCGCCGACGAACGCTGCGTTGATGTTCATGTGTGCGATGATCAGTGGCAGCGGCTCAGTGGTGTCGCGCGGGCCGAAGATGGCCGTGCCGATGCGCACGATGGTGGCGCCTTCGGCGATGGCCGCTTCGAAATCGGCGCTGGTGCCCATCGACAAGCGTGTCGAGGCCCAGGCCGCGCTCGTTGAGATAGTCGAACACCTGGCGGGTCTCGCGAAACCACTGGCGCTGGCGCGCGACGTCGAGTCTTCCGCGGGCGGCATGCACATGAGGCCGCGCAGACGGATGCGCGGCAGTTCGCGGACCGCGCGCGCGAGCGGCGCGATGTCGGCGGCCTCGACACCGCCCTTGCTGGCTTCGCCACCGACGTGCAGCTGCAGGCAGACGTTGAGCGGCGGCGCGTGGACGGGCGCTGCGCCGACAGGCGCTCGGCGATCTTCAGGCGGTCGACGGCGTGCACCCAGGCGAAATTTTCGGCCACCGGCGCGCGTCTTGTTAGCCTGCAGGCGCCCGATGAAATGCCAGGTGAGCTCGCGACCCGGCGAGCGCTTCGATCTTGGGCAGGCTTTCCTGCAGGAAATTCTCGCCGAAATTCTCGACGCCGGCGCTGCGGCGCCGTCGATTGCTGCGCTGCTCTGACCCTTCGAAACGGCCAGAAGCGTGACGGAATCGACACTTCGGGACGGCTGCCACGCAGGCCTCGGCGATGCGACTTTGCAGTGGCTCTGACGCTCTCAGAGCAATTCTGCGGACGGGATAACATATTGATCAGTGATACCCGGGTCTATACTCAACGGCGCTTTTCAAGGGACACCGCATGGCCGTCGACGTCGCCCAGCTCCTCGCTTTCGCCGTAAAGAATAACGCCTCGGACTTGCACCTGTCCGCAGGCGTGCCGCCCATGATTCGTGTCGACGGCGACATGAAGCGCATCAACATGCCCGCGCTTACCCACAAGGAAGTGCACGGCATGGTGTACGACATCATGAACGACAAGCAGCGCAAGGCTTACGAAGAGTTCTTCGAGACCGATTTCTCCTTCGAGATCCCGAAGCTCGCGCGCTTCCGCGTCAACGCCTTCAACCAGAACCGCGGCGCCGGCGCCGTGTTCCGCAACATTCCCTCGGTCATCCTGTCGCTCGACGACCTGGCCGCGCCGAAGATCTTCCGCGACCTGTGCATGCTGCCGCGCGGCCTGGTGCTGGTCACCGGCCCCACGGGCTCGGGCAAGTCCACCACGCTCGCCGGCATGGTGAACCACTGTAACGACAACCGTCCCGATCACATCATCACGATCGAGGACCCCATCGAATTCGTGCACGAGAGCAAGCGCTGCCTCGATGAACCAGCGCGAAGTGCATCGCGACACCCTCGGCTTCTCCGAGGCGCTGCGCTCGGCGCTGCGCGAAGACCCGGACGTGGTGCTGGTCGGCGAAATGCGCGACCTCGAGACCATCCGCCTGGCGCTCACCGCCGCCGAAACCGGACACCTGGTGTTCGGCACGCTGCACACCAGCTCCGCCGCCAAGACCATCGACCGCGTGGTCGACGTGTTCCCGGCGCAGGAAAAGGAAATGGTGCGCGCGATGCTGTCCGAGTCGCTGCGCGCGGTCATCTCGCAGACGCTGCTCAAGCGCAACGGCGGTGGCCGCATCGCGGCGCACGAGATCATGATCGGCACGCCCGCCATTCGTAACCTGATTCGCGAAGGCAAGATCGCGCAGATGTTCTCCGCCATCCAGACCGGCGGCGCGGTCGGGCATGCAGACGCTCGACCAGTGCCTCGACCGACCTCGTCGCCAAGGGCGTGGTCAGCAAGGAAGAGGCTCGCTACAAGGCCACGAACAAGGACGCCTTGTGAGGAGCTGACATCAATGGATCGCGAACAAGGCATCAAACTCATGCAGGACCTTCTGCGTCGCGTCGTCGACAAGAAGGCCTCCGACCTGTTCATCACGGCGGGCTTCCCGCCGGCGATCAAGATCGACGGCGAAGTGCGGCCGCAGTCCGAGCGCGCGCTGACCGGCGAGCAGTCCGCCGTGCTGGTGCGTTCCATCATGAACGACCGCCAGACCAAGGAATTCGACGCCACCAAGGAATGTAACTTCGCGATCGCGCCGCCGGGCATCGGCCGCTTCCGCGTCGAACACCTTCGTGCAGCAGGGCAACACCGGCTGCGTCATCCGCCTCATCAACTCCAAGATCCCGACGCTCGAAGAGCTCGAGCTGCCGCCGGTCCTCAAGGAAGTCGTGCTGTCCAAGCGCGGCCTCGTGATCCTGGTGGGCGGCACCGGCTCGGGCAAGTCGACCTCGCTCGCCGCGATGGTCGGCTATCGCAACGAGAAGACCCGCGGCCACATCGTCACCATCGAAGATCCGGTGGAGTACGTGCACCAGCACAAGGGCTGCGTGATCACGCATCGCGAAGTGGGCGTCGACACCGACAACTGGCATACCGCGCTGAAGAACACGCTGCGCCAGGCGCCCGACGTCATCCTGATCGGCGAAATCCGCGACCGCGAGACCATGGAGTACGGCATCCAGTTCGCCGAGACCGGCCACCTGGTGCTGGCGACGCTGCACGCCAACAGCTCCAACCAGGCGCTCGACCGCATCATCAACTTCTTCCCCGATGAGCGGCGCGAACAGCTGCTCATGGATCTCTCGCTCAACATCCGCGCGCTGGTCTCGCAGCGCCTGGTGCCGCGCGAAGCCGGCGCCGGCCGCATCGCGGCGATGGAGATCATGCTGAATTCGCCGCTGATCCAGGACCTGATCTTCAAAGGCAAGGTCGCGGAGATCAAGGACGTCATGTCGCGCTCCAACCGCGTCGGCATGAAGACCTTCGACCAGGCGCTGTACGACCTGTACGAGCACGGGCTTCATCTCCTACGAAGACGCGCTGCGCAACGCCGACTCCAAGAACGAGCTGCGTCTGCGCATCAAGCTCGAGAGCAAGCGCGAGGTCAAGAACCTCGACGACGGCGGCACGCTGTCGCATGGTCGACGAAGAACAACAGGGCCGGTCGTTCTAAACGACGGCGATCTTGAGACAGGGCGGATATGTCGAGCAGTGAACGAACAGTTCGTCGATACCATTGAGGTCAAGGAACCGGCCGACGGCGCACCGATGGTGCTCAACACCCGGCCGCTGTTCAAGCTCATGGTCGAGACGCAAGGCGTCCGACCTGTTCTTCACGTCGAACTCGCCCATCAAGGTCAAGATCGAAGGCGCAGATCCTGCCCATCAACAAGCAGGTGCTGACGCCCGAGACCGTGCGCCAGGCGGCCTACGGCCTCATGACCCCGATCAGCTCGAGAGCTTCAAGCGCGAGCTGGAAATCGACTTCGCGATCTCCGAGCCCGGCCTCGGGCGCTTCCGCGTCAACGTGTTCTACCAGCGCGGTTATCCGGCGATGGTGCTGCGCTACATCAGCGCCGACATGCCCGAAGCTCGACCAGCTCGGGCTGCCCGACATGTTCAAGGACCTCATCATGATGAAGCGCGGGCTCATCCTGATGGTGGGCGCCACCGGCTCGGGCAAGTCCACGTCGCATCGCGGCGATGATCAACCACCGCAACGAGAACTCGTCGGATCACATCGTCACCATCGAGGATCCGATCGAGTTCCTGCACACCAACAAGCGCTCGATCGTGAATCAGCGCGAAGTCGGCCTCGACACCAAGTCGTTCGCGCGCGCGTTGCGCGGCGTGATGCGCGCCGCGCCCGACGTCATCCTCATCGGCGAAATCCGCGACAAGGAGACCATGGAGGCGGCGATCAACCTGTCCGGCACCGGCCACCTGGTGCTGTCGACGCTGCACGCCAACAACAGCGCCGAGACGCTGGATCGCATCATCAACATGTTCCCGCAGGATCAGCACAAGCAGATCTTCCTCGACCTGTCGCAGTACCTGCGCGCCATCCTGTCGCAGCGCCTGGTCGTCGGCCAAGGACGGCAAGCGCATGGCGGCGATCGAAGTCATGCTCAACACGCCGTACATCAGCGAGCTGGTGAAGAAGGGCGATGTCAGCGCGATCAAGGAAGCCATCGTCGCCAGCTCCGAGCGCGGCGTGCAGAGCTTCGACGTGGCGCTGCTGAACCTCTACAAGCAGAACCGCATCGAGCTCGAAGAGGCGCTGCTCAACGCCGACTCGCGCTCGAACCTGGAAGCCAAGATCAACTTCGGCTGAGGCCGCGCCGCGCTGGGCAGCGTGCGGTCCGTCCGCGGGCGAGCACCGTTCGATACAGCGAACGGCAATCCTTGACGAAGCTGCGCGCTGTCATGGCCCGCGAATTCGAGCACGGCCCGATGCTCGCGATACACCACGCGCGCCGCGACGCACGAGCAGCGTGCGGTGCGCCAGCTCCACCAACGCGCGCAGCCATCGCGGCCGGTGCGCCGCGCAGCGTGCGCAGCAACTGCGCCTCGTAGCGCAAGGTGAATGGCCTCGTCGGCACACATCTGGCGGCAGATGGTTTCGCAGGTAGGTATTCTGCGTCGCGCGTGCCAAGTGCCCGGTAATACACGAAGCCGACCATCTCCGCGGTCACGAGGATGGTCACCGCGGTCTCGAAGCCCGCGAGCCGGCGAATCTGCCGGAAAATGCTGTCCGTCCAGTTGCGCTGCTTGAGCGCGATGCCATGCGCCAGCATGAACTCGCGCAGCTGCGCGGCGTGGTGCTGCTCTTCGCGGATGAAGAGCTCGGTGACGCGGCCGAGCTCCGGACACGCATGACGCGCGCCGAACTTCGCGCGCGAAGCTGCAGCAGCGTGCGGCCTTCGGATTGCTCGCCGAGCTGGAAGGTGCCGATGGAATCGGCGATGCGGATGCGCTCTTCGCTGCGTGAGGACGCTGTCGCGCGGCACGCGCGCCACCACGAGCCGCGGGAGCACGCGACTCCGAACTCGGCGAGCCAGTAATTCCAGTCGAACATCGCAGGCTCCCGGTTCGCCTTGATCCCGCATTGGATTCTGGCGAGGCCGGAAGCCGTAATGGTGATGAGTCAGGGGCGCAATTCGGGCAGATTGTGGCGCTGCTCCGTCGATTGCGGCGATCCGTACTTCCATCGACCAAACTAGTGCTGCATATTCCGCCGCGGTGGGCAACCAGTGCCAGAAACCAAGGAAGGTAGTTATGAGAATCGTTCGAAATTTGTCAGTGCAGTTCCTCGCGATTGCGGGGCTTGCGGTCTCGGCTGCGGCGCAGGCCGACGACTTTCGCGTCGCAGGCGCAGTTGGCGTACGACAAGATCGAAGTCGACAGATGTCGATCTGATGCCGACGTGCTCACGGCATCGGGAACATTCTTCTTCAAGCCGGTGCCGACGGATGGCGTGCCGGTTGGGGAGGCCGCGTACATCGCGCGCTCGAGCTACGCGAGCCGTGGCGGCATCGCAGGTGAGCGCCGGCGGCGGCAGAGGCGGACGCGTTCGCCGCAGGACGTGGGCTACCACTTCACGAACTGCATGTTCTTCGCCCGCGCTCGGTTTCGTCGTATCGGACGGATGTCTCCGGTGACGACGATACGACCTTACGGAACGCTCGGGGATCGTGCCGATCCCCAGGCTGTTCTTCGGCACCGACTTCACCGGCAGACGGCTGGGACCCGAACACTCACGGCCCGCTACGCGGGCAAGCTCGCCAACTACGCATTGGTACGGCGCCAGCATCACCCTCTGCTGATCCCGACGAAGGCGATACGGATGTCGGCTTCTCGGGATTCGACTACTACTTCGACAAGTTCAAGCTGGGCGGCGAGCTTCCACTCGGGCAGCGGATGCTGTGGACCGCGCGCGCCGAGTTCGGGCCTGCCGCACTGGGTTCGCGTTGCTGGGGCGCGTACTACACCGATCGACTTCGGCGACGGCTTTCGGTGTGACAGCTCTACCCGGCGCGACCTGTGTTCAGCGAGCGCTGCATTGCACGTTCGATGGCGCATCGAGATCGCGCACACCAGCAGGCTCTCTGCGCGTGACGGGTGAGCGGGGCTGAGCCACGCAAGTGGCCCGCCCCTTCTAGTTGCAGTTGCACGCCGTGCGCTGACGCCGCTCTCCCGGTCACCGTCAGCGAATCGATAGTTCGCCAGGCCGCCGCTGGTGGTGGCCACCAGCGCGATGTCATTGGCGCCAGCTCGCAGCGCCGCGCGGTGACCGAGGCTGAGTTCGTCCACGTGGTCCATGCGCCGGTTGCCGGCAGCGCCACCGTGGACAGGGTGGTGCCGTTGACGCGCAGGCTTCCGGGCCGGTTGCCCGTGGTCCCGTTCGCAAAACGCCACTGCAGCGTGAAGTTGCCGGCCGCGGTCGCATTCACGCGCCAGCGCACGCCGGCGTTCGGCGCGTTGTTGGTGTTGGCGAAGCCCGTGCCCGTGTAGCCCGCGTTGTTGCTATCTACCGTGCCGTCGACGCCGCAGAAGCCAGTCGAGGTTTTCCTGCAGCGTGACGCTGCCGCGGCGGGCGGCGTGTGCTGCCTTCGATGAATGCGTCGAGCGCGATCGTGGGCCGCCCGTTCGTGTTCCACGCTGCCCTTGGTGTAGCCCTGCCAGTTGTAGGCCTGCGGCTCCCAACAGAGCACGCCGAGCGCGCCGGCATTGCGTGTCCGCGCGATGATGATCCGTGAGAAACGCCTTGCTGGCGGTGGCCTGGTCGCAGCGCCATGCCGACCTCGACGATCATCACGCCCTTTGCCGTAGCGCGACGCGCATGTCGTTGATGTTGGTGATGCGCCTGGCTGATTGAGGTCTGCCAGTTGCCGGGCTCGGGATACAGCGACATGCCGATGATGTCCCACCGCGCGCCGTTCGCGCGCAGTCCGTCGAAATTCCAGCGGAACAGCGCGTTGTCGTAGGCGTTGGAGACGTGCACGATGACCTTCGAGTTGGCGCTCACGGCTTTCACCGCGTCGTAGCCGCTGTTCACCAGCCACGCGTAGTTGCGCATGTTCGCCGAGGCGCGGCCGTCTTCCCACAGCATGCCGTTGTTGGTTTCGTTGCCCGACCTGCACCCATTCCGGAAAGATGCCGTTCGGTGGCGAGCGTGTTCATGGTGTTGAACGTGTGCTGATACACGTCGCGCCATGAGCTGCTCGAAGGTGTGCGTGCGCCACGCGGCGGGCTTGGTCTGCTGGCCCGGATCGGCCCAGTGAGTCGCTGTAGTGGAAGTCGATCATGATGCGGAAGCCGGCATTTCTTGCGCGCGAATGGCTTTCGCGACGACGTCGTTGACGCCGTTCCAGCCGCCGCTGCAGGATTCACCCACACGCGCAGGCGGATCGTGTTCATGCCGTGATCTTTGAGGATCTGCAGCAGGTCCTGCTGCGTGCCGTTGTCGTTCTGCCAGCGATAGCCGCTGGCTTCCATCTGCGTGATCCAGCTGACGTCCGCGCCCTTGGCGAACGTCTGCGCCGACGCGGCGGGCGCGTAGATAGATAAGAGTAGAAATAGGGCGGTGATTGTTGCCGCGCGCGCGCAGCCACTGAGCATCGTCCATGTGCTGCCTCCTGGTTCGAATCCGTTCAGGCCCCCTCAGGCCATTAATCGTATAAATAGCATGGATGACGCCGCGGAAGCCAGCGCAGTTGTTAGTGGCGGTGCGATTGACCTCGAGCAACTGCGGAAGATCACGCACTTCGAGAGTCGGGCGTGAGCAGGCACGGGTCTCGGCCGCGCCCGACGGACGTGTGAGCACGAAACGCGGTGCAGACGAGGATCAGGCCGCTGTTCGGCAAGGTCGTGCGGCGCGTGCCGCCGGTCGTGCGCGGCGCGCACGCTGTTGCCCACGCCGGCGACCGTCGCCGAAGCCGAAATCCTGAACGACATTGCTGAAGACCACTCGCCGATGAATGGGTGGCGCGGCCCACCAGCACGTAGACCTTGCCCGGTAAATCGCAGCGGATTGTCAGGCTGCGGCGGAATCCAGGTCTCGACGCTCGCCGTCGACGATGTCGCCCACCGCTTCGAATGCTTCAGCCGCGTCGGCGACCACGACGCGTTTGCGGTAGTGCGACGCCCAGCTGATAAGGCTTGTTGGCGAAGTAGGGAAGGGATGCCTTCGATCCACATCTCGTCGTTGCCGCCGCCGTTGGCGCAGCACATCGATGATCAAGGTTCTTCGTGCCCGCGGCGCGCATGCTTTGTCAAGGCGTCGTGCGTGAAAGCCAGGAACTGCGCCTTGTCGCCCCAGGCGAACGAGACTCAGCGGTGAGCACGGCCGACACTTCGGCAGCAGCTCGATGCGAAACTGGCGCTCGAAGCTGTCTTCGTCGGCGAGCACGGCGGAAGCGTCGTTGCTGCCGGCGATGCGCCGCG
>ERZ1370068.2906-contig-2035_pt1 | contig 27213 bp, 32 predicted proteins | sample MGYA00561227_ERZ1370068 | MGnify/ENA primary metagenome ERZ1370068 (study PRJEB38410, sample SAMEA6850437) | metagenome | study: Metagenomic assessment of the ecological functions of the soil: analysis of the soil microbiota associated with the...
GGTATTACTTCGTTCCAGTTACCGTATTGCCGACCGCCTGGCCTGGCGCTGCAGCAGCTGCCCGGCGTGCAGACCACCGCGATCGCTCGGCCAACGCGGTGCGCCAGATCACCGCCGGCAGCAACGAGGGCAGCCCCAAGTGGCTGACCATCGCGCGCAACCAGGACGTGCTCAACTACGGCGCGCAGCAGGCCAGCGTCAACAACCCGGACCTGTTCAACACCGACTGCTCGGTGATGCCGGTGATCGCGTATCTCTCCGACCACCGCGCCGAGACGCTCGACCGCGTCGTCGACGCCGCGCGACCAGTTCGCGACCGCGCACAGCGACGCCCGAGCGCCAGTTCCTGCTCGCCGCGGGCAGCGCCGGCATCGAGGCCGCGACCAACATCGTCGTGCAGCAAGGCCTGGCTGCAGATGCTGCTGCTGCGTCTACGCGGCGGTGATCGTGCTGTGCTTCATCACCTTCCGCAGCTGGCGCGCCGTCGTCGTCGCGGTCGTGCCGCTGGTCATCACCTCGATCCTGTGCGAGGCGCTGATGGTGGCGCTCGGCATCGGCGTCAAGGTGGCGACGCTGCCGGTGATCGCGCTCGGCGTCGGCATCGGCGTCGACTACGCGCTGTACCTGCTCTCGGTGCAGCTCGCGCAGCAGCGCGCCGGCGTCTCGCTGGCCGAGGCCTACCGGACGCGCGCTTGCAGTTCACCGGCAAGGTCGTCGTGCTGGTCGGCGTGACGCTCGCCGCCGGCGTGCGTCGACCTGGGCGCTGTCGCCGATCAAGTTCCAGGCCGACATGGGCATCCTGCTCGCCTTCATGTTCCTGTGGAACATGGTCGGCGCGGTGATCTGATTCCGGCGCCTGTCGCACTACCTCGTTGCCGTCGGGCCGGGCGCGACCGGGCGTTGCCCTCGCGCCACTCCGCGAGGCGAAGCGTCGGTCGCGCCGAGTGCCAGGCGACGCGCATCCTGCAGCACGGCGCTGGCTCAAGGCCGGCGACGGGGCTCAGGTATTGCAGACGTAGCGCATGGATGGCGTGACGCAGCCGGCATGTCCGGGCGGATCGAATCGGCTTGCTGCTCAGGAGTTTGCCGAACTCATGCGCCCGAACCGAGGCTGACGGTCCACTGTCACAGGGACGGGCGGGCGTCGGCCAGCGTGACGCCGACGGCTTCGCACCAGCTTCGCCCAAGCCGCCTGCCGACGCGTAGCGGCCCCAGCATCTCCCGGCGAAAACGAACAGAGCGTAGTACGCGCGCGTGAGCACCGTCAGAGAGAGCGAGAGGGCGCGGCCGCCAGCTTCGCGTGCTCTCGCCTTCGATGGTTCCGAGTGCTACTATGGACGTGCGTAGTACAGGAGAGCCGGGATGACTGCCTCGAATCTTTAAATACGACGCATGAATGGGCATGCTGATTTTTCCTGCCAGCGGCGGTGTTTGCGCTCTCGGCTTGCAGTTGCGACTCGGTACCGCTAGCCAACGTAAAGGGAGACCTCAATCATGACCCTGGACGGCACAAAAAGCGCGGTCTTGTCGGAGAGTGGGCGAGAGTCTGGCGCGCCAGAAGTGCGGCCCAGCTCGGGCAAAAGAATCCCGATGGAACGCTCAAGCCGTTCTACCTCAGCCGCGAGTTGGGTATCTGGGGGATGATCGGTTCGAACTCACCGTCAACAATTAGGCGGATCACCACCATGGCGAGGCCGGCGGTCGCGCGCATCCATCTGCGCGGGCTATGTCATGGGTGGGCGGCGCACCGATTGCCGCTCGGCGCGCTGAAGAGCGAACTTTGTTGGCAGAACGAGGCCTACGTGGTCACCCCGATGGTTGCGGGCTTTGCCAGACCTCCTCAACAAGGTGGCGTCTGCCGCGACTTTGGTCCGTGTGCCAGGTTGGAGCAGGAGTCAGGCGTCTCCGGCAAGACGTTCCCGCCTCTCGGCCACCGCTGAAGGCCGCGACGCTGCATGGTGTGACGGCCTTGTCTACCTACAGGGGACTATCTCGCTACTGGGCGCTAGGAGCATTGATGGCAGAGGGTTCGACACCGAGCAGAACCGGCCCACAAACTTTTGCAGATCCCCTTGCGCCGCAGAGGCTAGGTGTGCTGGCTGGTCGCTCGAAACGATCGGACGCAAGCCAGGATGCGTTTGAAAGCGCTCGATGGGGGCAACATGCGGTGAGCCGCCCTGGATATCAGAATCGCCCCTGGGGATGAGGACGTGATAAGCAGCCGGCGAGGTCCTGCCGGTCTTGGTCCGCTTGGGAAGTTCGCCTGCCTTTACCGCCGCCTTCAGGCGGTGCTCGGCGGATACCGTCACGTCATCGAGCATCTCGACGACCACGAGACGAAGCGCTTCGTTTTCGTCGGTCGCCTCGGCGCTCGTTGTTGCCATAACAGCCAGCCCCTCTTGGAGACCCGAAGCTCTCGATCACAGAGGCGATCGTGGATGATCGAAGCTCGGGCCTTCGAGGCGCTTCGGCGGGGAGAGCTTTCTCGTCGCGCCAGCGTCTCTGGTCGATCTCCGACCTTCCGGATCTTGTCGTGAGTACAGGATCCAACACCTCGAGCCATAGCTAGCTGCTTCGGCGACGAAATGGTTCCGTCGAAAGAGCCTCGTGGAGCTGCGGCCCGCGTTCACGATGTCGCGAACACTCGTCCCGCCGTAGCCGCGCTCGTGGACGAGGGCGAAACCCTTCCGTGATGAGCGCTTTGCCTGTGCAGGTCTCGCGCCATGTGTGCGTCATTTTGAGTCGGCCCTTCGCGAACAGCTGGCGATACTGCCGATCGGCGCCGCTGTTGAACTTCGAGTCGCGATTCGCGGCGAAGTCGTGCCGCGAGAGCTCGAGGCTCCTCGCTGTCGAAGAGCCATCCTCCCAGGTGGCCGTTAAGCCGCCGAGCTAGCCGGCGCGCCTGCGCCTCAAAACCAGTGCCATCGTTGCGAGGCCCACCGCCAGCATGGTGACGGCTTCCGGCTCGGGAGCGGGGCTCACACGACCGACAAAGCTCAGGGATACGTCGAACGAAACATCGCGGACCGCGGTTCCAGTGGCCACCAACCTGTACGTGCCTGCCGGAAGCGGGATCGGAGGCCCGTCAGGCTGTCGACACTGTCAAGCAACGATGTGGCGCCACGGTTGGTCACCGTCACATTCGTGTCAGTGAAGACAAGCGCATTGGTCGCCGCGTTGACCACATCGATATTGACCCCGACCAGTCGAGCGGCCCCACTGTTGCGGTGCTCACGAGCCAGGCGGCTTCCCGATCGCGCCGCTCACGCCGGGACCCAGCGTAAACGTCACGATCTGGCTGAGAGGACCGGTGGATCCATCCGTGATCAACGTATCGAGCAGCAGCGTGTCGCCACCGAAGAATGGTGTCGACAACGTGTCAGTGAAGCTCAGTGCGATGTTGATCGCCAGGGATTGAGTGGCAGCCCACGCACCACCACACGGAAGGCTCAGAACGCCGGCAAGCAGCGACATGAGTATCGAGCGGCCCTTAAGCTTCATCGTCGCCTCCCCCATCAAGGATCGCGGAGCTTGCGTGCGGCACAAAAACTACCATGTGGACGCACTCTGTCACCCGGCAGTACCGCTACCCCACGCAGGGGTTTTTCGACCAGCCGTCAGGCATGGGCATCAAGACTAGGCCAGCGCAAAGGGTTTGGCTAAGCACGGCTGACAGCAACTGCGCCAACCGCCTGCGTCCGCACTCCTCGACGATGCAAATCAACAAAGGCGCGAGTCTTCCCGGGCAACTGACGCTGGCCCGCGAAGTACAGCGATATGGGACCGATGTCCGCGCCAGTCCGGGAGCAGACGCACGAGGGCGCCGCTTCGCACGTGCTGAACGGTGTTCATGGTCGCGACGAACGCGATGCCGATGCCGTGAGGGATTGCGCAACGACACACTGACTCCGGGATCGTTCAGCATCACCCGGATTGCGCAGTTCGACCGCGCGGCTTGTTCGCCGGCCCGGTTGATGATGAGGCCATGACCGGATGCGTCCGCTCGATGGCGAGCGCAAGACGATCCCGTCGTGCTTGATCAGAATCGCTCGGAGCATGCGGCCTTCGGCGCGCGCAACGTACGCAGGTAGACGCGACTGCGATCACGTGGGCCTCGGGGCCAGCTCCCGAGCGACCACGCCCGAAGGAAGATCGGAAGCCTCCGCCGATGGCGGCGTCAGTAGCCTTCCCCTGAATCAGATCGACGGGTCGGTTCCTCGAGGCGGGAGGTCCGGAACGATCGCCGGGAAGCCGGGTCAGGCACCCGGAGCAGAAGCGGAACGATGGTAGTCGGCAGTCGAACGACGGCGACATGCGCGGACTTTTTCAGAACGCCCGACGGTTGGTGTGCCGCCACCGAAACGCTTGCGAGCGCGTGCTCGAGCACTTGCATGCCGGCACTCGCTTCATGGAAGAAGCGCTCACCTGATTCGGTGAGGGTCAGGTGTCGAAGTGCGTTGCGGTGAAACAGCCTGGAGACCGAGCTCGGCTCTCGAGCCGGGCCACGTTGCGGCTGATCGCTCGCGGCGGTGAGGCCCAGGCGACGAGCGGCGGCAGAAGCACAGGCTCGCTTCTGCGCTGCGAATAAAGCGGACTCGAGATTGCCGAGTTGCTTCATCGAGACGGCGACGCTGCTGACGCCTGAGCTTCAACCTTTGCTTGAAAGTGCGACTCTATGCAGGAAGTACTTCTCGGGATCCAAACATGGGCGCAGATGATCGGCACCGCCCCTCCAGCGAATCCAGCTCATCGGAGAACCCATGAACCCCGTCGCACTGAGGCATCGACGCGCTGCTGACACCGGACAACTGTGTCCTGCTGCTGATCGACCACCAGCCGTTTCAGTTCGCCGGATTGCGCAGCCATGACACGCAACCGATCATCAACAACGTCATCGGACTGGCCAATGGCTGCCAAGGCTTCAAGGTGCTCCGACCGCTGCTGACGACGGTCGTCGAGGAGCGGGGTGGTCATCTGCTCGAGCAGCTTCAGGCGGTGTTCCCCGAACAGAAGCCGATCGACCGCACGTACATCAACACCTGGGAAGACAAGCGGGTCGTCGACTGGGTGAAGAAGACCGGTCGCAAGAAGATCGTGATGGCCGCGCTATGGACCGAGATCTGCCTGGCCATGCCGGCGATTCCACGCCCTCGGCGACGGCTTCGAGGTCTACATCGTGACCGACGCGTCCGGCGGGGTGAGCCTCGAAGCGCACGAAATGGCCGTGCTTCGCATGACCCAGGCCGGCGCGATGCCGATCACCTGGACGGTGTTCGGCTCCGAGCTGCAGCGCGATTGGGCGCGCGAGGAAACGGTTCCGGCGCGCTGGCAGAGACGCTCTTCAGTCACATGGGCAACGTCGGGACGAGCTGGTGCGTGGGAGCAACAGCTGCTGCGCTCGGCGCTCCGGAGGTGCAGGTGGTGCATGAAGATCGGTGTCATCGGCACGTCGGGGCGATCGGCAGCGCCTCGTCGGCCATCTGGCACGCGCAGGACACGACTTTGCTGCTTGCCAACCGCCGCGGCCCCGGCGCCCTGGCGGAGGTGCTGGAGAAGTGCGGGGCCGCAGGCGGGCGCGGTCAGCCGGGAGGAAAGCCGCGGGCGCCGAGCTGGTGATCCTGGCTGTTCCGTGGGAGAGCAGGTTCCGGGTGCTCTCTCGGGCCTCCCGAACTGGAACGGGCGCATCCTTGTCGACGCGACGAATCCTGTGGTCCAGCCTGGCTTTCGGCTCGCGGATCTCGGCGGCCGCACGTCGACCGAGGTGGTAGCGGCATTGGCAGCTGGAGCGCTTGTCGTCAAAGCCGGCAATACGCTGCTGGCGGCCGTGCTGGCCAGCAACCCGCGGCAAGCAGGGAGGCAATCGCGTGCTGTTCCTGTCTGGCGACGACGCCGGAGGCAAAGACGGTCGTGACCAAGCTGCTCGGGGGAGCTTGGCTTCGCGACGGTCGATCTCGGGATTCTCGCCGCCGGGGCGCGTCTGCAGCAGTTTCCAGGCGGACCGCTTCCGACGCTGAACCTCATCAAGCTGCCCTGATGCCAGGTTGCATCTCGAGCCCGACAAGAGCCTTACGCGCCGCGGTTTTCGGCATGCTCCGCGCCAAGCGCGGCGCTCACCTGCTCGAGCGGTTTGCGCTCGGCATCCACCGCGTGGCGCCAGGCGATGGCCGCGGCAACGAGCACCAGCGCAGCGCCCACCGCGTAGCCCATGAAGACGTTGCTGCGGCTGCCGGTCTCGATCAAGCGCGCCGAACAGCGCCGGCGCGGCGAAGCCGCCGACGCCGGTGCCCACCGCGTAGAAGATCGAGATCGACGATCGCCCGCATCTCCAGCGGGAACACCTCGCTGACCGTGAGGTAGGCCGAACTCGCCGCCGCCGACGCGAGGAAGAACACCGCCGACCAGGCCAGCGTCTGCTGTCGTCGCGTCGAGCGCGTCCGTGACAGAAGCCGACGCCGGTCAGCAGCGAGGCCGACGCCCGACAGCGCATAGGTCGCAGCGCGATCATCACGCGCCGGCCGATCGCGGTCGAACAGCGGCCCGAGCAGCAGCGGACCGAGCACGTTGCCGAGCGGCGAACGGGAAGATGTAGAGCGCGACCCTGCGCTTCGGCCACGCCGTAGAAGCGCGTGAGCACCAGCGCATAGGTGAAGAAGATCGCGTTGTAGAAGAAGGCCTGCGACACCATCAGGCGCCAGCACGACGACGCTGCGCCGCGGATAGCGCCGCAGCAGCACGTGCGCCACCTCGCGCCAGCGCCGGGCAGCCGGCGTGCGCGCCCACCGGCAGTGCGCCGGCGGCGCCTGGCGAGCGGCCTGCGCCGTGCTGCGCGCGCACGCTGGCCTCGATCGTCGCGAGCACGATGCGCTCGGCCTCGTCGGCGCGGCCATGCGCGATCAACCAGCGCGGGCTCTCGGGCACGTGGCGGCGCACCAGCAGGATCGCCACCGCCAGCACGCGCGCCGAGCAGAAAGCCGGCGCGCCAGCCGAGCACCGGGCCGAGCACGCGTTCGTCGAGCAGCACCAGGCTCAGCAGCGCGCCGAGCGCGGCGCCGATCCAGAAGCTGCCGTTGATGGCCAGGTTGACGCGGCCGCGCACGCGCGCGGGGATCAGCTCGTCGATCGCCGAGTTGATCGCCGCGTACTCGCCGCCGATGCCGATGCCGGTCGACGAAGCGGCAGAGCGCGAAGCGTCAGAAGCCGGTCGCAGAACGCGCGTGGCGAGCGGTGGCCACCATGTAGACCGCCAGCGTCAGCAGGAACAGGCGCTTGCGCCCCAGGCGGTCGGCCAGGCGGCCGAACAGCAGCGCGCCGATCACCGCGCCGCCGACATAGAGCGAGCCCGCCCAGCCGATCTGCGGCGGCGCCGAGGCCGAGCGTGTCGGGCCGCTCGAGCACGCTGCCGATGGAGCCGACGATCGTGACCTCGAGCCCGTCGAGCACCCAGGCGACGCCGAGCGCGATGACGATGCGCCAGTGCCAGGGAGACCACGGCAGTCGGTCGAGCCGGGCCGGAATGTTGCTGTACGAGACCACGGGCGCACTATCGCGGAATCGGCCACGTCGCGCATCGCGGTGCCCGGCTTTCCCTGATGCGTCACTTACGGCCGCGACCTGAACTCACGGTCTCGGTCACATTGCGGTCACCCGGATGCCCAGGACATCTGACATCGATGATCGGTTGAATCCGCCCAACTGAGCAGCGATCAGCGGCGCCGCGCAGGTCCGGATCCTGCCGGTGCAAGCGCACCGGGCTCCAGCGTCTTCGCGCCTCAGGCCGGTGCCAGGTTGACGATGCGCGCGAACAGCTGGCGATACTCCCGGTCGGCGCCGCCGTTGAAATTCGGGTCGCGATTCGCGGCGAAGGCCTGATCGATCGCGACCCAGTCCTCGGCAAGCAGGATAACGCTGCGCCGCAGGCAGGATGACGCCTTCCTCGCGGCCCAGGTGCTCCCACAGGAACCCTGCGTAGCCGTCACCGCCTTCCTCGAGCGCGAGCGTGGCTTGCACGCGGGCAGCGCCTTCGGCCGCTGCCAGGGCTTCGACCTGGCGCTCGAGCGCGGCGACGAGCTCGTGATCGCGCTGGTGCTGGCGCTCGAGCTCGTCGAGCTCGGCATCGCAGCTGGCGGTGCGCTCGCGCAGCCGGCGGAACAGGTGCTCTTCTTCCTTGGGATGGTGCAGCTCGACCGGAAACTGGCGCACGTAGCGAACGATCGCCTGCATCAGCGCCGGATCGGCGCCGGTGCCCGCCCGGCGCGCCGCGGCGAGGGCGTGCATCCAGGCGTGCATCACCGCAGCCAGCGAACGGTGCTCGTCGCGGATGATGCCGATCGCTCGCGCCGGCGCAGGCCGGCTCGCCGATCGACGAGACCAGCACCGGCAGGCGGGCGTTCATCAGCACCTCCAGCATCTCGGACACGAGTGCCATGCCCAGCTTGCCGTGGCGACCGTGCGACGCCATGAAGATCAGGTCGCAGCCGCCCGCCTGCGCCGCAGCGCACGATCGCTTGCGCCGGCTTGTCGCTGACGACATGGCGCGACTCGCACGGCACGCCGAGCCGCGCGCCGCGGCCATCGGCCTTGGCCAGCAGCTCCTGCGCCTTGCCGACAGTAGGCGTATTCGTACTCGTCGCGCGCGGTCAGGCGCAGCACCGTCGGCGTCGCCGCGCAGCGAGCCCGAGGCGTCGGCGACGGCGTGGAAGAACGGTGATGCGCGCCGACCGGGCGCGCGCGAGGGCGACGGCGTTGCCGACGACCCCGACCGAGAGGTCGGTGTCATCGACGGGAACGAGCAGATGGCGGTACATGACGGGTCTCGGATGGAACTGGCGTCCGATCCTAGTGCAGCCGATGCGCCGTTGCTCCCTCCCCGCCGCAGGGGGCATGCCCGAACAGTTGCCGTGTCACGCGGGCCCTTACCATCGCCGCCGGAAGTGCCGACGGCAGCCGGCCCGTTCCGGGTGTCGGCGAGTCGTCGCGGAATGCCGTGGCCAATCGCCCCTCACCCTCGCTGGCGTCGCCGACGACCTGTTGCTGAAGGTCACGCCGCCGCGCGTGCCGCGGCACCAGATCGCCCGGCCGCGCCTGCAGTCGGACCACGAGCGCCTGCGCGATCACCCGGTCATCCTGGTGCAGGCGCCGGCCGGCTACGGCAAGACCTCGCTGCTCGCCCAGTGGCGACGCGAGCATCTGGCGCAGCGGCCGGGTCGTGGCATGGTTGTCGGCGCAGCCGCGGGACGACGTGCCGCGCTTCGTGCAGAGCCTGGCGCTGGCGGTTCGTGCCGCGGCCGGCCGTCCGACGTTCGGCCACACCCTGCTGGAGGCGACGCACGCCGAGCGGTCTCGAGGGGGTGACGGTCTGGCTCGCCGAGGTCACCCAGTCGGCCCTCGACGTCGTCCTGATCGTCGACGAGGCCGACCGGCTGCCCGCCGCCAGCCGCGAGGCGCTGGCCTATCTGCTTCGCAACGCGCCTGCCAACCTGCGCGCCGTGGTCGCGGCGCGCGCCGATTGCCGACTCGAGATCGACGACCTGATCACCTACGGCGCGGCGACGCGCATCGGCGCGGCCGACCTCAGCTTCCGGCTCGACGAGACCCTCGAGCTCGTGCGTGGACGCTTCGGCACGCGCGTCGACCGCGACGCGGCCGCGCGCCTGCACGAGCTGGCCGAGGGCTGGCCGCTCGGGCTGCAGCTGGCCCTGTCGGTGATGGCCGCCGGCGGCGACCCGCAGGCCGAGATCTCGGTGCCGTCGACGCAGGCCGGCGTCCTGCACGACCGGTTCGTCAACCTGCTGCTGGCCAATCTCGATGCCGCCGACGTCGCGTTCCTGACCCGGATCTCGATCCTGGACCTGCTGCACGCCGAGCTGTGCGGTTCCGTCGCCCAGGTCGGCGACGCCGGCGAGCGGCTGGCGCGGCTGGCGCGCGACACGCCGGTCTTCGCCGCCGGCGAGGCGAGCGAGTGGCTGCGCATGCATGCGCTCGCGCGCGACGAGCTGCGCCGCCGCTTCGCGCTGCTGCCGGCGCGGCGAGCAGGCGGCGCTGCACGCGCGCGCCGCCGACGCGCTGGCGGCGCAACGGGCTGTTCGAAGCGGCGGCCCTGCATGCGCTCGAGGCCGGTCGTCGCGAAGCCGCCTACGACCTCGCCGAGCGCAGCCTGTACGAGTCGCTGATGACCCGGGGCGGCCAGGGCGCGGTGCTGGAGTGGCTGGAGCGCATGCCTGCCGAGGAGGTCGATCGGCGGCCGCGGCTGCTGCTGGCAGCGGCGTGGTCGCTGGCGCTCAGCGAACGCCACGACGAGGCCAGCCGCTTCCTCGAACGCATCCTCGCCCGCCCCGACGCCGATGCCGCGCTGCGCTGCGAATGCGCGCTCATCCAGAGCGGGGCGGCGGTCTATGCCGACGACCCGGACCGCTTCGCCGCGCTGCACGACCCCTGGGCGCACGACCCGCCGCTGAGCGATCCGATGCTGCTGCAGGTGCATGCCAACCGTTCGGCGTTCCGCACGCTGCTCGACGGCGAACCCGCGCTCGCGCGACTGCGCCAGCAGCAGGCACCGCGCGGCGGGCGCGGCGAGGCGCAGGGCTATCTCGGCCGTTGGGGCGATTTCATCGTCGGGCTGTCGTACCTGTGGGAAGGGCAGGTGCTGCTGGCCGAGAAGCTGCTGCGGCCGACGCTGGCGCGCGCCGAGGTCGACCTCGGCCGGCGCAGCCCGTTCGCCTGCGTGATCGCGGCGCTGCTCGCGCGCCGGAATCTGGGAGCGCAACGACCCGCAGGCCGGTGACCTGCTCGCCAACCGCCTCGATGTGCTGGAGCGCAGCGCGCTCCCCGAAGCCGTGCTGCTCGGCTACCGGACGATGGCGCGCATCGCCAGCGCCGAGGGCGCCGAGAACCGGGCGCTCGAGCTGCTGGGCGCGCTGGACGCGGTCGGCGTCGCCCGCAATCTGCCGCGCCTTCGCATCGCCAGCCTGGGCGAGCAGGTCGCGCCTGCATGCACGCCGGTTCCGGCCCGAGACCTGCCGCGACCTGTGCGCGCGGATCGACAGCCAGCTGGCCGCGCCGGACGCGCCGCAGGGGCCGCTCTGGCGCCGCAACGTCGCGCTGCTGCGCGAGGTGGCATTCGCCTACGCTGCCATCGCGGCGCAGGACTGGCGCCGGGCCGCCGACGTCCTGGCCCGCGCCGATGACGCTGGCCCAGGCGCGTCAAGCTCGGCCGCCTGCACATCGAGCTGCTGGGACTGCGCGCCTGGGCGCTCGACCGCTGCGGCGAGAAGTCGCTGTCGCTGTTGCGCGAGGCCGTCGACGTCGCCGTCACCTACGGGCTGCTGCGCGTCTTCGACGACGCCCACCCCGCGCTCGGCGACTGGGTGCGCCAGGCGCTGCCCGCCGGCGGCGAGCCGCGGTGCCCTTCGGGCCCGGTCCGCTCGCCGCGCCGCTCGCGACCGGCGCGCCGGCGCCGGCGCGCTCGACGCCGAACATGGTGCTCACGCCGAAGGAGCGCGAGGTGCTGGAGCTGCTCGACGCGCCATCTCTCCAACAAGGAGATCGGGCTTGACGATGCAGGTGGGCGAAGAGACGATCAAGTGGCACATGAAGAATCTCTTCGCCAAGCTCGATGCGGGCACGCGCAAGCAGGTCGTGCAGCGGGCGCGTATCCTGGGCCTGCTCGAAGCCGAGCCCTGACGCGACCGGATTCTGCACCCCACCCCCTCCACGATGGGGGGACATCCGGAGCGCTCGCGTCTATAACCTTGCCTTCGAAGACAGGCCGCCATGGCGCGGTCCCAGCACGGAGACAAGCCCATGACCACCATCACCGCTGCCGCCCCGCGCGATCGTCCGCACCGGATCGTCTGCGCGACTCGATCCACGTCGAGCCGCTGACCTGCGCGCATCGGCGCCGAGCTGTCGAACGTCGAACCTCGGCGTCGCCTCGCGCGACCCGGAGCTGGTGGCCGAGATCCGCGCGCTGCTGCTGCAGCACCGGGTGCTGTTCTTCCGCGACCAGGACATCACGCGCGCCGAGCACGTCGCCTTCGCCCGCCACTTCGGCGAGCTCGAGAGACCACCCGGTCGCCGGCAGCGACCCGGAGAATCCCGGCCTGGTGCGCATCTACAAGTCGCCCGACGCAGCCCAACGACCGCTACGAGAACTCCTGGCACACCGACGCCACCTGGCGCGAGAAGCCGCCCTTCGGCTGCGTGCTGCGCTGCGTCGAATGCCCGCCGGTCGGCGGCGACACGATGTGGGCCAACATGGCGCTCGCCTACGAGAGGCTGCCCGAGCAGATCAAGACCGGATCGCCGGCCGCTGCGCGCGCGCCACAGCATCGAGGCCAGCTTCGGCGCGGCGATGCCGATCGAGAAGCGCCTCGCGCTGCACGCGCAGTTTCCCGACGCCGAGCACCCGGTGGTGCGCACGCATCCGGAGACCGGCGAGAAGGTCCTGTTCGTCAACGCGTTCACGACGCACTTCACCAACTTCCACACGCCGGAGAACGTGCGCTTCGGCCAGGACTACGCACCGGGCGCGAGCCAGCTGCTGCAGTACCTGATCAGCCAGGCCTTCATCCCCGAGTACCAGGTGCGCTTCCGCTGGAAGCCCAACAGCGTGGCGATGTGGGACAACCGCTCGACCCAGCACTACGCCGTGATGGACTACCCGCCGTGCCACCGCAAGATGGAGCGCGCCGGAATCGTCGGCGACGCTGCCGTACTGAACCGCCGGACTCGTGCAGCAACTTCTCCAACGCACTTTCTTCAAAGGACCACACCATGAACTTCCTCGACGGCTCGCTGTTCCCCGAGAACCAGGACAAGCTCGTCATCACCGCCGCGCCCTACGGTCCCGAGTGGATGCCTTCCGACTTCCCGAGGACATTCCCGTCACGATGGAAGCGCAGATCCAGAAGGCGGTGGACTGCTACAACGCCGGCGCCACGCGTGCTGCACCTGCACGTGCGCGAGCTCGACGGCAAGGGCTCCAAGCGCCTGTCCAAGTTCAACGAGCTGATCGCCGGCGTGCGCAAGGCCGTGCCGGACATGATCATCCAGGTCGGCGGCTCGATCTCCTTCGCGCCCGAGACTGAAGGCGCCACGCCAAGTGGCTGTCCGACGACACGCGCCACATGCTGGCCGAGCTCGATCCCAAGCCGGACCAGGTCACCGTCACCGTCAACACCACGCAGATGAACGTCGTGGAGCAGATGGAAATCGACGACATCGCCGGCACGTCGATGGCCGAGCCGCAGAACTACCAGGCCTACCGCGAGATGATCGTCCCCTCCGCCCCGAGCTGGGTCGAGGAGCACGTGCGCCGCCTGAGCGCCGCCGGCATCCAGAGCGCCTTCCAGTTCTACAACATCAACAGCTACGAGACGGTCGAGCGCCTGATCCGCCGCGGCGTCTACAAGGGCCCGCTGGTGATGAACTGGGTGGCGATCGGCGGCGGCATGGACCAGCCGACGATCTACAGCCTGGCGCACTTCCTGCGCGCCATCCCCGACGGCTCGATGCTGACCGTGGAAAGCAGCATGCGCAACGTGCTGCCGATCAACATGATGGGCATGGCCATGGGCCTGCACGTGCGCTGCGGCATCGAGGACAACCTCTGGAACCAGTCGCGCACCGAGCAAGATGACCACCGTGCAGCAGATCGAGCAGCTGGTGCGCATCTCGCGCGAGTTCGGCCGCGAGGTCGCCAGCGGCAAGGAAGCGCGCGAGATCTGCAAGATCGGCGTGTTCTACGACACCGTCGAAGAGACGCTGGCCGCCAACGGCTTCGCGCCCGAACGCCAAGGGCCGCCAGCAGGGCTTCCTGCGCAAGGCGGCCTGACGATGGCCGATGGCATCGCGCGACGCCGACCGTCCTGATCGTCCCGGGCCTGCGCGACCACGTCGAGCAGCACTGGCAGACGCTGCTCGGCGGCCTGCCGCTGCCGGCGGGCGCAAGGTGGCTCGCGGTGCCGCCGATGGGCCGCGACGATCTGAGCTGCGCGCGCACGCGTCGCGGCGATCGAGCGCGCGGCGCAGGCGATCGCAGGCCGATCGGTCATCGTCGCGCACAGCGGCGGCTGCATCATGCTGGCGCACTGGGCGCAGCAGACGACGCGGCGCGTGGTGCGCGGCGCGCTGCTCGCCACGCCGCCCGGACTTCGAGCCGAGCGATGCCCGACGGCTACCCGACGCTCGACGCACTGCAGCGCCGGCGGCTGGCTGCCGGTGCCGCGCGCGCGGCTGCCGTTCCCGAGCATCGTCGCGCGCCAGCCGCAACGACCCGCTCGGCCGCTTCGAGCGCGTCGCGCGAACTGGCTGCGCGACTGGGGCAGCGCGTCTCGTCGACCTGGGCGCGTCGGCCACCTGAACCCGGCCTCCGGGCTACGGCGAGTGGCCGCGCGCCGAAGCAGTTCATCGACGCAGCTGTGCCGCTGCGCGCTGACACGCATGCGACCGGGCAGCGACGACAACGGCGGAGACGTCCGATCATGGCCCAGTGCGATCCGTTTGCACCAGAGCCGGCGGCCCCGAGGTGCTGCAAGCTCGAGACCGTCGAGGTCGGCGAGCCCGGCCCGGGCCAGGCGCGCGTGCGCCACAGCTACGTGGCGGTCAACTTCATCGACATCTACTTCCGCACCGGGCGCTACCCGCTGCCGCTGCCGAACGGGCTGGGCACGCGACGCCGTCGGCGTCGTCGAAGCCGTCGGCGAAGGCGTCACCGACGTCAAGGCCGGCGACCGCGTCGGCTATCTGCTCGGCCCGCAAGGCGCCTATTCCGACGTGCGCGCTGATGCCGGCCGACGTGCTGATCCCGCTGCCCGACGGCGTGTCCGACCGCACGCGCATCGACGCTGATGATGAAGGGCATGACGGCGCAGTACCTGTTCCGCCAGGTCTATCCCGCTGCAAGGCGGCGAGACCATCCTGTACCACGCCGCCGCCGGCGGCGTCGGCCTGGTCGCCTGCCAGTGGGCGCGCGCGATCGGCGTGACGATGATCGGCACCGTCAGCACCGAGGCCAAGGCCGAGGTCGCGCGCGCCAACGGCTGCGCGCACACGATCGTCACCGGCGGCATGACGCCGAGGACCTGACGCGCGAGATCCAAAGCAGGTGCGCGAGATCACCGGCGGCAAGGGCGTGCCGGTGGTCTACGACTCGGTCGGCAAGGACACGCTGATGGCCTCGCTCGACAGCCTGCAGGTGCGCGGCACGCTGGTCAGCAACGGCACGACGTCCGGGCCGGTGGTGATCGACACGACGCTGCTCGCGGTCAAGGGCTCGATCTGGGTCACGCGGCCGGCGATGGTGCACTACGCGACGCCGCGCTCGCAGATGCTGGCGATGGCCGACGAGCTGTTCGGCCACGTGCTGGCCGGCCGCATCGTCGGCGAGCCCAAGCAGAGCTTCGCGCTGGCCGACGCGCGCGCAGGCGCACCGCGCGCTCGAGTCGCGCCAGACCACCGGCGCCACCGTGCTGGTGCCCTGAAGGACGACATGCCATGGATCTGCACGCAGTCAGATCACGCGCCGCGGCGAGGACGAGCTACCTGTTCGGTCCCGGCGCCGGCCTGGTTCGCGTTCGCGATGACCATCGCGCTGATGATCTTCGACTACGTCGACCGCCAGGTCATCGTCTCGCTGTTCCCGCACCTGAAGGCCGAGTGGGGCCTGTCGGACAAGCAGCTCGGCGGCTCTGGTCTCGGTCGTCTCGATCACCGTCGCGGTCGGCGCGCATCCCGGTCGCGCTGTTCGCCGACCGCGTCAGCCGCGTCAAGAGCATCGTCGTGATGGCCACGCGTCTGGAGCCTGGCGACGATCTCGTGCATGTTCACGCGCAGCGTACGGCCAGCTGCTCGGCCGCGCGCGCGGTGGTCGGCCTCGGCGAGGCCGGGCTACGGCTCGGTCGGCGCGGCGCTGATCGCGAGCCACTTCCCGGCGCGCATGCGCGGCGCGCTGATGGCGGGCTTCTTCGCCTCGGCCTCGGTCGGCTCCGGTGCTGGGCGTGATGCTCGGCGGCGTGATCGCCGACCGCTGGGGCTGGAAGGCCGCGTTCGGCGTCGTCGGCTTCCCGGGCCTGGTGCTTGCGCTGCTGTACCTGTTGGTGCGCGACTACCAGCACCGTGGAGCTGACGCCGCCGGCTGCGAGGCCGCGCGCCAGTCGCTCGGCGTCGCGTCCGCGCACATCGTGCAGGTGCTGACGCGCTCGCGCACGATGCTGTGGGTGTGCATCGGCGGCGCCGGCGCAGCTGATCGTCGTCTCGGCGGTGTGGGCCTGGCTGCCGAGCTTCCTCGAACCGCAGCGCAGGGCATCACGCCGGCAGGCGCGCGGCGCTCGAAGGCGTCGCTGGTCGTGCTGTGCCGGCGCCGCCGGCGGCGTGGTCTGGGGCGCGGTGGTCGACCGCGTCGGCAGGCGTCGCGGCCGCGGCGCCAAGCTGCGCACTGGTGGCGCTGCTGTGCCTGGCCACGCTGCGTTGTGATCTGCTTCGCGTTCGGCGCACCGCGGCTCGGGCATCGCGTTGTCGGCGCAGGCCCAGTTCGCGCTGATCGCGCTCGGCGGCTTCCTGATGACCTGCACCGTCGGCCCGGCGGCGGCGATGCGTGATCGACGTGACCCACCCTGGCGTGCGTTCCACCGGCGCGTCGGTGCTGGCGCTGTTCCAGAACCTGTTCGGCCTTGCGCTCGGCCCCTTCATCGCCGGCGCGCTGTCCGGACCCGGTCGGGTCTCGCGACCGCGCTGATCGATGACGCCGGCCTGTCGGCCTGATCGCCGTCGGCCGCCTTGCCATGCGTCGCCGCACCTACGCGCCGACATCGAAGCCGCGCCAGGCGCGCGCCGGCGAGCGGCGCACGGTACCGCCGTCCGCCGAACGCGCGGTCGCCTGAGCGCTCGGACCATTGACCGAGAGAGCTACCATGAACGGATTGATGATGCAGCAGCCGCTGCTGATCTCGTCGCTGCTGACCCACGCCGAGCGCCACCACGGCGAGCAGCGAGATCGTGTCGCGCCGCGTCGAGGGCGACCTGCACCGCACCACCTACCGCGAGCTCGCCGCGCGCTCGCGCCGCATGGCCAACGCGCTGCGCCGCGCTGCGGCGTCGAAGTTCGGCGACCGCGTCGCCACGCTGGCGTGGAACGGCTACCGCCACATGGAGCTGTACTACGCGGTGTCGGGCTCGGGCGCCGTGCTGCACACGCTCAACCCGCGCCTGCATCCCGACCAGGTCGTCTGGATCGCCGACCATGCCGAAGACCAGGTCCTGTTCTTCGACCTGACCTTCCTGCCGCTGATCGAGGCGATCGCCTCGCGCGTGAAGACGATCAAGGCCTTCGTCGCGATGACCGACCGCGCGCACATGCCGGCGCGTCGAGCAAGGTGCCCGAACCTGCTGTGCTACGAGGAGCTGATCGACGGCGCGAGCGACGCGCTTCACGTGGCCCGAGTTCGACGAGAACACGGCCTCGTCGCTGCTGCTACACCTCGGGCACGACCGGCAACCCGAAGGGCGCGCTGTACAGCCACCGCTCGACGCTGCTGCACACCTACGCGGCGGCGCTGCCCGACGCGCTCGAACTGCTCGGCGCGCGACGCGATCCTGCCGGTGGTGCCGATGTTCCACGTCAACGCCTGGGGCCTGCCCTACGTCGGCCTGCATGGTCGGCGCCAAGCTCGTCTTCCCGGGCCCGTGGCTCGACGGCAAGTCGCTGCACGACCTGTTCGAGAGCGAAGGCGTCACCGTCTCGGCCGGCGTGCCGACCGTCTGGCAGGGCCTGCTCAGCCACGTCGAAGCCAACGACCTGAAGTTCAGCACCATGCGCCGCACGATCATCGGCGGCTCGGCCTGCCCGCCGGCGATGATGACGCGCCTTCCAGGAGCGCTACGACGTGCAGGTGCTGCACGCCTGGGGCATGACCGAGATGAGCCCGCTCGGCACGGTCTGCGTGCTCAAGCCCAGGCACGAACGACCTGAGCGCCGAGGAGCGCACTGGCGGTGCAGGCCAAGCAGGGCCGCGCGGTGTTCGGCGTCGACATGAAGATCGTCGGCGAGGACGGCCAGGAGCTGCCGCGCGACGGCAAGGCCTCGGGCGAGCTGATGGTGCGCGGGCCCGTGGATCATCGCCGAACTACTTCAAGGGCGAAGGCGGCGACCCGCTGCGTACGACGGCGGCTGGTTCCCGACCGGCGACGTCGCGACGATCGACGCCGACGGCTTCATGCAGATCACCGACCGCAGCAAGGACGTGATCAAGTCGGGCGGCGAATGGATCGGCTCGATCGACCTCGAGAACATCGCGATGGCGCATCCCGCGGTGGCGATGGCCGCCTGCATCGGCGCCGAGCACCCGAAGTGGGACGAGCGCCCGCTGCTGGTGGTGGTGAAGAAGCCCGGCGCCGAGGTGACGCGCGAAGAGCTGCTGCGCGTTCTACGAGGGCAAGATCGCCAAGTGGTGGACGCCCGACGACGTCGGTCGTTCGTCGATGCGATCCCGCTCGGCGCGACCGGCAAGATGCAGAAGAACAAGCTGCGCGAGCAGTTCGCCAGACTACAAGCTGCCGCACGGCCTGAGGACGCCGCCGGCCGGACTCGCAGTCGCCGCGCCCGGCGCCGGCGCGCACGCTGTTTCCGGGCGTGCTGCGCGTGCGCGCGTCGTCGCCGCGGCCGTCGACCTTCCTGTCCGAGCACTACGGCGCGCCGGTGATGCTGTTCGCGCTGCTGCTCGGCATGGCGATGAACTTCCTGTCGGGCGAGGGCCCTGCGCAGCCGGCATCGAGTTCACCGCGCGCCACGGTGCTGCGCATCGGCGTGGCGCTGCTCGGGCTGCGCATCACGGTCGGCCAGATCGCCGACGCTCGGCTGGCAGCCGGTGGCGATCGTCGTGGTGTCGGTCGTGCTGACGATCGCGCGTGTCGATGCTGGTCGCGCAGGCTGATGGGTTTCCAGACCCTGTTCGGCCTGCTCAGCGGCGGCGCGACCGCGATCTGCGGCGCCTCGGCGGCGCTGGCGCTGGCGGCGCGCGCTGCCGGCCCATCCGCTGAAGGAGCGCGCGACGCTGTTCACCGTGGTCGGCGTGTCGGCGCTGTCGACGCTTGGCGATGATCGTCTACCCGATGATCGCGCAGGCGATCGGCCTCGACCCGCGCGCGGCCGGCGTCTTCCTCGGCGGCGACGATCCACGACGTCGCGCAGGTGGTCGGCGCCGGCTACAGCATGTCGCAGCGAGACCGGCGACGTCGCCACCTTCGTCAAGCTGATGCGGGTGGCGATGCTGGTGCCGGTGATCGTCTTCGCGGTGATGCTGCACGCGCGCCGCGCCGGCGAGGACGCCAGCGGGCCGCGCCCGCCGCTGCTGCCGTGGTTCGCGGTCGCCTTCGCGGTGCTGGTGGCGATCAACAGCACCGGCTGGCTGCCGGAGCGCCGTCGCCAAGGCCGGCAGCGAGTTCTCGCGCTGGTGCCTGGTCGCCGCGATCGCCGCGCATCGGCATGAAGACGCAGTTGAAGGAGCTGGCCACGGTCGGCGTCGAAGCCGGTGCCGCTGCTGATGCTCGGTGAAACGATCTTTCCTGGCGCTGCTCGTGCTCGCGCTGTTGCGCTGGGTCATCTGAGAAGGATCGGCTTCCGAAGCCGGATTGCGCCGAAGGCCAAGCCGACGCGGTCTTTCAAGCCATCCAGGGATTCGAGCGCCGCCACCCTCGTCGCCATCATCGCCGGATGGAAGACCTCGCCAAGGTGACATTGGCGCTTGTGCGGAGGCGCTTCGCGAGCGTGATTGACAACACCGGCGCGCACAGCGATCGAACTGCCCCAATCCTCACTTCGAACTTGGCCGCGCTTGTGCAGCCTTTCGGCGGCAGACCGCCGCTTCACCTTATCGCTGCCAAACTCCACGACGTCGGCGAGATCGGCATACCCGACAGGGGACTGCTCAAGCCGGGACGCCTCTGACGCGCCGAGAATTCGACTTGATGAGGGGAGTCACCCTCGGCGCGGCTACGAAATCCTGACGCATCATCTCGATGAGGGGATGAATTTAAACGTCGCATCCGTCGTTCTTCATCTGTCACGAAGGCTTTGACGGAGCAGCGGGCTATCCGGACCGCTTGAAAGGAAGAGATACCGGTCATGTCTCGCATCGTCTGCCGTGGCAGACCAGCTATGACATGGCGGCGACCACTCGCCCTACCACGCTTCCCGGAGTCACATGCCGGGTTGTCATGCATGTGCTGTTCAGTGCAGGGAGGCAAAGTACGACCCTACATCGGGCCACGTTGCAGCGATCGTCGAAGGAAGCGTGCAGAGCCAAAGGCACGCCCCTGCGCGCATGAGACTGAGGATCACTGATCACCTCGTCCGCCATCAGAAGGAGCGAACGAGGCATCGTGGAGCCTCAGCGCCTTCGCGAGTCTTCATGTTGATGACAAGCTCGAAGTCTGGTAGGTTGCTCGACCGGTAGCTCTCGCGGCTTCGCCCCTTGAGAATCTTGTCCACAAACGCTGGCGGCGCGGCCGCCACGCCGGTCGGCGAGGCTCGCACCGTAGGCCATGAGCCCACCAGCCTCCGGAAACGCTCTTGGTCCGTGTTATCGACGGCAGTCGATTCTTCAGTGCGCCAGGCTCGCGATCTGGCCCCGCTGGTCGAGAAGTGACGGTCGAGGAAACGACGATCAACGCCTCCGCGCGATCGGTCGCCAACGCTCGAGAAGGCGCCGTCGATGTCGGCTGCGAAGCTCACTTCGACGGACTGGAGTCTGCAGGTGCAATGAACGGGCGGCCTCCTCCGTTGCCTTGTACTCGAGCAGGCGGCGCGGACGCCGGGATCCCACATGATCGCGACTCGGGAGAGCCCGGGCACGATTTCCCGCAGGAGTTCAAGCCGCTTGCCGGTGAGCTCGAGGAGAGACGGCTGAGGCCGGTGACATTTCCCGGGACGCCAGGCTCGCGACGAAGCCCGCCGCGACCGGATCGGTGCTGGCGGTCACCACGATCGGAATCGTCCGCGTTCTGTCGTCTGATTGCCGCAGTCGCCTGCGTCAACGGACGTCACGATCAGGTCTACCTTCAGGCGGACCAGATCGGCGGCGAGGTCGGCGAGTCGCTCGGGCTTGGCGTCACCAAAGCGGCGCTCGATCGACGATGTTCTTCCCTTCCACGTACCCGTGCTCTCGCAGGCCTTGGTCGAACGCCTCGGAGACCAGGCCGGCAGTGGCCAGAGAATGCCGGTATAGAGAACGCCAATCGGGCAATCTTCGTCGAAGACTGTGCGTTCGCAGGGAACGTGTTCAAAAGCACGGCACCCGCAACACGCCCAACGGAACTCGCGCCGATCGGGCACTGATATCTCCGGTCAACTCATTGGTACCACGCGTGGTCAAGGCATTGACGGCTTCCGGCCCACGGGCGGCCGGTCGCGGCCACCTCGCGGCATCGCCTGAACGGCCGCCTGCCGTCCGAGCGGATTGGCCGGTGACGGGCTAGCGCCTGCCGCAGTAGCGGCGTGCGACGGCGATCGCGCCGGGCCCATCAACATCAGTGCCAGGTGCTCGGCTCGGGGACCGGAGACCTGCAAGGTTCAAGTCACCGGTGGTCGCGTTCGCGTTCCGGCCGTCGAGCGCGAAAGCAGTCTGTTACCGATCGTCAGCGAGTACGGGTTCACCGCGGTGGGCGTGAACGGGTTCGATGCGCTCGCGGAGAACGAGACGGTCGTGAAGGGACCGGCGCGGTCAGCAGGTGGCACTAAACTGGAACTCCATGTTATCGTGCCGCTGGCGCGACCCAGAACGCTGCCGCTTTGCCGAATTCGATACTGCCGCCAGGAGAGGCGCTGAACTGGCCGCCGGTGAGAAATCGGTGTCCGAGGCATTACGGGAAGACGTTTCAGCGCGGCTGATCACCGAACTGACAGGTCGAGCTGCGGTGCGGTCGCGCTGCCGACATCTAAACTTATCTGCGGCGACGGCGTGTTGCGACAGGGCGAGTAGCCAGGCACGCTGAAATCCTGGCGGCCCCGATCGCCCCGGCATCGCGATCAAGTCACCAGCCATGTTGTCTGTGGACGATGAGGTCACCGTCTACCGCCAGCTGCCAAAGGTCGTTACGAGATCCGGGCGGCAGAGCAACATTAGCCGATTACGCACCACTGCCAGGCTGGGCGAAAGAGCCCGCACGGCGTGAAGAAACGGTGGGAGATTGTTCATGGCATACCTACGTGAGATATGGACGCAACGCCCAAATCGACGAGCCGCGCGCCAGTACGGTCCTCGGTATCAACACGACGAACACGGGGCCGGAAAAGCAATCGATGTATTGGCACGACATGGCAGAAACCGTGCGCCGCGTGCGTTCAAAGGTTTCCCGGGCTTTACTCTGTCAGGCTACGCCACCTGGCGGCCGGCTGTCAACCCCTTCGCGGATGTCGTCGACGCTCACGCCGAGTCGCTCGGCGTAGAGGGCGAGGGTGCGCTGCCAGGCCGGGCGGGCCAGACAGCGCTCGTAGTAGGCCTTGACCCTCGGGAAGGGATCCATCAGGTCGGTCTTGCGGATGCCGCGCAGGACGCAGGCCATCATGATGTCGGCCACCGTGAAATCGGCGCAGGCGATCCACTCGCGGTCTTCGAGGCGCCGCTCGACGTCGCCGAGCCAGCGGCCGGCGATCTTGCGCACCTCCGCGTTGAGCTTGTGGGCGGCCTTGCCGCTGTCGAATATCTCGATGAGGTCGATGCACACCAGGGTCGGCTCGACGGTGCTGACCGCGGCGAAGCACCACTGGACGACGCGGGTGCGGCCCTGACGTCGCCCGGGATCAGCTTGCCGGCCTTCTCGGCCAGGTAGAGCACCACCGCGGCCGACTCGGCCACCACGAAGCCGTCGTCGTCGATGACCGGCGCCTGGCGGAAGGGGCTGATCCGACTGTAGGCGTCGCCGTCGAGCTCGCCGCCGGTGTGGTCGAGCGCGTGGACTCGATACGGCAGCCCGATCTCCTCGAGCGCCCACTGCGCCCGGAGGTCTTTCGTCTCGCCGCGCCCTCGGGAAAGATGTGTCCGAAGCCATAGAGCGTGATCATGTCGTCCTCCCGCCGGCGACTGATCCGCCGACCCACGCCAGCGTACGCCCGGAGGAAAACGCGCCGAGCCGAACGAGCAGAATCCGATGCACCCACCGTATTCACGCAGTGGAGTACGTCACACGTGGCTACCGTCCTCGACAAAGAACTCAAGCGGCAAGTCACAGTCGACGGCGTGGATTACACGGTTGCTGTCGACCCCGAAGGGCATTCGGTTGACTGGCAAAGGCAAGAGAAGGCCCGAAGTCGAGCTGCGCTGGCGTGATCTCTTGAGCGGTGAAGCCGCCATGGCCGGTTGCCCTGAACGCTTCTCTCAGCCAGCGGCAGACAGCCTAGCGCCAACAGACCGCGGGCGCGACCAGAACAGCAGTCGTCCACCGCATCCGGGCGACACGCCAGCAGAGTCGCGTCGCGGCGACAAGGCAGCCGGCGCGAGCGTCGCCTAGCGAGCGCTTGATCAGAGCTACGGGACAGGGCGCCGCAACTCCCCCATTGGTACCGCTTGCACGGCGCACGCTTCGCGGCAACCTCTCGGCGCATGGCGACACCTGATCACCATCAGCATCCCACACCAGCTCGGCCGCGCTGAGGCGCGCCGCCGCATCGAGACCGGTTTCGCGAAGATCATCCACCTGTTGCCCGGCAGCGCCGGCGCCTGCAGCGAACGCTGGGACGGCGACCGGCTCACCTTCGGCGTCGCGGCGATGGGTCAGACCGTCGCCGGTGTCATCAACGTCCTCGACGCCGCGGTAACGATGGAGATCGAGCTGCCCGGTGTGCTCGGCATGATCGCTAGCGGCCTCAAGGATCGGCTCCAGAAGGTGGGACAGCTGCTGCTGACGAAGGAGTAGCGCCGGGCCGTTCGCGTCTAGGCGCGCCCCGCCACCGGGGCTGCTGGTCCCGTCGACTTGCATGGGCAGGTATTATTTCGATTGCGCCACACGGGTACCGAAAGACATCGCCGACAAACGGGTTTATGTTTCCCGGCTCTACTTCAGCCAGCGAGTGAAACAGGTCTTCATCTGGCTGGTGCCACTGGTGCAACACTCGCACTTGCCCAAACACCGGCGCAGCGTTGCGGGGGACAGTCAGGTCGTGGGATGGCAGCACGCTCGTGATCGCCGAGCGAGGAAGCGGCCAGACTCATTCGCTGGGTGTCGCGGATAACTTTTCGATCAGCGAGGTCGTCCCATCAGGCCTTCGGCGATCGCCTGGAGCCTACATCGGCACCGCCGCGATGCTGCCGGCCGCTGATGGCACGCTCAGCGCGCTGGAGGTTCTGGTGTTCCCAGTGTGCGGCACCGCGGGTCTACTCGCCGTGGGATCTTCGACCCGGCAGCACGATGACGAATGCGACGATCGCCGAAGTGACGGCCGTTCGGACGGCCGACGGATCAGGCTTCGCTATAAGGACGGCGGAAGACGTAGTCGTTACCGACAACATCGATCGTCACGTTCAGGCCTGGCGCGCCAGATCGATGCTGGTTCCAGGTGCGAAGATGTTAGCGTGACAGCTCAGACCAGAGATGGCAAGCCGACCGCCGTGCCGGCGCGCTGGTGGGCAGGACGATCGCCTCGTTCACCTATGTAAGTGTTTAGCCATCATCGCCAGCGCTCGTGCCGTGTCTCTGTCTTGCTGGCGCCTGTGGAGTTGAACCGTCATCAGGGCTGGTGAACCGCGCGCCTAAACGCCGGGAGATTGGTCGAATCAAGCGCTCGACAGCGACGTTGCTGCCAGCACCGGGATCGCCGCGACCAACGTCTGAACCCTTCTGCACGGTTCAACCTGCTAAGCTCGCCGAGCAGGATCAGCTGCACACTGCGTAAGCGCGTGCGCGCCGAGCGCCAATCGAGGCAGAACCAAGATGGCTGAGAACGGCGGATCGCATTGCTGCGGCCCGGGCTATGCCTCGCCGGCCGAGGCGATGAAGGCGCCCTCGCGAAAAGATCCTCTACACCGTCGCCCTCTACATCGGCACCGGCATCCAGAAGCCGGACTACCTGGCGACCATCGACGCAGACCCGGAGAGCCCACCTACAGCCAGGTCATCAGCCGGCTGGAGATGCCGGGCATCGGCGACGAGCTGCATCACATGGGCTGGAACGCCTGCTCGTCGTGCCATCACGATCCGACCAAGCAACGGCGCTACCTGATCGTGCCGGGCGTCCGCTCGTCGAATCTGCACATCGTCGACTGTGGCATCGACCAGAAGGCCCCGCGCCTGCACAAGGTGATCGAGGGCGCCGAGATCAAGTCCAGGACCAATCTGTCGGCTCCGCATACCGTGCACTGCCTCGGCTCCGACATCATCATCTCGATGCTCGGCGACGCGCGGGGCAACGCGCCCGGCGGCTTCCTGCACCTGAACGAGAACTTCGACATCGTCGGGCGATGGGAGAACGACCTGGGCGGCATGAAGTTCAACTACGACTTCTGGTACCAGCCGCGCCACAACGTGATGGTCTCGTCGGAATGGGCGGCGCCGAACACCTTCATGCCGGGCTTCGACCTCGAGGAGGTCGGCCAGCTCAAGTACGGCCGCGAGATCCACTTCTGGGATTTCAAGAACAAGCGCGTCGAGAAAACCATGTACCTGGGCGAGGACGGGCTGGTGCCGCTCGAAGTCCGTTTCCATCACAACCCGGATTCGAGCCACGGTTTCGTCGGCGCCGCCCTCTCGTCCAACATCATCCATTGGTACAAGCGCGACGGCCAGTGGATCTGGGAAAAGATCATCGATGTCGAGAACGTGCGCCACCCGGAATGGCCGATCCCGGTGCCGGGCCTGATCAGCGTGATCCTGATCTCGATGGACGACCGGTTCCTCTATTTCTGCAACTGGCTGCACGGCGACATCCGCCAATACGACATCTCGGATCCCTCGAATCCGAGATTCACCGGCCAGGTCTGGATGGGCGGCCTGCTGAACAAGGCCCCCGTGGTCAACGGTCGGCGCATCACCGGTGGGCCGCAGATGATCCAGCTCTCGCTCGACGGCAAGCGGCTCTACGTCACGACCTCGCTGTTCTCGACCTGGGACAACCAGTTCTATCCGGATATCCGGCAGAACGGCGGCTGCATGCTGATGGTCGACTGCGACACCGAGAGCGGGGGCATGTCGATCAACCCGGATTTCTTCGTCGATTTCGGCAAGGAGCCGAACGGCCCCGCCCGCTGTCACGAGACGCGGTATCCGGGCGGCGACTGCACCTCGGATATCTGGCTCTGAGGGATCCGGCAAGCATGGAAGTCACGATCACGCTCGCCAACCGGGGCGGCGCATCGTTCCGGGTCGACCGGCGCAAGCCGCTGCTCGACGCGCTCGAGGCGCAGGGCATGTCGCTGCCCTATGGCTGCCGCTACGGCGGCTGCATCTCCTGTGCCGCGAAGCTGCTGTCGGGCGAGGTCGACCAGCGCGCAGGCGTCGCGCTGAACGGGCGGCAGCTCGCCGACGGCTACGTCCTCCTCTGCGTTGCCCGGCCTCTGGCCGACTGCACATTCGATGTCGGCGTCGAGAGCCATGACAGGCTCTACCGCAATCCCTTCGCCAGCCCGCTGGCGCCGCATGAGCTCGAAGCCCCGACATCGCGACACCGCTGGAGGATGCGCCATGACCGCCGTCGCCCACATGGACCATGACCAGGACTACCCGGCGGACTATCTCGCCACCATCCTGAAGGAGGTGAAGACCATCGCCATGGTCGGCGCCAGTTCGGACCCCACCAAGTTCAGCTATGGCGTGCTCAGGGTCCTGCACGAAACCGGCTACGACATGATCCCGGTCAATCCCAACGAGGCCGGGGGCGAGATCCGCGGGCTGCGGGTCTACGAGTCGCTGGCGGCGATCGACCGGCCGGTGGACATGGTGCAGGTGTTCCGCAGCTCCGATGCGCTGCCCGGGATCGCGCGCGAGGCGATCGAGATCGGCGCCAAGGTGCTGTGGGCGCAGCTCGGCGTGCGCAACGACGAGGCGGCCCGGCTGGCCGAGGCTGCGGGGCTGAAGGTCGTCATGAACCGCTGTCCGAAGATCGAGCTGTTCCGCCCGTTCTGGAAGCCTCGCCTGAACCAGGCGATTTAGGCGTCGCCGAGCAGGATGGTGAAAAGCCGTCTTCGCGCTGCTAGAGCTCTTTGCCCCTGACCCTTCCAGGAGCAATACGTA
>ERZ1370068.9854-contig-8601_pt1 | contig 27213 bp, 48 predicted proteins | sample MGYA00561227_ERZ1370068 | MGnify/ENA primary metagenome ERZ1370068 (study PRJEB38410, sample SAMEA6850437) | metagenome | study: Metagenomic assessment of the ecological functions of the soil: analysis of the soil microbiota associated with the...
GATATTACTTCGTTCAGTTACGTATTGCTCAATTTCCCGTATGACGAGGTCGTCCACCGGATGCCCAAAGTTGTCGTTAATTGCTTTCATATGATCGATATCCAACATGAGCAGCGCGCACGGCACACCGTAGCGACGCCAGCGCTCGACTTCGCTCTGGTCAACGCGACGCGGAAGCGGCGCCGATTTGCAGGCCAGTCAAGTGGTCAAGATCTGCTTCGCCGCCTGCAACCGATCCATCGTCTCCCTGACTTGCGATCAATTGCCTGGCTCGCCAGGAGCGGGCGGTTCGAACTCACCTGGAATCTGGAAGTAGTCGAAGGCTCCAGCTGACAATGCCGCTTGTCTTCGTTCGAGGGTTGCTGCCTCCGCTCCAATCAGGATCAGTGGAGTGCCATTCTGGCTTTGCCCCAGCAGTCGTGCAGGCTCCTGGGTAGAGATGCCCGCTGGTATTAGTGCTGCCAATCACGAGTTGGGGGCGAGGCGTTGGAGTGATATCAGCGCCGCAACGCCGGCGCACACACCCACCACTTCCAGCCCGGCCAATTCAAGCGATGCTCGAAGTGAAGCGTCAGAATCGTCTGTAATCAGCAACACACGCCGCGACTGGCGCGCCGGTCTTTCAAATGATTTTCTCGCTGAGCTTTTGCGTTCACTGGAGTTCTTGAATGAGGGCCTACAGCACGAAATGCGCGGGAGACGTTTGATTCGCTTAACGCCAATCAGGAGAAGTAGAAGAATAACCCGCATTAATGAGTACATCAATGTTTAACGCGGCATGAGATTTGGTCGCAAACTTGATGGCCCTGGCCACCGGCAGCATCGACACCATCGTCGCCGCTTCAACCAGGGTCAATTCGTTAAGCAACTCTGCGAGGTCCGCCGCGGCTAAGTCCGCAACCTGCGCCCCGATACCAACAAAGCTTTCGTCAAGCCGCAGATGGATTCTCTCGAGGAGTTTTCTGAGATCCTGTACTGGCATGTTCACCTCCGCAGAACAACGAAGATCGCAACCGTGTTCGCAACAGCTTATGGGCCAAAGCTTTCAGAAACGGCGCGTTGTAAGGCCTCTTGCATTGAGGCGAAGAATGCTTTGGAAAGGCTTGGCTTCGAGTTTTGTTCCGAACGTGCTAATTGTGGTGAGGACAGTTTGACTTAAACTTGTCGCGAGAATGAACCTTTGCAGCCACTGAAATCATGGCAAAGTGTCCCCGATGAAACTTCAAATGCTGATCTGGTGAAAGTTGAGCGGGAAAAGATTACTGAGTATTTGCTCAATGCCGGACATCGCTACGGAGTCAGCAAGGCAAGATTCTTTGCCGGATTCGGTTTTAACTTAAGTGCGTGGGAAGAGTTGGCCCGGGCGCTGAGGAACATGGGAAGCAGTACCACGTGAGCAAAGTGACAGAAACAATGTTCGGCTTACGCTATGCAAGTTGATGGCGGACTCAACACACCGGATAAGTTGCGCGCCAAGAATACGGAAGTGTTTGGCAACTGAATGCGCGAATGGTTGCCCCCTCGCCTAATCACGGCTTATATCCTCTGGGAAAGGATTATGATTATACGAACACGAATGCGTGGTATTAACTGAGGATCTCCCGGCCAGATGCTCTGAAGGCAGGCCATATGGGGACTGTCGTGCTATCGACATCGAGCGTGGAGCGGCCTACGAAGTCGAATTCATGACTCTTGCGGGAGAAAACAATTGCAGTAACCACACTCACGCCGGGCCAGGTGCGTCCGTTGGCCCGACGTGACATGGCGCACGTAAAGGGAGCTCTCAATTGTCTGAAGAGCGCTGCGGTTCCTCTGCGTTCACCGCGCGATCAGCTATGCTTCTACAACTCAGCCAACGCTGCCAGGACTTCTTCACTATGGCCCGCCGGATTCACCTTAACAAACACTTTGGTAATCTTGCCGTTGGGGTCGATGATGAAGGTGTTACGTGCTGAATACGTCTTACCGTTGTAATCCATCACCGATGCCATACGCCCCCGAAACCTTGGCATCTACGTCGGCCAGGAGTTTGAAGTTCAACCCTTCCTTGGCGCAGAAATCCTTGTGCGGGATTCGGCAGTGTCAACGCTCACCCCAGGGATCACTGCGTGGGCCGCTTCATACTTCGCCAGGTCGCGTTGGAAGTTGTGAGCTTCAAGGGTGCAGCCGCTGGTGAAATCTTTCGGGTAGAAGTAGAGCACGACCCACTTACCTTTGAAATCCGACAAGCTGGCTTCTTTACCTTCGTTCGTAGTTAATTTGAAAGTCGGAGCGACTGTACCAGCAGCCGGCACATCAGCAGGCGAACTCAGTGCGATGGCGGTAACGGCAGTAACGACCAACAATGCGAAAAGAAAAACATATTTCCTCATGATGACTCCTTTTAAGTTGGACAGATATTCTTGTTCTGTCTATGATTGGCAGTTCAGAGGCCAGTTCAGAATTCAAACCTTAGCTTGCCCTTTGCATTGCAACCACAACCTAAAGGTCAGACTCTGAACCTCTTGAACATGCACTGGCGGGGAAACTTCACACATCAGCTCGGGGTGCGGCAGCTTTGTTTTCTTCGCTCGCCTTGGCCGCCAGCGTCGCCTGCGCGGCCGCGAGCCGCGCTACCGGAACACGAAAAGGCGAGCAACTCACATAGTCGAGCCCAATCTCATTGCAGAAAGCGATCGAACTCGGATCGCCGCCATGCTCACCACAAATGCCAACCTTAAGATCAGGCTTCACGCTGCGGCCGCGCTCCGTGCCCAGCTGCACCAGTTGGCCGACACCATCGCGATCCAGCACCTGAAAAGGATCGTCGGGCATGATCTTCCGTTCTACGTAATTGGGCAGGAAGCGGCTCGAGTCGTCACGGCTCAAACCAAAGGTTGTTTGGGTCAGGTCGTTGGTACCAAACGAAAAGAAGTCGGCGTGGGCGGCGATGTCGTGAGCCATTACAGGCGGCGCGCGGCAGTTCGATCATCGTTCCCACGCGATACTCGATCGTCATGCCGTGCTCACCCATAACCTGGCGCGCAACTTCGTCGATTACTTCGCGCTGCTGGTGCAGTTCCTCGCTAAGAGAAACCAGGGGCACCATGATCTCCAGCTCAGTCTTCATCTTCTCGCCCTGTATCTGACAAGCGGCTTCAAAAATTGCGCGACATTGCATGCGCGTGACTTCAGGAAATACCAGACCCAAGCGACAGCCGCGGAAAACCCAGCATCGGATTAGCTTCGCGAATACGGTTAACTTGCTTGAGCAGCCGGCGTTTCTCGTCGATCTCGTCAAGCAGGTTGTCCATGTCGCCGAGTGTAGTCGCCAGGCGCACGGCCATCTTTAGTTCACTGAGTTCGCTCATCAACTCCTCGGCGTTGGGCAGAAACTCATGCAAGGGTGGATCGAGTAAGCGAATGGTCACCGGCAAGCCAACCATCTCCTTGAAGATGCCGACGAAGTCGCCGCGCTGAAGTGGCAGCAACTTTCTCAATGCCTTCTCCCTGCGCGCCAACGCCGTCCGCCAGGATCATCTCGCGCATGGCGGCCAAGCCTTTGATCACCGAAGAACATATGCTCTGTGCGACACAGGCCGATGCCTTCGGCCCCAAACTGACGAGCCACCTTCGCATCGCGCGGCGTGTCTGCATTGGCGCGCACGCGCAGCCGGCGAAACTTGTCGGCCCAAAGCATCAGTTCGTGAAAACTCCGGGCCGAGCGATGGCTGCACGGTCGGCACCTGGCCGAGAAACACACGGCCGGTCGAGCCGTCGACGGTAATCCAATCGCCTTTGGTAACCACGGTGCCGGCCACGCTGAATTGTTGCTGGCCATAATCGATGTCAATCGAGTTGGCGCCGCTGACGCAGGGCTTGCCCATGCCGCGCGCCACGACCGCCGCGTGGCTGGTCATGCCGCCACGCGCGGTCACGATGGCCTGGGCCGCAACCATGCCGTGAAAATCGTCAGGACTGGTTTCCTGCCGCACCAGAATCACTTTCGCGCCTTCATCGCGCGCCAGTTCCTCCGCCTCGTCAGGACTAAATACGACCTGGCCCTGGGCTGCGCCGGGACTCGCCGGCAAACCGGTAGCCAGTACCGTCGCTTTGGTTTTGGGATCGACGGTCGGATGTAGCAGCTGATCGAGTTGTTCAGGTGTGACGCGTTGCATCGCAGTGGCCCGATCGATCAACTTCTCGCTGACCATTTCTACTGCGACTCGTACGGCTGCGGCGCCAGCTGCGTTTGCCGGTGCGCGTCTGCAGCATCCAGAGCTTGCCGCGCTCGATGGTGAATTCGCAGTCCTGCATGTCGTGGTAGTGCTTTTCCAGCAGTCCCGTAATCGAAGCAAACTCCTCGTAAACTTTCGGCAGTTCTTTCTTCAGTTGACTGATCGGGTTCGGCGTGCGCGTGCCGGCGACCACGTCTTCACCCTGCGCATTCAAGCAGATATTCGCCGTAGAGTTCTTTCTTGCCGGTCGAAGGATTGCGTGTGAAGGCCACGCCGGTGCCGCTGTTTGCGCCCATGTTGCCGAAAGACCATCGCTTGCACGTTGACGGCGGTACCCAGCGAATCAGGAATACGATTGACGCGCCGATAATCGATGGCGCGGCGGCCCATCCAGGAATTGAAAACGGCCTTGATGGCGACGCGCAGTTGTTCGTAAGGATCTTCAGGAATCGCGTGTTGCTCGGCGACGATGATCTGTTTTTCGGCGGCGATGATGTCGCGCAGGTGCTCAGGCTTCAGATCGGTATCGCGACCGCCTGATGTTTGCGCCTTGTAAGCGATCCATCACGCGCTCAAACTTTTCATGGGCCACACCCATCACGATCTCGCCAAACAACGATGCGAAGCGGCGATAGGCATCGAGCGCGAAGCGCAAATCGCCGGTCTGCGCTGCCAGGCCCTGCACCGTTTCTTCGTTGAGCCCGAGGTTGAGCACCGTGTCCATCATTCCCGGCATCGAGAAGGCGGCGCCGGAACGGACCGAGACCAGCAGCGGGTTTTGCGGGTCGCCGAATTTCTTGCCGACCTTCTCTTCGATCTTCAGCAGGCCTTCCTTGACCTGTTCCCACATGCCGTCAGGGAAATTCTTTGTCGTTGTCGAAAAAGGCGTTGCAGGCTTCGGTGGTGACGATGAGTCCCGGCGGCACCGGCAGGCCGGCGCGCGTCATCTCGCAAAGTCCGGCGCCTTTGCCGCCGAGCAGCGATTTGTTCGTCACCGTTTCCTTCTTCGAAGAGGTAGACCCATTTGTTAGTTGTTTGATTTGGCGGCTGTCGGTGGTTTCTTCGACTGCAGTGCTCATACTTGGGGAACTCTTTTCAGTGAAAACTTAGTCGGGATAACTAACCGCTGATTATCGCATTTTTAGGCGATCAGCAAAAACTTGGGGGAAGGTTATTAGCGCGCGGCCAGGATCTCAATTAACGGTTCCCATCAGCTTCTTAACCTTCGGGGTCAACAGGGCCAACATTCCCGCCGAGATAAGTAGCCCCATTGCAACTCCGCCGTAAAGTTTGACGAGCGTGGTCGACTCCGGGACGTAAAATTCGGAAAGCTTCCCGGCCAGTTTGCTTCCAAAAGAAGCCGCAAGGAACCAAACACCCATCATGATTCCCACCAGCTTCACCGGTGCCAGCTTGGTAACAGTACTCAGGCCCACGGGACTCAAACACATCTCGCCTACCACTTCGAGAAAGTAAAGCCCGACCAGCCAGAGCGGACTTATCCGACCATAAGCCGTCATCCATGCTGCGGGCACCAGCAGACAGTAGGCGAGACCGATGAACAAAAGGCCCAGCGTGAACTTTATCGGACTCGAAGGCTGACGTTTCCCGAGCCGCACCCACAGATAGGAAAATATCGGCGCTAACAGGATCACGAAAGCCGGTGTGCAGGATTGCAACCAGCTGGAAGGAAACCGCATTCCAAAACTTCCGTGCGCACTAAGTCCTTCGCAAATAAATTCAGGCTGGCGCCTTTTTGTTCGTACGCGCCCCAGAAAAGTATCGTGAATAAGAAGAAGACGAAGATGGCAGCCACTCGTTTCCACTCATCTGAGGTCAATTGTGCACTCGCTTTGGGCCGGCGCGCCGCCGATACAACGGAGGCGATAATGATGCCGGCTATCACAGCGCCCAAAATCATCCCGCCACTTAGCAGATACCAGATCCATGCCAGCACATACGCGAAAAGCCACGACAGGCCGGCCCCGGTTTGTCCTCGATAGAGCTGACCGGCGCTGGGAAGAACAAGGCTCAGTATGACTGCGATAACCGGATTCCCGCGCGGCTGAGAGTCGGAGGGATTGTCGCTGGCAGTGGAAGGTTGATCAGCTACTGGCTCTGGATCGGTAGGCTTTGTCTATCCCAGTGCGATCAATATCAGGAAGACGTTTTTGATTAATCAGGTAGATTACCAACCCCAGGCACATGCCAACGCCGGCAGCTCCGAATCCCCAGTGCCAGCTTGTAGAAACGTCAAAACCCATGCGGGCGACGAAGGCTTTGAAACTCTCGCCCTGGGCCAGATACCCACAAACCAGCGGCGCCATGACCGCGCCGATGTTAATTCCCATGTAGAAAATTGAGAATCCACTGTCCCGGCGCGGGTCATCCTTGCCGTAGAGACCTCCGACCATGGCGCTGATGTTTGGTTTAAGTAATCCCGTACCTATGGCAATCAAGCACCATTCCCAGATAGAAGAGAGTTAGGGAATGGAAGACCATGGAAAAGTGGCCACACGCGATCACAATGCCGCCAAGCAGAACTGCGAGCTTCGCTCCGAGGAGCCGATCAGCGATCATCCCTCCGGGAAGTGCCGTCAAATAAACACACATCGTATAGGTGCCATAAATGGAGGCCGCATGTTTCGTGTCGAAGGCCAGGCCGCCCCTGGGCCACTGGCGCCACCATGTAGAGCACGAGGATCGCTCGCATCCCGTAATAGCTAAAGCGCTCCCAAAGTTCAGTAAAGAACAAGGTTGCCAATCCCCGCGGATGTCTTACGCGAGCAGAGTTGGTCGGGCCGCTAGTGGGTAGTCCGCTTTCGATTGTTGCCATAGCGATGTTCGAACGCTCCGTTGAAATGGGATTGGCGTGCGGACGCGAGCTGCAGTGCGTCAGGGCGCCTTAGGAGTGATAAAGATGAAGCAGCTTTTAACTGAAATCCTCCCGTCTGTAAAGCTGGTCCAGTCAGGCAGGACAAAATCAGAACCGGGAGCGGTAGCGGGCGGCTCAAAGTCACATTAGCTATAGATGAGGACGAAATAAACTTCGGTCTGGCAGCTTAAGTCGCGTGTACGAGCCGGTTGCTACCGCTGCCAGTTCTGATTTTGTGCTCCGAAGTAGATTGTGTCCAAAGCCCGCGACAACTCGACTCGCAACTGTGGCGACAAAATAAACATGACTCCCGTAATCACGATCGCGATCAGCTGAGCCGCCCAATAGCAAACGCCCGAGGACGATGTCTATCTTCCAGATAGCGAGTTCGCCCAGTGTGATCCCTAACGCGCAAGCAACCGCCGCCGACAAAACGGTGCGCACTAACAGTCCCGCAACGTTTGGGAGCAGCGACGCTGCGACGCGCAGGCGGTTGATCATCACCACGAAGAACGCAAGGGCTCCGGCCCAGGCTGCACCTGGGGCGCCGTATCTGCTCGTCAACGGATAAAGCAGGAACAAAAAGATCGCGGCCTCAACCAACTTGATTTTTGCGTCAGGAGCTATCCCTCTCATGCTGACTACGAGAGGTGAAACAAGGATCGCATGTCCCTTGCAAAAACCAGTAACGCCAAAATGCGGAGAATCGTTCCCGCGGCCCCCACTTGCTGCCGTAAAGGAAAACAACTATCTCGTCACCGAGTAGCAACAGCAGCGCGGTCGTCAACGCCAACAACGTAGAGCTGGTCGCAAAGACTCGGACAAAAGCGCGCTCCAGGCGGATGAGTTCACTGCCGCTGATCTCTCCGTCGGCTATTTCCGCATAAGCAGGAAAGGTGACGTTTACGATCGCCATACCCACGCCATGCAATGGCAACACTGCCAGGTTGTACGCGATAACGTAGGTACCCAGAATCGCCGCGCTATAGAGTTTGCCGACCAGTACGTTATCGGCCATCGACATCACGTACCCGACCACGCCGAGCAGAAAAGCGTATTTGCCGAAATCAAGCGCGAGGCGAAGAGAATTATTGTCGAGCCGTGGGCGTGGCCGGTAGGGATGAAACAGATATGACAGTGCCACGCCGATAAGCGCGGATATCAACTGGCTAGCACAAGTGCCCAAACGCTTCGTGTCCAGAGTACCAGGGCAATCGTCGCGAGAGCTGTTAGCAGGTTCGTTAGCAGCTCAAGCCCGACGATTTCTTTAAAGTTAACTTCCTTGCGGCGTATCAGAGGCCCGATGTTCTGGAATCCCTGAATCAAGGGCAATAGACTCAGGACCAGCAACAACTCATATACCCGAGACTCGCCATAAAACTTTGCCGCCGGACGCGCAATAACCAACATCAGTACTGCGATCAGAAGGCGTCTGATCAGGTCAACTGTCCAAAGTGTGTCGAGGTGTTTCGCGAGCTCTTGTTCAGTCTTGAACTTCGTCTTAATGACCGAGATGTCCAGGCCGATGTTAGTCAGTGCGGCGAGACCCGCGACCACGGTCAAAGCCATGCCAAACAGACCAAAATCTTCTGCCAGCAGCAATCGCGCCAATATTACCGAGCGCACCAAGCCCAGGAGGTAGGCGGAGGAAACGGAAACTGTGTTCCAGACGATGCCCGATTGAACTCTGCTGGTTAGGGATGGTTGCAAAGCAGCGGTCAGTGGTCAGTGGTCAGTGGCCAGTACGTTAGTGGGTCTGCGATCCTTGGGTGGTCGAGTTCTTCTTAAACTGGCCACTGGCCACTGACCACTGTCTCAAGATATCGCTCTCGCGATCATGAAAGCAGCGCCCGCCGCCGCGCTTCCGATCAGCGCCGTCTGCAGGGCGCTGCGCATCGGCTGCGTGCCGGTGAAGCGTCCTTTGATGAACCCAAAAACCAACAACGCGCAAAAGAGTGGTGCCAATGGAAACAAACAGCGCGGTGGTAGTGTTGCGAGTGAACATATAAGGCGCCAGCGGGACGAACCCACCGGCCGCGTAAGCGCCGCCGATAGTGATCGCACTGGTCAGCGCGCGTTTAGGATCGGGCCTTTCAAGGCCGAGCTCAAAACGCATCATGAAATCGATCCACTTATGGGATTGCCTGCGCAGGGCTTCAACAATGGGCCAGGTCTGTTCCTCAGTTAGTCCGCTACTCCTGAAATACCTCAGCCACTTCTCGCATCTCTTCATGAGGTATTTCGGCAACCTCGCGCTTCGCGTTCGCGTTCCTTGGCATAGTGCTCTGCATCGCTTTTCGCTGCGAGATAACCACCCAGGCCCATCGCGATCGAGCCGGCGGCAATTTCAGCGAGACCCGCGGTAACGATAATCGCGGTTGGATTCGGCGCGTTGCCGAGACCTCCCGTCAGTCCTGCGGCTAGCGCAAAGGGAACGGTCAACCCATCAGACATGCCAATGACGATATCGCGTACCACCTCACCGGCGGTGAAGTGGCGTTCAGTGTGTGGAGTTTGCGGCATGAACCTTCTCGTTCGAAGTAAATTTACGGCCGCTGGATGATATCACTTGACCAAGGAGGACAGGCATTCCTGCTAGTCGAACAGAAGAGATTTTCCATTTGTCATTTGACATTTCTCATTTGTCATTTCTTAGAACAAGAGCTCGCTCTTCTCACCTCAAGCTGATTAAGCTTGAGCTGGAATACTTTGGCTATTGACTGTGAAGTTAGTACCCGCAAGCAAGAATCATAGACCTCCGAGTCATGAACGGGCTTGGCCGCGCCGCTCTAAATGACAAATGAGAAATGTCAAATGACAAATGGAAAATCTCTTTTGGTTCGACAGACTGGAATGTCTGTCCTACGCTCAAAACTTGCCTGCCAGCATCAACACGCCAATGACGATAAAGGCCACCGGCAGCCACGCGCTTGATCCAGTCGAGCGGCAGATAATTGCCGAGCACACTGCCAGCCAGAACGCCAATCGCGGAAACCGCCGTGAGCGGCGAGCGCTGCGGCGACGAACACGGCCCAGGGCTTTTGGATTGCGCCGCCATAGTCATCGCAGCAAGTTGAGTTTTGTCACCCATCTCCGCGAGAAATATCACGCCAAAGGTTGTTAGAAACACGCGCCAGTCCATTTCAGTCTCCTTGAGTCAGAAACAAAATCAGGTAGAACTTCATACAAGATGAACAGGATTGCGAGAACACTAGACAGCCGCTTCATCTTGTTAATCGTGTAAATCCTATCGATTCGTATTGGCAACGACTAAGATCTATGCCTGTCACGAGGTTATGGCTTAGACTAATCTATATTAACTTACAATCTCGCGCTGGTTCGTGCTGGTTTAGTGGTTCAACAAGGGTGAATGACTCAACAATCTAACGACTTTCTTGGCACTGAACGTTTCCGCATTCGTCGCCGATTGGGTTCCGGTGGCATGGGTGTCGTTTACGAAGCGCACGATCGCGAAACTGACAAGGTAGTGGCGCTAAAAACGCTCACCCGCGCCGAAGCCTCACACATCTCGCGCTTCAAAAATGAGTTTCGCTCGCTGGCTGACGTATCTCATCCAAATCTGGCGGCGCTATACGAATTCATGTCTGACGGCCAGTACTGGTTCTTCACCATGGAGCTGGTGCAGGGACTGAACTTTCTTGAATACGTCCGTCCGGGCTATCAGGCCAAACACATTCAGTCGTCGAGAACTCCAACTCTCCGCAAGTCTCCAGGCGCTTCCGATTCCGACAAGGAATTATTAGCCAACTACGAAGCGGAAACGAAGCGAGTTGGATTCCATCAAGAGTCTGCAGTCAGGGGACGCACCGGCCGGAGACTCGAGGATCCAGCGCTGGCGCTGTCAATACTGGACCCTGGTGCTCTTAACGTTGCCTTGAGACAGCTGGCCGAGGGCCTTTACGGTTTACATGAAACCGGAAAACTTCATCGCGATATCAAACCGTCAAACGTGTTGGTAACCAAAGAAGGGCGAGTAGTTATTCTTGACTTTGGGCTGGTAGCTGAAGTTGAAGGCAAGGAACCTCACGACAGCTTTAACCCTCGCGGGTACGCCCGACTACATGTCTCCGGAACAGGGAGCGCAACTTCCGCTTTCACGCGCCAGCGATTGGTACAGCGTGGGTGTAATGCTTTATCAGGCGCTTACCGGCCGGCTTCCTTTTGCCGGCAAGTTTTACGAAGTGATGATGAATAAACAAAACTTCGATCCGCCGGAGCCTCGCGAACTCGTGGCCAATACTGCGCCGGAGCTTAACGACCTCTGCGTCGGCCTGCTGCGCCGCAAGCCGGAAGAGCGACCAAGCGGTCGAGAAGTTTTGCGAATACTGGGGCATGGCAGGACCGGACCTTTGCAGCGGCCGATATCCACCGCCACACCATCGGTGGCGCAGACAGCTCCGTTTGTTGGCCGCGAACGGCAGTTGCGCGAACTCGAAGACGCTTTCAGTGTCACACGTAGCGGACAGACGGTCACGGTTTACCTCCACGGCAGCTCAGGAATGGGGAAGACAGCGGTTGGCCCGCAATTTCTCTCGATCAGTTGCGGGAGTCGAAGACGGCAGTGGTCATTCTTGAAGGGCGCTGCTATGAACGCGAGTCAGTCCCTTACAAAGCATTGGACGGAGTGGTAGACAGTCTGACGAAGTATTTGCTGTCGTCTGCCGGAAGCCAGGGCGGAGGCTCTGATGCCACGTGAGGTGCTGCGCCCTGGCGCGACTATTCCCGGTGATGCTGCAGGTGGACTCCGTTTTCAATGCGCCGCAACGCGAACAGGGAGATTCCGGACCCCTTCAGCCTGCGACGCAAGGCGTTTGCGGCGCTACGCGAACTCCTGGGGCGCATCTGTGACCGGCAACCGTTGGTGCTTTACATCGACGATCTCCAGTGGTCTGACGCTGATAGCACCAGCTTGCTGGAAGACCTGCTCCGTCCGCCCGATTCACCGCCGCTGCTCCTGCTCTCAAGTTTTCGCAGCGAAGATGTGCAGTCGAAACCGTTTCTCGAGGCCCTGCTGGAGAAAACGGGCAATCAGAGTTGTCGCGAAGTTCTGGTTGGTGCTCTTTCAAAATCCGAATCCTACACGCTGTTACATGATTTGCTTGGTTCGAGCGCTTCCTTCTCGAGCCGTTCGCGGACGCAATTCTCGGTGAAGCGCGCGGAAATCCTTTCTTGCTCGAACAGCTTGCTCGTTACGCTCTGAGCAGCGATCAAACTGCAACCACCGGAATCACTTTGGCAGTAATGCTGGACGAGCGTTTGCGGCACCTGCCAAAAGGCGCGCGCCAGTTTATTGACGCGCTGGCCGTTGCCGGACGCCCGATTAATCCGGAAGTGGCTTATCAGGCCGCAGAACTCTCTGGTGACGAGCTACCGTTGGTCACTACCTTGCGCGCCGCTCAGTTTCTCCGCACTGGCGGAGCTGGGCACACGCTTGAGCTGTATCATGATCGCATCCGCGAAGCTCTCGCCAACCAACTCTCCCGAAAAGAGTTACGCAAATTCATCGCCGGTTGGCCCAGGCACTCGAAGCCCGCGGCATTGACGACCCCGAAGCACTCTTTGAACACTACCTGGGAGCAGGAGAAAGAGTGCGCGCGGCCACTCATGCCGCCGTCGCTGCCAGGAAAGCCGCGAGCGCGCTCGCGTTTGATCGAGCAGCGGCCTTTTATCGTCGGGCCCTGGAACTGGCGCCGGCCCGCGACGCTGAACTCGTCGATCTAAAGCGGGGACTTGCAGAGGCACTGGTAAACGCCGGCCGGCCGGCGGAAGCGGCACAGGCTTATCTCGATGTAGCGCAGTTGACTTCGGCGCGTCATAGTCTTGATTTCAAACGGCGCGCCGCCCAGCAGTTATTGATGGGTGGTCATATTAATGAAGGTCTGGAATTGATTCGCTCCGTGCTCGCCGCTGTCGGCTTGTCTTATCCCGAGGGTCCTAAGAGTGCATTAGCTTCACTACTACTGAAGCGTCTCCAGGTTTGGGGTGCGCGGGCTGCAGTTTACAGAGCGCGAAGAGAGTCAGGTACCGGAATTCGAACTGGTGCGCCTTGATACTTGTTTCGCGGTCGCTGCGGGTCTGGGCTCAGTTGATCTTATCCGCGGTGCTGATTTTCAAAGTCGCCATCTCTTGCTGGCCTTGAAGGCGGGCGAGCCTTATCGCGTCGCCCGAGCGCTGGCTTTCGAGGCGGCGTGGACAGCGGCACGAGGCGGCGCCGGCAGCGAAGCGCGCCATGCAGATTGCCCGGCAAGCCGAGGACCTGGCGCAAAGGGTTGGCCACCCTCATGCGATCGGACTCTCGGTCTGGGCACGCGGGGTCGATGCTTACCTGGGGAGGGCGCTGGAAGAAAGCTTTAGATCTTTGTGAACAATCGTCGGAAGTTTTGCGCGACCGTTGTACGGGTGTGGCCTGGGAACTGACAATTGCCAATCGTTATAAACTCAGCGCACTACTGCATATGGGCCAGCTTGTCGAAGCTACCCGGCGCGTCCCGGCCCTCCTTTCAGCGGCCCTTGAACAAGGAAATCTATTCGGAGCGATGGAGTTACGCACTCGTCTGAATTTGATCTGGCTTGCGGCTGATGACCCTGACAGGGCGCGCGCGGAAGTGATTGAAGCCCTGAAGTCGTGGCCGAATGAAGGTTTTCATTTGCAGCACTACACTTCGCTGCACGCGCTCACACAAATCGAGCTCTACACGGGCGACTATGAGGTTGCCTGGAAACACGTTGAAGGTCAATGGCCGGCGCTGGAGGATTCTCTGCTGTTGCGTACTCCGGCAGTGCGAGTTGAAGCAATGCAGTTGCGCGCACGGACAGCCCTGGCTACGAGCGGTGAGGGACGCGACACCGGCAAGCTGCGACTCGCTGAAAAGTGGGCGAGGAAAATGGAAAAAGTGAATATGTCGTGGTCGAAGCCGTTTGCCACCCTGGTACTGGCGACGGTGGCCCAGCAACGCGGTCGAGCGGCGCAGTCCAGGGCTTTACTCTCGGAAGCAGCCGAAATTTTTGAGCGCGCTGATATGCATCTCTACGCGGCGGCAACGCGGCGGCGGTTGGGAGAAAAACTTGGCGGCGAACGAGGACAACAACTAATTGCAGAAGCTGATGCGTGGATGAGGGAACAAAAAATAAAGAATCCGGAAGCCATGACGCGAATGCTTGCCCCGGGTTTTAGAAACGGGCCAGTCTTCCTGATTCAGACCGTGACCGAGACGGTCAGAGTGATTGTGTAGACCGCGGGCGTCCTGCCCGCAAATGAGCGCGAAGCGCGAAAATGGATTAGAAGAACTTTCGAAAGACTGCGCGCCTTCGGCGCGTTGCGGCAGGTCGAGCACCCCAACAGATAAAACACATCTTGTTGGGGACCCCGCACGCCCGCGGTTCCAGACAATCACTTCGGCGCAAGATCAGACAGCCCGCGCGACGGCGGTCGCTGAAACAGTCGCGTTCCGAAGCAGGCCGGAGTTTAAGATGTCTTCGTGCAACTCGCCTTGCTTGTCTGTAATCATGGTCGGCTTGAAGTAGCTTTCGAAGCGTGAGTCAACGCGAAAAGCCGGGGTGTACATGTGGTCGAGCGGTTCCGTGGTGCTGATGTAAGTCCGCGGCCGCGGGACGTTTTTTATCCATCCCCCGGTCGCGAACGACGTAGTGAAAGGCTGGGCGCAAACCAACAGTCCGTTTCCCAGGGCGAGGATCATCTGCATCTTTGTCAGTTTCGAGCGATACAGCCTGGAAAACCCCACCGCGTGTTTCAGCACTCGTCCCTGAAATCCTTTTAGACTTTGCAGATCATCGATGAACTTAACGACTTCGCCGATTGGGTCGACTGGCTTTTGCAGAATTGTCGTCCCATCCATGTCGCGCAGTTTTGTATCAGGGGAGAAGCGAACGATTTCTCAGGCATTCATAAAAATAAGGTGTGCCCAAAAGAGGAATCGAGAGAGTCACAAACGCCGGAATCGTGATTTCAGGCGTGCCGGTGATGAAATGAAGCTCGCGCCGTAGGTCGGCAAGGCTGCGCGAGGTTACATCAACCATCAACCCGTAGTAAAAACCACCCCGGCATTTAGCGACTTGCTGATCATTTCCACTTGCGGCGCCTTCGTGTTTTGCAGCTTGTTGAAATTGCGCAGCCAGTCGTTGTCAAACGACTCCAGCCCACTGAAGAGCAGCTCGCAACCTGCTTCGCTAACCAGCTTCAGGTTTTCTTCGCGGCTATAGAAGTCGTTGGTTACCAGCGCGCCCCACTTACGATAATGGCCTGCCAGGCGCATCTCGTTGATTAGGTTTACGCGCGCGTAAAAGTGACTTCGATCGCTGCCATAAAAATTGTTGTCGAGGAAAAACATGCGCCGGCGTTTTCCCGAGGCGAGAATCTGTCCGCGGATGTAATCAAGGTCGTAGGTTTGATAAGCGTGTCCTTCAGCCGTTAACGAGCAGAACGAGCAGCGGAAGTTGCAATAGCGAGTTGTTTCCACGTAGCCGATTCTGTTCAGCCAGTAAGCGAGGTCGTAGCGCGGCATCATCGTTTCCGCGACGTATTCAGAACCGAGTGCCTCTGCAATCACCTCGCAAAGTTCTTCAATGTCCCCGAGGCAGGTGTAGTCGAATACTTTCCTCGACAGGAGCGGCAGCGCGCGGACGGTTGGACCACCAGCGATAACAATGACTTTTGGATTCTTCGTCCGGGCATACGCAGTGAGGTGCAGCATGCGATCGAAGCTGTTTGTCAGGCCCGTTAGCACCAGCACGTCAGGCCACGAGAGTAACTGCTCGTCTTCAAGCGGTCCGCTGGCGACTTCGGTGTAACACTTTACGTCGCATAGTTCCTGAGAAAAGGCGCCGGCGAGATAGATTGGACCGACAGCCTGTGGAACTTTTGTTGTCCGGCGCAGCGGCTGTCGCGAATCGTCAAAGTAGCAATTTACGACGAGCACACGCTTGCGCGGCAGGTTAACCTTCGAGGGCTTTCGCAGGTCTAGTTCCACGCTGTCTCCTCTGCGGACCAGCCTCCCGCCATCGTCGCGTTGTCAGTCTTCAATATCGAGGTTGCACTGTAGACCGGGAGCCACCGAGAACCCGGCACCGCGAGACGATTGGGTCTGCAAATAGGCGCATCATCAGAATGCGGGGTACTCTACTATCACGAAAGTGCCTGAGGCAATGAAGATTTTCGGCGAAGTGCCGCCAAAACTGGGGTTATTACAAAGAAATTACTTCTTTTGGGATGTTAACTCTTTGAAGGCGTCGGAAAGCCGGGCGCCCACACTTCCGGTACCTATGGAGTATTGCCGGAAATCGAAGGTGTTAACGAGAGCCAGGCCATAAGCTGGCAGAAGTGAGAAAGATTTCATCAGCCTCGGCGAGATCGGCCAACTCGTAAACGCCCTCAATCACCGGGAGGAATTGTTTTTCGGCAAGTTCGATAACCGCGGCGCGAGTTATGCCGGCGATCGCTCCGGTACTGAGAGCGGGCGTGTGGAGCGTGCCGTCCTTAAGCCAGAAGATGTTGGCCATCGCGGCCGAAACGATTTCACCACGTTCATTGAGCATAACTGCTTCATCAAAATCTCTCGTCTGCGCTTCTTCCCAGGAAAGCACCTGCTCTAAGTAATTCAGACTGCGAATCCCGACGAGCGGCGACATGGTGTTAACGCGATAAGGCGAAACAGCCAGCGACATCCCTGCGGCTGACACTCTTTGCGGTTCACCCGTAAGAATCAGAAGATCAGTCTTGCGGGCCTCTTCCTTTTTCGTTCTCCAAACGTCACGACCGCTACGCGCCAGCAGGATCACGCGTGCGCGTCCGCTTTTAACCTGATTGACTGAAACAAGTTTCCTGAGCGGCCTCGCCAACGTTGCGCTCATTTAGTCCGGCGCATTCGACGGTCAGTTTTTCAGCGTGAGTGCTCAAGGCGTCGCCAATGTTCCGGCCAGAGGAAAGGCTTGCTGTTGTAGATTGCGACGGTAGTAAAGACTCCGCGGCCATACAACATCGCCGACGAAACAGGCGCCACCCGTGCCTTCGTGGCTTCGAGCATCACCTTGTTGAGATAAATTACGGGATGCATGGATCGAGGAGCCTCGCCTGAACCCCACTAAACAACCGCCAAGACGCCAAGAGCGCCAAAAAAGTAAAACAATAATAAATCGTTCAACTCGTCCGCGTTACTCTGTTGGCGGTCCTGGCGTCTTGGCGGTTAGTTTTCCATTGCTAACTTGCGGCAACCATTACTTCGGCTTCGAGTTTCCTTGCAAGCGAACCGCGCCAGACGTTTTCCAGTTCACTAACCGCAGCCGAGATCACTTCTTCAGCACCGATTCTTATTCGCAGCCGATCGCCGCCAACCTGACCTATGATCGTGATAGGACAATTCGCGCGCGAGGCAAGATCTTCGACGAGAGCCAACGACGACCGCGGGAAACTAAGAATGATTCGCGAAGGTGATTCGCTGTAGAGCACGGAGCTGGCAGCCAGCGAGGCCAGCGCAACTTCCGAGGCATCAATCTCGGCGCCAATGCCGCTCCGATTTAGCGACGAGAAACAGCACTTTCGGCGAGCGCCACCGCCAATCCGCCATCGGCACAGTCGTGAGCTGAGGCGAGCAAGCCCGCCTCGGCTGCTTCGAGACATACCTGCTGAACCGCGCACTCAAGCTTAAGGTCGATCGTCGGCACCGAGCCGTTAGCAATCATCTGCTCACTGGAAACACCGTCAATTGTCGCTCGCGAATTCGCTGATGGAAAGATCGTCCGCGGTTTTCCCAACAGCGCGATCACGTCACCGGCTTGTTTGAATCCGGGATGCACGACTCGGTGCACGTCTTCCACGAGGCCAATCATTCCGATCACTGGAGTGGGAATAATTCCGCGCCCTTCCGTTTCGTTGTAGAAGGAGACGTTGCCGGAAACGACCGGTGTATTGAAGGCGCGACAGGCTTCGGCCATGCCGTCGATGACTTCTGAAAATGACCACATCACTTCCGGGCGTTCCGGCGAGGCAAAGTTTAGACAGTTAGTGACGGCGAGCGGTCGCGCGCCAACACAAACAACGTTGCGCGCCGCTTCAGCGACAATCAGCTTTGCACCTTCACGAGGGTTCGCGGCGCAATAGCGACCGTTGCCGTCGAGCGACATCGCCAGCGCGCGGCGAGTTTCTTTGATTCGCACCACCGCTGCGTCGGCGCCCGGCAACACAGCGGTGTTGGTTCTGACCATGTGGTCGTACTGGCGGTAGACCAGTTGTTTGGAGGAAAGGTTTGGCGACGCGAGCAGCTTGAGTAACGACTCGTTGTGGTTTTGGTCTTTAGTCTTTGGTCTTTGTTCTTCCGGACTTTGGACTTTGGACTTTGGACTTTGGACTCGGTTGCCGTCATCGGGCGTTCGTACAACGGCGCTTCGTCAGTGAGTGCCGAGACAGGAATATCGGCAACCGTTTCGCCCTCGTGGATCACGCGCATGTTGTGACCTTCGCGCACTCTGCCAATAACTACCGCGTCCAGATCCCACTTGCGAAATATGTCAATCACCTCTCGTTCGCGTCCGGAGTGCGCAACGATCAGCATGCGCTCCTGCGACTCAGACAGCAGCATCTCGTAGGCGGTCATACCCTGCTCGCGTTGTGGTACCAAGGACAAATCTATTTCAATTCCGGTATTCGCACGCGCCGCCATTTCACAGGAAGACGATGTCAGACCGGCAGCGCCCATGTCCTGGATTCCCGCTACAGCGCCACTGCGCATTGCCTCGAGACATGCTTCGAGCAGCAACTTCTCAAGAAAAGGATCGCCAACCTGGACGGTGGGTCGCTTAGCCAGTGCCGCGTCATCAAACTCAGCTGAGGCCATCGTCGCGCCGTGGATTCCATCGCGTCCGGTTTTCGCCCCAACGTAAAGGATCGGATTTCCGATGCCGGTTGCCTTGCCGAAAAAGATCTGGTCGCGTTTCACCAGGCCGAGCGCGAACGCGTTCACAAGTGGATTGAGCGAGTAAGCATCGTCGAAAGCTACTTCCCCGCCCACGGTAGCCACGCCAAACGCATTGCCGTAGTGAGCAATCCCACCGACCACGCCGGCGAGCAAAGAACGATTTCGCCGCCCGTGTTTAGGGTGATCGAGCGAGCCAAAACGCAGACTGTTCATCGCCGCGATCGGTCGCGCGCCCATCGTGAAAACGTCGCGCAGGATGCCGCCGACGCCGGTCGCTGCGCCCTGAAAAGGTTCGATAAAAGAAGGGTGATTGTGCGATTCGATCTTGAAAGCAGCACACCAGCCATCGCCCACATCAACGATACCGGCATTCTCTCCCGGCGGCACGATGATGCGTTCACCGGTGGTAGGAAGCCGGCGCAGGTGAACGCGCGAAGATTTGTACGAACAATGTTCCGACCACATCACCGAGAAAATGCCAAGCTCGGCAAACGTAGGCTCACGCTCCATGAGCGACTTGATGCGATGCAAACTCTTCGGTACTGAGGTTGTGGGCGGAGACTACGTCGGGAGTGATTGAATTCATAAGGAAGTAAACAGCAAACGGTTGACAGTAAACAGTAGGCAAAGGCAGTAAACATAAAGACAGTAGGTACAGAGCCGGCCTGTAACAGCCAGGCTGCGCAAGTTGCATCCCCTTGCTGTTTACTGTTTGCTGTCTACTGTTTACTTCCTACTAGTTTTTCGATTGCGGCTCGCAGTTCGCCGCGGGTTAACGCGGCCAAAATGCTTGTAGACCACTTTACCGTTATGGTCGTAGAGGAAAGTCGCCGGCAACGCGCCACTCCAACTGCTATCGACCATATTGATTGCCGGCTCGGGGTCAGCCACGTTGAGCAAATAGACGGGCATCTTCGCGTTCATCAGCCAGCAGAAACTTCGGCACCGCAGTTTTAATGTCTACCAGATCGTCGAGCGTGATCGCGATGAAGTCGAGTCCTTTGGCGCGATAGTCTCGGTCGATCTTCACCAGATCGGGAAACTCGTCGCGACAGGGATCGCACCAGGTGGCCCAGTAATTGACCAGCAGCGGACGCTTGCCGTCTCGCTTCAGCAGGAGCTTGCATCTCCTCGGCGTTAACTGCGCGCACCTGAGCGGTAGAACTCAACCGTGCGAGTGCTGCGAGGCTTGTGTGCAGTCTTGCTCTGCGCCGCCGCCGAGAAAGTCAGTAACAAGATACTGACGATGACGGCGACGCTCCAACAACAAAGCGAAGCTGAATGGGTTTTGCAGAGTGTTTCATCAAACCAATCTATTCACCACCGCGCTTGATCGAACAACCGAAGGCATTGGCGGTCGCTTTAGGAACTGGTTTTCCGGCCAGCGTGGCTTCGAGGGCATCGCGCAATTCGCTGCTGTTGACTTGTGTGATGTCGCGGCTGTTGTCTATGCGGCCGTGATAGAGGAGCTTGTTGCTGGCGTCAAGAAAATATGCCTCGGGTGTCCGGGTTGCTCCCAGCATGTCGGCGACCTTGTTTCCGTTATCTTTCAGAATGGTAAAGGTCAGATTGTTTTTGGCAGCGTGGTCTTTCACGTCGGCGGCCGACTCGGTGGAGTTGGCGTTAATGCCGATCGACGTTGATGCCGCGGGCTTTGAAATCCTGCGCCAGCTTTTCCATTCGCTCGTTGTAGCCATTTGAAACCGGGCACTGGGTGGCGATGAAGATCAGCACCGTGCCGTTTTTGCCGTGAAGCGAAGCAAGCGTGTGGGCGGCGCCGCTGGCGTCTGGGAGAGTGAAATCCGCAATCGTCGAGCCGATGATTGGCGGGGCCGGAATATCAGCGACGAGCGGTCGCGCGTTTACCAAAACAGCGACGGCGAGCATGGTAACCATCAGAGAAACAGCAGCTAGCTTTTTCATGGGTAGTAATTCCTCCCGAAGACAGTAAAAAATTGAATTGAATGGGGGAACTGAAGCAAAAGGTTATCAGGCTGCGATGAGGCGGTCAAACCAGCGAAGTGCGGACTGAAATGTACATAGACGGCAAAGCCGAATGTCAGTGCGCCTCTTGCCTTCTTGCAAGAATGATAAGTGCAGTGAGAGTTGTGGTGACGAGAGCTGACAGCAAACAGAACTGGCAGAAATGTTGGTATGACGAATGCCTGGAGGTAGAGTAGCCAGAGTGTCGTTAGGAACATCGCCGTGACGATGAGAGTGAGCAACTTACCTACAAAGCGATAACCAAAGGCAGCAAGGGTGGCAAGACTAAAGACCACGAAGTAAGTCACAGCGCCGAGCCCGGCGAGGGGGAAGCCGCGTATTGATGCGTATGGGCTGGAGAGTACTTCAGAGCAACCAGAAGTTATGGTGCAACGCACGCTGCGTCCCGAGAGGTGCTCGACGGCGAGATAAATCGAGTCTGCGAGTCCGATGAGTGAAACAAAAGCAGTCACGCCGTAAAGAATGGCTGCTCGGCGAGCGCTTATTAGTTTCTGTTTACGCTGGACACTAACGACACTTAATCAGGAGTTGAACTTCCCAAGGCTGACTTCTGTCTTCGGTTCAACGGTGAGCTGCGAGTTCGTTATTGATGAGCGCTTTCAGCTTATCCGGCGCCAGAGATTCGAAGGGCACCTCTTTGCCGTTAAGAAAAACCGTCGGCGTGCCCTGCACACCGAGGGAATGTGCACGTTTGCCATCGAGGAAGATGCGCCGCTCGACTACCTCGGTCGCATTGTCTCGTGTGAATTGCGCCACATCCAGTCCAATGGTTTTTGCGTATCCTTCGAAAATCGGTCGCACGTCAAAAGCCCCATGCCAGTCTTTCTGATGCTCATAGATCAGATCATGCATTTCCCAGAATCTGCCTTGCAGCCCGGCTGCTTCCGCGGCGCGGGCGGCCGCGAGCGCGTGCACGTGAGTGGGGACCAGCGGAAACTCCGCGGAAGATGATGCGCAGGTTTGTCGGGCCGTATTCGGCTTCCAAACCTTTAAGAATCGGATGAAGCACGCCACACGGTGGACACTCGAAGTCGCCAAACTCCTCGAGAGTGGCAGGCGCCTTCGGATCACCGAGTGCGTGTAGCCGGTTCGGCGCCGGGTTCTGCCGGATTCACGGCGGTTGCGACAGGCGACGCACCTGGAGTCGGTGGTGAAGGCACAGGGTTTTCCGAGGACGCGCGCTGGAGATACCGAGCCGTCAGTAAGACAGCTCCCAGCACAAAGGCGATGATGACAAAAGGGAAGAATTCGTTTCATTTTTAGTCCGCAAATTGATCAGAATAAAAGTCGCCGCTATGGTGCATTACTGGACGTCAAAGAAAACCGTCCGATCAAGATCGCTCATTAACATAGACCTGGACTTTGTATTTTCCAATCGGCCAGTCCCTTGAGAAAGTTAAATGGCCGTGAACCAGGTATTCCCGCGCTCTGGTCGTATACGAGATCTCTTTGAATTTTCGTTTTGGCTGCCGCCCGCATCAATCATCCACCAGGCAAACCTCATATCCGTCCCAGCCTTTGGCGTCTTCAAGGTGGTCACGCAATGTATCGTGCGATTGCCAGGCTGGAATGAAAATGTCGGATCGCCAGGCTGGCCGTTGCCGTTATCTTTCGCCATGTGAATTTCTCTAATGGCGAATCCGGATCCGAGATCAACCTCAGCGGTGGGTTGAGTACGGGCATTGGTGTTGGAAGTGGAGTTGGAGTTCCTGTTGGTGTTCCTGGAAAAACTGCAGGCCAGAACTACGAAGACTAAGAGACCGGCTGCGAGCCAGGCGGGATGGTGTTTCATCTCAAGTTTCTCCAGGGGTTGTAGTTCAAAAGATAAGTTAAGCGACCGCCGCCAGGGTAGCTGCCAGCGATCGAAAGATATCGCGGCCGTCACTCGAACCCAGCAGGTCTTCACAAGCACGTTCCGGATGGGGCATCAGCCCGAGTACGTTGCGAGAGCGATTGCAGATGCCGGCAATGTTATCACGCGAGCCGTTTGGGTTTAGCCGCTTCAGTTACTGCTCCGCTTGGCTCGCAGTAACGGAAGACGATCCGATCCTCGCGCTGAAGCTCTGCCAGGGTGGCGTCGTCGCAAACGTAGTTTCCTTCGGCATGTGCAATAGGAATTCGCAGTACTGATCCCGGCGTCATTTCGTTGGTGAAAGGCGTATCCGAAGTCTCAACGCGCACCGAGAGGTGTTCACAAATAAAGTTCAAATCGCGGTTGCGAATCAAAGCGCCCGGCAGGAGTCCTGCTTCACACAGGATTTGAAAGCCGTTGCAAATACCGAGTACGAACCCACCGGTCGCAGCGAACTTTTTTCACCGAGTCCATGACTGGGGAAAAACGCGCGAGGCCCCGGCGCGCAGGTAGTCGCCATACGAAAACCTCCGGGAATAATCAACGCGTCGAAAGAATTGAGATCAGTATCTCGATGCCAGATAAAGTCTACCGGCTGGCTCGACCTGTTTTGAGATCACGTGATAGGCATCGTGATCGCAATTTGAGCCCGGGAAAACTATGATTCCAAACTTCACGCCTCAATCTCCACACAGATAATCTTCAATGATCGGGTTGGAGAGAACTCTCACGCGCGATGCGCGTCACGGATTCGCGCGCCTGCTCCTGGTCGCCTGAATCCTGCAGGGCAATTTCGAAATACTTGCCCTGGCGCACATCCGCGATGCCGGTAAAACCCAAGCAGTTCGACGGAGTGCTGGATGGCCTTGCCTTGCGGATCAAGTACGCCCGGCTTCAGGCTGACGAAGACTTTCGCTTTCATATGAGTGGCACCGCTCCCGAACAGTTCTATATTTCTGTTAACCATAGTAGGACATAACATTGCTTCATGTGTAGCGGATAGCATACTATCTCGCCCCGCAGCTTTGTTATTCGGTATTAAGTTTTCAAACTCGAAGAATCAGGAGAATTGGAATAATGCAGAACCCCCACCCAGCCAACCAGGATCATCATCGTCAGGTATAGGCGGCCTGGATCCGAAAGTAGCAGCGGCGCTTTCATACATCTGGATCGTCGGACTGATCTTTTTCTTCATCGAGAAGAGAACCGTTTCGTGCGGTTTCACGCGATGCAATCGGTAATTTTCGGCATCGCAAACTCAGTGCTCATGACAGTGCTGGCCATACTTGCCGTTATTTTGACCTTTGCCTTTGGAATTGGCGGAGCAATGGTCGGCGGCGGCATCGGCACCTTAGTTCAAATGCTGGTCTGGCTGATCTGGCTGTTGTTCTGGGTTATCGGTCTGGCGCTTTTCATCGGTTTGATTTTCGCCGCTTATAAAGCTTATCAGGGAGAAAAATTCAAGCTGCCATTTATCGGCAACATGGGCCGAGAAGATCGTCGACAAGTAGTTAGCTGTTTGCCGCCGGCACTTGAAGGACCGGAGGAGATTCTTCTCATTTGTCATTGCAGTTCGTAGTGCCCTTCGCTTCAGGGCCGCATTTGACGCGTCTGTTAAGAAAGAACTAATGGTTTAAATGACAAATGAGAAATGTCAAATGACAAATGGAAAATCTCCTTTTGCCTCACAGCAGGTGCTTCACTCAACCCGGAGCCAAACACTCTGGAAAAGATCGTGTCGACATTTCGCAGGTAACTGTCGAATGCGAAGGCTCCTGCAATCTCTGCGGCAGAGAGATGTAACTTGATGTCTGGATCCTGTTGCAAACAGCTCCTGAAAGTTTTCGTTCTGATCCCAAACCTTCATCGCATTTCGCTGCACCCACTCATAAGCGCTTTCGCGTGAAACGCCTTTCTGCGTCAGCGCCAGAAGCAGTTGACCGCTGAATACCAAACCACGCGTGAGCTGAAGATTTGCGAGCATGCGTTCCGGGTGTACCACCAGTCCCGCAATTAACGACGTCGCTTTGTGCAGTATGTAATCCAGGGCAATGCTTGCATCGGGCAAAACCACACGTTCAGCGGAAGAATGGGAAATGTCACGTTCGTGCCAGAGGGCCACGTTTCAAGTCCTACCAAACTATGTCCCCGAATAACGCGGGCTATGCCGCAGATTCGTTCAGAGATTATTGGGTTCTGCTTGTGCGGCATCGCGCTGGAACCCTTTTGCCCCACAGTGAAACGTTCCTGAGCTTCGCCGACCTCGGTGCGCTGCCAATGACGAATGTTAAGCGCAAATTTGTCGAGTGATGAGGCGATGATGGCGAGCGTGCAGAGATATTCCGCGTAACAATCGCGCTGAATGATTTGAGTAGAAACAGGCGCCGGCTTGCAGGCCCAGTCGCCGCAGACTTTTTCTTCAACTTCCGGATCGAGCAGCGCAAACGTTCCCACCGCGCCGCTGATTTTTCCAACGGCTACGGTTTCTCGCGCGCGCCTCAGGCGGTCGCGATCGCGACGCATCTCGTCGTACCAAAGAGCGAAGGTCAAACCAAAGGAAGTTGGTTCAGCGTGAATACCATGCGTGCGGCCAATTTGCGGAGTGTGCTTAAACCCAGGGCGCGCCGCTTCAGAACTTCAAGCAACGCCTCGATTTTCTCGAGCAGGATGTCGCAGGCGCTGCGCAACAGGAGCGCGTTGGCAGTATCCACAACATCGGACGAAGTCAGTCCGTAGTGAACGAAGCGCGCCGCTTCGCCAATGTTTTCAGCGAGGTTGGTAGTAAACGCTATGACGTCGTGGTTAGTGGTCTTCTCAATCTCGTTGATTCGTTCAACAGAGAACTTCGCCCGTGCTTTGATCTGTTCGAGTGCGTCACGAGGAATAGTCCCCATCTCGGCATGCACTTCGCAGACGGCGATTTCTACTTCCAGCCATTTCTGAATTTGCTCTGTTCGGTCCAGAGCGCGCCCATTTCAGGCAATGTGTAGCGTTCGATCATTGGTAAGTTTCAAGTTTTCAGCCGAAGTTCCAGTTTCAAGTCCAAAGTTTCGGCCATCGTTTTTGAACTTGAGACTTGAAACTTGGAACTCATTTCAGAGCCGTTGAGTTAACAAAGTATCGCGCGAGCAACCAGCGGCCATCGCGTTCAACCAACGTGAAGGTCTCCATACCCTCACCATTTTGGAATTTCGTCCGGTAGGCAACAATAAAAGCGCGACCTTTCATCAGTCCACCCGAATTCTGTTGCTCAGTGGCTGACTGTAGGGTTCGATTTTCTACCACTCCCAGCTTAGTTCGCAGCGCTTTGAAGGTTGCGGTCGACTGCTCGAGGGTGGAGTCTTTGCCGCCAGAGTTCCGAGGCCTCGTTGTAGATTTTGTCGTAACGCTCGGCCGCTATCTCGTCGTTTATCGTACCAATAGCAGATTCCACTTCCGGCGGAAGACTTCGGCTGCCCTGATTCGCCGCGCAAGCGACGCAGAAGAGCGAAACCAAAAGAAATGCTAATGAAATCCCAGCTCTTCCTGACCAGTAGTATTCCCGCCAGACCGCAACCTCATCTTTCCGCCTTCGTTCGTCATCCCTCCCTAAACCTCGATCCACCGGCGTTGGCTCTTTGGAAACGACAGGGTGACCTGGGTGTCACCACGGAAGAGTGGAGCGCGTTCCTGTAAAGCCACTTCGGCGCAAATCTTTGCCAGGTAGGGATTGTTTTGCACGTTGCGAAAGGTGAGTCAGCACGAGATATTGAGCAACGCCGTCGAAGCCGTCCCGGATCCACTCCGCCAGGTCTTCGTTTGAAAGATGGCCCAGCCGGGACAAGATTCGCTGCTTAAGTTCCCAGGGATAAACGTCGCAGGCTTTCAACATGTCGCGGCTATGGTTTGACTCGATTACTACCGCGGCGCAACCGCGCAGGCGTTCGCTAACCAGAGTCGTAATGTGACCAAAGTCCATCAACGTCGCAATCTTTACGCCCTGGTGCGTCGCCGTGAAGCCGAAATTGTCCACCGCGTCGTGGGGAATGGTGAACGGATGAAAGTCGATCTCGCCAATGCGAAAATCCTGGCTCGATTCTATTTGCTCGACGCGATCCCTTGAGGGCTTTGGCCCGTTTTCGAGGTTCTTCGTCGTTGACGTTGGTGCGCTCGCTTATGTAGGCATCAGATGTCTGGGCAGAGATGTAGACGGGACAATCGACCGTGCGCAACAAACACCCGCAGGCCGCCGGCGTGGTCGCCATGTTCATGTGTGACCAGAACCGCATCGAGTTTTTGCACGTCCTCGCCGACCATCGCGAGAGCAATACGTAACTG
>ERZ1370068.10979-contig-9632_pt1 | contig 27208 bp, 25 predicted proteins | sample MGYA00561227_ERZ1370068 | MGnify/ENA primary metagenome ERZ1370068 (study PRJEB38410, sample SAMEA6850437) | metagenome | study: Metagenomic assessment of the ecological functions of the soil: analysis of the soil microbiota associated with the...
GGTATGCTTCGTTCAGTTACGCGTATTGCTGAATGCCGGCGTCTTCAGCCGGCATAACTACCGCGAGGGGAGGGGCCATAGCGCGACCGATGAAGATCGGGTCATCAAGGTAGGGAGCCCCGCGTGAGCGGGGCTCGATCGGTTCTTCAAGATCCTGGGCGCGCTCGTCCGTGCGGACAGAGATATCGCGGTTCGCGACGTGGCTGACGATGGCCTACATCCTGTTCGTGAACCCGGCGATCCTCGGCGCGATCCCCGACAGCGCCGGGACCACCCTGACGTTCCCGCAGGTGCTGACGGTGACGGCCCTGGTCGCGGGTGTCATGACCCTGGCCATGGGCATCTACGCGAACTACCCGTTCGCGATCGCGGCGGGCTCGGGCTGAACGCGTTCGTGACGTTCACGCTCGTCGGCCACGCTGGGGCTGACGTGGCCGCGAGGCGATGGGCGTCATCGTGATCGAGGGCGCTGCTCATCACGCTCCTGGTGCTGACCGGGTTCCGCGCGAGGTGGTCATGAACGCGATCCCGATGGACCTGAAACGAGCGATCGGGATCGGGATCGAGGTTGTTCCTGGCGATCATCGGGTTGGTCAACGGCGGGTCGTCGTGGTCGACAGCGCCGGCCACCCTGATCACGCTCGACCCTGACCTCTCGAACGCTCCACGATCCTGGTGTTCTTCGTCGCGCCTCGCCTCACGTCGGCGCTGGTCGTGCCGGAAGGTGCAGGGGCGGTTCCTGATCGGCATCCTGGCCACGACGGTGTTCGCGATCATCGTCAACCAGGGTCTGGGGCGACTAGCTCGGTGTTACGAGCGGGATCGCGGTGATCCCCGACAAGATCGGTCAGTACCCCCGACTTCTCGTTGTTGGGCAACTTCAACTTCGAGGTGTTCGACGTGCTGAGCTTCTGGCACCGCGACGGCGGCGATCCTCGTCCAGTGATGCTGTCGGACTTTCTTCGACACGATGGGCACGGCGGTCGGCCTCGGCCGAACGAGGCCAAGCTGCTCGGACAGGGGACGGGAAGCTCGCCCGGGATCCGCAACCGGGTGCTGCTGGTCGATCGGTCTCGCGGGTCGCCGGCGGCGCGGCGTCGGCGTCGTCGAACACGACGTACATCGAGTGCGCGGCGGGGGCATCGGCGACGGCGGACAGGACCGGGCATGACTCGGTGGTGGTCGGCGTGCTGTTCCTGCTCGCGATCGTTCTTCTCGCCGATCGCGGGGGTGCATCCGGAGGCGACCGCCCCGGCGCTGGTCATCGTCGGCTACCTGCATGATGCAGTCGGTCGGCGAGATCTCGTGGCGCGATCACGCGCCGGGATGCGGCATCGCTGGCCATCGTCCTGATGCCGTTCACGTACTCGATGGGCGGACGTGGGCGCGGGGTTCCTCGCCCTACGTGGTGATCGAGCGCTCCCGGGGCACGTGCCGGGAGGGGTGCATCCGCTGATGTACGTCGTGGCGGCCGTGGTACTCCTGTTGGCATACACGGTCTGCTCGCCTGGTTCGCGTGGGGTGAAGTCTGGCTTCCGAAGAGGGCGGGGATCCCCGCCCTCTTCGCGTCATCGAAGCTCGATGACGCCCTCGCGGAAGAGGTCCTCGTCCGGGCGCTCGGATCAGATCCACCGCTCGGCCGGGCGCGCCGGCGGTCAGATCCCACGCCGCGGATCCCAGCGCCACCGGCACGCGCGCGCTCTTGCCCATCGCAGTCCGCTCGCCGCGGCCACCTCGTCCGCGAGCGCGACGACAGCGGTGACCTCAACGCTCGGCCGTGATGGCGGTCTGCGCTGCCGCGGAGTCGTCCGATGTCGCGCCGGCGGCCGGCGCACCCGATGGCCACGTTCACGAGCCCGTTGCGCCAGGGTCGCCCGAACGTGTCGGTGATGACCACGCCCAGACAGGAGAGGCCGAGACGGTGCTCGAGGTCGCGCCCTGAGGGGGTTTCCGCCGAGGCGTCAGGGATGCGACCGGTAGCAGCGAGACGAGTGGCATCCTCGACACGTTCGGCAACGCACATCCGCTCCTGCGTTCGGCGCAGACGAGACGCCCGTGGTGCGTCTCAGCGGCGCGATGATCGGGTCGACGCGCGACGACCCGACGCCGGGTCTCGCGCGTCACCCGCGCCGATCGTCCCTCCCCCTCATCGGGAACCACGCGGCCTTCCGCTTTCGACACGATCTTCTGGAGTGACGGCGCAGAGCGACGTCGCCATCCCGCGCGCCCATCGAGCGCAACGGCTCGGCGAGCATCGCGGCGAGATCGTCGTCGCGCAGGACCTCCGGGAGGCCACTCGACCGGCCAGATCTCGATACATCGCGTTGCCAGGTCGACGGCCGTCTGCCGCCACCGCGGCGGCGACGTCATCGTCGCGCATCACCGTGTCAGCGACGGCGACGGCAGTCCGAAGCTCGTCGAGCTTTGGCCAAAAACTCTGCGCGCCGTCAGCGTCGCGCTCGTCGTCGCCCACCCCGAGGCAGGTCGCGATATGCACGGGCCGCGCCGAAGGCGCCAGGACCTCGAGCCCGGCGACGGGCATCAGCCTGTCGGCCATCCCCGGCGAGGGGCGCCTCCGATCGGCAGACGCCGACCACCGGACCGCGGCGCCGCGACCGCACCTCGGACGCCGGGCACCGCGAGGATGGGACCGATCGACACCACCGGGTTCGACGGGCAGAGGCAGCAGCACGTGCGGCGCGTGCGATGGCGTGACGTGGACGCCGGGAGCCGGCGGTCGCGCTGCCTCGACGCCTCTCGAACCGGATCCGCTGTCACCCAGCCCGAGATCCCACCGCGTGCCGCGCTCTGCACCCGGTGCCTCCCTGGAGGTGGGGTCTGAGCGGCTCGCCGGCGGGATGAAGACACGTCGATGCGGGTGGTCACGGCGTCGTCGGTCATCCAGGATCGCCGTCGTGATCGAGGCCGTTGACAGCGTCGCGCAGCGCCTCGGCGGTGGCTTGCGAGGCTGCGTCCTTCGTGCAGAGGTGCGTCCGCACGACGTGCGTCACGGGTCCCGGTCGCCAAGGTTGAACCAAGCGTCGATGCGACCCGACGCCCGCATGGCCTCCATCGCGTGGAACGTCATCGGCCGGCCCCAACCGCGCTCCCGGTCCATCAGATCCGCCAGCCAGTAGCAGACGGAGTCGAGATCAGGGGAACGTGGAGGCCGTGAGATGCGTGTGCGTCCCCGGTGTTACGGCGTCGAGGTTTCTCAGGGAACGCGCGAGGGCGACCCACGAACTTCCCGCACCGACCGCCCGCAGCGCCACGCTGCGATCGCGGCATAGTCGTAGGCTCGCCGAGATGGCCCAGAGCGACCCCGCAGCGCGTCGCGCCGTCGCTCGCCGGGTCGGGAAGGCCGTTTCGGCGAGGCCGAGGCGCTCCTTTCGGCACGCGGAGCCGACCGTCGAGACGTCTCATGGAGGTCGCTGCCGGTCTTCGCGATGCTCGGTCACGGGCGGATCGTCACGTACGCTCCCGCAAGGTCTTCATCCGCTCACCATGCTCTGTCGCGACCACTGTCACTACTGCGCATTCGCGAAGCCGCCGGCCAAGCTGGACTACCGTTCCTCACGCCCCGACAGGTCGTCGGCGATCGCGGAAGGCGGGGCGGAAGATGGGCTGCAAGGAAGCGCTCTTCACGCTCGGTGACGGCCGGAGAGCGGTACGACGTCGCGGCGCTGGCTGGACGACGCGGCGTACAGCTCGACGCTCCAGCCTGCGGGCCGTCGCGATGCGTGATCGAGGAGACAGGCTGCTGCCGCACCTCAACCCGGCGTGATGAGCTACGAGGAACTCGCGCGAGCTCAACACGTGAAGCGCCTCGATGGGCATGATGCTCGAGACGTCCTCCGACCGGCTGGCGGAGCGGGGAGGTCCCCACTTCGGTTCGCCCGACAAGGTTCCGGCCGTGCGGCTCGGACGATCGAGGACGCCGGACGCCTCGCCATCCCGTTCACGACGGGCATCCTCGTCGGCATCGGTGAGACGCTCGCGCGAACGCGCCAGTCGTTGTTCGCGATCCGACGTCCACCGGCAGCTACCGCACGTGCAAGAGGTGATCGTGCAGAACTTCCGAGCGAGCCGGGCACGGCCATGCGCCACGCCCCTGAGCCGGAGGACGAGGAGTTCCTCGCGCGGTCGCGACCGCGAGGGTCGTCTTCGGCCGCATGTGGGTCTGCGAGCGCCGCCCAACCTCTCCGATCCCGCGGCAGCGGCTCCTCGACGGGAATCAACGACTGGGGGGGCGTGTCGCCGCTGACGCCCGACGTGAACCCCGAAGCCGTGGCCGACTCGCACTGACCAGCCACCGACCGTAGCGCGGCTCCGTGCGATGCACGGCCGGCTACGCGTCCACGACCCGATCGCGTACCTCGCATCGAAGATGCGCGCCGCATCGGCGCGCTGCTGGTCCCGACGGGCTGGCGTCGAGGGCAGGTGCGAGGCCAGTCGCCTGGCGGGACCCGGGTCCGGTGGAAGCCCCGGCACGATGCGACCTGCTGTTCGCAGGCCGCCGCGCGGGCCTGCGGACGACGCGATGGCGGTCTAGCGGCGACTTCGATGCACTCGAAGTCACCCGCGACTGGTCAGACGAGGACGTGCACCCCGGCGCCTCAGAGATGGAGATCGGGTCAGCGCTGACGAAGGCGGCCTCCACCGCCGTGGCCTCACCGAGGCCAGGATGCGCTCGCGTTGTTCACGCGCCGAAGGCCGGCGCTCGATGCGCTCTGCCGGGTGGCCGACGACCTGCGCAGCGCGGAGGCCGTCGGCGAGGTCACCCGTGATCAATCGGAACATCAACTTCACGAACGTCTGCTACGTGGGGTGCTTCTGTGCGTTCGCCCAGCGGGAGGTGGACGCCGAGTCGTGCCTGACGCTCGACCAGGTGGCCGACCGAGCTGAGGAGGCGTGGACGGCCGGAGCCACCGAGAGGTGTGCATGCAGGGCATCCATCCACCACGACCTGCTCGGCTTCTACTTCGACCTCCTGGACGTCATCCGCGACCGGACGCCCGGGCATGCACATCCACGCGTTCAGCCCGATGGAGGTCCTGAACGGTGCCACGAAGCTGGATATCTCGCTTCAGAGTTCCTCCAGGAGTGCCAGGCGCACGGCCTGGGGACGATCCCGGGGACAGCGGCGGAGATCCGGACGACGACGTCCGCTGGCTGCTCACGAAGGGCAAGCTGCTCCGCCGACACGTGGGAGGAGATCGTCCGCACCGCCCACGACCTGGGCATCCGAAGCAGTTCGACCATCATGTTCGGCCACGTGGACGCCCCGCCCCACTGGGTCGCGCACATCCGGCGACTGGGCCGGATCCAGGACGACACCGGCGAGGTTCACGGAGTTCGTGCCGCTGCCGTTCGTCCATCAGAACGCGCCGATCTACCTGGCGGGCAAGGCGCGCCCGGAGCGACGTCGGAGGAGAACCTGCGGATGCACGCGGTGGCGCGCATCCTGCTCGACGGTCGCGGTCTCGAACATCCAGGTGTCCGTGGGTGAAGCTCGGCATCGAGGCGTGTCAAAGCGATCCTGCAAGCGGGCGCGAACGATTTCGGCGGAACGCTCATGGAGGAAACGATCAGCCACGCATGGCCGGCGCGGACTGGGGTATCCGCATGACGCCCGACCGGATTCGACGACGCGATCGCGCGATCAGGCCGCGTTCCCGCGGTGCGCACGACGACGTACGACCGGGTCGACAACACCCGGAACAGTCAATCTGCCTGACCGTTACGGTCAGACGCTGCTGACCGTCACTTTTCTTCCTTCGGGCGCTTGCACACGGCGTTTCAGCCCGGCATTACCGATGGTCGTGACAAGAGATGAAGAGAGGACGCGAGGCAGGGAACTTTCTCGGATTTCCCCTTGTCACCGAGGACGTTCTTCCCTCAGAATCACACGGATGTGATTTCGGGGGATGACAGGCGGTGCACCACTACATCCTTGGCAAGAACGAGCACGGTGTCGTGATTACGACCAGAGGTTTTCTTCCCCGGAGAAGGGAGGCTCATCGAGGGAGGCCAAACGGATCTGCAGCGAATGCCCCGTTCGGATCGAATGCCTCAACTTACGCCCTCCGCCGCGATGAACGTTGCGGCGTGTGGGGCGGGATGAGTGAACGGGAGCGTCGGCGCCTGAAGCGTATGGCGTCTGTAGATCCACGGAAACGCGAAGGGAGGGCAGCATGGCAGCAGCCAGGAAGACCACGGCTCGGAAGAAGACCGGCAGCCCGGAAGCCGGCGGCTCGCAAGAAGACCGCCGCTCGCAAGCCCGCGGCTCGGAAGAAGACCGCAGCCCGGAAGCCGGCGCGCTCGCAGGAAGACAGCCGCACGCAAGCCGGCAGCTTCGCAGGAAGCCGGCCGCACGGAAGAAGACAGCGGCTCGCGAAGCCCGCAGCTCGCAAGAAGACGGCCGCACGCAGGAAGCCTGACCGCACGGAAGAAGACCGCGGCTCGCAGAAGCCCGCGGCTCGCAAGGAGACGGCGGCACGCAGGAATCGGCCGCACGCAAGAAGACGGCCGCACGCAAGCCCGCGGCTCGCAAGAAGACCGCGGCACGCAAGCCGGCCGCTCGCAAGAAGACGGCGGCTCGCAAGCCCGCAGCGCGCAAGCGCTGAGCGCTCGTCGGATCGACGTGTGAAGGGGGCGATGAGCCCCCCTTCCGCATGTTCGCGGTCCTGGCCTGCTAGGCTCCGCGCCGCGCGGGAGCGCATCGCATGACTGGATCGTCCACCGAAACCCCTTCTGAGCTCGCGCCCTCGGTCTTGGTCGTCCTCGTCGCACGGGACGCCGCCGGATGGCTCCGCGGATGCCTGTCGGCGCTCGGCGCGCAGACGTATCCGCGGATGGGCGTGGTGGCGCGTCGACGACGCCTCGAGCGACGGCTCGTCGGACCTCCTGCCGGCAGGCGCTCGGCGACCGGCGCGTCATCGCATCCGACCAGTCACCGCAGGTCTCGCGGGCTCGGTCCGCGCGGCGCTCGAGATCCCTGCGGCGCGGGCCGCCGACTACCTCTTGGTGCTGCACGATGACACCGCGCTCGACCCCGACGCGGTGACGCGTCTCGTGGAAGCGGCGATCGGCATGCGCGTGGAGAACGTCGAGCGTCGTCGGTCCGAAGGTCGTGGACTGGGACGAGCCCCGGCTGCTCCAGGAGGTCGGCCGGTCGGCCGACCGGTTCGGTCATCCGTACACGCCGCTGCAACCGGGAGAGATCGACCAGGGCCAGTTCGATCGCGTGATCGAGGTGCTGTGCGTTTCGACGTGCGCCATGTTGATCTCGCGCGAGGCGTGGCAGCGGGTCGGGCTGTTCGACGAGCGTCTTGGATAGCCGCCACGAGGATCTCGACTTCTGCTGGCGTGCCCACGCCTCGCCGGCTTCCACGTCTGATGACGCCGCTCAGGGCGCCCGTCACCGTGACGCGTCGGCGGTCGGCGAGCGGCCTCCCGGAGCGGCATCGTCGGACGGAGGCGGTACTACGAGGAGCGAGCCGCCATCGTGGCGATGCTCAAGAACTACGGCCTGCCGTCGCGCTGTTGTGGGTGTTGCCGTTGGCGATCGTGATCGGCCTGTTCCTGATTGGTGTACCTGACGCTCACGCGACGGCGCTTCGAGGAATCGATCGACCTGTTGGCGGCGTGGGGCTGGAACATCGTCCACCTCCCGGGACGATCTCTCGCCGGGTGCGGACGCAGTCCGTGCGCGACGGTTCCCGATCGCCTGCGGCGATTCGTGGAATCCGCAGCGTGCGGCTGCCGCGCTGGTTCGGCGCGGCGGGACAGAATCTTCGACGAGCAACGCGGAGATCGAGCAGCAGGACGAGGACGAGTCCGTCAGCCGGCAGCTGCGCGATCCGGACGGCTTCGCTCGTCAGGTCGCATCCCGTCCTGGTCGCGTCGTTCCTCGGGGCCGTGGTGGCCGCCGTGGCGTTCACGGCTGCTCGGGCCCGAGGCCGCGCGGCGGAGCATTGGCGACGTTCCCGGGCTCGTGGCGAGGGTTCTTCGCCGAGCTGGCGTCGGGCTACCGGACCACCCGGCTCGGCGGCACGCTCGCGGCGAGCCCGTCGCTCAGGCGATGGGCGGCGCTCTCGTGGCTCGTTCGGCGAGCACGGCGATCGCGCAAGAAGCTGTTGCCTGGCGGGCGGGCCGATCGCCTGGCCACCGATCATGCTCTACCGGGCGCTGCGCGCGCATCACCGGCCGTCCCGGCGCGGCGGTCCCTGGGGACGCCGTCGTACGGACTCTCGGCCATGGTGCTCAATGGACGCTTCTCGGACGGGCGCATCCGCTCCTGGTGGCGCTGCTGCGTCCTCCCGGTCCTGTTCGAGCGGCTGCGAGGCGGCGTTCGGCCCGCGAGACTCCCCGACGGACGCTGGCGGTTCATCGCCAGGTGTCGCCGGTGACGCTCGCGGTCGGCGTCGCGTTCATGCCCGGCGTCGCGCTGCCGTGGGCGTGCTCGTCGTTGCAGCTCGTGTTCGGTGCTCTTCGCGGACGCGGGGTGATGGTCGCAGCGCGGCTGCGCTCGCCGCCGGCGCGGTGCTCTCTTCCCGTTCGTGGCCACGATGATCTCCGGCGGGGCCACGGGTTCGGCTCGACCGCATCAGCACCACGGACCCTCCGGCTCCCTGGCCGACTCGCGCTGGGAGGGCCGGGCACGTGGTCGATCGCCGCGTTCCCTGCCGATCGCCGCGGTGCTGGCATTCGCGTCGTCGGCCCGAGCAGCGCGGCGTCGCGAAGCTGGCCGGTGGTTCTCGGCCGCCGCCATCTGGCGCTCGCGTGGTGCTCGTCCGGCCGGGCTACCTCCCCGCCTGGGCCACGAACGCGCCGATCTACCTGGCGCTGCGCGGCGTCGGGGAGGCGATGGTGGTCGGCCTGGGGCTCACGTCCGGTCCTTTCCGGTCTCGGCGGGAGTCGTTCGGGCTCCAGCGCAGATCGGCGGCCGGCGCGTGCTGGCGGCGGTGCTGGGCGCCGGATCCTGCTGCAACCGCGGCCGTGATGGTCGGTGGATGGGCGGTGGGCGGGCCGGATGCGCTGCTGCACCGGCGTGGGCGGTCGTCTCCAGCAGCGCCCAAGGCGATTCGCGGTGATGTGGATGGGGGCCGACACGGGGACCCCGTTCGGTGCCCCGGAGCGGCGACGTCCGGGTGGTGCCGAACGGCGCGTCGTCGCCAAATACGGGCTGACGGGACGCGAGGGGCATCGTGGCGACGGACACAGGCAGGACGCTGACCGGTCGGGGAACGCTACCTGCGATGAGGCGCTGGCCGGAGATCGTGTCCGAAGCTCACGACGCACGGTGGGGCGGTGCTCGCTCCGCTCGGCGTGCGGTTCGTGGTCGCGCAGGAGGCGATCGATCTGCCGCCCGGAGGTCGAGGACTATTCGACGCGCAGGTCGACTCGACCGGGAAGCGCCTCGGGACTCATCATCTATCGGAACGCCGTGCGGTCCACCCGCCGCCGTCTTCCCCGTCGACGGACGGTCGACGCGGATCATCGCGTCGGCGGATCTGAGCTGCGATCGAGCGACTGCCGTCCCTCCGTCCCGGCCGCTCTCCATGCCGTCGAGGGCGGATGGGCCAGGACGCGCGCCGGAACGGCGGTGGTGTCGACGGAGTTCGATCCCGATTGGGAGCTCGAAGGATCCGACGATCGTCCGAGGCCATCGCGAGCGTTCGGCTCGATCACGCGTTCGATGCGCCCGCCGGGGCCGTCCCGCGTTCGGTTCACGGAGCAATGGGTGCGAACCGTGGAGACCGCTGCTGCTGGGATCTGCTCTGGCTGGCGGCGTTGTGGATCACGCGGAGGCCGGTGGCGCGATGAGGTCGCAGCGCCACGTCGCATCGGGGACACGCGGCCGGGGACAGGGCCTGTTCTCGCTGGCCGTGCTCGTCGTGTCGTCGGCGGGGGGTTCGCGCTCCAGCGAGGCGTCGGCCCCACGGCCGCAGGCCCGCCAGCGGCGGCGACGATCCGGTCCGGCGCATGGTTCTGTCCGCACGGCGGGAGACAGAAGCAATGGAAGGCCACGCTGTATCTCGCGAACCCCGGCGACGGGCACCGGTCAGTGCGGGTGCCGTCGCTTCCGCGAAGAAGGCGGCGGCAGCCGCAGTCCATCACGCGTGCCGCCGCAAGCGACGGTCTCCGGTACCAGGTGACCGGCCGAAGGACGGGAGGCCTCCACGGCCGTGGAGTACTTCGAGGGCTGGATCGCGGCGTCCTGGGTTGCGCAGGGCGGGGGAGGAGATCGGCGTGGGCGCGGAGCCGTGTTCGCGGCTACCGGCCGAACGTGGTTCGCACCGGACGGCACGACCGAACAGGGTGAGGACGCCTATCTGGTGGTGATGAACCCGTTCGCGGTCGACGCGGTGTTCGACGTGGTGTTGTACACGCCGAAGCGCGCCCCGATCAGGAGCTCAGCGCTCACCGACCACGTGCTCCGCCCCGGCAAGAGCGTGGCGTTCCGGCTCAACGCGTTCGCCGAAGGAGAAGCCTCGGTGGGTGCGGAGGTACGGACGTCACGCTTGGGCGCGTGGCCGTGTCGTCGCTTGGGCATCACGCGAGACGGCGGTATCCGAAGCGTGATCGGCACGACGGCGACGGGACCGGTCACGCTCTTGCCGGTGGGCGGCGGGGCGGGGCAATCGACGGTCGACGTCGTCGATCCCGGGTGAGGAGCAGCTCGGCTTCGCGGGCGACGCTCCTGTCGGGCGAGGCGCCGGTGCCGGCAGGCGGGCTGACCGAGGCCAGCCAGAACCCGACATCTGCCCGACCGTATCCGGTGACGTTCTCGGGTCCATCGTCGGTCCACGTTGTCGCCCAGGGCGACGGCAGTCGTTCGCCGCCACGCTGCGGAGCGTGGGCGTCGGCAACGACGACGGGGCCACCGGCGGCGCGCGGGAGCCGTCGGCCGGCGTGGGTGGTCATGCCGGCGATCGCCGCGGCGAGCCCTCGCGTCCGCGGATCGTGCTCGGTCAACCCCGGGGAACACGTCGGTCACGGTGACGTTGCATGCGCTGGCGACCGAGGGTGAGACTCGCCGCCGACGCGACGCTGACGATCGACGCCGGGTCCGTGGATCAGGTGCCGCCCGGGGTTCCTGGAGGGATCCACGGCTCTGCGGTCGAGATCCGCTCGACCGGCGGCGACATCCTGACCCTCGCGGCGTCCACATCGCTCGGTGTCAAGGGCCTCTCCGACGTACGCGCTCGCGATGGGAGTGCCGATCCCCTGATCGTCGCCCGCGATGCCGACGCATCCACGGAATCCGGGCATCGGTGGTCGACCCAAGCGCAGTTCCGCTCGCTATCATCGATGTTTCCCTCGGTATCATCTCGGGAACCACCAGCCCAGAACCTGCGTCCTGGAGACCCGATGGCTCGAGGAAGACACGTCAAGCACGCTCGCAGCGCCGCCTTCGTGGTGGCGATCGCGCTTGGGATCGTGCTGCTCGCCCTCGGAGGGTTTCGTTCGCGGCATACCGCTACGACCAAGCCAGCTCCGACCGGATCCTTCCGGGTGTGTCGATCTCCGGCACGGACGTGGGGGCATGACGCGGGCCGAAGCCATCGGCGGCTGTCGAACGTGCCGCGCAGGAGCGGCTCACACAGACGGTGATCGTGCGTGTCGCCGGCGAGTCGTGGAAGACCACGCCTGCGAAGCTCGGCCAGTCCGCGGATGTCGCGACGGCCGTGGATCAGGCGCTCCAGGCATCGGATTCCGTCGGGTTCGTGACGCGGGTATGGCGCCGGCTCCGCGAGGAGCCTCGTCGACATCTCCGTCGATCTCACGTTCACCGGCGGAGGTACCGGGATCGCGGATCTGGTGTCGGGCATCGCCGCCGACGTGATCCAGACTCCCCGCGATGCGTCGGTGAGCGTCGTCGACGGCGAAGTGACGTTCGTGCATTCGCGACCCGGGCATGCGCTCGGCGCGCAACATCAGGGCCCGGCGACTGCAGGCTGCCCTCGATGAAGGACGCCACTGCGGTTCGTGCTTCCGGTCAGGACCGTCAAGCCGCAAGGTTCCGGACGCGAAGATCGGCAAGACGATCGTGGTCGACCGGACCATCGAACCAGCTCTTCGCTGTACGACCGGCTTCGAGCCTCGAGAAGCTCGTATCACGTCGCCACCGCCGCCGCGGGCTACGTCACGCCGCCCGGGCGAGTGGACGATCATCGACAAGCGCGAGAACCCGACGTGGACGAACCCCGCCCGGACACGTGGGGCGCGGACCCCCGGCGTCCATCCCGCCCGGTCCCGGCAACCCGCTCGGCACCGCGGGCGCTCTACCTGAACGCGCCGGGATCCGGATCCACGGAACGACGGACGTGAGCTCCATCGGCACCCACGCGCTCGCACGGATGCATCCGGATGCTGATGTCCGACGTCGAGCAGATCTATCCGCTGGTGCCCATCGGCACCCGCGTGATCGTCTTCTGAGCGGACCCAGTCTCCTGCCGTTTCGCGCGCGGATGCTTGAAGATCACATGGATGTGATTTAGCCTGCGGCGTGCGGACATGTGCCAAGATGCGTTGCGATGCGGAGCCGGCGGCCACGGTGTCGCTCCTGTACGCGGACCGCCTGGTGGTGATCGGCGACCTGGTTCCGCGAGCGCGACCCGAACCTCCTCGATCTGTGCGACGAGCACGTGCGCGCGCATGACCCCGCCCGTTGGGTTGGACGGTCCGCGATGAACGCGTCTCCGCCGCGGCGCTCACGTCCTTGACCGCCGAACGGCTTGCGACTTCCGGCCGAGACGTTCCGGCGACTGGGGATGACATGCGTCCCCCGGACCGAGCCGCAGAGCTCGTCCGACACCCCATCGAGCGCGTGGGCCCTGTGTGGCAACAGGAGATGAGCGCGCGGAGCTATGGCCGTCGGGAGGCTCCGCTCCGTCACTCTTGGTCGATCATGGCTGACGTCGATCGGAACCTGTCCCAGCTGCCGTTCAGGCGACCTCATCTCCGATCTCGATGACCGTCGGCGGGCCGCGAGCTCGCGTTCTCCACCCGTCACCTCTGCGAGGCGAAGTGGTGGTACCGCGACGGCGAAGTGGTGCCGCTGCAATCGGTGATCGGCCTCGTCGTTCAGCAGTAGCGCACTGCAACTCGCCTGACGGTCGACCGCATCCGCTCCGTAGGATGCCGTTCGTGACCGTCGGCGACCTGACCGCATCTTCAAGGCGTACGACGTGCGTGGCGTCGTGCCCGACGACCTCGACGAGGACCTCGCTCGCAGGATCGGCGCGGCGTTCGCGGAGTGGTCGGGCGGGCCCGAACGTGGTGATCGGCCGGGACTGCCGTCTCTCGTCGCCCGATCTCGCCGCCGCGCTCGGACGGGCATCACCTCGCGAGGCGTCGGCGTGATCGACCTCGGGCTCGCGTCCACCGACCTGCTCTACTTCGCGTCGGGTTCGCTCGACCTTCCGGCCGATCATGCTCACCGCGAGCCACAACCCGAAGCAGTACAACGGGCTGAAGTTCTGCTCGCGGGCGCGAAGCCCGTGGGCGAGGAGAGCGGGCTCCTCGAGATCGCGGGCGCTGACGGAGACAGGACCTGCCGCCGACCGGTGAGCGCGGCCGGGTCGAGCATCGCGATCTGCTCCCGCCTACGTCGAGCACGTGCTGACGTTCCTGGACGCCTCGCGCATGCGACCGCTCACCGTGGCGATCGACACTGCCAACGGCATGGGCGGGCTCTGTCGCGCCGGCGGTCTTGGAGCGGCTGCCCGGTCACGCTGCACCACCTCTTCCCGGAGCTCGACGGCACGTTCCCGAACCACCCCGCGGACCCGATCGATCCCGAGAACCAGCGGGACCTGAAGGCCGCGGTCCTGCAGCACGAGGCGGACATCGGCCTCGCGTTCGACGGCGACGCCGATCGCGTGTTCCTGATCGACGAGCGAGGGCAGGACGTGAGCGGTTCGATCGTGACGGCGCTCGTCGCCAAGGCGATGCTCGCTCGCGAGCCGGGCGCGAGCATCATCTACAACGTCATCTGCTCGTGGACCGTGCGAGAGGTGATCGCCGAGAACGGCGGCGTGCCCGGTTCGCACGCGCGTCGGTCACTCGTTCATCAAGCAGGTGATGGCGGAGACCGGCGCGATCTTCGGCGGGAGCACTCCGGGCACTACTACTTCCGGGAGAACTATCGGGCGGACTCCGGTCTGATCGCCGCGGTCGATGGTGATTGGCGCAGCTCTCGAGGCGAACGTCCCGCTCTCCGAGCTGCTCGCGCCGTTCCGACGCTATGCGGCGCTCGGGCGAGATCAACACCGAGGTGAAGGATCCGCACGCGACGATCGAGCTGGTCGCCGAGGCGCTGAAGGACGGCGAGCAGGACCGCCTCGACGGGCTCGACGGTAGAGTTCGAGGACTGGTGGTGCAACGTGCGGCCGTCCAACACGGAGCCGCTCCTGCGCCTGAACGTCGAGGCCGAGACCGACGAGCTCCTGCAGGAGAAGACGGCCATGGTCCTCGAGCTGATCCGACGGACGACGGGAGGATCGTGACGGTCGACGCCGAACTGCTGCGAGATCCTGGTGTGTCCGAACGACCGCGGCGAGCTCGACTACCTCGAGGACCAACAGGTGATCGTCTGCCGAACCGTGCGGCTACCGGTATCCGGTCCGCGACGACATCCCGGTGATGCTGATCGACGAGGCGGAGAAGCCCGACAGCAAGAAGCCCGGGGGCAAGCGGTGACGCGATCTCGACGATCCGCAGGCGCTGCGCCTGGCGGACCCGCAGGGCATGCTCGACGCCGTCGCTGGGCATGCCGAACGACTGCCGCGCGGCCTACGACTCGGCGCGCCTGGCCGAACGGTCTCCCGTCCGCGCAGGACGTCACGTCCGTGACGTTCTGCGGGATGGGCGGATCGGCGGTGTCGGGCGACGTCGTGCGCTCCGTGTTCCTCGAGCGTCTCGGCCTCCCGGTGGAGGTGAACCGCTCGCCGGTCCTGCCGGAGCACTGCGACCCGCATACGCTCGTCGTGGTGCTCGTCGTACTCGGGCAACACGGCGGAGACGCTCGCCGTCGTTCCGTTCGGCGCTCGGAGCGGGGCTGCCGCGTGCTGGTGGTGACGTCGGGAGGCACGATCGCCGACGAGGCTGCCGCGGCGCGGCGTCGCGACGGTGCGCGTACCTCCCGGCTATCCAGCCCCGCGCGGCTCTCGGGCATCTGGGGTTCGCGTCGCTCGGCGCGCTCGAGACCATGGGGATCCTGCCGCCGCTCGCCGGCGGACGTCGACGGAGGCGGTCGGCGAGATCAGAGCCGCGCTCGACCGAGATGGGACCGGACGGTCCCGACCGAGGACAATCCGGCGAAGGCGCTTGCCACCGAGGATCGGCGATCGCTGCCCGGTCATCTGGGGCGCCGACGGCATCGGATCCGTGGCCGCCGCCGCGCTGGAAGACCCAGATGAACGAGAACGGGAAGGTGCCCGGCGTTCTGGTCCTCGATGTCGGAGCTGGATCACAACGAGGTCGTGGGCTGGACGGCGCCGTTCGGCGAGCGTTTCTTCGTGGTGGGCTGCGTCACGACGGCGAGGATCCGCAGCTCGCCGCCGCGGTTCCCGCTGTCCTACGACATCGTGCGCGCCGCCGGCGGCGAGGTCGAGGAGGTTCATGCGCGCGGCACGTCCTGCGCTCGCGCGGCTGATGTCGCTCATCATGGTCGGGGACCTCACCAGCGTGTACCTCGCGATCGGCCGCGGCGTCGACCCCACGCCGGTGCCGGTCATCGAGCGCCTGAAGGCCGCGCTCGCGGGATCGTGACGGCGTGAGCCACGGCCTGCCCGGTCCCGGCGACGACCTGCCCGCAGCGCGCCGCGAAGGTGCGTCCGCGCCGAGTCCGACCTGGTGCCTCGCGTCGGGCTCGTCCTCGGCTCGGGGCTCGGGCCCGCGCTCGGCGATGCGTTCGACGAGGAAGCGGGGTTCGCGTTCACGGACCTTCCGGGCTTCCCGCCCGCCGGGCGTCCCCGGCCACGCGGGACGGTTCGCGTTGGGGCACCTCGGCCGGCGTCCCGGTGGCGTCGTTCTTCGGGCCGCGTGCACTTCTACGAGGGACACGGGATGGACGTGCCGGCGCTGCTGCCGCGCCTCGCGCGTGAGCTCGGTGCCGAGACCATCGTCGTCACGGCCGCGGTCGGAGGTGTCGAGCCGGGCCTCGCGGGCGGGACCGTGGTCGTGCTCACCGATCACCTGAACATGATGGGGACCGCGCCGCTGCGCGGATGGCGCGTATCCCGGACGGGATGCCGGCGTTCGTCCCGATGGGCCAGGTCTACGACCCGCACCTCGCGGAGCTCGCGCTGGAGCGCGCGCGGGCGCTCGAGATCGTCGCCGCGCCCGGCGTGTACGCAGCGATGTCGCGGTCCCGCCTACGAGACGCCGACGGAGATCAGGTTGATCGGGCAGGCGGGCGCCACGGTGGTGGGCATGTCGATGGTGCCGGAGGTGCTTCCCGCCCGTGCGCTCGGCATGCGGGTGCTGGGCTTGCGCGATGGTGACGAACGCGTTCGGCGAACCGGTCAGCCACGACGAGGTCGTGCGCGTGTCGAACGAGACGGCGCAAGGCCGTGGGCAGGCTGCTGGTGGACCTGCTGCCGCGGATCGACGAAGGAGCTTGACATGGGATGTGACGTGAGGGATACTGGCGCTCGCGCCGAAGGGGCGGGAGCGCATCGAATGGGCCGGCAGGCGAGATGCCGGTGCTGGCGCTGATCCGGTGAGCGGTTCGAGAAGGAGCAGCCGCTGGCGGGCATCCGGATCGGCGGCGTGCCTGCACGTGACGACCGAGACCGCGAACCTGATGGAGACGCTCGCGGCCGGCGGCGCGGAGGTGGCGCTCTGCGCGTCGAACCCGCTGTCGACCCAGGACGACGTGGCGGCGGCGCTCTGCGAGCAGAGCGGCATCGCGACGTTCGCGGTCAAGGGCGAGGACACCGAGACGTTCTTCCGGCACATCAACGAGGTGCTCGACACGCATCCCGCACATCACGATGGACGACGGCGCCGACATGGTGAGCGTCCTGCACAAGGAGCGGCCGGACCAGATCGCCGAGATCATCGGCGGGACCGAGGAGACGACGACCGGCGTGATCCGGCTGCGCGCGATGGCCGTAGACGGCGCGCTCGAAGTACGCGATCGTCGTCCGTGAACGACGCCGACACGAAGCACCTGTTCGACAACCGGTTCGGGACCGGGACAGTCGACGATCGACGCGATCATGCGGTCGACGAACCGGCTGCTCGCCGGGCGGACGATCGTCGTGTGCGGTACGGGATGTGCGGGCGCGGCGTCGCCTCGCGTGCCAGCGGGATGGGCGCGCACGTGATCGTCACCGAGGTCGGATCCGACTGAACGCGCTCGAGGCCGTGATGGAGGGCTACCGCGTCATGCCGATCCGCGAGGCCGCGCGCGTCGGGGACATCTTCGTCACCGTCACCGGCGACACCAGCGTGATCCGGCGGCGAGCACATGGAGCTCATGAAGGACGGCGCCATCATGGCGAACTCCGGGCACTTCGACGTGGAGATCGACAAGGCCGCGCTGGCCGGGACTGGCGGTGCGGACGCGCCGGATCCGCGAGTTCGTGCGACGAGTACACGATGGCGGACGGACGCCGCCTGCATCTGCTGGGCGAGGGTCGGCTGGTGAACCTGTCGGCCGCCGAGGGGCATCCGGCCGCGGTCATGGACATGTCGTTCGCGAACCAGGCGCTGGCCGTGGAATGGGTCGTGAAGCATCAGGCCGAGCTCGGACCCGCAGGTCTACCCCGTGCCGGTCGACATCGACAAGGAGGTCGCGCGGCTCAAGCTCGCACGCGATGGGCGTGGAGATCGACACGCTGACGGCCGAGCAGGACTCGCTACCTGCACTCCTGGCAGCAGGGCACCTGATCGAGGTGAGCGACGTGAACGACGCGCGCCTGAACGGGTCTCGATCCGAGCCAGCTTCGAGCGGTTCCCCGCCACGGTGAAGGGCGCGTTCGTCCTGCGGGAGCCGATCGGCGATCCGCACCAGGTGCGGATCGACGCGGCGCGCGCGCGAGATCTCCGGGCGCGGCGCGGCACGCCGATCGGCCTGGAGCCGGTCGACGCTCGACGTGGCGCCGAACCTCGACCTGTTCGTGCCGTTCGAGTTCGGGATCACCGAGCTCGACGGCCGGGTGGTACGGACTGGAGTGCGACGTCGACGATCGACGGCGATCCGGGAGAACGTCCGGCGCCGTCGCGTTGCCGTTCGCCGTGGCCAGCGCGCCACCGTTCGTCGGGGAGCGTGACCGTGAACAAGAACGCGCGCGTCGAGAACGGCCCGAGGGTGCACGTGGAGCAGGCTCGAGTGCGGCGGCGAATCCATCCGCGTCACGCTACACGACCGACGCCGCCCCGAGGCGCTGCCGGTGCGCCTGAGCTGCCGACGGCGATCGTCGCTGACGGTGCTTGCGACCGGAGTTCGACGACGAGAGCGGTCGCGGCGCGCGTGACGGCGTACCCGGTCATGCGGACGCAGTCGACGCTGACGATCGATATCAACGGCCTCACGGCACGCGATCGAGCTCGACACCGTTGCCGCTAACGCGCCGCGCGGCACGGTGTCGGCGGTGCGCCGCTAGCGTCGCCCGTGCTCGCGCCGGGCGCTCGACGTCGTCTTCCCACCGCGGTGCGCGGGTTGCGGCCACGGTCCGTGGCCGTTCTGTCGGCGCAGTGCCGCGCCCGCTCGAGGCGCTCGGGCCGCCGTGGTGCGAGCGATGCGGGCGCCCTCGCCCGTCGCGGTCGATCGCTGCCGACGACTGCCCGCCGCCGCCCGTGGAGCGTCGCTCGCGCGCCGTTCCTGTACGCCGGCCCGGCCCGACGCGGCGATCCATCGGCTGAAGTTCTCGGGTGGCGGAGCGTCGCGGCCGCGCTCGCCGACGCCATGGTCGCGGCCGCACCGCCGCGCCGCGGACGCGGTCACCTGGGTGCCGCTCGCGCGGTCGGCGGCTGGCCGAGCGCGGGTACGACCAGGCGCGGGCGCTGCGCCGTGGCGGTGGGCAGCGCGATTGCGTCTGCCCGGTCGTTCGGCTGCTGCAGCGTCGCGGTCGCGACCGCGCCCGCAGGCACGGCGACCCGGCGTCGAGCGACGCGTGCGCGATGCGCGGTGCGTTCGAGCCGACCTGCCGACGGCGCATCGCATCCCTGCGCCGCGTGCATCGCTGGTCGACGACGTCCTGACGACGGGAGCGACGGCCGCGGTGCGCGGATGCGCTCGCGCGCGCGGGCGTGCCACGACGTCGTGGCTGCTCACGGCGGCGCCGCGCGTTCGCGGGATCAGGGGCGCCGGCCTATACTCGAACGGGCTCTCAACCGGGTTCAGTGGTTGCCCGGGGATCTTCCCCGGTAGTCGACGCCAGCCGCGGGCGAAACGACTCCACGTAAGGCGACCGTTGGTCGGCCGAGCATGGCGCGGTTTAGATGTAAGTCCCGCCCCGGGACCGGGCGACCGGGCCGGAGATAGGCGCTAAGCCGTCCCTTCGGGCGCGGCGGACCTCCCGCAGGCGGGTGTGGGGGCAAAGACCAGGTCAGCCGGGTGAGGGCCCACCTCGGAGCGCGAAGCGAGGGGCATCGACAGATGGACCTGACGCTTCACCGGTCGGGGCTCGCGGGTCACCGACGCGGTCCGCGAGACGGCCGAGCAGCAAGCTGCGCGGCCATCTCGCGGCTCGAGCCCCGCGCCACGCGCATCGATCTCGAGTTCATCGCCGAGCACCATCCGCGCCTCGACGGGACTGACAGCGCGTCGAGGCCGCCGTCTACGATCCCGCGGAAGACGTTCCGCGCCGAGGCGGAGGCCGACGACGTGCCCTGACGGCGCTCGACCGAGTGGTGGAACGGCTCGAGCGGCAGATCCGCGATCATCACGGCAAGCGCCGGAAGCGGATGGCACAGGCCGGATGCACTAGACTCCGCACCGACTCGAGCCCCGACGCCGACGACGATGGCGAGGAGGAGTCCGTGAGCAGAGTTGGGGGACGCGTGGCGGTGAAGGGCGCAGGACGCCGAACGGCTGCGCGTGTGATGGTCGTCGACGATCACGCGCTGTTCCGCCGGGGTCTGGAGATGGTCCTGCAGGGCGAGGACGACCTCGAGCTCGTCGGCGAGGCAGTCGGACGGCGCGGAGGCCGTGGAGAAGGCCACCGAGCTCATGCCCGACGTGGTCCTGATGGACGTCCGGATGCCCAGGCGCTCGGGCATCGAGGCGGCCGGCAGATCCAGGACCTCCTGCCCGCACGTGAAGATCCTGATGCTGACGATCAGCGACGAGGAGGCCGACCTCTACGACGCCGATCAAGGCGGGTGCCAGCGGCTACCTGCTGAAGGAGATCCCGATCGAGGAGGTCGCCGACGCGATCCGGAGCGTCTGGGCCGGCCAGTCGCGGCATCTCGCCGTCGATGGCCTCCAAGCTGCTGACCGAGTTCGCGGCGATGTCGAAGGCATCGGAGGAGCGCCCGCAGATGCCGGCGCCGCGGCTCACCGACCGCGAGATGGAGGTCCTCAAGCTCGTCGCGCAGGGCTGCAACAACCGCGACATCGCCAAGCAGCTCTACATCTCCGAGAACACGGTGAAGAACCACATCCGCAACATCCTGAGAAGCTCCACCTGCACTCGCGGATGGAGGCGGTCGTCACGCCGTCCGCGAGAAGATGATCGAGATCAGCTGAGCGATCGGACCGCGTGACCGCATCGACCCCACGATCGAAGCCGCGCGGGGTTCGTCGACGATCCCTGACTGCGATGCGTGCCGCGATCGCGGGCGCATCGGCCGACGCGCTGAACGCGTCGTCCAGCCGGCGACGACACGAATCCCGTCGCTGTCCTGGTCGTCCACGCCGTGAACAGCACGCGATGGTGGCTGAGCGTGGCGCTGCGGCCTGCCCGCTGCCCGGAGCGGGATCGTGACCGTCGGAGTTCCGTCACCACGGTCGCCGACGCCGACGAGTTCGCTCGCGCTAGATTCGATCCCGATCGCCGCCGATCGCCGCGCCCTGCTCGACACCGACGCGGCGCTCTCGACGCCGGGAGCGATCCGCGACGGACCCGCGCGGACGGCGAGCCAGGTGACGGCCGATCTGCGGCGTTGATGCACGCGGTCGAGCACCTGCGCGAGCACGTCGCCCACGCCGAGCTCACGAGACAGGTGTTCGAACGGCCCGGCGTAGGCTCGTCCGTGTGACCCTAGGGCATGCGCACGCGTCGCGCGGCTGATCGTCGAGTGCCTCGAGAACGAAGGCGTCGAGTTCGTGTTCGGCCTCCCGGGCGAGGAGAACCTCCACATGATCGACGCGCCCGCCGACTCGTCGATCCGGTTCGTCACCACGCGGGACGAGCGCGGGCGCCGCGTTCATGGCCGACACCTACGGCGCGCTCACCGGCAAGCCAGGCGTGTGCCTGGCGACGCTCGGACCGGGCGCGATCAACCTGATGCTCGGGATCGCGAACGCGCAGCTCGACTCGCATCCGCTCGTCGCGATCACGGCGCAGGCCGGGCTCGGACCGCATCTACAAGGAGTCCCACCAGTTCGTCGACTCGTGTCGCTCTACCGGCCCATCACGAAGTGGGGCGACATGGTCACGCCGCCGGCGGCGCGCGCCGGAGATGATCGCGCAAGGCGTTCAAGCAGGCCACGACCGAACGGCCGGGCGCCACGTTCATCGATCGCTGCCCGGAGGACGTCGCCGGAGCTGCCAGGCGCGGCGAGCCGCTGCCCGGTCAACGTGCCGCGCGACCCGGCGCCCGTCCGAGGACCAGGTGCACCGGGCGGCGCACGTCCTGCGCGCCGGCCGAGCACCCCGTGGTGCTGGCGGGTCCGGGCGTGGCGCGCGACGGCGCCGTCGACGCGCTCGATCCGGTTCTCCGAGCGGCTCAACCTGCCGGTCGCCACCACGTTCCTGGGCAAGGGCGTGTTCCCCGACGACCATCCGAACGCGCTCGGGACGATCGGGTTCATGGTCAGGGACTACGCGAACTTCGGGTTCTGACCGCGCCGACGTCGGTAGTGGCGGTCGGCTACGACCTCGTCGAGTACTCGCCGGCGCGCTGGAACCCGAACGCGTGACAAGCGGATCGTGCACGTCCACCGCACGGTCGCCGAGGTCGACGCGCACTACATCGCTCGGAGGTCGGCCTCCAGGGCGTCGATCGGGCGAGACGCTCGACGCGATCGCCGGTCTCGGCGGACATGCACGCCATCGCGCGGCGCGTGCCCCGTGCGAGGCGCTGGTGCACGAGGAGCTGGAGCGAGGCGCGGCCGACGACGCGTTCCCGACTGGCGCCGGCAGCGCATGCGTGCGCGACATCCGTCCGGCCATGATGGCACGAGGACATCGTCCTGTGCGACACCGGCGCGGTGAAGATGTGGATGGCGCGCCTCTACCCGACGTACCGGCCCAACACGTGCCTGATCTCCAACGGCCTCGCCACGATGGCGTTCTCGCTGCCGGGCGCGTTCGCGGCCAAGCTCGCGTCCATCCCGAGCGCAAGGTGCTCGCCGCCATGGGCGACGGCGCGTTCCTGATGAGCGCTGCGCGAGATCGAGACCGCCGTCCGCGAGCGCGTCCATTCGCGATCCTGGTCTGGGTCGACGGCGGCTACGGGTCTGATCGGCTGGAAGCAGGACATCCACTTCGGCCGGCAGGCGGCCGTCTCGTTCGGGAACCCGACTTCGTGCAGCTCGCGGAGAGCTTCGGGGCACGCGGGTACCAGATCGGAGCGGCCGACGAGCTGCTGCCCACGCCTCCGCAAGGCGCTCGACGACGACGTCGTCTCGGTCGATCGCGTGCCCGGTCGACTACCGCGGAGAACGCCCGAGCTCGTCGAGCGTCTGGGCGCGCTGACCGAGCCCGATCTGAAACCTGAGTCGGGTCTGAGCTCCGTGCAGCTCGCGGCCGGTAGAATCGAGCACCGACCGTGAACGACCAACGAACCCTGAAGGCGTGACCACGTGGTACTCGACAAGATCGCCAACCTCGGCGAGGGCCGCAAGCGGAAGAACCTGAGTCGATCTCGCAGCTCGTGCTGACGTACGAGCCGGAGTTCGAGGACCTCACCGACGACGAGCTCGTCGGCCAAGACCGCCGAGTTCCGCGAGCGCGTCGACGAACGGCGAGTCGCTCGACGACCTGCTGCCCGGAGGCGTTCGCCGCCGTCCGCGAGGCGTCGCCAAGCGCACGATCGGCCAAGCGCCACTTCGACGTCCAGGTGATGGGCGGCGCGGCGCTGCACCAGGGCAACATCGCCGAGATGAAGACCGGTGAGGGCAAGACGCTCGTCTCCACGCTGCCGGCCTACCTCAACTCGCTGACGGGCAAGGGCGTGCACATCGTCACCGTCAACGACTACCTGGCCAAGCGCGACTCGGAGTGGATGGGCCGGATCTACCGAGTTCCTCGGGCTCGAGGTCGGCCTGATCCAGTCGCACGATGACGCCCGAGCGAGCGCCGGCCCGCCTACGGCGCGCGACGATCACCTACGGCACGAACAACGAGTTCGGCTTCGACTACCTGCGCGACAACATGGCCGATGCGGATCGAGGACATGCGTCCAGCGCGGCTACCAGCTTCGCGATCGTGGACGAGGTCGACTCGATCCTCATCGACGAGGCGCGGACGCCGCTGATCATCAGCGGCATGGTGGCCGACAGCGCCGAAGTGGTACCAGACGTTCGCCCGGATCGCGCCGCGGCTGAAGCCGCGACGACGACTACGAGGTCGAGGAGTCGAAGTCGCACGGTCGCCGTGACGGAGTCCGGGCGTCGCGAAGGTCGGAGGAGATGCTCGGCATCGAGAACCTCGTACGAGCACGTCAACACGCCGCTCGTGCACCACATGCAGAACGCGCTGCGCGCCAAGGAGCTCTACAAGCGCGACGTCGACGTACGTCGTGACCGACGGCGAGGTGAAGATCGTCGACGAGTTCACCGGCCGCGTGCTGCGAGGGCCGGCGGTACTCGAGGGCCTGCACCAGGCGATCGAGGCCAAGGAGGGCGTGCGGATCAAGGAGGAGAACCAGACGCTCGCCACGATCACGATCCAGAACTACTTCAAGATGTACGAGAAGCTTGCCGGGCATGACCGGTACGGCCAAGACGCAGCTGACCGAGTTCGAGGAGACGTACAAGATCGGCGTCGTCGAGATCCCGACGAACCGGCGACGATGGTCCGCGCCGACGAGCAGGACCAGATCTACAAGAACGAGGACGCCAAGTGGAACGCGGTGCACCGAGGACATCGTCGAGCGCGCACGAGGACGGGCCAGCCGGTCCTGGTCGGCACCGTGTCGATCGAGAAGTCCGAGCGTGCTGTCCGGCATAGCTGAACCGGCGCGGCGTCCCGCACCACGTGCTGAACGCGAAGAACCACGAGAAGGAGGCCATGATCGTCGCCGCAGGCCGGCCGCAAGGGCGCGGTCGCGGTCGCCACGAACATGGCCGGCCGAGGCGTCGACATCCTGCTCGGCGGCAACCCCGAGTACCTGGCCCGCCAGGAGATGGCCGCCCGCGACTGGGACAACGACCGCGTACCTCCTGTTCGAGATGGACGACGGAGGAGCGCGCCGACGTACGAGGCCGAGTACGAGCCGATCTTCGCGAAGTTCAAGGCGCAGACCGACGCGGAGCACGACGAGGTCGTCGAGCTGGGCGGCCTCTACGTCGCTGGGCACCGAGCGGCACGAGTCGCGCCGCATCGACAACCAGCTCCGCGGCCGTTCCGGCCGCCAGGGCGACCCGGGCGAGTCGCCGTTCTACCTGTCGCTCGAGGACGACCTGATGCGGCTGTTCGCGTCGCGACCGCGTCGGCACTCGATCATGGAGCGGCTGAAGTGGCCCGACGGACGAGGCCATCACGCGCCAAGATGGTCACGCAGGCCGTCGAGAACGCCCAGAAGCAGATCGAGGAGCTCAACTACGAGCGCCGGAAGAACGTCCTGAAGTACGACGACGTGATGAACCACCAGCGCGAGGTGATCTACGGCGAGCGCCGCAAGATCCTCGAGGGCACGACCTGCGCGACGCAGGCGCTCGAGATGGTCGAGCGAGGCGTCGTCGGCAGCGCGTCGAGCCAGTACGCCACCGCCGGACGTGTTCTCGGAGGACTGGGACCTCGAGGCGCTCTGGTCGCGCGCTCGGACGAGGTCTACCCGGTGCGACGACCAGGTGGGCGACTGCGCCGACGTCACGACGCCCGACGAGCATCGAGCGATCGTTCGTCGAGGAGGCGCTGGCCGCGTACGACGCGAAGGAAGACCGCGGTCACGCGCCGAGGTCATGCGCGAGCTCGAGCGCGATGGTGCTCTGCTGAACATCACCGACACGAAGTGGCGCGAGCACCTCGTACGAGATGGACTACCTCCAGGAGGGCATCCACCTCGGGCGTACGCGCAGAAGGACCCGCTCACGGAGTACCAGCGCGAGGCGTTCGACATGTTCGACGAGCTGCACCGAGCTCGATCCGCGAGGACTTCGTCCGGTACATCTACCGGGTGGAGTTCGTCCGGCCCGAGGCACAGCAGTCCCGAGCCGCAGCGGGTCTCGACAACCGCGCAGCGCGTGGAGAGCGGCGGCGACGAGGCGGCGACTCCGGCAAGGCGGCCAACTGAACCAGGTGATCAGCGACAAGGTCGGCCGCGCAACGCCCCGTGCCCGTGCGGCTCGCGGCAAGAAGTACAAGAAGTGCTCACGGCGCCGCCGTAGTTGCCGCGACGCCGTGCGAGGTCCCGCGAGGCGGCTCTTCTTCGCCAGTTCCGCGATGCTCGTCGCCTGAACTGGCGCGATTCGCTGGATCGCTGCGTACGTCGTACGTCGCGTACTTCACGAACTTCGTCCTGCTGGCCAGCTTCCTCGGGATCGGGGTCATTTCCTTCGGAGGCGAGATGCGCTCCAGCGACCGCACACGCTGGGCCCGCTCGCGGTTGCCGGGTTGGCCGGCGCCGTCTTCCTGCTCACGGTGCAGGGGGGCCGATCGGCGAGGGCCGGCGCTTCACCGACTGTTCGGGCACCGGCTCTTCCTCGACTGATCATGCTGCCGCTGGTGTTCATCGGTCGTGGCGATGGCGATGGTCGCCGAGTAACGTCGGTCGGCTGTTCGGACGGTTCGAGCCGCCAGAGGCAGCATCATCGACATCCTGGGGAGCGTCGCGGGATCGTGACGCCCTCCGGCTGTCACTGGGTCGGGGCCCAGCGCCGTGGTCTCAAAGGCTGGCGATCGCGACGCTCGTGCTGGCGTCGGCGGCACGGCCCAGGGACGCATTCCGCGCTGGATCGGCGCGGCCGCGGTGGTGGGGTGTTCCGCACCGCCTCGCTCTCGTTCAATGACACGTGGTCTCCACTATCGCGTGACCGTGAGCGCCGAGCAGGCAGACGGATCTCTGCGGCATCAAGGTGAACGGGCTTCCCCATCAGCTTCCGATAAAGACCGACAGGCTCGTCATCGACCAGCCCTTCATTTCGACGTCTACGGGCACCTCGACCGCGAGCCCGAACGACCTCGTGATCGGTGTGCGGGAACGGAACGACGTCGCCATCGCGTTTCCGAAGGTGCTTACGCACGTCGATGCCGTCGAGATCGACCTCGGTGATCCGGACGACCGGTACGGATCTGCATCCCGACCACCCATACGACGATCCGCGGTCACGGCCGTCACCGACGACGGGCGGGCGTTCCTGCAATGGGACCGATGAGCAAGCATGACCCGATCCTGTTCGCGCTCCCGGATTCCCCGACGTCAAGTCGAGGGCAGGGATCGCTCAGGCTGGAGAGCTTTTCACTGTTCACCGAGAATCCATGGACGCCCCGGCGCGCACCAAACTGACGGCGTGCTCGATGGCCAAATCTACTACCGACCCTTCGTGTTCCAGCGCTACGCGGAGACCCTTCGCTCGGTCTTCGACATGCTCCGTGCTGGGACTGCGCCAGGGCTCGATCGGTCTGCGCAGCCAGCCGCTGACGATCGGGCTCCATCCGGACGACATCCGTGTGGCACAGCGTGGCGAACTGCCGGAGGAACGGCCCGAGCCGGCGACCGATGACCACCCGTTCCCGTATCTGCAGCGACCGATCCCGCCACTCATCGCCCGGCTCATCCTGCTCGCGTCCGTGTTGATCGTCAGGATTTGCTTCGGGCCGGAGCTCGTCCGACGAGGCCACGTAACTGAACAGCATAA
>ERZ1370068.7832-contig-6726_pt1 | contig 27202 bp, 37 predicted proteins | sample MGYA00561227_ERZ1370068 | MGnify/ENA primary metagenome ERZ1370068 (study PRJEB38410, sample SAMEA6850437) | metagenome | study: Metagenomic assessment of the ecological functions of the soil: analysis of the soil microbiota associated with the...
GCTACGTGGCCGCGCGGCGGGTGTTGCCGGGCGGGTCGCAGCTGATCGCCGCCGGGGCAAGAAGGGGTCGAAGCGCTAGAGCTCGCTCGCCGCTTCCGGATGGCGCGCCCGCATCGCGGCGTAGACCGCGTCGAGGAACCACTCCGGGAGCAGCACGCGGTACCGGGCGAGGAAGCGCTCGAACTGGGCGTCGAGGACGTACGTGACGCCGTAGTCGTCGGCGTGGCGACACGAGCGGCCGTACGCCTGCACCAGCGCCTTCGCCGTCTCGAGCGCGTACCAGCGAGGGATCCCGGGCCTGCCGGGCGGCCGTCCACGGATCGCCCAGGTCCGGATAGGGCATCTTGGTCACCACCTGGAAGCGCAAGAAGTCGTCCGGCAGATCCACGCCTTCCCGCAGTGACGGCGACACGAGCACCGTCGGCGCCGGCGACGCGCGGTGCAGCTCGAGGGCCCGCGCCTTCGCCTCGGCGGACTCGACCCAGATGATCCGGCGAGCCAGCGCCGGCCGCGCGCGGTCAGGTCGGCGACGAGCCGCCGGCCGGCGGCGTACGACGGCGCGTGAATCAGCCCTTTCTCGCGCGGGTGCTCGGCCAGGATCGCCGCGACCTCGGCGAAGAGCGCCGGCTCCAGCCGGGCCAGCGTCGCCTTCGCGAGAGCGCCGACCGGCCGGTACTGGATCCGCCGCTGGGCGAGCGGGAACGGCGACTCGCTCGAGAACGAGCGCACGGCGGCCTCGTCGAGGCCCAGCGATTCGGCGAGCGCGCTCCGGTGGCCGAGGTAGGCCGACGAGAGCACCACCAGCTCCGCCGACTCGGTCAGGAGCTCGCGCGCCATCGACGTCACCGTGAGCGGGACCAGCTCGAGCGTGGCGCCGGGCTCCGGCGGATACCGCACGACCCACTCGCGATCCTCGGCGTCCACGAAGAACCGGATCCGCGCCAGGGCGGTCTCGAGCGTCTCGCGCTCGGCCAGGAGCTCCTGTTCCGCCCGCGAGGGCGGCATGCTCAGGAAGTGCTCGGGTGAGACGAAGGCGGGCCGCAGCCCTTCGAGGGCGCGATCCAGCGACTCGAGCTGACCCTCCATGCGCTCGAGGTGGTCGCTCAGCAGTTTCCGGTAGTCCTCGGCGTCATCGAGGCGCGGCAGCGGCCCGCCGAACCACGCCGCGCTCTCCGCGGGCGGAAAGGCGACCGTGAAGACGTTGACGAGCTGGCCCTCGAGCCCGTGCGCCTCGTCGACGACGAGCAGGCGCCGCTTGCGGAGCTGCTCGGCGCGCCAGTACCTGAGCGTCGCGAAGTACGAGAGGTTGGTGCAGAACACCGGGCCGGCGAGCGCCGCGGCCTTCGCCCGCGCGTAGGGGCACTGACACGCGGGGCCGCGCGGCCGTCGGCACATGCCCCGAGAGGTCGGCACGGGCTCGTCCGGGTATCGCTCGCACCGATAGTTATCGCGGCCCTTGACGAGCTGCAGGTCGGCGCCGAACTCCCGCTCGTACTGGTCTTGCAGAAGCTTCTGGGACGTCAGCAAGTAGGCGTCGCCGCTCCAGTGGGCGAGCGCCATCGCGACGTGACTCTTGCCGACTCCGGGCGGCGCCTCGACGACGAGACGCGCGGCGCCGCCGGGTCGTCGAGCGATTCGGCGATGGCGTCGGCCAGCGACGCCAGGAGCCGCGCCTGCTCCGGGCGCGGCGTGAAACCGGGGTGAAAGTGCGCGAGCAGATCGACGCGATCCATCACGCGTGCTGCGGCATGGTATCACGCAGGCTCTCACGGGTATGATCGGGGCGTGCCCGACCGGGCTCGCGTCCTCCTCGAGTTCTCTGCCGGAGGCGTCGTCCTCGACGCGGAGGGCCGTGTGCTGCTCATCCGCGCGCGCGACCTGCGCGGCCAGCCCGTGTGGACGCTGCCGAAGGGTGCGCTCACGCAGGGCGAGACCAGCGCCGACGCGGCGCTCCGCGAGGTGCGCGAGGAGACCGGCTATCGATGCGAGCTGGAGCGGGAGCTCCCCCGTGACCTACTGGTTCCGCCGCGACGGCCGCCAGGTGAAGAAGACGGTCCGCTGGTTCCTGATGCGGCCCCTCGAGAAGGCGGGCGACCACGATCACGAGGTTGACGAGGTCCTGTGGACCGACAAGGCGGACGCGCTCGCCCGCCTGCGCTATGATTCGGACCGCCGCCTGGTCGGCGCGGTCACTGAGTCCACCAAGCCCCAGGGCGCTGAACCGAGATCTGCTGGCTCGGGCGAAGGCGGCGCGCTGGCCGCCGCGCCGACTACTGGAGAAACAGCCGCTCGCCGTGCGCCCTGGCCTGATCTCCTCCACGTCCGCGTCGAGAGTTCTACTGACTCGTGGCGGGTATTGGAACCCACGGCTCCGGGCAACTCGAAACATAGGGGTAGTAGGTCCCAGCGCTCCGGGCAGTAATACCAATATGCCGGCGGCGGTGGCGTGTAGGCATACGCCGGTGGGTAGTAGAACCACGGGTTGACACCGATGAAGACGCGACCGTGTGCAGGTCTCGGTGGAACTCACGATGTCCGTCGAAGCCATGGTGCTCCTGGAATGCGCCTCCTTGGAAGTGCGGCCCGCCCTGGAACCCGGCGTGACCGGTGGGCGCGGCGAAGACCGGGGACGCCGCGAGGACGACTATGGCGAGGGCCGCAATCAACTTCTTCATTGGGCACCTCCTCGTCCATTTAGACGAACCAGAGCGCCTAAACGTTCCCGACACTTGGGTCTCATTTTGGAACGACTACCTGCTCACCGTGTCCTGCCCGTGTGGGGGATCTACCTAGAGGCCGTCGAAAGCGCGTCCGGCCCAAACATCGACTACGCCATGCTGATCAAGATGTACGAAGGCGACAGGGGCAAGGACGGGACCGCCGAGCGACGCTACAGCCCGGCTGTCTGCACGGGATCGCGCGAGCAGACGATCACCGCCGCGCTCGATAGCTTGACCCGGTTGGCGGGCCCCGGCTAAGCTGGGGTGTCGTCCACTTCGGCGCCAACGACGGGGCCACGGGGACCCGGCATCCCGTATCTCCTGCAACAGGAGAGACGATGCTCCTCGACAGGCTGTACCGCTGTGGCAGTTGACCCTCCTGACGCTCGTCTACTTCGTTGCCGGAAAGCTGGGGCTTTTGTTGGCCTTTGTCCACGCCAGCGCGACGGCGGTATGGCCGCCAACGGGAATCGCCCTGACCGCGTTCCTGCTACTCGGGTCTCGCGTCTGGCCCGCCATCCTGCTCGGCGCGTTCCTCGTGAACGTCACGACCGAGGGTCGGTCCTCACTTCGATCGGCATCGCGACTGGCAACACCCTCGAGGCACTCCTCGGCGCGTCGCTGGTGGCACGGTTCGCGAACGGCCGGCGCGCGTCTTCGACCGGGCGCGAGACATCTTCAAGCTCGTGCTGCTGGCGGGTCTATTCAGTACGACGCTGAGCGCGACGATCGGCGTGACCAGCCTGGCGCTGGGGGTTACGCCCGCTGGACCGACTACAGGGCGATCTGGTTCACGTGGTGGATGGGCGACGCGGCGGGCGTCTTGGTGTTCGCGCCGGTCCTGCTGCTCTGGAGTGTGGATCGCGCCCTCCGTTGGAGCCGGGGGCGCGCCATCGAGGCGGCCCTCTTGCTGCTCGGCGTGCTGCTGGCAGGCGTGGTCGTGTTCGACGGGCGGTCCCCGCTCGCGGCAGCGAGGATCCCCGCGGCCTTTCTGTGCATGCCGATCCTCGTGTGGGCCGCGTTCGGTTCGGCCAGCGGGAGACGTCGACCTGCATCGTCCTGCTGTCCGTGTTTGCGATCCGGGGCACGCTGCACGGGGTCGGTCCCTTCGCCTTGCAGACGCAGCACGACTCGCTCCTGCTGCTCCAAGCGTTCCTGGCCACCGTAGCGATGACGACGATCCCGCTGGCTGCCGTCGTGGCCCAACTGAAACGCAGTGACGAGGTGCACGCCCGCTTGGCCGCCATCGTGGAGTCCTCGAACGACGCGATCGTTGGCAAGACGCTCGAGGGTCATCACCAGCTGGAACGCGGGCGCGGGGCGTCTCTACGGCTACCCAGCCGGGAAGCGATCGGTCAGTCGATCACGATCATCACCCGCCGGAGCTCCCGAACGAGCTACCACAGATCTTCGACCAGCTTCGGCGGGGTCGGCGAGTTGAAACGTACAAGACGGTGCGGATGAAAAAGGACGGCACCCGCGTCCAGGTGTCGCTTACCGTGTCACCGGTCCTCGACGCGACGCACCGGGTGATCAGCGCGTCGGCGGTCGCCCAGGACGCTGACCGAGCAGAAGCGGATGGAAGAGGCGCTCCGGAACGCCGAAGCCCTGCGCGCCGTGACGAGCGTGGCCGCGGCGGCCGCTCACGAGATCAACAACCCGCTCACCGTCGCCCTTGGGGAAGCCCAGCTGCTTTCCAAGGAGAGCGACGCGAAGCACGGTCGCCTCCAGCACCTGATCGAAGCGCTCGAGCGCATCCGGGACGTCGTCCGGACCATGCAACAGATCACTCACTTAGAGCGGGCCGAGCAATCGAAGAACCTTCCGGAGATGCTCGACCTCCGAAAATCGAGCAGCAACGCGGTCGACCAGCGGAAGCCCTGACGGGTCAGACGTCCCCGGCGCTCGCGGGGGTATTCCGGTGAGCACGGGGGCGTGCGCCAAAGGCGGGCAATCACCCGGTATGACGAGAAGGGCTGGCGGGCCACTTTCTAACACCACGGGGATGGAGCACTCACCGCACGAGCGCGACCGGCACCGGATGGGACGCACGCCCTGGCGCGCGAACGAGGAGGGCGACCGATGATGCGACTGCGAAGGGCCACACTGCTGGTCGCGTTCTCACTGCTCACCTCGGCTACGACGGCCAGCGCTGAGTGTGCGTGGGTGCTTTGGATGCAGGTAGCTCTCAGCACTGGGGGCCAGATCAACTGACCCCGCTGGACGCACATCCAAGCAAGACGGTATGTGACCAAGCGAAACTGCAGGCGCAGCGAGTGGCGCGCGACGCGGAACGAAAGTTGGAGCTCCCGAGCCAGTCCTCGTCTGCCTCCCCGACACCGTGGACCCGCGCGGACCGAAGACGAAGTGAGCGACACCGACGCCCGCCTCTGGCACCCGTGGCTCCGCATCAACCGCGTCCTGCGCGTGATGCTGCACGAGCGCTGGAGCGAGGAGGCTTGGCCGCAAGTCAAGGCAGAATTCACGAAGGCGCTCGCGCTGAGAAGTCAGATCCGGCGCGCGGGATGGTTCAACTAACGGCCGTGGCCAGGCGGCCCGAGACGGAGCGCGAGCCGGCGCAGCCCGCTATCGTGGGTACATGGCAACGCCGCGTCTTCAGGTGATCGCAGTGATCGCGCTGACGTTGTGCGTCGGCGGAATGCCGGCCACGCCCGCGCCGGTGGCGCTGGTGGCTCAAGCAGCCCCGCCCGAGTTGGTCAGCGAGCTGAGCCCGGCCGTCGAGCGTGCCCGGCAGCGCTTCGAGGCCCGCGACGCCGCCGGCGTGCTCGCGCACGTATCGGAGCAGTACCGCAGCGGCGGGTTGACGAAGGCCGATCTGCGCCAGCAGCTCCTCGCAATGTTCGCGCTCTACGAAGTCTTGCGCGCAAGGGTCATAATCGACAACGTGCAGGTTGTCGACGGCGCGGCTATGGGTCTACACGAGCGGCGAAGTGTCCGGTCGCCTGCCGTTCCTGGGCTGGGTGCCTGTCCTCACGTGGCAGAACAGGCCCGAGGTGGCGCGGCGGCGTGAAGATGCGAGGCTGGCGGCTCTTCAGTTCAGAACTGATTTAGCCGGTGCCCCGATGGCTATCGGTCCAGTACTTCATGGCGTCTACCCGCGGGTAGCCTGCTTTGGAATCTGAGGCGGTCTCCGGGTTGGAGCGTGCCCTGGGTCGTGAGTGACCGTTTGGTGGCTTCCCTCTTGGCGGCCTCGAGCTCGGCCAGTTCGCTCGACGATCGCATGGTCCGCCGCAAGCTGTAAGCTGCGGTTGGGCGGGGACGCGCCTACCGGGCGGGACGACTTCGTTGTCCTGCTGCTTCCTCTTCAGCCGTTACTGAGAACAATCGCTCGCCGTTCTTCCAGGCGATCGACTCGGCGACGTCGCGCGGGGAGCTGGCCGAGCCACACCTGCACGTCGCGGTGGTAGTCGCGAATGACCTCCCAGCGCGACGTCACCCACGTGTCGGTGCCGACCAGGAAGCGGTCGGGATACTTCACGAAGACCGCGCGCCACTCGGGATCGAGCGTGCCGCCCGGCGCGACGTCGGTGCGCAGCGCGAGCTCGACCCAGAGCTTCGGAAACCGCTCGAGGAGCTTGCCCGACGGTGGCCGCCGAGGACGACATGCCGGCGTGAGCCCAGAGGAAGCGCACCTTCGGATAGAGCGTCAGCAGCCGCTCGATCGCGACGTCGTCGACGTGCGCCTGGAGGAACAGATCGCGCTCGCCCGCCAGCTCGGCGATCCGCTTGACGGTGGGGCCGCTCGCGTCGGCCGCGCCCAGGTGAAACTCGCCGATGCCCCGGTAGATGCCGCGCTTCAACCGCTCCTCGACGTAGGCCTGCACGCCCGGGTCGCTGTGCCAGCTCCCATGTCGTCGCGCGTGCGGTAGGGCCGGAGGAACGGCACGATGCCCTTCGGCGCCTTCTCGTACAGCTTCAGCGTGCCGTCGTCGGGCGTGCTCGAGACGATCGCCCGGCGCACGCCGGCGGCGGCGAGGATCGAGAGCGCCCGCTCGGGCGTGTAGGTGTCCCAGTCCGGGCGACTGTAGTGAATGTGCGCGTCGAAGATCGGAAACTGGGCGGCGGCCGGGACCGCCGCGCCGAGGACGGTCGCGAGCGCGAGCAGCAGGAGTCGTTGCATCCCGGGATCCTATCACGCCGCAGACGACGGACGGCAGACGCGACAGCGCCGGTAGCCACGCTCGCCGCGTCCTCGACCGAGGCGAAGACCACCCGATTCGCCTCTCTCACCCGCTGCTCGTGCGCGCAGCCGCGCCGGCAGACGATCCGCGTGGACGTGCAGCCGATGATCGCCGGCGTCGAGCGCTCGAGCCGCAAGAGCTGGGTCTTCATCTCGCCGCCGAAGGCGTAGTGACCCCAGGTCCCGTCGCCGCGGATGATGCGGTGGCAGGGGACGATCACCGGCACCGGATTGGCGCCGAGCGCGTTCCCGACCGCGCGCGCGGCGCGGGGATGGCCCACCCGTCGGGCGAGCGCCGCGTACGAGTCAACCTCGCCGAACTGAATGCGGCTGGCCTCCGCGAGCACGCGGGCCTGGAAGTCGTGCATGCCCGTGAGATCGACCGGCACCGTGAAGAACGTCCGGTGACCGGCGAGATACTCGCGCAGCTCCCGCCCGGCGCGCTCGGCGTGAGCGCGCGCCCGGGCGGACGGGCCGTGGAAGCCGCGCCCGGGTGGAGACGCACGACGCCGCGGTCGGTCGCCTCGATCCTGAACTTGCCGGCCAGCCCTTCGAGGTCGACGCGCTCGGCCCGGAGAGCGCGCCAGCACACGCGACGCGAGCGCTCGCGGTGCCTCGGGAGCGAAGAACTCCTCGAGCATCCCGTCGATTCGATCCATGTCCTATTCCTCCAGTGCGTGCTTGAGGATCGCCTTGCCTCCGGGCGAGCTGACTCTTGACCGTGTTGACCGAGATTCCCCGGATGGCCGCGAGCTCGCGATACGAGAGCCCGTTCACGTAATGGAGCGCCAGCAGCACGCGCGCCTCGCGGGCACCGCGGCGAGCGCCCGTGCCAGGTCCGCCCGCTCGACCTGCGTTCCGGCGCGCCCGGGCGCAAGGGCGGCTCGGGCAGAACCGCGACGGCGGCGCCGCAGCTCGTCGATGCAGACGTTCGTCAGCACGCGATAGAGCCATGTCGACAGGGCCCACCGGGGCGCGTAAGACTCTCGGGCCTCGAACGCCTTGAGCAGGGCCCGCTGGACCGCGTCCTCGGCGTCGGCGCGGTTGCCGAGAAGCCGGTATGCGACCGTGTAGAGTCGGGCCGCGTACTCCTCGCTCGCGCGGGCGAACGTCCTGGCGTCCATCTCGAGGAGTTATACGCGGGAGTGCCCGCGATGGGTGGAAGCCCGCCGAAGGGCCTCCCACACGCTGGCCGCCGTGAGCGGCACGCGTGAGACCTCGACGCCGTGGTCGGCCAGCGCGTCCTCGACCGCGTTGGCGATGGCCGGGACCGGCGAGATGATGCCGCTCTCGCCGACGCCCTTGATGCCCATCTCGTTGCGCGTGGACGGGAAATCGAGCGCGACGACCTCGAGGACGGCACCTGGTCGGCCCTCGGGACGCCGTACTCCATGAGGGAGCCGGTCAGGAGCTGGCCGGCGCCGTCGTAGATCGAGCTCCTCGGCCAGCGCCGCGCCGATGCCCTGGACGATCCCGCCGTGCAGCTGGCCCTCGACGACCATCGGATTGAGCGGGCGGCCGCAGTCGTGGACGGCCGCGTAGCTGCAGGAGCCGCACAGCGCCCGTCTCGACGTCCACCTCGACGGCGCAGGCGTGCGCGCCGAACGCCCACGTGACCGTCTCGGGGCAGAAAGAAGGCGCAGGCGTGGAGTCCCGGCGTGCCCTCGCGCAGGAGCGTCGGGCTCCGGAGCGAGGCACGCGCCAGCGCGCCGAGCTCGACCTGACGCTCGGCCAGGCCGGTGACGTGCGCGACGCCCTGCGCGAGCACGACGTCCGCCGGCGCGCACTCGAGCAGCTCGGCGGCCACCAGCCGCGCCTTGCGCGCCACTTCGCGCGAGGCGCGCTGCACGGCGGGTCCGCGCCACCGCGGCGACGCGGCTCGCGATGGTTCCGTTGCCGTAGCCGAGCACGGCGCGTGTCGCCGCCACGACGACGACCCGGTCCGTGTCGACGCCCGAGCTCGGCGGCGCACACCTGGGCGAGCGTCGTCTCGTGCGCCTGCCCCTGCGAGGACACGCCGACCTGCAGGTAGATCATTCCGCTCGGATCGATCGCGGACGTCGGCGCCCTCGAACGGGCCGATGCCCGTGCCCTCCAGGTAGGCCGACAGCCCGATGCCGATCGGTGTCGTCGAGCCGCGGCTGCGCCCGCTGCGCGATCCGCCGCTCGTCATATCCGAAGCGATCGAGCAGCCGATCGAAGGCGGCGCGATAGTCCGCCGGGTCGTAGACGATCGGCACGCCGTCGCGATAGCGGAGTCCCGTCGCGGTAGGGCATCTCGTCCGGGCGGATGAGGTTGCGCCGGCGGAGCTCGGCGCGGGTCGAGGCCCACGCGCGCGCGCGGCGCGGTCGAGTAGCCGGTCGAGCGCGTAGGCGCCCTCCGGTCGTCCGGCGCCGCGATAGGCGGCCGTGAAGGTCTTGTGCGTCACCACGTTCAGCGCGGCGCGCCTTCAGGTGGGCCACGCGGTACGGGCCCGGGCAGGTGATTGATGCGTGTTGAGGGTGATCACGTCGCCGAGCGCCGGATAGGCGCCGTCGTCGCGAGGTGAACGTCGTCTCGATCGCGGTGATCGTCCCGTCCTCCGCCACGCCGAGCCGCGCCTGGTGGTGCTGGTCGCGGTCGGGCGCCGTCGCCGAGGAAATGCTCGCGGCGCGTCTCCGACCCACTTCACCGGTCGGCCGAGCCGCGCGCGCGACCGGCGGGAATGAGGACGTCCTCCGGATAGACGTGACCCTTGGCGCCGAAGCCACCTCCGACGTCGGGAGCGATGACGCGCACCTGCTCCTCGGCGAGGCTGAGCGCCGCGGCGATGGCCGCTCGAACCGCGAACGGCACCTGCGTGGACGTCCACACCGTGAAGCCGGCCGTCAGGCGCGTCGGGCTGAGCCACGACGCCGCGAGGCTCGATCGGCATCGCGGCGACACGCGGGACACTGCAGCGTCGCCTCCACGATCAAAGTGCGCCTGCGCGAAGCCGTGCGTCACGTCGCCGACCGCGGCCGTCGACAGGCCCGGCGATGTTGTCGGGCCATTCGTCGAGAGACCCGCGCCGCGCCGCGGCGCGAGCGCCGCCTCGACGGTCGCCGCCGGCGGCAGCGCGCGTATTGCACGTCCACCGCGTCAGCGGCGTCAGCGGCGCCATACGCGTCGTCGGTGACCACCACCGCGACCGCCTCGCCGGCATGCAGCGCCTTCGGCCCGGCGATCGCGGGCTGAGTGTAGGCGCGGAACCTCGGCGTCGCCACGAGCGGAGGCACCGCGGCGACGCACTCCGGCAGATCGGCGATCGTGAGGACCGCGACGACGCCCGGAAACGCTCGCGCGCGCCGGCGCGTCCACGTTCACGATGCGCGCGTGGGCGTGCGGGCTGCGGACGATCGCGCGCGTGAACGAGGTCGCGGCAAACGGACGTCGTCCACGAAGCGGCCCGCGGCCGGTGAGCAAGCGGCGATCTTCGCGGCGTTTGAGGGACAGTCCGATAGGCGCGGTCATCGTATTGTGGCAGTATAGGCGCCGGACCGAGGAGGTCACACCGATGAACTACCGGCCGGTCGAGGGCTGGGGGCGCCTGCCCGAGGGATGGTCGTTCGTGGAGGCGACGAGCGTCGGCGTGGACGCCAAGGACAACGTCTACGTCTTCAATCGCGGCGAGCATCCGGTCATCGTGTTCGACCGCGACGGAAATTTTCTCCGCTCGTGGGGCGAGGGCGTCTTCCGGCGGGCGCACGGGATCACGATCGGACCCGACGGGACGATGTGGCTCACCGACGACCTGCATCACACGGTCAGGCAGTTCACCCCCGAGGGCAAGCAGCTCCTGACGCTGGGCGATCCGGACAAGCCGTCGGCGCTGCACGGCGGCAAGCCGCTTCAACCGACCGACGCACGTGGCGCTCTGCCCGCGCACCGGCGACGTCTACGTCTCCGACGGCTACGGTAATTCGCGCGTTCACAAGTACGATCCGAAGGGACGCCTGCTCTTCTCGTGGGGCGAGCCCGGCACCGATCCGGGATGCTTCAACATTCCGCACAACATCGCGACCGACGCCGAGGGGCGCGTGTACGTCGCGGACCGCGAGAATCACCGGGTCCAGGTGTTCGACGACAAGGGGCAATACCTCACCCAGCTCAGCAACCTCTTCCGTCCCTGCGGCCTCTTCGCCGACCGGCGGAACGGCGGCCTGCTGTTCGTCGGCGAGCTGCCGCCGGACCTCGCGGTGAGCGCCGAGGTGCCCAATCTCGGCGCCCGCGTGAGCGTGGTGACCCTCAAGGGCGCCCGGATCGCCCGCATCGGCGGCCGTTTCCGCGGCGAGAAACCGGGCGAGTTCATCGCGCCGCACGGCTGCGTCGTCGACTCGCGCGGCGACCTGTACGTGGCCGAGGTCTCGTGGACCGCGCGCGGCAAATCGCTGAACCCGCCGCGCGAGATCCGGTCGCTGCAGAAATTCGCGCGGGTATGACCCTGACGGCCGATCGGCTGCTCTGACGCGCTGGCGCGATCGGCGGCCACCTGCTACGGGGGCGAGCTCGTGTCGAGCTCGAGCACGCGCTCCAGTGCGCCGAGCTCGCGCGCGAAGCCGGCGCCGACGAGGAGCTCCAGCTCGCGTGTCTGCTGCACGACGTCGGCCGCTTCGCCGTCGACCAGTCGCTCGTCTCCGATACGACGGAGCGGATGGCCGTCAGGACGGGCGCGCGCGGGCATCACGAGGTCGGCGCCGACCTGCTCGCGCCCTGGGTGCCGGAGCACGTGGCTTGGTGCGTGCGCATGCGCCGCCGACGCCAAGCGCTATCTCTGCGCCACCGAGCCCGCGTACGTCGAGCGCCTCTCGCCCGTCTCCCGGCACACGCTGCGGCTGCAGGGAGGCGTCATGTCGGCGGAGGACGCCGCGCGATTCGCCGCGCATCCGTGGCTGCCGGACGCGCTGGCGCTGCGCCGGTGGGACGATCAGGCGAAGGTGAAGGGCAAGCCGACGCGGTCCCTCGCCGACTGGGCGCCGGCGATCCGGCGCTACGTCCCATGAGCCTCATGGGCGAGGCGGAGGTCGCGGAGGAGCTGGCCCGGACACCGGGCTGGAAGCGGTCCGGCAAGACGATCGAGCGGCTCTATCGCTTCCGTGATTTCCGCGAGGCGATGGTTTTCGTCAACTGGGTGGCGGCGATCGCGGAGCGAGCGAACCACCATCCCGACATCACGGTCCACTACAACGAGGTCACCGTCTCCGTGTGGACCCATTCCGACGGCGGGATCACGCCGAAGGACTTCTCGCTCGCCCGCTGGATCGACGCGCTGTAACTGCTCGAGCGCCGGCAAGCCCGGCGCTCGCCCCGATGTCGAACTAGACGCGCGCCAGGAAGGCCATGACGGGCGGTCGCGTCGGCGCCGGCTGGTAGCGGCACTTCAGATCCGTACGCTCCAGGATCTCGACGTAGGTGCCCATCACCATGCGGTAGTAGTGCGGGTGGCGTCCGGCCGGCCCGCCGTTGTACTCGGTGAGGGCGTCCTTGATGTTCGGCTTGCGGGTCATGATGTCGCGGAGGTAGGCCATCGCGAACTGCGTGCTCACCGTGGGGATGGCCAGGTCACCGAGATCGCGCTGGCCCTTGAGGTTGGGCCGCTTGAAGGAGCCGACGGTCGATTCGAACAGCGCCGCGGTCGAGGGCAGGGTCTGGTACAACCCGACCTCGCCGGCGCCGCCGACGGCGTCGTGCTTGAACTCCGACTCCACTTCCGCCTGCGCGAGCGCCAGGCAATGGTCGATCTTCGTCCGTTCGCTCTCCGCGAACAGCACTTCCGGAAAGCGCTGGAAGGCCTTGATGGGCGCGGCCGGATTCTTTTCCGCGATGTACGCGAGGATCGCCCGATTCAACCGCTCCGCATTGACCTCGCCCGCCACCGCCAGGACCTGGCGCGCCAGCATGACGCCACCAAGGGCCAGCACGCCAACCAGCGTCACGCTCGCGAGCACTTTGTTGAGTCTTCGCATACAGCCCTCCTTACTAATTCGCTCCTAATTTCGCTCCGCGGCCTGCGTCTTCGCTGTGTCTGAGGAAGGTGAAAGTGAAGTAAAGGGAGTATTGCATACGCCGATGGACTACGCAACAGGATGGTGATGCTATCCGGATATCCACCACCGGCGGGGCCAATGCCCTGACGCCGGAATGCTGAAACGACGCAGAGTTACCGGGAAGCGCGACGGATTCAGCGCGGGCGCGGCGGGAGACGGCGGGGCGGAATCGTGCGATGAAACTCGGTCGCGTCGTTGTCCATCTTGGCGCCGACGGCGGTGCCGCACTCGGCGCACACGTAGTCGTACTTGCTACCGGACGGGAGCACCAGGAGGAGCTTCTTGCGCACCGGTGTTGCGCGGCGGCAGCGCGGACAGAAGAGGCTCGTCGCCTCGAATTCCTCGAAGCTGTCCGGTGGCCGGGCCATCGTCCGAATTCTACACCGGGCCTATAATGCCGGCACGATGTTCCGGCCCCGCCACGGCGCTCAAGATCACCCTGCTGATCGTGGCGGTCATGATCGTCGGGTTCGGGGTCTCGACGATCGTGACGATCGAGCGCGAGTCGGCCGCGCTCGTCGAGCAGAACAAGCAGGCCATTCGGCGGCTCACCCAGGCGGTCGTGGCCAGCATCGAGGCGGCGATGCTCCAGGAGCGCCCCGACGTCACCCGTAGCCTCCTTCAGGAGCTGCGGGACCTGCGCGCGCAGGCGGCGGAGTCCGCGTCGCCGCTCGAAGCGCTGACGATCTATCGCCGGAACGGGGTCGAGGCGTTCACCGACATGGCGACCGCCACCGAGGTGGCACGCAACGCCGGGCTCTCCGACGAGGTCATGAAGAACATCTCGAAGATGCAGCGAGCGCCCGGGAGCACGATGACCGGCCCGCTCTTCACCCAGGCGATCGCGAGTCTCAAGACGCAGGAATCCCTCGAGGTCGAGAACGGCGTCTCGCTCTTCACGCTCCATTACCCCATCCTCAACAAGGAGAAGTGTCAGGGCTGCCACGGCAGTGACCATCAGGTGCGGGCGGTGGTCCGCGTCGCGACGTCGATGGAGCCGGTCTTCGCCGAGGTCAGGCGCCTGCGGAACCGGCAGCTCATGATCGCGGCGCTGACGATCCTTTCGGCGGCGGCCGTCCTGACGATCGCCATGCGCTCCGTCGTCGTGCCGCCCGATCGTGGCGCTCTCGGCGGTCGCCCGGCGGGTCGGCGACGGCGACTTCAGGCGCGCGCGCCGGCCGGCGCCGGGACGAGATCGGCGAGCTGGGCGGAGCCTTCAACGAGATGACCTCGCGCCTGGCTCGGGCCCACACCGAGCTCGAGACCAAGAACACGGAGCTGGCGACCGCGCTCCAGAGCCTGCAGGAGTCGCGGCAGCGTCTCGAGCTGCTCGAGCAGCTCAAGGGCGAGCTGTCGAAGTTCGTCCCCGACGCGGTCAAGAAGCTGCTCGAGCAGAACCCGAACGCGACCGAGCTCGAGAAGCGCGACCGTCGAGGTCGTCGGTGCTCTTCCTCGACATCGCCGGGTACACGAAGCTCTCCGAGCAGCTCGAGGCGAGGCGGCTCAACCAGCTCGTGCAGACCTACTTCTCGAGCTTTCTGGAAATCATCCAGAGCCACCACGGCGACGTGAACGAGACGGCCGGCGACGGGCTGATGGTCATCTTCCAGTCCGAGCGCAGCGTCGACCGACCACGCGCTGAACGCCACGCGGGCGCGCCTTCGCCATCCATCAGCGCACGGGTAGCCTGAACGAGGAGTACGGCGGCGTCTTCCCGTCGATCCAGCTCCACATGGGGATCAACACCGGCGAGGCCCTGGTCGGCGCGACCAAGCTCGGCACCGGGGCGGGGCAGCGGTGGACCTTCACGGCGAGTGGACCCACCACCAACGTCGCGGCGCGCTTCGCCGGCTCGGCCCAGGGCGGCGAGATCGTCGTCGGCCCCGCTACCGCCGGACGCATCCGCGCGTCGTTCGTGCTGGAGAGCCTCGGCGAGCGGACGTTCAAGAACGTCTCGCAGCCGATCCACGTCTACCGCGTCATCCCGCCCGGCATCTACGAGAAGATCGTCTCGGAATAGTGTTAACAGTTGCCGTGAGCGAAGAAGAGGTCATCTGCCCTATCTTTTCCAGAGTGGAACTCCGGCCAAGGAACCCACTGTGGGAGGACGGACCGATGACCCTCGACGAGAGCGTACACGGAATGCGGCTGCGCGTCATCGAGCGCGCGCAGGTGCTCGGCAATGTCAGCGCGGTCTGCCGCGAGTTGGGAATCTCCCGGACGCTCTTCTATCGCTGGCGCCGCCGGCTCGAACGCTATGGGGTCGACGGCGTGCACCCACGCCGGCAGCGCGGCCGGGCGGGGCGGCCGGTGGCGACCCCGCCGGAGGTGGAGCGGCTGGTGCTGGGCATCGCGATCAGCGCGGCCACCTGGGGCTGCCGCCGGATCGCGGACTACCTGGCGCGCACCTGGCAGATCCGCGTGGCCCCGAGCACCGTGCAGCGCCTGCTGCGCCGAGTCGGCCTGGCCACGCGGCGGGCACGACTCACCGTGCTCGAGCAACAGGCGGCGCGCACGGCCGGGCTGCTGACCGACCGGACGCGCCGCGCCCTCTGGCGCGCGCGCCACGGCCACACGCGGCACGTCGAGGCGAACGAGCCGGGGCAGCTCGTGTGCCTGGACACCTTCTACATCGGCAATCTCAAAGGGGTCGGCAAAGTGTGGCAGATCACGGCCTGCGACGCGGCGACCTCGTATGGGCTCGCCGGCCTGTTGCCGGCCCATGACGCGGCGGCCGCCGCCACATTCCTGCGCGAGGTCGTCGTGCCTCACTTCCAGCGCGCCGGCTGGCCGGTGCGCCGCGTCCTCACCGACGGCGGCCCGGAATTCAAGGGCGCTTTTGATGCCGCCTGTCGTGACCTCGGCCTCCGCCACACTCGCACGAAACCCCGCCATGCCTGGACCAACGGCTTCGTCGAGCGGCTGCAGGGCACGATCCTCCAAGAACTCTGGCGCGTGGTGTTCCGGCGCCGCTACTTCACGAGCCGCACGGCCCTGCAGCGTGCCCTCGCCGGCTTCATGCGCTACTACAACACCGAGCGGCCGCACCAAGGCTACCGCGTCCGTGGTCGCACCCCGGCCGCGCTCGTCTGGGGCGTGGCAGCGGCGCAGTGATCTCATTCACCACTCTGGAACGGCGAAAGTGTCAACACCGTTTCGAGTCTGACAACGGGTGGCCGCGCGGATCCGCGTCGGGATCTGCGCGTGGGTCGATCCGGCGCTCATCGAGGCCGGAACGTTCTACCCTCGGAAGTCGATGACGGCCGAGGCGCGACTGCCGGTTCTACGCCGGGTGTGTTCGACGTGGTCGAGGTGAACAGCTCCTACTACGCCATTCCCGGATATCCGGAACACGGTGCGGTGGGTCGAGCGGACGCCGCCGGGCTTCCTCTTCCACGTCAAGGCGTACTCGCTGTTGACGGGCCATCACCCGCGGCCGGAGACCCTGCCGGCGGAGCTGACGAGCCCTGCTGCCGCGGCGTCCTCGGCAAACACGCCGCGGTGAGATCGACGCGTCGAGCTTCCCGCCCGAGGCGATCGATCGCGCCGTTCGATCTCATGCGGACCGCCGTCCAGCCGATCGCCGAGGCCGGCAAGCTCGGCTACGTCCTGTTCCAGCTCGCGCCGTGGGTCCACTTCGAGGCCGGCCGTCTCGAGTATCTGGCCTCGCTGCGGAGCCGGCTGCCTGGGTGGACGATCGCGGTCGAGTTCCGCCACCGCTCGTGGCTGCCCGAGCACGCCGCGGAAACGCTGCGGGCGCTGAGCGACGCGGGGCTGGCCCACGTGATCGTGGACGGTCCCGATGGCCACGCCGTGCCGCGGGTGACGACCGTGACGGCGCCGACGGCCGATTTTCCGGATCCACGGCCGCAACGCGCAGGGCTGGCTCCGGCAGCTCCGAGGGGAGGACCCGGCGGTGCGGGAAAAGTACGACTACCTCTACAGCGAGGGCGAGCTGCCGGGAGCTGCTGCCGGAGATCGACGGCGTCGGCGCGGAGGCCGAGGAGGTCTTCATCTCCTTCAACAACAACAACCGCGATTACCCGGTCCGGAACGCTCTCATGCTGAAGCGGCTCCTCGGTCAGCCGACGCCGTCCGAGGGCGCGACGGGCGATTTATTCGCCTGAGCCTCTGGTAGAATCAGACTCCCATGCCGGAACTGCAGCTTCGGGGCGGCGAGGTCGACGGGCTCCGCCTCCACTATGTGGTCGAAGGGCGCGGGCCCGCGGTCATCCTCGTGCACGGCCTCGGCAGGCTTCGCGGAGACGTGGCGACACAACATCGGCGCGCTGGCCCGCCGCGCGACGGTCTACGCCGTCGACCTTCCCGGGTTCGGCGCTTCGGCCAAGCCGCGCTCCGCGCTACCGGCTCGCGAATTTCGCCAGTGCGCTGCGCGGTTCATGGACGGGCTCCGGGCTCGCGCAGGCGTCGCTGGTGGGCCACTCGCTCGGCGGCGGCCGTCTCCGTCACGTACGCGCTGATGCATCCGTCGCGGGTCGAGCGGCTCGCGCTCGTCGGGGCCGTGGTTCCCGGCTGCGGCTATCGGCCGTCGTGGGCGTTCCGCTTCGCGGCGCTGCGCGGGCTCGGCGAGCTCGTCTCGAGCGTGGCGTGGGCGGGGCTCTACAAGGCGTGCCTGGCCCGGTGCTTCCACGCGCCCGACCGCCGCGAGGTCGACTTCTTCGTCGACTACTGCTACGCGGCCCGCACCGAGCCGGACGGCGCGCGCGCGTACCTGACGACGCTTCGCGACGTGCGGATCGACCTGGAGACGCACGCGCACGACTATCGCCGCGCGATGGCCACGCTCGAGCTTCCGGTGCTGCTCATCCACGGCCGGCAGGATCGGGTCGTCCCGGCGTCGCACTGCGACGAGGTCGCCTCTCCGTGGTGTCGCACGCATTGGTTCGCCGGGTCGACGCCTGCGGGCACTTCCCACAGATCGAGCACGCGGAGGCGGTGAACGGCTGGCTCGTGGACTTTCTGGTCGGGCGGCCGGCGCCCCGCTAGCGGAGCACCCGATGGACGAGATCAGTCCTCAGGATTTGAAGGCGCGCCTGACCGGAGGCGACCGGCCGTTCCTCCTCGACGTGCGCCAGGACTGGGAGACGCGTCTCTGCCGGCTCGAGAACGCCGTCCACATCCCCATCGAGGAGATCGAGCTTCGCGCGGACGAGCTGAACGCCGACGACGAGATCGTCGTCTACTGCCATCAAGGTGTCCGGAGCGCGGCGGTGGCCGATTATCTGCGCCAGCGCGGCTTCAAGAACGTGAAGAATCTCCTCGGCGGTCTGGACTACTGGGCCCGAACAGTCGACCCGACGATGCGCCGGTACTAGTGGCGTCCCCGCTCACGATCCACCGAGCGGGGACACCGTCTGGTGCACGCTCGATCGCCCGCCGCTCAACCTCTTCGAACCCGCCCTCATCCACGCCGTGCGCGAGTCGTTCGACGCGCTCGCCGCCGACCGCTCGACGCGCGTGGCGATCCTCGTCGGGAGCGGCCGCGCGTTCACCGGCCGGCATGGACGTCCGCGTCCTGCGCGATCTCGACGTCGGCCGGGCGCGCGTTCTCGATCAGCGAGCTCCATGACGCCATCGCCGCGGTTCACCGGGCGCCGTTCCCGGTGATCGCGGCCGTGAACGGCGCGTGCCTCGGCGCCGGCTTCGAGCTGGCGCTGGCCTGCGACCTTCGAGTGGCGGCGGCCGGCGCCGGTGTTCGGACTGCCCGAAGGTGCGCGTCGGGGTGCCCTCGGTCATCCAGGCGGCGCTGTTGCCCCCGATGATCGGGCCCGGCCGCGCCGCGGAGATGCTGCTGACCGGCGCACCGATCACCGCGGCGACCGCGCTCGACTGGGGCCTCGTGAACCGCGTGGTGCCGGACGATCGGGTGCGCGCGGCGGCCGAGGAGCTGGCGACGACGATCGTGCAGGCGGGGCCCGGACGCGATCCGGCTCCAGAAGGAGCTGATCGTGCGCTGGCGTGAGCGACCTCGCGAGCGCGGTGCGCCACGGGATCAACGCGTTCGCCACCGCGTACGCGACCGGCGAGCCGCGCGAGGGCATGACCGCCTACCTGGAGAAGCGCCGCCCGAACTTCCGATCGTGACGGGATGAAGGTCAAGACGATCACCATCGACCTCTGGGGCACGCTGCTCTTCGACGGGCCGGCCAGCGACAACCGCTACAAGAAGCGCCGTCTCGCGGATCTCGAGCCGCTGACTGGCGGCCGCCGGCATGCCGGTGTCGGCGCCGGCGCTCGACCGCGCCTACGACGAGTCGGGAGCCTACCTCAACCGGATCTGGGCCACGCAGCGTGACGTGCCGGTCGACGACCACATCCGCGCGATCCTCGCGGCGATCGATCCCGGCCTGGCCGCAACGACGTCCCGCCGGCCGCTCGATGACCGCGCTGATCGAGGCCTACGCGCGACCCATTCTCGTCGTTCCGCCTACCGTCGACGACACCGCGCTCGCGGCCCTGGAGGCGCTCAAAGGCGGCGGCTACAGCGCTCGCGCTCGTCTCGAACATCATGCGGACGCCCGGCGCCGCGCTTCGACGGCTGCTCGAGCGATTTCGGCTCCTCGGATACTTCCAGCACACGACCTTTTCCGACGAGGTGGGGATCCGAAAGCCGGCGCCGGAGATCTTTCACCTGACGCTGCGTGCGGTCGGCCGGCGAGCCCGCGAAGCCGTCCGGTGCACGTCGGCGACGATCCGATCCTGGACGTGCAGGGCGCCCGTGCGGCGGGGATGCGGGTGATCCAGGTGACCTCGTCGAGCGCGAGCGCGCGGGCTGCGCCCCGACCTCACGATCTCTGCGGCTGCGCGGAACTGCCCGAAGCGATCGAGCAAGCTGGAGTCGTGATCAGACGGTGTGCGTGGCCGTGACCTTGCCGGGGATGACGCAGACCGATCTCTTCGAAGTAGCGGCGGATCGGATCCGTGATGCGGTCGGCGTACGCCTCGGAGCACGCGATACGAGATGCCGCGATGGTACGACAGCGCTCCTGAAGTCCGCCGGTCCGCCAGCCGAGAACCTTCGCGGCCCTGCTACTCGCGGTTGCGCAGCACGAGTCCGAACGTGCCGAGCCCGGACACCCAGTGATCTGGATTGCTGCAGGTTGAGTCTCCGAGCACAGGCCGGTCACCTGCCACTCCGGCGCGAATTCGGCCAGGGCGAGCTCGACCAGGCGCTGCACTTGTTCCGGGAGCAACATCCTGCCCTCCTTCAAAGGATGACTGCAACCGGAGGCGAAGCAAGTCAGGTGCCACGGCGACCCTCAGAACGATCTCGGGGCCGAAAATCCGAGGTTTGCCCGGGCCGTCGACGTGAGAGCTGCTCCCGCGGGTCCGTGCGCTTTCGTGCCGCCGGTGTCAGCGTGCCACCACTTTGCGGACACTTTGGCCCCTGGCGCATCGCGGCAGCGGAGGTAAGATATCGGGCGATGGACGTGGCGGAGCTCAAGGCAAAGATCCGGGACATCAAGAACTTCCCGACCGAGGGGATCCTCTTCAAGGACATCACCACGCTCCTGAAGGACGGCCCCGCGTTCGGGTGCGTCGTCGACAGCTTCGCCGGTCGCTATCGCCACGAGCGGGTGGACGTGGTGGTCGGCGATCGAGTCGCGAGGCTTCATCATCGGCGGCGCGCTCGCCCATCAGCTGAACGCGGGCTTTGTTCCCGTTCGCAAGCTCGGCAAGCTCCCGGGCAAGACCATCGAGGTCGAGTACGAGCTCGAGTACGGCCGCGACGCGCTCGCCATCCACGAGGACGCGATCAAGGTCGGGCAGCGCGTCCTCGTGGTCGACGATCTGCTGGCCACCGGCGGCACGGTGGCGGCGACGCTGCGCCTGATCGGATCAGCTGGGCGGGCGCGTCGTGGGCGTCGCGTTCGTGATCGAGCTCGCGTTCCTCCATGGCCGCGACAAGCTCAGGGAGCATCCGGTGCATTCGCTCATCGTCTATGACTAGAATGGCGTCGATGACTCGAATCGCGGCCTGCGCCGTGGCGCTCCTGCTGGCCGGCGAGCTGGGCCGGCGCGCGCCCTCGCCGACGAGGCGAAGGCGCCGATCAGCGCCGCCCTGCTCCTCAACGAACGCTTGCTCTCGCCGATGGCGGAGTCGCGCGACGCGGCGTTCGACCGCGCCATGAAGGAGCCGAGTCCCCGGGCGGTTCTTCCCGAGAGGCCAGATCAGTCCGACGGGAGCGTGCGCTACGGCTCGACGGTGATCACGGTGAGAAATCCGTGCCCGCCGGGGACGCTGCACTACGAGCCGCCGCCTCTTCCGGGCGCGCTGTCCGGAAGTAGCCGGCCGCCTCACCGCATGCCCATCACCAACGTCGGCGTCGTCGGATGCGGTCTCATGGGCTCCGGCATCGTGCAGGTGGCGGCCCAGGCCGGATTCCAGGTCCTCTTCGTCGAGGCCGACGACCAGCTGGTCAAGCGGGGGCTCGCGCGGCTGCACGAGACGCTCGAGGGGCTCGTCGAAGCGCGGCAAGCTCGAGGCGCGCGACCGGGACGCGAGCCGTCGCGCGCATCGCCGGCACGACCCGGCTCGAAGATCTGAAGTCATCCGATCTCGTCGTCGAGGCGATGACCGAGAATCAGACGCTGAAGAACGAGACCTTCGCGCAAGCTCGACCGGATCTGCCCGCCGTCCACGATCCTGGCGTCGAACACCTCCTCGTGCAACGTCACCGCGATGGCGGCCGCGACCAAGCGCCCGGGCCAGGTGCTCGCTCTGCACTTCTTCAACCCGGTGCCGTTGATGAAGCTCGTCGAGGTCAGTGCGCACCATCCTGACCGGACGATGCGACCGTGACGCACCGCCCTCGAGTGGGTGCGGGCGGTCGGCAAGGACACCGGTGCAGGCGAAGGACTCGACCGCGTTCATCGTGAATCGTCTGCTGGTGCCGTACCTGCTCGACGCGATCCGCGCGTACGAGAGCGGGCTCGCGACGCTCGAGGACATCGACCACGGCGATGAAGCTCGGCTGCGGCTATCCGATGGGCCCCTTCACCCTGCTCGATCTCGTGGGGCTCGACACGGCCATGTACGTCGCGGAGGTGATGTTCGAGGAGTTCCGCGAGCCGCGCTATGCGCCGCCGCCGCTCGCTCAAGCGCATGGTCATGGCCGGACAGCTCGGCCGGAAGACCAAGCAGGGCTTCTACCGCTACTCCGACTACTAGCCCGTCGGCGGCGCGCGAGCGCAGCCCAGCCGCCCGCGCCGACGACCAGCAGCGGCACCTCCGACCCACCACCGCTGGCGCCTCCCGTGCCTGCGCCCGCAGCGCCCGAATGACCATCCGGTCACCGGCGAGCAGCTCGGCGCGCCCGGCCAGGTACTGCCGTGCCCGCTCCTGCATCTCCTCCGGCATCGGCCGGGTGCCCCACTGGGCCTCGCCGCTGCATGGCGCGGACGCGCTCGAGCCTCGGCGACGCTGCGCCGCGCGTCTTCGACGCTGTCGCCGGTACGTCTCGCGCTCGTCGTCGTCCAGGAACAGCGCGCGGGCGCTGGGCATCGCCGCCTCGAGCCCGTCGAGCCACCAGTGGTCGCTCTGTGGCGCGAGCACCAGCAGGAGTCCGGCGAGCGCCACCGCGGCGCACAGCGCGATCGCGACACCCCGGAGCGCGCGCAGGCCGCGCTGCCGCGTCGCCACGCGCGAGCGCCGCGTGCGGCGAGTCCGAGCGGCGATGGCCCGCCAGCACGACGCCGAACGCCGACGACCACGGTGGCGCCGGTCGGCAGGTCCCACGTCCATGACGCCGCGGGAGCCCGCCGACGCTCACCAGCGCGCCGAGCGCCCATCCGATCGACCAGACCGGCCCAGCACCGAGCGCGCTCAGCAGCGCGCGCGCGGCGGCGGGGACGACCAGGTAGGCGAAGACGAGCAGCACGCCCGCGATGCCGCACCGAGCTCGTCACGACGACGCCGAACGTGACGTAGAAGCACGAAGTCCCACCAGCGCACCGCGCGGCCGCGCCGCGCGGCGCCGTCCGGGTCGAACGAGATTTCGAGCAGCGGCCGGCGGATCGCGCCAGTGGAGCGCGCCGATCGAGCGCGTAGAGCGCGGCGAGCCGTGCCGACCTCGCCGGCGTGACGGTGAGGATGCTGCCCACGAGGAGCTGCTTGATGTGCTCGCCGCCCTGCGGCGCGCGGTCGACGGCGAGCACGGCCGCCGCCGCCGACACGGCGTAGACGATCCCGATGATCGGCCTCCTGCGGGCATGGGCGCGCGCCGCGCGCGGCTGCGCGGCGAAGAGCGCGCGCGCCGCCCACGCGTGAAGGCGAGCGCGTACCAGTAGGCGCGGCCTCGCTCTGGATCGGGATGGCCGGCGAGGAACGCGACGCGTGATGCCGAGGCGCCGCCACCTGGGCGAGCGCCAGATCGACGAAGATCACGCCGCGCGCGAGCACGTGGAGCCCGAGATAGACGTGGATGCGCCGTCAGCACGAGGCAGGCGAGCGAAGGGGGCCCAGAGAAGCTCGACCATCGACGCGAGCTCCTCAGCGAGCGCCGGCCAGCGCCCGAGCGAGGCGCGCCGACGTTCGACATCGAAGAGGCGTCAGGTAGTCGCGCGCCGCCGGATCGCCGCCGACCGACGGGACGAGCGTCACGGGCGCGCGCGCCGCTTCGTGCGCGCCACCTGGCTCGCGATCGACGCGCTGGCCGACTGGCTCGGCGATGATGAGCGTCGCACGGCCGCGCTCTCATTCGCGCTGGTCGAGCTCGGCGAGACGACGCGGGCGACGGCGGCACGCCGGGTGCCGGCTCGATCGCGCGCGACGACGACGAGGCCGAAGCGCTGCGCGCGAAGTAGGGCCAGCTCTCGTGACACGCCACGACGCGCGCGCCGCGATAGGGCGCCAGCGCGCTGCCGTCCATCGCGCGAGGCCCGCGTCGAGCCGCGCCGAGGAAGCGCGTTCGGTTTCGCTGCGAAGGCCGCGCGCTCTGCCGGCTGCGAGGCGCGTCAGCGCGTCCGAGGATCGCCGCGGTGATCGGGCGCGGCGTTCTCCGGGTCGAGCCAGTAGTGCGTGGTTGCCGAAGCCGTGGACGTGCACGCCGCGCTCGCTCCGGACGCGGGCGTCTCCGCCTGGAGGAGGTCGATCCCCGGACGCGTCGAGATCGCTCGCGCCGCCGGGCGCGAAGCGCGGATCGCTGACGCGCGGCACGAGCGCGCGCGAGCCACGGCTCGTGGTCGAGACCGATCCTGCACGAGCAGCGCCGCCGCCCTGAGCCGCGGCGAGCTGGCTCGGCTTGACCTCCGACCGCGTGCGGGATCGTGGAGCGGCGGCGCCAGGCTCTCGACGCGCGACGCGGTCGCCGCCGACGGCGTCGACGAGCGACTTGAGGTCCGTCGACGTCGTCACGACGGAGAGCGCGCCGCCGCCCCACGCGGGGCGGCGGCGCCAGCAGCAGCGCGAGCGGCGGCAGCGCCGGACGAGACCAGCGCCCGCAGCGACTACTACTTCTTGGCGAAGATCGACTTCGGGATCATGCAGTGCACGCCCTTGCGGACGTCCACCACCTGGCGTGACGCGGCAGTCGCCCGCCATCGAGGCCAGGCGAGTACGCCTCGTAGCGGCTCATCGGCACGATCTTCTGCGCTCGCGAGGAAGTCGACCGCCTCGCGCGACGGCGTTGACCATGGCCTTGTTGAGATCCTCGTCGAAGCCGGTCGTGATCCAGTGCGTGCGCGTCTCGATGCGCGGCCACTCGAGCTTCATGTCCTTGCGGACGATCGGCTGCATCGCGATCTCGCGGTAGCGAGCACTCGAGCGCCGTGAGGTTGACCTCGCCGTTGCCCTGGCGGCAGTGCGAGTCGCCGGTCCAGATGAGCCCGCCCTTGCAGGAAGACCGGAATGAAGATCGTCGAGCCTTCCTGCAGCTCGTTGATGTCCATGTTCGAGCCGTTCTTCCACGGGCGCAGCGTCGAGACCGGCGCCATCGGGTCGTCCTTCACGCCGCCCTTGCGCGGCGACGGATCGTTCGGGTCGATGCCGACGGCGAGCGTGCCCGGGAAGGGCTGGAGGTCGAGCGTGATGCCGGGCTTGAACTCGGCCTGGCGCTTCTCTCAGGTCGAGGTAGAAGAACTTGCACGAACCGTCGGGCATCTCGGAGGCGAGCGCGCCGATCGTCGGGAATTCCTTGCCGGGCAGGTTGAAGTTGACGCCGAACGGCTTTCGGCACGATCTTGCAGGATCCGGATCTCCATCACGTCGCCGGGCTCGGCGCCGTTGACGTAGATCGGGCCCGGTCATCGAATGCGGCCCGCCGCCCGGGATTCGCCTGGCGCAGCGCGACGATCTCGTCCATCGTCGATGCCGGGCTGGATCTTGTCGTGCGAGTGCATCATGGTCTCGATCGAGACCGATGTCGCCGGAATTGACGGTGAGCTTGGGCGGCTCCTCGGGATCGAGCCAGCCCCACTGCACCGTCTCGAGCGTGGCCGCCAGCATGTGGCGCTTACCCATGGCGAAGCGGCGTCGAGCTCTTCTTCGCGTCGCTCGCCGGCTGCGCCCCAGCACGTAGAGCGCCGCCGAGCCGATCACGATCAGGGTGGTGAGCCGTGACGATGCGCCTCTTCGTTCACCGTCGCCATTGCGCGCCTCCTTTGGAGCGAGCGGGGACCGAGGAACGCGCAATGATCGGGCAGAAGCGCTGGAATCGTCAAGCGCTGCGGCGGCGGCGCGTTGCCGGAGGCGTCGATGGCGGGCGGGAAGCCCGCTCAGCGGCCGAGCGCCGGCACGATCCGGCGCTCGGTCGACGGACTGGCGCGTCGGCGCCGCGGGCGCCAGGCGCGTGTACCGGCCGCGGAGGCTGTCCGAAGGCGCGCGAATGCCACGCGCCTTGACGGTGCAGGACCGTAGCGCGCCAGCAGCGAGAGGATGCGCAGACCGTAGATCGTCGAGTCAGTGAGGCTCGCGGAGGAGGCCTCCGGGAAGTACCGCGTCGGTACCGCGATCTCCGCGATCCGGTAGCCCGAGCGCGACGACCTGCGCGACGATCTCCTGGTCGAGATGAAGCCGTCCGAGTTCAGGGCCAGGTTGACGGTCTCCAGCACTTCGCGGCGGAAGGCGCGATAACCGGTGTGGTACTCGGACAGCGACAGGCCGGAACATCCGATTCTCGAGGTTCGTGAGGAAGCGGTTCGAGAAATACTTCCACCAGGGCATCCCTGGGCCAGCGCCGAACCGCTCCTTCAATCGCGAGCCGAAGACGACGTCGGCCTCCCCACGGACAATCGGGTCGATGATCTGCGGAACGGCAGCCGCGGATCGTACTGGTAGTCGGGGTGCACCATCACCACGATGTCGGCCCCCACGCAGCGCCTCCGCGTGCAGCACGTTTTCTGGTTCGCGCCATAACCGTAGTTGCGTGTTGTGGACGAAGATCTCGAGGCCAAGCTGCCGAGCGACCTCGAGCGTCCCATCGGTGGAACCGTCGTCACCACGGAGGATCACGAGGCTGACGGGTGTCCTTCGGCAGCTCCCTCGTATGTCATGCGGGCGTTCGCCCGCGTTGTACGCCGGCATCACCACGACGACCTTTTCGCGTTGCATGGCGCCTCGGTACTGCAGCGTCCTGATGCCAGATCACCGACCGTCGAAATCTCGCGCACTTGGAACGCGCCATGGAGATATCCGGATTTTCCGGCTTCAATGGTTCGTCCCGGCGAGTGACGAGAAGTGTCATCAGCTTGCCGCGTCGCCACGATAATGCTTCTCGGCGAGAAGAATGTCTTCCAGAGAGTGCATCGACGATGCGCCAGGGGATTTCTACCTGACCGACGAGCGGCGCACCGTGCACGCGATCGTCGCGCGCGGTCGCCGCGCGGTCGGATCGCCCCTCAGGCCGCCCCACGTCGACCGAGACCGAAGCCTACCCTGCCGAGAGCGGATCGTGGAAGCTCCTGGGCGAGCAGGGGCTGATGGGGCTCTACATTCCGGAGGCCTACGGGGGAAGCGCGATGGGAGCGCTCAGCGTTCACGCATCGCCGCGTCAGAGGAGATCGCCTGGGCGTGCGCGCGTCCACGCGCCGTCATCTACCTCCGTGCAGTACGCGGGCGGCTGGCCCGATCTGTGCTGGCGGCCGGGAGCGAGGAGCAGAAGCGCCCGCTGCCTCCACGCGCACTCCGCGTCGAGCGGCGATCTGCGGCCTTCTCGGTCTCCGGGCCACCGGTGCCGTGGCACGAGCAGCCACGTAA
>ERZ1370068.10379-contig-9084_pt1 | contig 27188 bp, 49 predicted proteins | sample MGYA00561227_ERZ1370068 | MGnify/ENA primary metagenome ERZ1370068 (study PRJEB38410, sample SAMEA6850437) | metagenome | study: Metagenomic assessment of the ecological functions of the soil: analysis of the soil microbiota associated with the...
GGTAGTATTACTTCGTTCGGTTACGTGTGCCCAGCGTCCATAACACCATGGTGTCGGTCATCGATTGCCGACAAGCGCCTGCGCGCTGTACGGGGGGAGACTCGTGCCGTTCGGAATTGCCAATGCGCTACACACGGAGAGGATCGCCAGACCCTGTTCAGAACGCGCGGGCGTCCGTCGATCTGCGCGCGTCGCCCTCGACCTGCCGCAGGAGGAGTCACAGCATCGGCAACAGCGCTCTCAAGCACCCACGAAGGTTGGCGGCTTGCGGGAGATCCTACAGCGCCGCCATGGCGGCAGCAATTGTAGTGATCGATCAGGGGTGTCATCGATGCGTCAGTTGACGGTGACGACGATTGTGGCATTATGTTCGTTCGCCAGATACCAATGACCTCCATCGCGCTCAGATCTCTCTGCTTGGAAAGGTAAGGGTGGTCATTGGCCTTAGACAACCTGCGTGCTGCGGGAGGTGGGCGCTCTTACCGCGCTGCCTGCTGCCGCCAGGGGAGATGCAGTGCAGTGCTGAGTTCAGTGCGATTGCGAGCCGCGCCGAGAGAAACACGCACCGCGTGAGGAACGGCACTCTGATCCACGGCGAACGCTTCGCTTGCCACCACGGCTACTCCATCGCGCAGGACGTGCGCGATGAAATCCCCTCTGTTCCAGTGGCGTGGCACACGACAGCCAGAGGTGGTGTCCCTTGGGATAAGCGGCGAACGACTGCCCCTTCAGTATCTTTGCGGCCAATTGCTGGCGTCCGATCGCTTCGTTACGGATCGCAGTAACGATCTGATCGGCGGCGCCGGAACGAAGCCAGTGCATAACGAGCGCCACCATTAAGCGGCGGCGCCATCTGCGCGGTTGCCTGAAGATTATTCCGGAGCATCTGCTCGGCTGCAACATCGGGCGTGAGCAGGAACGAGATACGCAGCGCCGGCGCGATGCACTTCGACAGGCTCACTGCGAGATACGTCCGCTCGGGGATCAGGTTGGCGATCGGCGAGACGGAAGGGTCGAGCGCAGCCATATGCGTCGTCTTCGATTAGAACCGCTCCGGCCTTGCGAATGATCTCGGCTACCGCCTTGCGGCGACGGACGGGCCCAGCGTCACGGTCGTGGGGTTGTGCATGGTGGGGACAAGATAGACGGCTTGCGGCTTATACTGCCTGCACGCGCGGGCAAGGCGCTTCCGGCAGAATGCCTCTGCTCGTCCATTGTCACGCCGACGAGACGAACGCCCAGCTTTCGCGCGGCGGCAATGAAGCCGGGGTATGTCAGCGCCTCGGTTAACACCACATCTCCCGGCGCGGTGAGAGACAGCAGCACGTACGAAAATCGCCGCCTGGCTGCCCGGATAAACAGCGAGCCGATCGGCTTGCGCTTTCAGAATCCGCACTCGAAGCCAGTTGGCGGCTGTATCGCGATCCTCATCACCACCTCCCGGCCGTTGATAGTTGAGGAAGGCTAGAAAAGCCTGCCTCCTCTACTGAATCGATGCAAGCCCTTGTGCAATGCGAGTGTCGAGATTGGCCTCGATCGGCTGGGCGGCACGTTCATCTGGAAAGATCAATCTTGACGACCGGATGCATGGGGAATATCGACGATCGCACGCGTTGTCGTCTCGGAAACGAAGGTGCCCTGCCCCACTCGCGCATCGAGCAAGCCGCGGCGGCGCGCGCCTCTCCCGTACGCGCGGGTCACAGTCGTAAGATCAATCCTCAGCGCACTGCGCCAGCGCACGATGGGTCGGCACGTTGCTGCCACGCGCTTCAGCCGCCCGCTCGCAATATCGTTCGACAGGGCGTCCACGATCCGCCTGTAAACCGGGCCCGATCCCTCGGATAATGTAGGGAGCCAATCCATGCAATGCTATCCTCTTGTGTTCGATTGTATGCGACTGAACGCGCTTATTGTTGCGGAAGGTTCACGCCGTCAAAGGAATTCCGCCATGGCCCGCCTTGAAGAACGACTTCGCTTTACCAGGCCATGTGGCGTGGCTTCGTTGCAGGTGCCCGAACTGCGGGAAAGGCCATCTGTTCGGCAAGTATCTAAAGGTTGCTGATCACTGCGAAGAGATGTGGCGAAGTATTTCATCACCACCGCGCCGACGACTTTCCGGCTTATCTCGTCATCATCGTGGTTGGCCACGTCATCGTTCCGGCTCATTCTGGCGGTCGAGGACTGCCTACTCGCCACCGTATTGGCTAGCACTTTCCCGATCTGGCTACCGCTGACGCTGCGTGAGTTCGCGCGGTCTTACCGCAGCCTACGAGGGCGCAATCGTCGGTCTGCAATGGCGGACTGGGCATGCATGGTTTCGAAGCGGCCAAGAGCGCAGGCTGGAGCAACTCGCTATCACAGCTTGCGGCAACATCTGCGCCAGCGTAGATTGGGTCACGATGCATTGCGCTGATGCAATCGGACTATGCGCAAGTGAGAAGGAGTGCTCACGCATGGATTACAGCTCAAAGTTCGATTCGCTTGCTGTATGATCTCAAGCGAGATGGCAGGTACCGAACCTTCATCGACCTCGAAAGGCAAGTCGGAGCGTTGCCCACAGCGATCTGGCGGCGCGGCCCGACGGCACGGAACGACTCGTCACCGTGTGGTGCAGCAATGACTACCTTGGCATGGGTCAGCATCCTGACGTACTCGCCGCCATGCACACGGACTATCGCCCAGACGGGCGGCGGAACGGGCGGAACCCGCAATATCTCCGGCCATCACCACGCGCGCATGTCCTGCTGGAGAAGGAACCTCGCGGAGCTGCACGGCAAGGAAGCGGCGTTGGTTTTCACGTCGGGCTGGATATCCAGATCTGCGCAACGCTCGGCGTGATCGGCAAGGTCACTTCCAGACTGTGTCATTTTCTCGGATGCGCTCAACCACATGTTCGATGATCGAGGGTATCCGTCGCTCCGGCGCTGAGCGGGTCATCTTTCGGCATAACGACGTCGCCTATCTCGACGAGCAGATGGGTGCGCGTATGATCGGAACCGGCCGAAGCTCGTGGCTTTCGAGAGCGTCTAAGCAGCATGGATGGCGACGTGGCCTCCGATTGCCGCGATCTGCGATGTCGCCGATAAACATAACGCGCTCACCTATCTGGACGAGGTCCATGGCGTCGGCCTCTATGGTCCACGTGGCGGTGGTATCAGCCGAGCGCGACGGCGTTGCCGATCGCATAACCATCATTGAGGGCACGCTTGCCAAAGGCATTCGGCGTGATGGGCGGTTATATCGCAGCGCGCCCGGCAATCTCGGTCGATGTCATCCGAAGTTTTTGCGGACAGTTTCATCTTCACCACTTCCATCGGTCCCCACCTCGCGGCCGGCGCGCAGGCGGCGATCCGCCATCTGAGGTACACACAGCTCCACCGAGCGCGATGGCGCAACAGCGCAACATCGCTATAACTGAAGTCCATGCTCCGGCGCGGCGGGGACTCCCCCGTTCCAGTCAGTCAGCGACAGCCACATCCTGCCGATCATGATCGGCGACGCTCATCTGTGCCGCCGCATCAGCGACGGAGTTGCTGGAACGGCATTCGATCTACATTCAGCCGATCAACTTTCCAACGGTTCCGCGCGGTCAGGAGCGACTTCGAGCCGACCCAGGTCCGTTTCACACCGAACGGCATATCAGCCGTCTCGTCGAGAGCGCTGATCGACGTGGGCGAGCAATTGGGCTGGTCGTGGTCGAAGATTGCTGCCTTGAGGACTGGGCGAACCGAGCAGCCGCCATGCCGTCACGACCAATCGTCTGGTCGACCGGAGGTCGCGATCCTGGCTGGGCGGCAATGACTGACCGGACGGCAACGCGCCCTCCACTGGTAGACCGCCGTGGGCGCCCATGAAACGCGCGCTGGCAGATCGCTCATGTTGGCCTCTTTGACTTGCGGTGAATGGAGCCACCGGGTTGCCGCGTTCAAGGAATGGACGAGCGACGAAACGCCAATGCTGGTCGCCCGACCATGTAGTGCTCAAGAATGATTCAGACGGCATTGTTCGGAGGAAGCTCAGCGACCTGCAAGCCGCACGGTCGCCCGCCATGGACCCATTGCTTAGCAACAAGTTGACGCAGGGTTTCGTACGCAGCAGGTGGCGCTGTTCGACCCGAAGGCACAAAGATCGGTTGGCATCAAGACGATGCGCTGGCTGGCGACGTCACTGCCATGGCTGCTTCAGGGAGCCGCGCACGCCAGGACAGAAACTGGTTCGCCGCACACCGGCTGGGGATCGAGCTGTCCCGGATCGCCTCGAAGTACACTGAAACGCGTCCATGGGGAATGCGGCGTTCGCTCCTGATAGCACGCCGCCAGCGCACGCGGGCTTCGGCCCGTAAGACGCTTTGAAGACGGTCGGGGAGATGCGCCGTGAGCTTGGAAGCCGCGCTAAGCGCCACCTCCGCCAGTAGCGGCATATCCGATGCTCGATCTGCATCGACTTCGCACTTTCGATGCTAGCGCTGGTAAAAGCCAGATAATCGTGGACGATATCCCGCCGTCGCAGCTCAGGAAACTGTCCAGCGAAGTACATCCGCGACAAACCGGCACACACGCGAAGCTAAATCCCGCCGGACTCAAGGAGGCTTCATCAAGGTGCGCGTTCAGCGCGTGTGCTCACCGCCGCGCTTCAGCAGTCGCCGCCCGGGTAGAGCGCTAGCTAGGCGTCGGCTGCGGTAACGATCCACCATCGCTTGCTGATATGCATCTCACAAGAGTTCACGGCCCACGCTCTCATGGATAGTAGCGCGTCCCTTGATGTTGCTGCTCTCGCCTTTTACGCCTCGACCTTCCGGCCCAGCAATTCCGCCAATGGGTCACGAACGATAAGGTCCGTTCAGATCTGGCGTTGGCTGCGTTAAGTCGTCCGACCGCTTCTGCGCATCTTGGCGCTGGCGGAGGTAATCGCTCGACACGTGGAAGTAGAATGAAAGTCGCGCGGCGCGTAAACTCCGCGCGCTCAGTAACCTGGGATGGGCCAGTGACATGCGTTCCTGCGCGCATGATACCGTCAGAAATATGGTATCGTGGGCCCCTCGTGAACGGGGTGCGCGTTGTCTTCGGCACGCAACTCCAATAATGTCTGTACCGGTCGGACGGCGAGAACTTCGCTTTTTCGCAACGCAGCGGAAACTCCCGCGGATCACCCACCGCGATATCAGGATGTCGGCGTCGGTTTGCGGCCGTCCGTCGACTACAAGGCAGCGCCAGAGTTCGCTCCTCATAGAGGTCCCGATGATCTGTGTCATATCCAGCGCCAACAGTCTGCAAGGAGCGATGGGCGGTACCGTACCGGATCTTCGGCTTTGTCCTAAATTTCTGGAAGCGCATCCTATCCGCCTATCTAACGAGGGAGCGAGCACGAGCTAATGTAATGTAGGGGCCTCTCCGTCTCTCGTACTCGTCGCGTCGGATGATCTAGATGTTCGTCTAGGCTGCGTCGTAGTTGCGGCGCTGCAAAGCATGCGCTTCGCTTTGTAAGGACGCTTGGCGGTTAACCCACGTCGTTTCGAACGCGCGAAGCCTTTCGCCGTTGGCGTTGGGTACATGAGATAGTTCCAGGGACGCTTGACCTGTCCATTACAATAAGCATTCTGCAGACGTACAATCAAAGCTAAATCGTCAAATTGCATGGAGTGGGTCCAGACAATATCTAATGCCTCCTTCGGATCAGCGTCCAGCGGAAACCCTGGAGGGACCGCGAAATTGCCGCGAACCTGCATTGATCGCTTTGAACATTTACCGCTCTCCTACTTCCCCACGATGACATTGGACTGGGTCTTCCCAACCAGATCGATGACCAGCAACTTTATACGACAGCGGCTTTTTCCTCTGGGGCCTGGATCGGCGACGCAATCAAACAGCACGGCTATCATCCAATTAGCTTCATTCTCTTCCGCTCAAGTAGCAGATCAGGGAATTATCCAGCTCTCCGGCGGCTTGCCTTCCAAGTCTCAGGTCGCCGGCCGGTGGGGTTTCCGAATTGCGTGAAGATGTTGTGGTTTACGTCACTGGCGCTCGCCAAAAGAGACCGGATACGCCGCGTTGCGGACAGCGAACATGGGATCGGCACCTTCGATGCCGTTCGGGAATGTCCCCGGCATGAACAACAGGCTCTTGTCTGCGGTCGCCTGATCGGGAGCTATACGCTCCACGCTGATCGTTCCAAGCTTCACCAATGTTCGGTTTTCGGGCCATGCAATCGATGGATCTTCGATCTTATCGCCGGACCCGGCCAGCTGAGCATACCAATCAAATCGGATCGGCGCCGCAGCGATGCGTTTGGCAATTTCCTCGCTCAGGTAATTCGGACCCATCGATTTACGCGTCGCCTCGTCGAGGTAGTGCTCGCCAGCCTCTGGGACGAAACGATATCGCACAAAGTGACGTTCGTTTTTGGATTGATGAAACGCAACCGAGTTGACGCCGAAGTAGGCCGTGGTGGCATAACTCACCGGCGGTGGGTTTTGCGTCGTAAGGAATGTCTTGGCGATAGGGTGACTCTCCAGAAACTTGTCTAGCGCCGTGGGCTTTGCCGCTCCGGGCCCGCTTGAGCCGATGGCCCGGAGTAGCATCCCAAGCTCATCGGCTGTCGTTGTCGGAAAGCCATTGAAACTGTGGGTGACAACATCTAGGTCCGCATCGCTACCGGACCGGAATTTGATGGCAAGACCGCGTGGATTGGCCTCGCCAATATTGTCGGGGATATCCGGAATGCCGCCGAAGTCGGAGGATCTGATCGTCACCGGAACGGAGGGGCCGGCGAACACAGCGGCTTTGCTAAGAGCGCTTGCGTCATCCGTCGGAACAAAATTGCCTTCCAATATCACACCTTTTGCGTGATTCGCCCTGGCATGGTGTTTGCCGAAGGCTGCATGGAAGTCATCGACCAATTGTGCGCCGTCCTCGGCGCGGATCATAGTCGGCTGGATTGAGGCGAGGGCGCCGCTTACCAGAGCCGCCAACACGCGCGGGGTCATTTGTTTGACATCTATCGTCATGGCTGCACTCCTTTGGTAACAATTGGGTCAACATGACTTTCGCGTGTGACATTGGGTCGGCGTATTTGCTTTCCGCTCGCGCCACCGTTTGGCCAGCACGTATTTCTGCTGCGGATGAGCACAGATGACACCAAGCTGAAGACAGAATCTATTGCACCATGGTGTCGCCGACACTTTGGGATCGATCGGCGCAATCCTCATGCCGGCGACCGTCCAGTCGCGAATTCCGAAGAGCAATTCGGTGTGCCGCGCTCGACAGCTACGGGATCACCGAAAGGCCTTTACAGGTACGACACAAGGCAGCGGCCCAGGCCCGGAGCCGTCGCCCGGCATCCGAGAAGTTGCACAACAGAATCCGAATGGCGTTCACTTTGCCGCTTTGATCAGAGAGTCGTAGATCTTTGATCGAGCTCTTTCGCCACCGCCAGTCGCTCTTTCGTTGCCATGTGTGCGATCGATCAACAGGCTGAGCAGTTCCGACGACCTATAATGCCCGCGCGCATCCATCAGCTCGCTCTACGCCTGGTCACGGCAAGCGGCTCTCGCGCGCAACAAGTGACTTCACGCCGCAACCGTTGTCAGGCGGCTCTGAAGCCGGCGTAACCATCTGCGGTCAGCCTCGCGGCGGGCCTTGAAGCGATCAGCGCACTTCCTTGAACAGAGGGCAGTTCGCCAGGAGTAGTAGCGGATGAGACCAAACTTTCCGTCACAGATGGCGCAGCGCTTCGCTGCGCCATCCCGAAGATACTGGGGACTGCTGCACATTTTCGCCTCCTGCGGGTCTCGCGTGGGTAGTTCACGAGACACAGATGACACCCGATCTGAAGACGAGATCCATTGCACCATGGTGTCGCCGATACTTTGGGATCGATCGGCGCAATCATGCCGGCGACCCTCGATCGCGAATTCGAAGACCAATTCGGTGTTCCGCTCTACGGCTGGGGATCACCTAGGCTCCGCAAGCACAGCGAGGCAGCGGCACAGGGCCGCTGCATCCAGCAGCGTCTGACGTTATTCGGCTATCGTCGTAATGGAACGCGTATACCTGCCTCTTCGTGTGGCCGGACTGGAAGCTGCCGCAGGCGCAAAGCCGGATGACGTTCTGCTCGCCGGCGTTGTCTGTCGCTTAGACGAACTCTCTTGTTGTGACCTTCTTCGCCGCCGGCTTCCTGCGTTGCGCTCTTCGTGAGAAACTCCCGCGAGGACTACGGCATGGTTCACGGCAGGTCGCGCGCTGCGTACACCAAAGTTGCCTTGCCAGCGTCCGATTTTGTCGCAGAATCTCCATCACCGCCCGATCTCGATTTCAGTTCGTCGCGATAGCGTTGCTTGAACTCGGCGAACCGGTCTGCGCGATGATCGAACCATATCCTCAGCGAAGACGTCGGTGCGACTTCCTTGCTCCAGAGATCGAGAGAAGCCGCATCCTTCCGCAGGCCGCGCGGCCACAGCCGGTCTACCAGGATTCTCTCTGCCGTCTTTCGGCGCGGGCCGGCTCGTAGGCTCGCTTGATCTCGATCGACGCCAAGTGCTCCGTCTCCTCCGCAGGCGGTCAGATACCTGTTCATAGGATCGACGAAAGCGGCAAGAAACGCAAAGCAAGAGGTTTGCCCGTCCGTCCCGAGACGATTATCCCAAAAAACTCGCTTTATGCGCTTTCCAATCAAAGGCGACGCAAATTGCGACAAAGCCGACTAACGGGCGGATTGCACGCTTTTCAGTTCGTCGCCTGCGAAACCAGGCGGCCAGCAGAATCGATCAACTACGTAGCAGGGATAGAGCGCTTTTTGGCGTCTGGTCACTAAAGAGGTCGAGATCGACAGTAACGACCGGATGCGCGACCGACGTTTGCGCCAACAACTCGCCGGTCGGCGAGAACACGAAAACCGGCTCCACCGAATTGCAGGCCATCGCGGGTCTGCCCGATGCGATTTGCACTGGCCACATAGCAGCCGGATACTATGGCGGCCATTGCACCAGCGACCATCCAGCGATGGATATTCATGCCTGTGGCACGAGGGGTCACGATAAGATCGGCACCGGCGCGGCCTAACTCGCGCGCCCGTTCGTTGAACATGATTTCCGTACACAATAGTACGCCCACGCCAAGGTCCTCCATGCGGAGACACCTCAAAGCCTTGCGCTCGGTTTCGAACCAAGATTCTTCATCAGATCCGGATCTCTTGTGGAAAGTAATGTTTTTGATGCAAGAACCGGTATTCGCCGGAATGGAGAGCGAACGCTTCGTTGGCAAGCTTTCCATCCGTGCGAACGGGACGCGACGAAAGCACGATACGAGCGTTGAGATTGCGGAATGCGTCCAAACCCTCGTCGTGAAGGCGAATGCTATTCTCGGCTCGTTTGGCATCGAACTGTTCGCTGCTGGCGAGCCACTCTCCGAATGGCATCTCGTTGGTCACGACGATGTCCGCGCCTACATTGTCTATCTGCCGACGCAGATTGGACCAGTCTGTATCGCTTGGCCTAAGCGCGACAGCCCCGTCAAAATATCGCGAGTTTCATCGCTAGCCTCCGAATGCTTGATGCTGTATGGCCGATCGCAAGAGCGGTTATAAATCTGGTCTCGGCGTTGTCGCGCGGCTGTCATCAAAGGGCGCGGATCGATTTCACTTTGCCGCTTTGATCAGAGCGTCGTAGATCTTTTGATCGAGCTCTTTCGCCACCGCAGTCACACTTTCGTTGCCATACTGACCAAAGAGCGTGGACGGCCGATCGTATTCGAAAGTCGCGGTGCCAGCCTTGTTTTCATAGAGCATGATCCTGAGCGGGGCATAAAGTCCCGCTGCCAGTTCGTGCCGTGTCATTTGCGTAGAGACAAGCACGTTGCCGATTACATATTGCGCTGCGTGGCGCTTCCCGGAAAGGATCTGCAACCAGTCTCCGTGCGTCGCGACGGAGAAGATGACAAGACCGGCGTCACCCTGGATTTTCTTCAGTTCGGCTTTGACGCGCGCGATCTCCCCATAGTGCAGAAGGGCACGAATTCGATCGTCGAATCTCGGAAGCTTCTCCAGCGCCGCCCGGACTTCGCCATAGGACTTGTCGGAATCGATGCGGATATGTTCGACCCGAATATTGTTGCGACTGACCTTCGGCTCGCTGGCCGAAGCTGACGTTGCAACGCTGGCCGTAGCCGTAAGGCCGTACTCTGAAACCGCGCGTCTCATTGTTTTCTCCTCATGGTTGGCTCGACCATCCGCGGGCTTCGATGACCATTGTGCCGGCGCGCTGCAATGATCATCGACCTCCTCGACGGCAACCGGCATGGGTTGCGCGCTACGGTCATGGACATAGGCAACAGGTGTGCGATCGATCAACAGGCTGAGCAGTTCCGGACGACTATAGTGGCCGCGCGAATCCATCAGGTGCTTACGCCTGTCGATCAAGGAGAAATCGAGATCGGCAATCACCACGCCTTCCCGGAACGCAGGGGCTCACCCATCAATTCGCCTTCCGGAGAGACGATCGCTGTAAAGCAGCCACTGGAGATAGGGCCGATGCTGGCATCCGGTATCCTTCATGATCTGGGCTTGCTGATCGGCGTCGAGCCAGGCGCAGGCGTTAACGACGAAGCAACCGGATTCGAGGCGTGTTGGCGAATGTTGACCTGCGGTCTGCTCCGCGAAACGGTCGCCGGCAAACGAGCCAGGATACATAGCCGAGTGAATCTGCTCGCCATCGGCCATCAGGGCGTATCGGGCCAGCGGATTGTAATGCTCATAGCACGCCAGCTGACCGATGCGCCCGACTGCGCTGTCGACGGCATGCAGCCCCGAACCGTCGCCTTGGCCCCAGATCATGCGTTCATGGTAGGTCGGAGAAATCTTGCGACGACGCTGAATCAGGGTGCCGTCAGCATCGAAGAGCAGCTGCGTATTGTAGATTGTCCCGCCGTCGCGTTCGTTGACTCCGATGGACACCACCACTCCGGCTTGCTTGCAGGCTTCGCCAATTGCGTGGGTAGCGGCGGATGGCACGGTTACGGCCTGGTCAAGCAGCTCTAAGATGTTCCTTGCCGGTTCTGATTTCGTAAGGCGTCTGGACGAAGGAGAAATAGGGGTAGTATGGCACCACCGTCTCCGGGAAGGTAGCGAACTGCACGCTCTGGCGACCAAGCTCGATGATCTTCCGGACAACCCTGTCCACGGTGCCTTCGCGGCTGTAGAGCACGGGGCTCATCTGCACGGCGGCGGCCTTGATGATGGTCATGGCGTCTATCCTTTCGGGCTGTACATGGTCTCGGCGCAGATACGCAGATGCGAGGAGGCGCAAAGGTGAATCCCATTGCACCATGGTGTCGTCGATACTTTTGGACTCGGTCGGCGCGACGAGCGTGCGCCTGCTTCATTCTGTGCTTCGAACTGCGCGCTTGCACGGCGCAATCGCCATCGGCTCTTTGAGAAGCTTTGTCGAGAAGCAGCACGTGGCCGACCATGGCGGGATATCCGATTTCCGCAGGACGAGCTGCCGGCCAACATCCCCGGACTAGGATGCGATTGAGGAAGCCGCTTGTTGACGGAGCGACGCGGCCTCACTGCAAACCGACACCAAGGTATGATCGACGTCCGCCCGTAGAGTGGCGCAAGCTCCTGTCACGGCGACCGTCGCGAAAGGATCCGAATGGAGAACGAGCTCAGCCCCGTCGTCGATACGCTTCCCGGATTGGTGTGGACTGCGCTGCCTGACGGGAACGTCGACTTCGTCAATCGATACTGGTGCGAATACACCGGCCTCGGCGTTGACGAAGCTTATGGACCGGGGTGGCAGACCGCGATCCATCCCGAAGACCTGCCTGAGCTGCTCGAACGCTGGCGATCCATCCTGGCTTCCGGCGAGCCGGGTAGAATGGAAGCTGCGCCTGCGGCGCTTCGATGGAGAGTATCGCTGGTTTGTCTTCCTTACTCGTCCGCTGGTCGACGCATCCGGACAGATCGTCAAATGGTGCGGAATCAACATCGATATTGAGGACCATAGGCGGTCCGAGGAAGCCCAGCGTGCGCGCGAGGACGCATTATCGCTCGATCGCCGACAGCATTCCGGCCCTAATCGCTTTCATGACCCCGGCCGGCGAAGTCGAAAGCGTCAACCGCCATGTCCTGGAATATTTCGGCGCGACGCTCGAAGAACTGAAAGGCTGGGCGGCTGGCAACGCCGTTCATCCGGATGATCTTCCCGCGGTGATTGCTGCGTGGAAGCGAGCGGTAGACACCGGAGAACCGTTCGAGATCGAGCAGCGCCTGCGCCGTGCTGACGGCATCTATCGCTGGTTTCATGTACGCGGTCTGCCTCTTAGGGACGCCCAAGGTCGTGTCGCCCGCTGGTACGTGTTGGAGACGGACATCGACGACCGGAAGCAGGCTGAAGCTATGCTCGCCGGTGAGAAGCGGTTGCTGGAAATGGTTGCGGGCGGCCGTTCGATGTCGGAAATACTCGAAGCAATCTGTCGGCTTGTCGAAAGCCACAGCCAGCGGGTGTTACTGCAGCGTCGTCTTGGTCGATCCGAACGGCACGCGTCTCGAACACGGAGCGGCACCGAGCCTTCCGGCCAGCTTTATCAACTCAATTATTGGCCGGGCCGTAAGCCTCGATACGGGTCCCTGCGCGATGGCGGCTTACCTGAATGAACAGGTCATTGCTGCAGACCTCGCGTCGGAGACGCGATGGGCAGCGCACGCTTGGTGCCCAATGGCCATGGCACATGGGCTTCAGGCGTGCTGGTCAACGCCGATCTCGACAACCGCCGGCAAGGATCCTGGGCGCCTTCGCGATCTACTACGACCAACCTCGAACGCCCACGCCACAACAACAAGTCCTAATTGAGCAATTCACGCACGTCGCGAGCATCGCCATTGAACGTGCGCAGAGTGACACGGCATTAAAGCGGCAGTGAGGCACGCAAGACAGCAATCCTGGACTCTGCGCTCGATTGCATTGTGACGATCGATCACGAAGGCTAGCGTCACGGAGTTCAATCCGGCTGCGGAGCGTACCTTCGGTTACCGTCGGGACGAGGTCTTGGGCAAGCAACTGGCCGATGTCATCATCCCGCCGTCACTCCGAGAGAAGCATCGGCGGGGATTAACCCGCTACCTGGACACGCGCGAAGCGAGAATGATCGGGCGACGCGTCGAGATGACTGCAGTGCGTGCCGATGGGACCGAATTCCCCTGCGAGCTGGCGATCTCACGCATCCCCTTGGATGGACCGCCGTCCTTCACCGGCTATTTGCGCGACATCACGGAACGAAAGCAATCGGAGGAACGAGTTGCGGCGCAGCGCCGCTTATCTGGCCGAAGCTCAGAAGTTGAGCATGACCGGCAGCTTTGGTTGGAACGTGTCCGCTGACGAGCACTTCTGGTCCGATGAGACATTCCGCATCTTCGAGTACGATGTCTCAACCAAAATCACAATGCAATTGATCCTGGATCGAGTTCATCCTCGAGGATGTCCCGCTTGTGAGACAGGTGATCGCTCTGGCGGCCGACGGGCAGGATATTGATTACGAATGTCGTCTGTTAACGCCAAGTGGCTCTGTGAAATATCTCCACATTGTTGCTCACGGGACCCGAGACCAGGCCGATCATCTTGAATACATCGGCGCGGTTCAAGACGTCACGAAGCGCCGACTCTCGGAAGAGGCGCTCGGCGAGGTCAGATCGGAGCTCGCACACGTGGCCAGGGTCGCGAGCCTTGGAGCATTGACGGCGTCGATCGCGCACGAAGTCAACCAGCCGCTGTCGGGCATCATCACCAACGCCAGTACCTGTCTGCGGATGCTGGCTGCCGATCCTCCAAATGTCGACGGCGCGCGCGAAACCGCGCGGCGCACGATCTGCGATGGCAACCGTGCGTCTGATGTGATCACGCGATTGCGCGCGCTCTTTAGCAAGAAGGACCCGACGAACGAACCAGTGGACCTCAACGAGGCCACACACGAGGTGATTGCGCTGTTGCGGAGCGAACTGCAGAGAAGCCGGGTGATTCTTGCGCGCGGAACTTGATGATGACATCCCCCTGTCACAGGCGATCGGGTCCAGCTCCAGCAGGTCATCCTGAACCTGCTGCTGAACGCCTCGGACGCGATGAGCAGCGTCGACGATCGTCCGCGGCAGCTGGTGATCAGAACCGAACGAGAGGAGACGACCTGCGTGCGCCTGAGCGTGCAAGATGCGGGGGTGGGCTTCAAACCTCAAGACGAAGACAGACTCTTCGACGCGTTCTACACCACCAAGAGCGGCGGCATGGGGATCGGCCTGTCAGTCAGCCGCTCAATTATCGAGAGTCATCACGGCCGTCTATGGGCCACACTGAATGACGGTCCGGGGGCCACGTTTTCATTTTCCATTCCGCGGCGATCCGAGAAGTCCAAAGTACGCCGGCAATCGTGGAACTGTTTGGACGCCTGGGGTGACGAGATGCGCAACACGTCATGAGGAATCCGTGATGGCCAAACGCTCGCTCGTATCGGTCGTCGACGACGACGAGTCCGTGCGCGAGTCGCTGCCCGACTCTGCTGAGGGAGTTCGGCTTCGCGGTCCAGGCGTTCTCATCGGCGGAAGAGTTCCTCGCGTCCAATTACGTCTGTGAGACCAGGTGTCTGATCCTCGACGTCGCCATGCCGGGGATGAGCGGGCCCGATCGTGCAACAGGAGTTGATGCTTCGTCGGAAGGAGATACCGATCGTCTTCATCACCGCTCACGGAGGCGAAACCGTCCGTCCGCAACTACTCGAACAGGGCGCCGTGGAATGCCTGTTCAAGCCATTTAGCGACACGGCTCTGCGTGAGGCGCTCAACGCCGCACTTCGAACGAACTGAGCGGCGCGCCACGCTCTTGCACGCGAGGGGATTTAAATGAGATTATCCAGCGCGCCTGACCATAGATCGAGGTCAGCACCCATGTCGCACGCCACGCCAATCGTGTTCGTTGTCGACGACGACGTCTCGGTGCGCGAATCGCTGGAAGCTGATGATCCGCTGCGCAGGCTGGCAGCCGGAGACATTCGCATCCGCACAGGAGTTCCTGTCTCACCCACGAGTCCTCGCTCCGAGCTGCCTGGTGCTTGACGTCAATCTTCCGGACCTCAATGGTCTCGATCTTGCAGAAGCGCATCGCTGCCGATCGGATTGACATGCCCATCATCTTCATCACGGGTCACGGCGACGTGCCAATGACGGTCCAGGCCATGAAGGCGGGAGCGGTCGAGTTCTTGATGAAGCCATTCAGCGACGACGTGCTGTTGAACGCCATCCGACACGCCATCGAGCGCAGCCACACTGCACTTGGTCACGAGGCGGAGATACGGACGCTCCGCGACTGTTACGCGTCACTCAGCCGCCGCGAACGGGAGGTCATGGCTTTGGTCGTTACCGGCCTATTGAATAAGCAGGTTGGGTTCGAACTCGGCATCAGCGAGATCACTGTGAAAGCACACCGAGGCAAGGTGATGCGAAAGATGAAGGCCGACTCTCTCGCCGACCTGGTGACAATGGCAGCGAAACTTCGCCGTGCACCAGCCTCGTGTCATGGGGTGCCGCCAGGAAGAAACCAAAATGACCCGGCTCTCATGGCTGACTTTTGGACGAAGTAGCGTAGACGGAAATGCCAGGAGCAACTTCAACGCAATTTACAAGACCTAACGGTCCTGAACCGGTGCAGAACGAATTGGGCCCACATAAGGAAGGCAATGCTCGACGCAATTACATGGAGGCGAAACGTGACCGAGTCCACCAATTTACAAAATGATGTTTCATTAGAAACGTCAATTCTAAATGGCGCGGTTTCCTTGGAGTCGATCCTCTGTACGGAGGAGTTGCTTAATCGTCCATGGCGTCCACCTGATTACGCGAATGAGAACTCCGCACTCGTGGCACTGGCCAGCGCGCTCGCCAACTCCCCGCGCACCATTCTGCAAACGCTGGCCGACAAAGTCCTCGAGGTCCTGCATGCCGATCCAGCCGGCCTAAGTCTGCGTGACGAAAGACGAAAAGAGGTTCTACTGGGCGAGCCATTGCCGGGCGCGTGGCGGCCACACATCGGCGGCGGCACTCCGCGCGATTTCGGCCCATGCGGCGATGTGCTCGACCACAATATTCCGATGCTATTCACGTCATTGGGAACGGCGTTATCCATATTTGAGCAGCGGCGATGCCGCTTGCCGACGAGGGACTGCTTGTTCCTTTTATGTAAACGGTAAAGCGGTCGGAACGATTTGGGCGATCGCCCACGATAATCGTCGCAAATTCGACGCCGAGGACCTGAGGCTGCTCGAAAGCATGAGTCGTTTCGCGTCGGCGGCGTATCAAACCGTTGAGTCCATTGAGGGAGCTCAAACTGGAAAGTCGCCGCGCGCGAAAAGGCGGAAAATGGAATTGCGTGAACTAACCGATGGTCTGGAGGCACAAGTTCGAGCCGAGGACCGAAGAACTGGAGCAGCGGAACGAGCAATTAGCCGAGGCCAGGGCGCGGTTGGCCGAAGAGAAGCTGTGGGTTGAGCGCAGCGAAGCTTATATGGCTGAAGCGCAAAGATTGGAGCCACACTGGAAGTTGGCATTTGAACGTCCGCGACTGGAAAAGTTGTCTGGTCGCAAGAGTCCGTTTGCCATTCTTGGTTTTGATTCGAAAAAGCCAAAGCTTCGTATCCTTTGTTTCTAAAGCGCGTCCATCCGGAAGATCGCTCCGAGTTTGATCGAGGTTTGGTTTGCAGCTGTTAGAGAGAAAAAGGATTTTGAAGCTGAGTTCCGGCTCCTCCTTCCAGGAGGCTTGATCAAATACGTGCACGGCATTGGCCATTGCTTGGAGAGCGAATCCGGGCAACATCGAATACATCGGCGCAATGATGGATATCACAGAACGCAAACGGGCTCAGGAGCAGTTGCGGCGCAGTGAGGCATTTCTTGCAGAAGCCCAACTTCTCAGTTCAACCGGCAGCTTTTTCTGGCAGTTTCGACACAGAGGAATACACGTGGTCTGAGCAGACTCTATCGCATCTTCGAATTTGAACAGTGGTGTGCCCATTACCTTTGAGTTGATCCGTTCTCGATTCCATCCGGAAGACATCCCATTGTTCAACGACATAATCGACCAAGTGCGGCGACGGGGTCAGCCACTTTGATTACGAACACCGGCTACTGATGCCAGATCGGTCAGTCAAGTACCTACACGTGGTCACTCGCATGAAACCGAGACAAGGATAGTCAATCTGGAATACATCGGCGCGGTTCAGGACGTCACGAAGCGCCGACTCCGGAAGAGGCACTCGGCGAGGTCAGGTCGGAGCTCGCACACGTGGCCAGGGTCGCGAGCCTTGGAGCATTGACGGCGTCGATCGCGCACGAAGTCAACCAGCCGCTGTCGGGCATCATCACCAACGCCAGCACCTGTCTGCGGATGCTGGCTGCCGATCCTCCAAACGTCGACGGCGCGCGCGAAACCGCGCGGCGCACGATCTGCGATGGCAACCGTGCGTCTGATGTGATCACGCGATTGCGCGCGCTCTTTAGCAAGAAGGACCCGACGAACGAACCAGTAGACCTCAACGAGGCCACACATGAGGTGATTACGCTGTTGCGGAGCGAACTTCAGAGAAGCCGGGTGATTCTGCGGGCGGAACTTGGTGATGAGATCCCCCTGTCACAGGCGATCGTGTCCAGCTCCAGCAGGTCATCCTGAACCTGCTGCGGAACGCCTCGGACGCGATGAGCAGCATCGACGATCGTCCGCGGCAGCTGGTGATCAGAACCGAACGAGAGGAAGACGACCGCGTGCGCCTGAGCGTGCAAGATGCGGGGTGGGTTTCAAACCTCAAGACGAAGACAGACTCTTCGACGCGTTCTACACCACCAAGAGCGGCGGCATGGGGATCGGTCTGTCAGTCAGCCGCTCAATTATCGAGAGTCATCACGGCCGTCTATGGGCCACACTGAATGACGGTCCGGGGGCCACGTTTTCATTCTCCATTCCGCGGCGACCCGAGAGTGCGAAGTACGCGGGCAATCTTGGGACTATTTGGACGCCTGGGGTGACGGATACGCAGCACGTCATGAGGAATCCGTGATGGCCAAACGCCTCGCTCGTATCGGTCGTCGACGACGATGAGTCCGTGCGCGAGTCGCTGCCCGACCTGCTGAGGGAGTTCGGCTTCGCGGTCCAGGCGTTCTCATCGGCGGAAGAGTTCCTCGCGTCCAATTGCGTCTGTGAGACCAGGTGTCTGATCCTCGACGTCGCCATGCCGGGGATGAGCGGGCCCGATCTGCAACGGGAATTGATGCTTCGCCGGAAGGAGATACCGATCATCTTCATCACCGCTCACGGAGGCGAAACTGTCCGTCCGCAGCTACTCGAACAGGGCGCCGTGGAATGCCTGTTCAAGCCATTCAGCGACACGGCTCTGCGTGAGGCGCTCAATACCGCACTTCGAACGAGCTGAGCGGTTCGCCACGCTCTTGCGCTGCGAGGGGATTTAAATGAGATTATCAAGCGCGCCTGACCATAGATCGAGGTCAGCACCATGCCGCACGCCACGCCAATCGTGTTCGTTGTTGACGACGACGTCTCGGTGCGCGAATCGCTGGAACCGATGATCCGCTGCGCAGGCTGGCAGCCGGAGACATTCGCATCCGCACAGGAGTTCCTGTCTCGCCCACGAGTCCTCGCTCCGAGCTGCCTGGTGCTTGACGTCAATCTTCCGGACCTCAATGGTCTCGATCTGCAGAAGCGCATCGCTGCCGATCGGATTGACATGCCCATCATCTTCATCACGGGTCACGGCGACGTGCCAATGACGGTCCAGGCCATGAAGGCGGGAGCGGTCGAGTTCTTGATGAAGCCATTCAGCGACGACGTGCTGTTGAACGCGATCCGACACGCCATCGAGCGCAGCCACACCGCACTTGGTCACGAGGCGGAGATGCGGACGCTCCGTGACTGTTACGCGTCACTCAGCCGCCGCGAACGGGAGGTCATGGCTTTGGTCGTCACCGGCCTATTGAATAAACAGGTTGGGTTCGAACTCGGCATCAGCGAGATCACTGTGAAAGCGCACACCGAGGCAGGGTGATGCGAAAGATGAAGGCCGACTCTCTCGCCGACTTGGTGACAATGGCCGCGAAACTCCTCTTGCGCCGGCGCCGAAAAATTGACAAGCGGCCGCGGCCGCCTCCCCTTCAACTGTGTAATGGTAGCTCCCTTCAGGACTTATCGGCAGTCTCTTTGTCTGGAAGGCGATGCCAACTATTTGAAGTCGTTCGTCGCAACGGATGCGATTGTCCTCGTTGCCGGTTGAGAACAAGTCTCCGTGAATACGGAGAACGGACTGTCATCCGGCACCCCCACAGACCATCGCCATTTTCTCTACCCGGCTTCGAAGACGAGAACTGTTGCCGAAACATGGGCGGGCAGGTGCATCCAGGCATCCGACGCATCGCGATATGGCTCGCCGGCGATAGCCGGAACAGTTGCCGCGATACCGCTGAAGGTGAAAGTCGCTTTCACATTCAATCTTGCCCGATCGCGCCAGTGAACGGAAGAAGATCGGAAATGCTGTTTGCGCACCTGAAGCGCATCCTGCGCCTCGATCGCCTCAGGCTGAGAGGCCCCTTTGGCGCTCGGGACGAGTTCCTCTTGGCGGCCACTGCCCAGAACCTCCGAAAGCTGGCAAAGCTGATCCTGCCGCCCGCTCTGAAGCCCGCTTGAGCACCAGAGAGCTCCGCGCGCGCCTGTCCCTTCGATCCTCTCCGAGCGGCTAGTTCGCCGTGTCTTCACAATCCCGCCAGAAGCGGACAACCGCCAAACGTTGATAAGTGCTAGAGGCGGCACTTGATGATCACCGCCCCAGACTACGACTGGCTTCCAGCTTTTCAGTTTCGGCGCCTTCCAGGCGCAACAGGCCGATCGTACCGCAGCGCGCCTCGCCGTCGCGTGGTCTCCGCTGGCATCTTCGTCTGCGCTACGCCGTTCATGCCAGGTACGCCGGCGATCTCGGCTGCCACGAAATCCATGAACAACCGCGCGCGGAGCGGTGGTATTCGGCCGAAAGCGTGGAGGAAATGCAAGGGTACGCGCTCAAGCTGTCGTTGAGGCAGGATAATCTCCAAGCGTCCGGAATTGATATCCGGCTTCGACCGTACAGCGCAGGAGGTAAGCGATGCCAACACCAGTTGAGCGCAGCTGCCCGCAGCGCGAAAGCCGCTGTCGAGATCGAGGCGACCTTCGGGCGAAACGGTCTGAGCCGTCCATGAAGCTGGATCGGAAAGGGCCGGCCCTCCGAGCATGTACCGGACATGCGCCGCTCGGCTAAGGTCCTCGAGCGAACCAGGACGTCCGTTGCGCTCCAGGTGCTCCGGCGAGGCGACCAATGCCATCGGCAGTTCACCAAGCGGTCCGGACGGCGAGGTCGCTGTCCACGAGTCTCCCCGCGCGCAATGCCAGGTCATAACCCTCGCGGATTAGGTCGACAGGCCGGTCCGTCATTCCGATTTCCAGCCGTATCTCGGGATGTCGCGGTAGAAATCCGTTGGTCAAGGTCGTCCATCAGCAAGCGCCCGAGTTCGCTTGGCATCGTGATCCGCAGCACTACCCCGCGCCCTGGACGCGGACCGGACGACTTCCTCCGCATCTTCTAGGCCGCGAAGGAGTGGCACCGCCCGTTCGTAGTAAGCCGTACCTTCGACCGTCAGCGTGAGCGATCGTGTCGATCGCCGGAACAGCTTTGCCCCCAGCCGCTGTTCAAGCGCTGGCGACACTTTTCGATATGGCAGAGAGGCGTTGTACCAAGCCGCTCGGATGCCGCACTGAAAGAGCCCGTCTTCCACGGTGGAGACAAAGGCGCAGCCAGCTCCTGCCGTTTTGTCCTCGATCACCGTCATTCAAGAACATCTCAGCACAAATCATGTGCCTAAGCTACGATCTTATGTGCCGATCTGTTGAACATATATTCCTGCTGAACAACAAAGAAAGGTCAGCAGCATGGGTATCCTTAACGGCAAAACGGCTCTTGTGACGGGTGGAAACAGCGGCATTGGGCTTGCCGCCGCAAAGCTATTCGCAGACAACGGCGCACAAGTGATTGTCACCGGGCGCAGACAAGAAGCGCTCGGATGCGGCAGTTGCAGACATTGGCAATGCGGCCTTTGCGATCCGGGGCGATGTCTCGGACCTCACGCATCATGATCAGGTTGTCGCGGAGGTTCGGCAGCGATTTGGCGGAACTGGACATTTATTTTGCCAATGCCGGAATGATCGTCCTTACACCTTCGAGCCGCGTCGGCGTTGAGGAATTCGACGCCCAGTTCGCGACCAACGCGCGTGGCGTATTCTTCGGTGTGCAGAAAGTCGCGCCGCTGCTCCGTAATGGCGGGTCGATCATCCTCACGAGCTCGATCGCCAGCGACAAGGTCCTGAGGGCCATGCCGTCTATGCCGGCAGCAAGGCGGCGATCGAGGCATTTGCGAGAAGTTGGGCGCTCGAATTCAAGGAGCGCGGCATCCGAGTCAATGTGCTGAGTCCCGGACCGGTTGACACCCCGATCCTCGCCAAGCTGGGCATCACAGAAGAGGCAAGGCCCTCGTTCGAGGTGAAACTGGCGGAGGCCATTCCTCTCGGCCGACTCGGCCGCCCCGAAGAACTGGCGCGCGCTGCGCTGTTCCTGGCATCCGACGCCAGCAGCTTCGTCACCGGCGCCAATATCCGCGTCGACGGCGGGATGGCCCTGACCTGATTGTCTCAACCAATAAGCAACCGGTTGTCGAGGATTTTGTGCGGCAGAAGAAAATATGATCTCTGATCGGTAGGGCGTCTTCTACAGAATGTAGTCACCGCGTACCACAAAACTCCTGGTTAATTTCCGCATGTGTTCGCCTGGGCTGCGATTACGACCGGACATATGATACAATCCACGTGCTTCGCATCGAGCAGGAAGCCGAGCAAGCCGATAATCAGTACCGTCGCCGTCAGTTCGGAATAGGCGAGACGATCGCGCGTATCGAGGATGAAATATCCAAGCCCGGCGGACACGCCGAGCATCTCGCAGGGCACCAAAACGATCCAGACGATGCCGATCGCCAGCCGCAGCCCGGTGAGAACGTGACCGAGCACGCCGGGGACAATGACATGGCGCAGAGTTTCCCAGCGCGTCGCGGACAGGCTGGAGGCGAGGCGGAGCCAGCTCGGCTCAAGACTTTTCACGCCCTCAGCCGTGTTCAGGAGGATCGGCCATACGGCTGCGAAGGTGAGCAGGAAATAGATCGGCCGGTCACCTACTCCGAACACCATCACCGCGATCGGCATCCACGACAACGGCGAGATCATCCGCAGGAATTGGAATGCCGGAGACGTCGCGGCGTTCAGCTGGCTGTAGCTGCCCACGGCAAGGCCAAGCGGCACACCGATCAGAAGCGCCAGTCCCAATCCGACCACCACGCGGCGCAGACTGACCAGGATATGGACTGGCAGATCGGATTGCGTGACGAGTTGTGCCAGAGTCGCGAACGCGCTTGTCGGCGAGAAGTGACGGACGAAACCGAGCGGCGTGGCGATAACGTCGGTGCCGACCCACCACAGGATCAACAAGACACCGAGCCCGCTGGTGCCCAGCGCGGTCTTGGTGAGCGCGGCCCGCCCATGGACAATCTGCCCGGCCGCGCTTTTCTCCGCCGGACTTTGCCGGACGGATGCGGCTTTGCCCGCGGCAGGAAGCCCATCAGATGGCCAGCTGACGGTCATGCGACAACGACCTCCGTGCGCGTGAACGATTCCGGCAGGCCGAAGGCAGCCATTCCGCCCGCGGCCGTCACCGCGGCCTTGACGAACCTGTCGTCGACCAGTTCGCGCGCTGCTGTGGCAGGGTCGAGGGCGTCGAGGAACGTCCGGTTTCCTTCGATCAGCGTATCCTTCAGACGTCGGACCAATTCTTCAGTGTAACTTGGATACGGATAGGGCTGGAAGTCGATACGCCGTTCGCGCCAGGAAGCGTTGCGGATCGCGCCGGACTTCAAATACGCGGCGTTGTCAGCCTCCGGCGGGGCGAGCACTTTTTCGAGCACAGCGACGGTATGCGGGGTGTATCTATTGACATCATCCTTGGACAGCAGCGAAGCGGTCTCGAGGCGGTTTTCGCGGGTCCAGAGCTGCGCTTTGACCATGGCATTGACCACCTTCTGCGACCATTCGGGGCGCTGCTGCAGGTCACGCTCGTGCATGAAGACGACGCAGCAGGCGTGATCCTTCCAAACATCGCCGGTGAAGCGCAGAATTTTGCCGATGCCGAGTGTTTCCGCCGTGGCGTTGAAAGGTTCCGCAACGATGTAACCGGCGATCTGGCCGGAGGCGAGGGCCGGCACCATGTCGGCAGGCGCCATCACGATCAAGATTGACTTCGTTCGCTGCCGGATCGCCGGTCCGTTTAGACACTGGCGTCAAGCCGTTCTCGCGCAGCAAGATTTGCAACACGACATTATGGATCGAATACCAGAATGGAATTGCGACAGTCTTGCCGCCCAGTTCCTTGACGCTGTTGACCTGCGGACCGACGCTGAGGCCGGAGCCGGCGGTATGATTCCAGGCGACAACTTTCGCGGGCGCCTTGCTGCCGAAGCGCGGCCCACACGGTCATCGGCGAAAGCAAATGGACGACATTGACCTGCCCCGAGATGAAGGCTTCCAGCACCTGCGCCCAGCTCCGCAGCATCACCGGCTTTTCAGCTTTAAGACCCTCGGCTTCGAAGTATCCTCTGCCATGAGCGACCAGCAGCGGCGTGGCATCCGTAATAGGAGGTAGCCGATCCGCACCGGCGCATCGGCTTCCTGCGCGCGGGCCTCATAGCTGCGCAGCAGCGGGAGAGCGCCGGACGCGGTAAACAGTGCAGCGAGTTTCATTATCTCGCGGCGGGAAACGGCATCAATGGACATGGCTTAGCGCCTCGATCAGTTGCGGCGAGCCGCGTTTCGTAACGTCGTCAGTATTTCGACGCGGATCGTTCCAAGTTCGGCAACGTAGTCTTCCCGTGGCTTCGACAGGTCGATCATCCACTCGCCGATCTGGTGGGCCGGAGCGCCGCCCAGCAGAAGAAGGCGATCGGAGACAAGGAGAGCTTCGTCGATATCGTGGGTGATCAGGACAGCCGCGGTCCGGGAATCGCGCACGATCTTCAACAGCAAATGCTGCATTTCAGCTGCGCGTTACTTCGTCAAGTGCGCCGAACGGCTCATCGAGCAGAAGAATTTCGGGCTTGCGGGCGAGGCACCGCGCCAGCGCCGTGCGCTGTGCCATGCCGCCCGACAACTGATCCGGAAAAAGCCGGCGTGCATGCGACAAGCCTACCTCATTAATCGCCGCATCGACACGTGCGCGGCTTTCCTCGCGCGACAGATGCGGCTGGCGCTTGAAGCCGAGGCCAAAGGCGACGTTCTTCTCCAGCGACAGCCACGGCAAAAGGCTCGGGTCCTGGAACGCGATGGACACGCGCGGGTTCACGCCGTGCAGCGGCACGCCATTCATGCGCACGATTCCGTCGGTCGGCTGCTGCAACCCTGCCAGCACGCGCAGCAGGCTCGACTTGCCGACACCACTCGAACCGAGAATGCTGACGGTCTCGCCGGCCCTGAGCGCGAAATCGAAGTTTTGAAGCTACAGCGCGGCTCTCGCCCGGATAGCGAAGGTCAATATTGGTCGCTTCGAGAACCGGCTGCGCGGTCATGCGATCTCGCTGGCGGGTTGTGGCTGTTGCCGCGCGTCCAGAGCCGTTTTGAGTTGAACGAGGCTCGGCGTGATGATCGGAATGAACGCGACTTCACGCAGCCGTCGTTGGAAAGCCTTCACCGGGCTGGGTGAGATACGCCCTGCCGCCGGCGAGCGAGAGTTCAAAGCTGCACGGCTTCCGCAGTGATGTGCGGCGAGGCCAATGCGCAGTTCGAACAGCTTCGCCGGTGACCGTTCGAACGACTTGCCGCGCAGTCCTTCCTGTAACTGAGCCTCGGCTTTCACGAGAGCATTCGTGAAGCGCCTCGGACGGCTCGGTGCAGAATGTCGCGGGCTTCCCTGAGCCTGCTTGTGGTCTCGGCAATGGAGCGGCGCGCAAGGCCGATCGCCATGGCGCATTGCAAGCCCAGAAAGGCCGGACGCACTTTCGGGAGCCATTCGCTGGCATTGTGGTGAAGGATGCGGTCAGCGCCGATCCGCACGTTGTCGAGCTTGACCGCAGCCGTGCTGGTCGCGCGCATGGCCATCAGGTCGAGATCGACCGATCGCTCGAGACCGATATCACTCCGACGACAGGCTGGCGACGAACGCGGGGTTGTTGCCGTCGCCCTGGATGGCTGCTGCCACATCGAACCCGACGAACGAAGGTTGGTGACCCATGGAAGCTGGCCATCGACGCGGAGCGAGCCGTCGGTCTTGATTGCCTTGATCTGAAGCCCCTCGATGCCGGCGAGAAACTTCATCGCGTTTGAAAGGCCGGTCGCGCCGGCGCGGACGTCCCGCCAGAAGATCTGGCAACAGTCTGTCACGCAAGAGCCTCGTTGGGACTCTGCAACAGATATTCGATGAACGTGCGGCTGGCCCCAGAACACGAAGCCCGCCGCAAGCGAGTGCTCGGAAACAGCGGCGACGCCTGCGATGGCATCGTTCACGCTGACCGCCGTGACCGCCAAGCAGAGCGGGCACGCCGAGCCGGAAGAGACCGGCTTCGGCGAGCTTCGGCAACAATGCCGCTGCGTTATCTGACGTGGTGTCGAGGTTATGTGCCGTAGCGTCGAGCCACGTCCTCAAGCTGGTCGGGGTATTGCCACTTTGAGTTTTCGCATGTGACCGGATTACTCTGCTGCGGCCGCGGTCGGGTTGGTCCAGGCATGAAGGCAGGTATTCCGGATTCAATTCGGACCGGCCGAGATTGTTGGCGAAGTTGCACAGCGTGGCGAGGCTGACACCAAGCACGACTTCCAGCGCGTTCGCATCGGTAAATCCAGCCGTCTGGAACGCCTTCAATTCGTCGTCGTTGACGTTGCCCCGGCTGCGAATGACAGCGCGCGTAAACTCCGCGATAGCGTTCAGCCGCTCGTCTGGAACGTGATCGTTATTCCTCAGCGCATTGACTACGTCTTCAGACAGGCCAGCGCGCTCTGTAAGCCACGATCGTGTGGCCCGCGACGCAGAATCCACAGCCGTGCGTGGCGGCAGCCGTAATTTGAACGGCCTCGCGCTCGGCGAGCCTCAGTCCGCTGCGCGCATTGATTCCAGACAATGTCTGATAGGCCTCGAGAGCAACGGAGAGCGTTGGCAAGGAGCCGCACGAGGTTCGGCAGAAAGCCATTAGCCTTCTGCGAGAGTTCAAGACCTTTCCTGGCGGCATCAGGTGCGTCGTCGAGGGTGCGAAGGGAAGTCGGGACATGTTGTAGCTCCAGAAACTGACGCGGAGATCGCGGGATACGCCAAGATGACATCCGCATCGTCGGTTGTACGTTATTGAGTTAGTGAGCGTCTCGCGAACTTTCATCAGCGTTGGTAGCAACGCGGAAAAGAAGTGAATCCTTCGCTGGTGCGCGTAGCATTTGGGATAATGTTTTGTTGTAGCTCGCTCGTGAAGGTGATGATTCGCTGCACATTGCATGGAGTGTCATCCCCTACAATAGTGAAGGTGATCGCGACTGCCGCGCTCGACGCTGCGTAACCGTGCAGGATTGGGCCACGCTGTATGTTGTTGCCGCCATTAAGTCTCCCGTTGTAGCGCAACTCTCTCCTCGTCGAACGAGTTTCATAGATGCGTTACGGCTCAGATCGTTGAAGGCATCTGTTTCAACCGGCTAAGAACTGCATCGCTTTCTCACGCTAAAAACGAAGGAAGCCGCTGCCCGGGCGTCACGCCGTGCGGCTTCCTTCGGTGGCTGCCGGTCTGACCTCGGTTCCACATTTCTCAGGAAAGGCCCGATGACTTTGAGCCATCGGGCCAGTCCAGGGAGGAAACGCCCATGGGAAGGTTTCGACGGCGCGAGCGCCGAATTAGGAAAAACCCTTACAATCTCTTCATCAGACACGCCTTCTACCGGATCCAATCGATCGCGTATTTCGCGGACTCGCACAATTTAAAAACACGATGCCGTATCCGGTGACAAGTTGAAGGTGGTGGGATGTAGAAAGTCGCAGCAATACGTAACTGAACGAAGTACAATG
>ERZ1370068.6952-contig-5901_pt1 | contig 27188 bp, 46 predicted proteins | sample MGYA00561227_ERZ1370068 | MGnify/ENA primary metagenome ERZ1370068 (study PRJEB38410, sample SAMEA6850437) | metagenome | study: Metagenomic assessment of the ecological functions of the soil: analysis of the soil microbiota associated with the...
CGCGAGCAGCAATCGGCGCTCGTTGATCTCGGCACGGCGCGGCAATGACGCCGCTCGCATCGAGCGCGGCGCGGTGGGCGTCGATCGCCTCGCGCAGCGCCACCACGCCGTCGCCCGATAGCGCACTGGTCGCAAGCACCGGCGGCTGCCAGTCCCCGCTCCGTTGCGACAGCGGACCCATCGCCAGCATCGACTTCAAGTCCGCCACGGTCTCTTCGCATCGGACCGGTCGGACTTGGCGACGACGTGGATATCCGCAATCTCGAGGATGCCGGCCTTGATCGCCTGGACGTCATCGCCCAGCCTGGGCGCGGACACGACGACCGTCGTGTGCGCCGCGCGCGCGATGTCGACTTCGTCCTGGCCGACGCCGACCGTCTCGACGATGACGATTTCGTAGCCCGCGGCATCGAGGATGTCGACGGCATCGAGCGTGCCGCGCGCGAGCCCGCCCAACGCGCCGCGCGTGGCCATGCTTCGCACGAACACGCCCGGGTCGCCGCAGACTTCGCTCATCCGGATGCGGTCGCCCAGAATCGCGCCGCCCGAGAACGGTGAAGAAGGGTCGATCGCGACGATGCCCACGCGGCGGCTGGTACGCCGTATCTCCGCGGCCAGCTTCGCCACGAGCGTCGACTTGCCGCTGCCGGGAACGCCGGTGATTCCCACGACGTGCGCGCGGCCCGCGTGCCGGAATATCGCGTCCAGCGCCGGCCGGCCCTCGTCGTCCGCCAGCCTCGGCGCGTGGTCAGAAGCCGCGCGATCGCCCGTGTTTCGCCGGCGAGCACGCCCGGCACGAGATCGAGCGACGGCATCGGCTGCCATCACGCGCGCTCCGAAAGACGCGCATGGAGCTCGCGAAACACCTCGCGGTCGTCCACGACGCGCGCGCGCCTTGAAGTCGGTGCGGGGAAACGTTCCGGCGCCGACGACCTCGACCTTCGCGCGCAACGCGAGCATGCGCTGAAGCTTCTGCGCGGCGGCAGCGGCGAGCGCCCGCAGCGCGTCGCTTCCCGCCGCATGAACGTCGGGCGCGGCCTCGAGCCGGATCAGGAGCTCGTCCATCGCCCCGTCGCGCGTGATGACGATGCGGTGCTCGCCGCCATATCCGGCGAGCTCGTTGACGGCGGCATCGACTTCGCTCGGATAGACGTTCTCGCCGCGAATCGTGAACATGTCGTCGATGCGCCCGAAAATGCCCTGCGGCAGCCGCGGGTAGGTGCGCCCGCAGGGCGCCGGACCATCCACCCATTGCGTAAGATCGCCCGAGACGAGGCGGATCATCGGCTGCGACGTGCGCTCGAGATGCGTGTAGACGGGCGTGCCGCGCGCGCCGAAAGGCACGCGCCGGAAGGTCGACGGGATCGCAGACTTCCGTGTAGACGACGTCCTGCCACAGCAGCATGCCGTCGCTCTCGGCGGTACCCGCGATGTTCATGAACGGCGTCATCTCGGCCATCGATCCGCAGTCGATCACCCGGGCGCCGAACGCGCCGGCGATCTTGTCGCGCACGCCCGGCACCGACGCGCCGGGCTCGCCGGAGAAGAACATCGTCTTCAGGCCGAAGGCCGCCGGGTCGAAGCCCTCCGCCCGCGCGACCTCGGCGAGATGCAGCGCGAAGGACGGCGTCGAGTAGAACGCCGACGGCTTCATGAGGTCGAGCCACATCGCGGCGCGCGCCGTCATCCCGGGCGCGCCCGCCCCGAAGGAAAGGCCTTCGCGCGGAGGCGCTCGACTCCGGCGAGCGTGCCCCACGATCCCATGTAGAGGCTGAAGATCGCCGCGATGAACACGGTGTCGCCGGGCCGCAATCCCATGCCCCAGAGGATTCGTGCATGCGCGTTCGCGATCGCGTCCCAGTCGCCGCGGCCGATCGCGAAGCTTGTCGGCCGGCCCGTGGTGCCGGACGTGCCGTGGATGTGATGGATCTCGTCGTCGCCGACGCACAGGTAGTCGCCGAATGGCGGCACGCGCGTCTGCGCCTCGCGCAGGTCGCGCTTGGTGATGACCGGCACCTTCGCCTCGAAATCCTCGAGCGTGCGCAGGTGGTCCGGATGGAAGCCCGCCTCGTCCCACTTGCGGCGATAGAACGGCGCGTGCTCCCAGGCGTAGCGCGTGAGCTCCTGCAGGCGGCTGAGGATCGCGCGGTCGCGCTCGCGCGCCGGCATCGTCTCGCGCACCGGAAACCAGTAGCGCGACCCGGCGGGCGGCCGATAGGCCGGGATCGTAGCTCGGCGGAAACGTCCAGGATTCCAACGGAGCCGTTCCTCAACGCGCCCCGCGCTCGGCGACGACTCGCCGTATCTCGGCGACGATCGCATCGGGCGGCGTGTCCTGCAGCAGAATCGCCCTGACGCCCATGCTGCGTGAGCGTGGCGACGTCCTCGTCGGGGATGACGCCGCCGCCGACCACCAGGATGTCGTCGGCGCGCCGCTCGGCGAGCAACTCGAGGACGCGCGGAAACACCGTCATGTGCGCGCCGGACAGGATGCTGATGCCGATGACGTCGACGTCCTCCTGGACCGCGGCGTCGACGACCTCCTGCGGCGTGCGGTGGAGACCCGTATAGATGACGTCCATGCCGGCGTCGCGCAGGCACCGCGCCACGATCTTGACGCCGCGATCGTGGCCGTCGAGACCCACCTTGGCAATGAGCACGCGAATGGTTTGATTGCTCGAATCCACCTTGGCCCTCGACGGGTGGCCCGGCCCGAAGGGACCGGTACGGGCGATGCCCGATTCGAGTTTAACAGGACGGCGCGCGGCGCTCCCGACCGTCGGGAAATTCGCCCGATCCAATCCAAGAGGGGCTCGGGAAGCATCCAACTTCGATGCAGGCTTTCTGGCCAGTGTCCATGAAACCCACACTCGTCCTCATGTCGATCGTGGCCGCGGTTGCGCATCACCGTGCGGCCTCGGTCTGGCACGACTTATGGGATGCGAAAACCGCGACACGGTGCAGGAAGTTCGCGAGCTTCCGCCGTTCAACCGCGTCGCGATCGAAGGCTTCGCGAATCTGACCCTAGTCCAGGGCGGCGCCGAATCCATCGCCATCGAAGGCGCGCCGCAGTACTTGCGGAGCCTGCGAATCGAAGTGACCGACGGCACGCTAGCGCTCGCCAACCCCGAGACGCCGCCATTCGTGGCTCGACTCTCGATGGCGAAGCGCAGCCGATACATGCGACGTTGACCTCTCCGCACGCTCGACGCCATCAGCGTCGAAGGCGCCGCCAGCTTGGGGCCGACCGCCTCGAGACCGATCGGCTGACGGTGTCGGCGTCGGGAGCAACTCAGCTCTGCGATCTCAGGCGCTCGATGCCGAAAGAACTGGCGGTCAGCGGGTCCGGGGCCTTCAAGATGGAGGTCGCCGGACGGACCGTCGCGCAGCGGATCCGGATTTCGGGCGCGGGCGACTATCGGGCGGCGAAGCTCCAGAGCGAGACGGCCGCAAAGTGACCGTCAGCGGCGCCGGCCGCGTCGTAGTCCTGCGCGGAGAAGACCCTGACATCGACCTCTCGGGCGCCGGATCGGTCGAGTACTTCGGCAATCCGAAGGTGACCCGGACATCCGCGGCGTCGGCCGCGTGAAGCGGAGAGCCGCGAATAGCGTGGCTGCTTCACTGAACGCGGTAACTTCGCCGCGTCGGCAATCGTGTCCGGCTTGAACATGAGGGCACGCTTGCGCCGTCGGCGCGGTCGACGTGGACACCGTCGAGCGTCCTGATGTCCGGTCACGCGGCAATCGCGCAGAAGCTCCTGCAGCATGGCGACGACGTCGTCCGCCCGATCGAGCGCAAAGAGCGGGCAGCGAAAGCCCTCGGCTGCTTTCGGGTCGAAGGGTGACGACAGCGACAGCCGGAGCTCTCCGCCGCCCAGGCGCGTCGTGCGCCCGATGCGCGCTGATGACGGCGCTCGGCTCGCCGACGGTGCCGCGAAACCTGCGAATGGCGTTGCTCGCGAAGATCTGCGCGGCGATGCTCGCGCTGCGCAGTGCGGCCTTCGGCGACGGCCGGCAGCGGCCGACGCGGCGCCCGTGGCAGCGCGAGCACGGACGCTGTCCCCGTCGCAAGTTGCGCGGTGAGCTCGCGCGTGAACGGCACGCCCCACTTTCCCGTCCCGGCGTCCGCCGTCGAGGTCCGCTCCGGGTCGCGCGATCGCGACACCGGAATGAACCGCAAGTGCACCGCTTCGACGCCGGCGCGAAATTCCATCGGCGCAGGCGGCAGCGCGCGAGGCGGAAGCAGTGCGCCCGCCGCGAGTGCCTCGGGCAGCCGGCACCAGGCGAGGATTGCCGGCAACCGGGCGATGTCGATCGCCTCGGCGGCCACCAGCGCATTCGACAGCGCGAACGTCGTATTGCGCGACAGCGCGCCGTGATCGCGCAGAACGGCAGCGAGCCTGTCGGGATCCTCGACGACGCCGGAGAGACTTCCGCCTTCGCTCGCGCCCTCGCGCCCGACGACGATCGCGAGCGGGAGCGCGAATGCCGTCACCTCGAGCGCGGACGCCTGCGGCTCGCGTCGCATCGCGCCACGCGGCGTCGAGCGCACGCCAAAGGTGGCGCGCCACGCTGACCGACGGTGCGCCGGCAAGGACGCCGCGCAAGCTCGGAGCCCGTCCCTCCCAGCAGCGCGTCGAGCGCCGCAGCGCAACTTCGCCGTCGATGGCATCGGCCTCCTGCGCAGTTTCGGCCGCAAGCGCGCGATCGGCGAGCGAATAGATCGACGCGCGCCGGCTCGGCGGCCGACGCAATGTCGGGAAAGACGCGCGGGTCGCTGAAAATGTGAAGCGTCGGATCCAAGATGTCGCGCGGGCAGCGCCGCGATCAATCCCGCAGCAGGCGCCAACTCCCATCCTTGACGGTGATCAGCACACGCCCGCGCTCGTCGAAGCCCGAATGGTCGGCGGGCGACATGTTGTAGACGCCCTGCGTCCCGACGAGCTCGCGCGTCGATTCGAGGCGCGTCGCGGAGCGCGGCGCGAAACTCGGGCGTGCCAGGCTTTGCCGCGCTTCGCGGCTTCCGGAACCGCACGCATCAGCAGTAGCCCGGCGTCGTAGACATTCGGCGCCGAACGTCGCGGGCTTGGTGCCGTACATCTTTTCGTACGCGCCGATGTACTCGAGCGCCACGCGCCTTCGAAGGGATACTGTCGGGCATCTCGGAAGCACCAGCATCAGGCTCGCCGCGAGCACCGTGCCTTCGACCTTGGCGCCGCCCAGGCGCAGGAAATCGGGCGTCGCCGCTCCGTGCGTCTGGTAGATGCGGCCCTTGTAGCCGGCATCGACCAGCGTGACGTGCGGCAGCACGGTCGCGGCCTCCGGCCGCGGCGACCAGCACGGCGTCGGGCCTCGAAGCCATCAGCTTCGCGACCTGCCCGGTGACCGACGCATCGGTCCGCAGGAACTTTTCGTTCGCAACGACCTTGATGCCCGCCTGCTGCGCCTGCGCGCTGAACACGGCATACCAGTTGTCGCCGTAGGGATCGTTGAAGCCGATGATCCCGACCGTCTTCACGCCTGCCTTCACCATGTGGCCGACGAGCGCTTCCGCGATGAGCCCGTCGTTCTGCGTGGTCTTGAACACCCATCGCTTCTTGTCGTCCATCGGCAGCACGACGGCCGTGGCGCCGACGGGCGCCAGCATCGGCGTGCCCGCCTCGGCCACGAACGGCGACGACGCTGACGGAATTGGGCGAGCCCGAAGGACCGATCAGTGCATCGATCTTGTGCTCGGCGATGAGCTTCTTGACGAGGATCACACGTCTGCGTCGCATCGCTCGCATCGTCGAACACGAGGTACTCGACGGTCAAATCGCCGATCTTCTTCGGCAGCAGCGCGGCCGAGTTCTTCTGCGGAATGCCGACCACCGCGGTCGCGCCGGTCGACGAGGCGATCACGCCGATCTTCAACTGGGCCAACACCGGCGCCGAGACCAGCGCGATGGCGAGCGCAATGGAATGCCGGAAGGTGGGTCTCATGTGCAGGTTCTTCCCTGTCGACGGATCGAAGGTTGTTGGCATGCGTCGCCGGAATTCTACCTAACGAACGAAACGCGCGAGCTTCTCCCGGAGCGCTGCGGAGAACGGCACCGCGCGCCGCGTATCGAGGGACGCGTGCACGACGACGAGCGTCGCGCGCACGCGGACCTCGTCCTCCGGCCTTCGCCTCGACGGCAAGCCGAAGCGAGGTGTCGCCGATCTTCTCCACCGCAAGTGCGAACAGCAGCGTCTCGCCGACCTTGCTCGGCGCGAGAAAATCGCACTCGACGTGCGCCATCGGGATCCCGTGCCGTTCCTCGGTGTGAAAGCTCGCGAAATCGACGCCGAGCCCCTCGTTGAACCAGTCTTCGACGAGCTCGTTCATCAGCACGAAGTACTGGGGGTAGAAAACGATCCCCGCGGGATCGCAATGGTGGAAGCGGATCTGCTTCGCTGCTTCGAAGGGAGCGTTCATTGCGGGCGTTCCGTGTCTGGCGGGCCGGGAGCAGGAGGATCGAAGATTCACGCGTCGACTGAAGCGACAAAGCGCGCGATGGCGTCGATGACGGCGTCGGGCTGATCCTTGTGCGCCGAATGGCGGCAGTTCGGGAGCTCGAGCAACCGGACATCGCCGACTTTGGCGCCAATCCGCCGCATTTGCTCCATTGTGCCGTATTCGTCGTCCTCGCCCTGGATCGCGAGCACCGGGCACCGGATCCGCGTCAGGTATTCCTCGATGTTCCAGGCGCGGAACTCCGGTGAAAGCCAGATGCGATTCCATCCCCAGAAGACCGAATCGACGTCGGCATGATGCCGGGCGAGCTTCGCCCGAACATCCGTCGTCTCGAACTTTTCCCTGGCGGCAGCAATGCTCGCGACCGAGATGTCTTCGACCAGCACGTGGGCGGCAAGCGTGACGACTGCCGGCGGGCGGCCGCGCCGCGATCGCCGCGTAGATCAGGGCGATCGAGCCGCCGTCGCTATGCCCGATCAGGATCGGCCGTTCGATCTCGAGGCGCTCGAGAAACTCCGGAAGCACGATCTCCGCCTCGTCGTGCAGGTAGCGCGCGGTTCGGCGTCCGCGCAGCGGCTCGGACTTGCCGTATCCGAGGCGCGAATAGACGACGGCGGCAAGCTTCGTCGCCCGGGCGACGCGCGCCGGGAAGTCGCGCCACATCGCGACCGAGCCCAGTCCCTCGTGGAGGAAGACGAGCGCAGGCCGCTTCGGGCGCGCGAATGCCGATGCGCCGATACTCGAGGCGCTGCGACGCGACATTGACGAACGGCATGCCGGCCGCCTGCTAGACACCGAGATGCCGGTGCAGCACGTCCGGCTGCGCGAGCAGTGCAGCGCTGTTGCCCTCGAACACGACGCGCCCTTTCACCAGGATCACGTTGCGGTCGGCGATCGCCGTCACCGCCCGGTAGTTCTTGTCGACGATCAGCGTCGCGATGCCGTGCGTTCGAATCTCGCCGACGATCTTCCAGATCTCCCGCGCGATCAGTGGCGCGAGCCCTTCGGTCGCCTCGTCGAGGATCAGCAGATCCGGATTCGTCAAGAGCGCGCGGCCGATCGTCAGCATCTGCTGCTCACCGCCTGACAATTGACCTCCGCCATGATCGAGCCGCTGGGCGAGCCGCGGAAACGTCGCCAGCGCGCGCTCGTACGTCCAGTCGCGGCGCCCATCGGGTCCCGCGCGTGCCGCCATCACGAGGTTCTCGCGCACGGTGAGATTGGGGAAGATGCCTCGTCCCTCGGGGACGTACGCAATGCCCTGCCGCGCGACGCGAAAGGGATCGGCGCCGGTCATCGGGGTGCCGCGAACGCGGACCTCGCCGTGCCGCGGCTTGACGAGCCCCAGCATGCTGCGGATCAGCGTGCTCTTGCCCATGCCGTTTCGCCCCATGAGCCCGACGGCCTCTCCGGCGTCGATGCGAAAGTCGACGCCATGCAGGATGTGGCTCTCCCCGTAGTAGGTGTGAGCTCGCGCGCCTCGAGCAGCCATTCGCTCATCGCTTCGGCCCCCGTGCGGCGAGACGCCGAGCGCCGCACGCGCTTCGATGTCGAGGTTCAACCGGCTCTCCGAGCGCGTCCGCGCCAAGGTAGGCGTCGCGCACCGCGGCGCTCGCGCGGATCTGCGCGGGCGGCCCGCTTTCGAGGACCTGCCCGTTCACCATCACCGTGATCACGTCGGCGACCGCAAACACGGCATCCATGTCGTGCTCGACCAGCAGGATCGCGTGCCGCGGCGCGAGCGTGCGCAGGAGCTCGACCATGAGCGCAGCCTCCTCGGCCCCCATGCCCGCGAGCGGCTCGTCGAGCAGCAGCACTCGGGCGCGTCGCGAGCACCATGGCAATCTCGAGCTGGCGTTGCTCCCCGTGGGAAAGCGTCGACGCGATGCGCCCGGCACGCGGCCCGATGCCCGCCGCATCGAGCGCGCGCTGCGCCGCCTCGGCGACCGGTTGGAACGACGCGGCATCGGCCAGGAGGTGAAGCACGCGCGGCGTGCGCGATTGCGCGGCGAGGCGGCAGTTCTCGAACGCAGTGAACGCAGGGAAGATGTTGGTCTTCTGATAGCTCCGCCCGATGCCGATCCGCGACCGGCGGTCCGCCGTCTGGCGCGTGACGTCGTCGCCCTTGTAGACGACGCTGCCGCTCGATGCCGCGAGGTCACCCGACAGCAGATTGATGAGCGTCGTCTTCCCGGCCCCGTTCGGACCGACGACCGCATGCAGCTTCCCGAACTCGATTCCGATGGCGACGCGCCGTTGACGGCGGCGAGGCCGCCGAAGCGGCGCGTGAGATCCCGCGTCGCCAGGATCGTCTCGGTCGATGGCGGTTGATTGCGCGGCGGATCCGGCTCAGGCATCGTCCGCCCCGCCGACCAGCGTGCGCCGGAACCGGCCGGCCACACTCGCGAGCCCGCCGGGCAGGAAGATCACGAGCAGGATGATCGCGGCTCCCAACAGGAGCTGCCAGTGTTTGGTGAGCGCCTGGAAAATTTCCGTCAGCGCCACGAACGCGAAGGCGCCGACGACGGCGCCGTAGAGACCGCCGACTCCGCCCAGGATCAGCATCAGGAGCACGTTGCCCGACTGATGCCAGGACAAGAGTTCCGGGTTGACGAAACCGAATTGAAGCGCCGACAGATAACCGGCGAGGCCGGCAATGGTGCCGGCCAGCGTGAAGCTCGCGAGCTTGTACCAATAGACCGGAAAGCCCAGCGAGCGCATCCGGTGCTCGTTGCTCCGAATCCCCTGGAGCGCGCGGCCGAACGAGGAGCGCAGCAGCGACGTGCAGGAACGCGAATACTGCGACCAGGAGGACGAGCACGCAGTAATAGACGTGCGACGCGTTCGCGAGGTCAAAGGGCGTAAAGGTGCCGATGGCGGCGACCGGCTTGAAGTTCATGCTGATGCCGTCCGATCCGCGGCCGAACTTGGTGTCGTGGAAGACGAAATAGAACATCTGCGCGAACGCGAGCGTCACCATGATGAAGTAGATGCCCTTCACGCGGACGACGAACAGCCCGACCACGAACGCCGCGATGGCCGCAGCCAGCATTGCCGCCGGCAGCGTGAGCCAGAGATTGGCCGCTTCGTACTTGGGCGTCATCAGGCCGAGCGCGTACGCGCCGATGCCGAAGAACGCCGCGTGCCCGAACGAGACGAGACCCGTGTACCCGACGAGGAGGTCGAGCGAAAGCGCGAAGATCGCGAGAATCATGACCTTGGCGACGAGCTCGACGTAGAACCCGGAGCCCACGAGCGGAAACATCGCCAGCAGCAGGAACGCGGCGACTGAGCGCGGTCGGCTTCCACTTCCGGACCGCGCCACCGGCCGTGGAGCCCTTCATCCTCCGACCCGCTTGAAGCAGGCCCTCCGGACGCCAGAGAAGGATTGCCGCCATCAACAGATACACCGTGGCACCTGCGGCCTCCGGGACGAGCACCTTGCCGAAGGTGTCGGCAAGGCCGATCAGCAGCGCGGCGAAGAGCGCGCCCCAGATCGAGCCGATGCCGCCGATCACCACGACGACGAAGCAGATGATGAGCACCTGCGTGCCCATCCCCGGGTAGACCGAGGATACCGGCGCCGCGATCATGCCGGCGAAAGCGGCGAGTGCGACACCCAGCGCGAACACCAGCCGGTAGACGAGGTTGATGTTGAGACCGAGCGCCGAAACCATCTCGCGATTCGACGCGCCGGCCCGGATCATCATGCCGACGCGCGTGCGGTGAATCAGGAGATAGAGGAGTGCCGGCGAGCGCCAGGCAGACGGCCGACATGAAGAGGCGATACACGGGATAGGAAAGCGTCGCGGTCAGCGGTATCGAGCCGTTGAGGATGGCGGGGACAGCAACACCGTGCACATCGTTGCCGACGATCAGGCTGCGAAGCTCCTCGAACACGAGGATGAGCCCATAAGTCAGCAAGACCTGCTCCAGGTGATCCCGGTGGTAGAGATGCGAGATGAGCGCCCACTCGAGCACGATGCCGAGCAGCACCGACAGCACGATCCCGACGACGATCGCGACGAACAGGTTCCCAGTGAGCGACGACAGCGCGAACGCCATGTACGCGCCCACCATGTAGAAACTGCCATGGGCGAGATTGATGATGCCCATGATCCCGAAGATCAGCGTGAGGCCGCTCGCGACCAGGAACAGCAGCAAGCCGTACTGGACGCCGTTCAGCAGCTGGATCAGGAACGTGTAGATGTCCATTGCGTCGATTTCGCGTGCACGCTACTCAGCGCGCCATTGCGCGCAGTGCATGCCCATGGCGGTACTCGACGTCCCGCGCGTGCAGTGCCCATGGCCATACCCCGCCGTCCTCCACCACCCCAGTCGGACTTCGGGGTATGGCCATGGGCACGCACTTGGGGCTGCGATGCGGCTCGGAGCCGAGGCGATGCGTCCGTCGGCGTGAATCCGGGCACACCCCGCGGTCCGACTGGGGTGGTGGAGGACGGCGGGTGAGCCGGGTGTCGCGCAACCATCACCGGAGAGGGCGAAGCTGCGCGATCCGGAATCAGAGCTTGCAGCCGCGCGGCGGATCGGTGATGTTCTTCACCGCCACGCCGATGACCTTGTTCTCCTTGCCTTCGACCTTGCGCAGGTAGATGTCGTGGATCGGCGCGTGGGCCTTGGTGAGCGCAAGCGAGCCGCGCGGGCTGTCGAGCTTCGCCGTTTCCATTGCCCTCACGACGTCGGCACGTTTCGCCAAGTCACCCTTGACGGCGTCGGCGCCCGCGATCAGCAGTTGCGCGGCGTCGTAGCCCTGGACCGCGTATACGTCGGGCTCGACCTTGTACGCCTTCATGTAGGCCGCGCGGAACGCCGTGTTCTTCGGATTGTTGACGCCCTCTCCATAGTGCAACGTGGTGAGCATCCCCTGCGCGGCCTCGCCCTGCGCTTCGAGCGTGCCGTCGGTGAGGAAACCGGGGCCGACAAGCGGAATGGTCTTGTTGAGACCCGCGGCCGCGTAGTCCTTGACGAACTTGACGGCGCCGCCGCCGGCGAAGAAGGCGTACACCACGTCAGGCTTGAGTGCCGCAATCTCGGTCAGAAGCGGCTGGAACTCGACCTGCGGGAACGGCAGCGTCAGCTCCTTGACCACCTTGCCGCCGCCCTTTTCGAACGACTCCTTGAAGCCGCCGGTCGACTCCTCTCCCGCCGCGTACTTCCAGGTGATCGTGACGGCTGGTCTTCTTCTTCTGCTCGGCCATCACCTGCCCCATGGCGAGCCCAAGCTGCGAGTTGGTGAACGACACGCGGAACACATTCGCGGCGCACAGCGGACCCGTGATCTCGTCGGCACCGGCGTTGGGAATGATCAGGAGGGTGTTGTTGTCGCGCGCCACTTTCGACATCGCGAGCGCCACGCCCGAGTGCACCGTACCGACGAGCACGTCGACCTGGTCGCGCTTTGATGAGCTTGTTTGCGTTGTCGGGCGCCTTGGCGGGATCCGATTCGTCGTCGACCGTGAAGTACTCGATCTCCCGCCCGCCGAGCTTGCCGCCCTGCTCGTCGATCGCGAGCTTGAACCCGTTGGTGATCGCGGTGCCGAGCGCCGCGAACGTGCCGGTATACGGCAGCATGAGGCCGACCTTGATCTTGCCCTGCAGCGCTTGCCGCACCGGCGCCAAGCAGCAGGCCGGCCGCCGCGACGATTGCGCCGACAACGCGCAGACTCTTCGAAACTCGACTCATGGTCATCCTCTCTCGTGGCTTGTAGTCACTTCGCGGGCGCTCGCCTTCGCGCTTGAGCTTGTCTCACGACGCACTGGCGCGGAGCTTGAAGCGCTGGATTTTACCCGTTGCAGTCTTGGGAAGCTCGTCGATGAACTCGATCCAGCGGGGATACTTGTAAGGCGCAAGCCGGTCCTTGACGTGCTGCCGCAGCTCGTCGGCCAGCGCCGGCGTGCCTTGATGCCCCGCTTTCAGCACGACGTACGCCTGCGGCTTGATCAGCTTTTCGTCGTCCGCGCGGCCGATGACCGCCGCCTCCAGGACGGCCGGATGCGTGATCAACGCCGACTCGACCTCGACAGGCGACACGTAGATGCCGCCGACCTTGAGCATGTCGTCGCTGCGGCCGGAATACACGTAATAGCCGTCGGCATCGAGCGAGTACTTGTCGCCGCTCCGAGTCCACGAGCCCTGGAACGTGTCGCGGGTCTTGTCGCGATTGTTCCAGTACGTCATCGCGGCCGTCGGCCCCTGATCTGCAGCTCGCCTACCTGCCCGGCCGCAACCGGGACGCCATCGTCGCCGACGATCCTCACGTCGTAGCCAGGAACCGGTGTGCCGCTGGTCCCGTAGCGGACTTCGCCCGGGCGATTCGAAAGGAAGATGTGCAACATTTCCGTCGAACCGAGGCCGTCGAGAATGTCGATGCCGAAGCGCTCGGTCCACCTGCGGCCGATTTCCGCCGGCAGCGCCTCGCCTGCCGAAACACAGCGCCGCAGAGCGAGCGCTTCGCGCTTCGGCGCATCGGGGTAGGCGAGAAGCGCGGCATAGAGCGTGGGCACGCCGTAGAAAATCGTGGGCCGGTCCTTCCTCAATCGGCTGAAAACCGCGGCTCGGCGTCGGTCGCTCGGCCATCAGCACCGCGGTGGCGCCGACCGCGAGCGGAAATGTGAGCGCGTTGCCGAGCCCGTAGGCGAAAAAGAGCTTCGCCGCCGAGAAGACGACATCGTCCTCGCGAATGCCGAGAACGGGCTTCGCGTAGAGCTCGGCGGTCTGCACGAGGCTCGAATGCAGGTGCACGGTGCCCTTCGGCGAACCTGTAGAACCCGACGAATAGAGCCAGAAGCACGCGTCGTCGCACGTGGTTTCGGCCGCGGCAAACGACGGCGAAGCCGCCGCCATCAGCATGGCGAGCGAAAGGTGCGGTGCACTCGCCTCCTCGCCGACCGCGCCGGAAACGATGATTCGCGACAGGTTGGAATGCTTCGCGAGTATCGGAGCAAACGCCGGTAGCAGAGGCGCCGACACGACGAGCGCGCAGCGCGGCTGTCGCGCAGCATGTAATCGTAGTCGGCGGTAGTGAGCAGCGTGTTCGCCGCAATCGGCACGATGCCGGCCTTGATGGCGCCCAGGAAGACGGCGGGAAAGTCGATCGTGTCGAGATGGCAGAGGAGCACTCGCTCTTCGGGCCGCAGGCCGAGGGCTATGAGCGCATTCGCGCAGCGATTCACGCGTTCCGCGAGATCGCCGTAGGTGTACGCGCCGGCGTCGTCGATGTACGCAGTCTTTGCGGCGCGGCCTGCCGCGAGATTGCGCTCGATGAGATCGTGCGCGGCGTTGTAGTCGCGCGGGACGTGAATCCGCGGCGGACTCGCCCGATGATCAGCCGTGCTGAGCGACGGCATGTGCTTCCTCCGATCGGTGACTTGTCGCTGCGGAATCCTCGGGCACATGCCGGCGACGAAGCCGACCGCAGCGATCACTGGACGATTATGGCAGGCGCGACGCGTTCCACTCCTGTGCTCGCCAACGTTCATGCAATTTAAATCATGCTGTCGACGAGGTCAAGCACAATAACTCATGCTCTTGAGCATACTGAGTAGCCGCTCCGCTCGCGACTCGCACCCGGTGGCCACCCACTCCGGAAGAACCCCTGATCCAAAGTGCTTGACGCTAGCGATTCATATGCAATATATTGCTACGACCTTAGCCACCGCACCCTGACCGATGTCCCCCACGCTTCCGCGCCGCCAAGCCGTCGTCGTTTCGGCCGATTCCAATCCCGAGGATTCGGCCTTCCTTGCGGCGCTCGGCCGACAGGTACGCGGAGTCGCGCGAGCGACGGGGCTCGCGCGCAAGGCGGTGTCGCAGCGCGGGCGTCTCCGAGCGCTACCTCGCCCAGCTCGAAGCAGGAGAAGGCAACGCGTCGGTGCTCCTCCTCCGCAGTGTCGCGGGCGCACTCGCGATACCGCTCACCGAGCTTATCGACCCGCGAGAGGGTGCCGTCGAAAAAGCGGCTGATCCGCCGCTTCCTCGATGGCTTGCCGGAACACCGGCTGGAGGACGTCGTCTTCCGGCTGATGCGCGACTACGGCGAGGAAGCCGCCACGAGACGCAAGCGCATGGCGCTCGTAGGTCTCCGCGGCGCCGGAAAGACAACGCTCGGAAGCTCGCTTGCCGCCGAATTGGGCAAGTTGTCTCGTCGAGCTCGACCACGAGATCGAGCGCGAGGCGGGCGTCAGCCTGTCGGAAATCTTCCTCCTCTACGGCCAGGCGGGCTATCGGCGCATCGAGCGACGGTGCCTCGAACGCCTGATCGGCAGCCAGGCGGAGATGGTGATGAGCGTCGGGGGCGGGATCGTTTCGGAGCCTGAAACCTACAACCTGCTGCTGCAGCATTGCTTCACAATCTGGATCAAGGCGTCGCCTGACGAGCACATGGCGCGGGTCGCAGCGCAGGGCGACCTCCGCCCGATGCGAGGCACACCGAGGCGATGGCCGACTTGAAGCGCATCCTCGATTCGCGCGAGCCCTTGTACCGCAAAGCCGATATCACCATCGACACCGCGGGCGAGGATCCGCGGCAGAGCCTTTCCAAGCTTCGCCAGGCCGTGCTGGCCTGAGGAGCGCTTAGGAGAACCGCATGGCACAGGCGACCGCACCCGCCGCCCTCCAAGGCTCGCTCGAATCCCCGCAGCTGATCACGTTCGACACGCATCCGGGTCGCTACGCCCACTGGAAGCTCGCGTTCGACGGCCCGATTGCGACCTTGACGATGGACGTCGACGAGGATCGCGGGATCAATCCGGGATACAAGCTCGAAGCTCAACTCGTACGACCTCGGCGTCGACATCGAGCTCGCCGACGCGCTGCAGCGGATTCGCTTCGAGCATCCGGAAGTGCGCAGCGTCGATCCTCACCAGCGCCAAGAACCGCGTGTTCTGCTCGGGCGCCAACATCTTCATGCTCGGAATCTCGTCCCATGCGTGGAAAGTGAACTTCTGCAAGTTCACCAACGAAACGCGCAACGGTATCGAGGACTCCGAGCCGCCATTCCGGCCTCAAGTTCGTCGCCGCGTGCAACGGGACGACCGCAGGCGGCGGCTACGAGCTTGGCACTCGCCTGCGACGAGATCCTCCTCGTCGACGACCGGTCGGCAGCAGTCGAGTCTTCCCGAGGTGCCGCTCTTGGCGTTCTCCCCGGTACCGGCGGGCTCACGCGCCTCACCGACAAGCGCCGCGTCCGGCGCGACCACGCCGACATCTTCTGCACGTTGGTCGAAGGCGTGCGCGCGCAGCGCGCCCAAGAGTGGCGGCTCATCGACGGTTACGCGAAGCCGCAGCAATTCGCGCAGGCGGTGAAGGAGCGGGCCGCCGCGCTCGCCACCTCGAGCGACCGCCCGCGCGACGCGGCGGGATTGCACTCACACCGCTATCGCGCACCATCGACGACACCGGATACAGGTACGAACACGTCGACGTCCGCATCGACCGGCGCGCTCGATGCGCCACCCTGACCGTGTTTGCGCCGAAGTCGCCTCGCCGCCGAAGGCCTCGGCCCATTCTCGCGGCGGGCGCCTCGTGGTGGCCGCTCGCGATGGCGCGCGAGCTGGACGATGCGATCCTGCTCCTGCGCACCAACGAGCTCGACATCGGCACGTGGGTGTTGAAGACGTCGGGCGACGCGTCGCATGTCCTCGCTGCGGATGCGACGCTCGTTGCGGCACAAAGCGCACTGGTTCGTCCGGGAGACCATCGGCATGCTGCGCCGCACGCTGGCGCGCCTCGACGTCACTTCGCGCACGCTCTTTGCGCTGATTGAGCCGGGATCGTGCTTTGCCGGCACGCTCCTCGAACTGGCGCTCGCTGCCGATCGCAGCTACATGCTCTCGCGCCGATGGCGACGCGGCCGCGGCTCCAGCGGATCGTGCTGTCGCAAGCAGAATTTCGGCGCGTATCCGATGGTGAACGGCGAGCCGCGCCTCGCCGCGCGCTTCTACGACGAGACGGAGCCCATGCGCGCTCGCGAAGAAGGCGATCGGCCAGCCGCTGACCGCGGATGCGGCGCTCGGCCTCGGTCTCGTCACCTCCGCGCCCGACGAGCTCGACTGGGCCGACGAAGTGCGCGTCGCGCTCGAAGAACGGGCGAGCCTGTCGCCCGACGCACTGACGGGAATGGAGGCGAACCTGCGCTTCGGCGGCACCGAGACGATGGAAACGCGCGTCTTCGGCCGGCTGTCCGCGTGGCAGAACTGGATCTTCATCCGTCCGAACGCCGTCGGCGAAGCCGGTGCGCTCAAGGTGTTCGGCACCGGCAACAAGGCCCGCTTCAGCTGGCACCGTGTTTGACGCCTTCCCGATTCGACCCCGCCAAGGAACACGATGAGCATCGACTACAGCGAGAAGATTCCGAACAACGTGGACCTCGCGAGCAACAAGACGCTGCAGCGCGCCCTCGAAAAATGGCAGCCCGAGTTCCAGAGCTGGTGGGCGGAGACGGGGCCGGAGGGCACGCGCGAGCACCGACGTCTACCTGCGCACGGCCGTGAGCGTCGAGCCCAAGGGCTGGGCGCACTTCGACTACGTGAAAATGCAGGACTACCGGTGGGGAATCTTCCTCGCGCCGGCCGAGCCCGGGCGGAAAGTGAACTTCGGCGCGCACAAGGGCGAGCCCGCGTGGCAGGAAGTGCCGGGCGAGTACCGCGGCAAACCTGCGGCGGCTGATCGTCACGCAGGGCGACACCGAGCCCGCGTCGGTCGAGCAGCAGCGGCGCCTCGGCCTCACCTGCCCGTCGCTCTACGACCTGCGCAACCTGTTCCAGGTCAACGTCGAGGAGGGCCGGCACCTGTGGGCGATGGTCTACCTGCTGCACGCGCACTTCGGCCGCGACGGCCGCGAGGAGGCCGAGGCGCTGCTCCAGCGCCGCTCCGGCGATGCCGACAATCCGCGAATCCTCGGCGCGTTCAACGAGCCGACGCCGCGACTGGCTGTCGTTCTTCATGTTCACGTTCTTCACCGACCGCGACGGCAAGTATCAGCTCTGCTCGCTTGCCGAGTCGGGCTTCGATCCGCTCGCGCGCACGTGCCGCTTCATGCTGACCGAGGAAGCGCATCACATGTTCGTCGGCGAGTCCGGCATCGGCGCGCATCGTGCAGCGCACGTGCGAGGCGATGACCGCCGGCAAGACCGACGACGTCGCGCGCGCTGCGCGCGCAGGGCGTGATCGACCTGCCGACGATCCAGCGCTACCTGAACTTCCATTTCAGCGTGACGATGGACCTCTTCGGCTCGGACGTCTCGTCGAACGCCGCGACGTTCTACACGTCGGGGCTCAAGGGACGGTTCGACGAGACGAAGATCGACGACGACCATCTGCTCAGCGGTGCGACGTATCCGGTGCTCGAGATCCGCGACGATCGCCTCGCCACGGCGCAGGCGCCGGCGCTCAATGCGCTCAACGAGAAGCTGCGCGACGACTTCATCCGCGACGCCGCCGCCGGCATCGAGCGCTGGAACAAGATCATCGAGAAGCAGGGCATCCCGTTCCGCCTGAAGGCGCCGCACAAGGCGTTCCATCGGCGCATCGGCCCGCTCGCGGCCGCGCACATCGCTCCGGACGGCAACGTCGTCTCTCCGGCCGAATGGGCGGCGAATGCCGACCGCTGGCTGCCGAGCGCCGACGATCAGCGCGTTCGTCGCGTCGCTGATGGGTCGGGTGATCGAACCGGGCAAGTTCGCGAACTGGATCGCGCCGCCGCCGCGCGGCGTCGACAACAAGCCCGCGGACTTCGCCTACGTGCGATTCAATTGAGACGGACGAAAGCCGCGACCCTTCCGATGAGCACGAGCGCGCCGGCACGCGAGGTCATTCGCCAGCACCTCATCGATCCGGAGATCTGCATCCGCTGCAACACCTGCGAAGAGACCTGTCCGGTCGACGCCGTCACGCATGACGCCCGGAACTACGTCGTCGACGTCGACAAATGCACGGGCTGCAACGAGTGCATTTCGCCCTGCCCCACCGGCGCCATCGACAACTGGCGGCAGGTCGCGAAGAAGGACGCCTACACGCTGGAAGAGCAACTCTCGTGGGACAGCCTGCCGCCGCAGCGCGAGATCGACGCCGAGCCGGAAGCCGAATTGCCGACCGACGTCGCGCGGATCACGGCGCTCGCAACGGCGGGCCAGGGCGGCACGGCGGCGGCGCCCTGGTCGGCGGCGCATCCGTACGTCAACCTCTACGGGATCGAGAAGCCGGCGATAGCCACGGTCACGGGCAACTTCGGGCTGACGGGCGAAGGCGCGTCGAGCGATATCCGCCACATCGTGCTCGATTTCGGCGGCACGTCGTTTCCCGTGCTCGAAGGACAGACGATCGGCATCGTTCCACCCGGGCACGATCCGACGGGCAGGCCGCACCACGTGCGCCTGTATTCGGTCGCAAGCCCGCGCGAGGGCGAGCGTCCGCGCTACAACAACCTCGCGCTGACGGTGAAGCGAGTCACCGAGGATCATTCCGGCCATCCCGTGGCGGGAGTGGCATCGAATTACCTGTGCGACCTCGAAAAAGGCGCGCAGGTCAATGTGGTGGGACCGTACGGCACGTCCTTCCTGATGCCCAACCATCCCGGATCGAGCCTGCTGATGGTCTGCACGGGCACCGGTTCCGCACCGATGCGGGCGATGACCGAGCGCAGGCGCCGGCGCATCGACGCAGAAGGAAGGCGGCGAGTTGATGCTCTTCTTCGGCGCACGGACGCCCGACGAATTGCCGTACTTCGGACCCCTCCAAAAGTTGCCGCCCGAGTTCATCGACATCAACTTCGCGTTCTCCCGCGTCGCCGATGCACCGAAGCAGTATGTGCAGGACCGGATCCGCGCGCGTTCCGCCGACGTCGCGCGGCTCGTCGCCGACACCAATTGCCACATCTACGTCTGCGGTCTCAAAGACATGGAGGAAGGCGTCGCTCAGGCGTTCCGCGAGGCCTGCCGCGCGCATGGCGTCGACTGGGATGCGCGGCTCCCGGAGCTCCGCTCGCAGGGCCGCTATCACGTCGAAACCTACTGATCGATCGCCGCGGGACGGTCGCGAGTGCCGGGCGGCGACCCTGTCCCCACGTTCGACGCGCGCTACGTCTCGAGCGTTTCCTCGCGCAACAGTCCCAGCGCCTCCTGCACGGGTCGATCCGAATAGCCGAACAACACGGCATCCGTCGATGCCGTCAGCGTCCGCACTTGCCACGACGGCGCGACGAAGACATCGCGCGGCCCCCATTCGAGCTCCTCATCGCCGATCCTGATCGAGCCGCGGCCTTCGACGCAGCAATAGACGGTGCCGTCGGTCGAGCGGTGCGGCAGCGAGCGAAATCCGCGGGGCAGCATCTGCAGAAACGTCCCGAGCGTGGGCATCGCCCAGCCGCCCGTCACAGGGTTGACGTAGCGCATCCGCACGCCGTGCGCCGGATCGCGGACGCCGGCGGCGGCGAGCTTCGCGAGCGCAGCGCGGCTTTTCGCGTACGGGTAGTTGAATACGGGCGAAGTCCTCGAGACGTGAGGGTGATCGACGAGCGCCATGTTGGCCCCCATCGCGCATCGGCGTCGCCCTCGGCGCGGGTAACAGGTTGGACCGCTTCCGGGTAGCGCTCGGCGAATTGCGCGTCGTGGAGGCGCGACGATGGGAATGTCGAGGCCGTCCAGCCACACGACCGGCTCGTCGCCGTCGTTGCCGTGGTCGTGCCATGTCCACGACGGCGTGATGATGAAATCGCCGGGCGCCATCGTCGTGCGCTCGCCGTCGACAGCCGTGTACGCGCCGGCGCCTTCGACGATGAAGCGCAGCGCGCTCTGCGTATGGCGGTGCGACGGCGCCACTTCGCCGGGAAGGATGAGCTGCAGCCCGGCGTAAAGCGCACTGGTGATGAGGGACGAATTTAGGCAGACCGGATTCTCGAGGATGAGCACGCGGCGCATCGCATCCATCGCAGTGATGAGCTTGCCGGACTCCATCGATCGCCGGACGCACGTCGTCGTAACGCCACAACGCAGGCCGAGCCGATGGGCGCGGCTGTGGCGGGACGAGATCGTCGAGCACCTCCCACAGCGGGCGCAGGTGCCGGCCGGCGATGCGGGTGTAGAAATCGGCGCGGTCGTTCACGGCGGGACTCCTTCCGGATGCAGGGCCTCGTATGCCGCGGCGAGCGCGGGATCGCGCGCGACGGACGTCCTGATGGTCGACGCGCGCCCGGTGCGGCGCAGGTAATCATAGGCGAACGACACCGGATCGAGCGAGAGGCGCGTACGGACCGTCTCGTACCACTGCGTGCTCTTGATCGCGGCGTTCTGCAGCGCATCGGAACCCGGCCGCCGCCGGCGCTCGAATTCGGCAAGCCGCGCCGGCACGTCGGGCAGCGCGACGCACGCCTCGAACAGCGCGATCGCATCCTGCATCGCGAGCCGCGTGCCCGAGCCGACCGAGGGATGGCCGGTGCGCAGCGCATCGCCGGAGCAGCACGAGGTTGCGCCAGTGCCAGCGCCGGTTGCTGACGATCGCGTAGCGGAACCACTCGGATCGGTTCGACAGCAACGGCCGCCCGTCGAGATCGTCGCGGAATGCGCGCTCGCAATAGGCAAGGCTCTCCGCTTCCGGCATCCGGTCGAGACCTGCCGCGTGCCAGGTCCGCGGGTCGCATTCGACGAGGAACGTGCTGTGCGTGGCGCTATAGCGATAGGCGTGCGCGATCAGCAGGCCATCGTCGTTCTCGCGAAAGATGAGCGACAGCGGATCGAAGGGTGCCGTCGTCCCGTACCACGCGAGGAGGTTCGGCCGCACGTCGAGCACCGGCTCGAAGTGCTCGCGATAGCGCGTGCGGATCGCGCTGGCGGCGCCGTCGGCGGCGACCACGAGATCGCAGTCGTCGAACTCGGCGACGTCGTCGACCTTGCGGCCGAACTCGATGGCGACGCCGAGCGCCGAGCAATGCTCGCGCAGCGTGCGCAGCAGGTCGATGCGCGCCATCCGATGGAACGTGTTGTTGGCGAGCGTGATCGCCTGCCCGCGATGCACGATCCGCATCGCGTCGTGCACCACCTGGTCGCGCGTCATCGCCGCGTAGAGCTCGGGCGCTGATCTCACGGACGAACGCCAGCGCGATGTCGGTGAACACCACGCCCCAGCCGTAGGTCGCGGCCGCCGAATCGCGCTCGACGATCCGGATGCGGTGTCCCGGATCGTGCCGCTTCATCAGGTACGCGAAGAAGAGTCCGGCGGGGCCGCCGCCGACGATGCCGATGTTCACGCGGCGCCCGCTGGCGGGCCTCGCGCGCCAGCATTTCGGTGATCCTCTCGCGCAGTTCCCGCTTGAGGATCTTGCCGACCGGGCTCAACGGCAGCTCTGCCACGACCTCCAGGCGCTCGGGCAGCTTGAAGCGACGCGATCTTCTGTTGCCGCAGGAACGCTGATCAGCTCGTCGAAGGCGAGCGTTTCTCCCGGCTTCGGCACGACGAACGCGCACGCCTTTTCGCCGAACACCGGATCGGGCATCGCGACGAGCGTCGACCACCTTGACCTTCGGGTGCGCGTAGATGAGGTTCTCGACTTCCTCGCAGCTGATCTTCTCGCCGCCGCGATTGATGAGGTCCTTGCGCCGGCCTTCGGTAAAGACGTGGCGGCCGCTGGCGGCGCACGATGTCGCCCATCCGGTAGAAGCCATCCTCGGTGAAGGCCTCGCGGTTCTTTTCCGGGGCGTTGTAATAGCCGCGGATCGTGTAGGGGCCGCGCGTCAGAAGCTCACCGGGGACGCCGTCGGCGACTTCGCGACCGTCGTCGTCGACGACCATGATCTCGTCGTCGGTGCACACCGGGCGTGCCCGAGCTTTCGAGCAGCAGGTCGTCGGGGTCGTCGAGGCGCGTCATGTTGATGAGGCCTTCGGCAGTGCCGTAGATTTCCTGCGGCGTGCAGCCGAAGCGATCGCGGAGGCGACTGCGAAGCTCCGGTGCCAAGCGCGCGCCGCCGTTCTGGATCGCTTTGAGCGAGGACAGGTCGAAGCGGTCGGGCGCGTCGGATCCGAGCCACCCGGATATCAACGGCACGACCGCGGCGATCGTCGTCACGCGCTCGCGCTCGACAAGACCGAACACGTCCGCGGCATCGCCCGACGGCGCAAGGACGACGGTGCCGCCGTAGTAGAAGGCGCCGAGCATGCCGGGCGAGGCGAGATTGTAGTTGTGCCCGAGCGGCAGGATCGCCATCAGGACGGTGCTCTCGTCGAAGCCGGCGGCCGCGCCGCAGAGCCGCGCATTGAGCACGTAGTCATCGTGCGTGCGGGGAATGAGCTTCGACAGCGAAGTCGTCCCTCCCGACAGCAGCATCGTCGTCACCTCGGCGGGGTCGACGCGCACGGCCGATAGCGCGCCCGCGTCCACGGTTGTCGCGAGCAGCGTCGACAGGGCATGTTGGCCGTTGGCCGGCTCGCCGACCACGAAAACCGCGCGCAATGCCGGCGCCTTCGGCGCAAGCTCCTGCGCCATCGCCCGGTAATCGAAGCCCTTGATCGCGTCGGGGATGACGTACCCGACGGCTCCCGAAGCTGCCAGGAAATGCGCAACCTCCGGTGTGCCGGTGTGCGCGCAGCGCGGTGACCGGAATGGCGCCGATACGCACCAGTGCGAAGTAGGTGTAGACGAATTCCGGAATGTTCGGAAGCTGGACGACGACGCGGTCTGAGCGCGCGGATTCCCGCCTCGAGGAAGCCGCACGCGAGACGATCGACGGTATCGCCCAATGCCCGATAACTGATCCGCTCGCCGCCGTGGACCAGCGCGGTCTCGTCCTGCGCACGGCGTATTGCCCGCGCCAGCAGACCGGTCAGCGTGATGCCTTGCCAATAGCCGAGATCGCGGTACGTCTTCGCGATATCGAGCGGCCACGGTGTGCACCCTGCGAGCACTGCGTCAATCTCCTCCGGCAGCGATGTTTGGGCCGGCGGTACCGGCCGCCGTGCGCTGCTGCACGCAACGGGTGTTCCTGACGTCGATGCGGATCTATGCAAACCGTAACATACGGTCCAGCCGGATGGCGAGTGGATGGGATGTTGCGTTCTGAAAACTCCTGTCTCTGGCTCATAATCCGGTCTTGCGGCCTATCGCCGAATCGGAGGGTTCATGCCACTGTCAACCTACGGGATACTCAGGGGCACAGTGATCGGTCATCTTCGCGACGCGGACGACGATCACTATCAGATTCAAGTGAAAGCCGGCACTACGGTTTACCGGATCGCATCGAATGTGAAATCGTCGGCGCCCAACGCGCCATCGACGCTGCTGTTCCAGTCGACCACTACGCTGCCCGACAAGTTCACGAAGAGACTTGCGGGCACTCGCCCCCGGATACAAGAAACTGGCATCGAAGCCCGGCGGGCTCGCGATCGACTATGTTCGTGGCGGACTCGTGACGCCCAAATCGATGAAGCCGGTACCGCCGGATGCGCCCGGCGTCGACAATGATCTCAAGGACCTTCTCGAGGCCGCCGTCGTGAAGGTCATGCGGCAGCCGGGATCGGTCATCTACGCCTTCGGCGCCAAGTGGGGACCGGAGAAACGCAAGGACAAGTACTTCAAGTTCCTGCCGGGCAACGGCATCCACGACATCCACATGAACCAAGGCAACAGCGGGCAGTACAAGAGGGACAACGGCATTTACCAGGACGGCGCGCTCATCGTCGAATACCCGGGCGGCAAGTGGCGGACATTCTTCTTTGCCTTTCAGTCGCAGACCTTCAAGACGGATAACGGCGGCAACCCCGTTGGCGGACCTGCCGTGCCAAAGTCCGGCGGGCGAGCGAAGAAGACGACAAAGGCGCGGGGCTCGAGGCGAAGTGGGGCGAGCTCCAAGGGGCGATCGCGCCACGAAGGAAGGCCGTCAGCAGGAAGAAATAGGACGACCCGCGAGTCTCGGCGCCGTGCCGCCGCTCAGACGGTGAGGCAGGCCCGACGCCGTCGGCTTCCATGTCGGCGCCCTTGCCCGCCTTGATCACTTCGCCGCGCGAGAGCACGACGTAGCGATCGGCGAGCGACCGCGCGAAATCGTAGTACTGCTCCACCAGCAGGATCGCCATTTCGCCTTCCGCCGCGAGACGGCGGATCGCCCGCTCGATGTCCTTGATGATCGACGGCTGGATGCCCTCGGTCGGCTCGTCGAGCACGAGGAGCCTGGGCTCCATCGCGAGCGCGCGGCCGATCGCGAGCTGCTGCTGCTGGCCGCCGGAGAGATCGCCGCCGCGCCGACCCAGCATTTCCGCGAGCACCGGGAACATCTCGAAGATGCGCAGCGGTATCGACGCGCCGGGCGGTTGCGTCGCGAGCCCGAGCCTCAGGTTCTCCTCGACGGTGAGCCGCGGAAAGATCTCGCGGCCCTGCGGCACGTAGCCCAGCCCCAGCCGCGCGCGCGCGTGCGGCGGCAGCTTCGTCACGTCGGCGCCGTCGAAGCCGATCGCGCCTGAGCGCGACGGCAGGAGCCCGGCGATGCATTTCAGGAGCGTCGTCTTGCCGACGCCGTTGCGGCCGAGGATCGCCGTGACGGCCCCGACGGCGCCTCGAACGCGACGTTGCGCAGCGTGTGGCTGCCGCCGTAATACTGGTTGAGGGCGTTACTTGAGCATGTCGGTCGCCCGGCCACCCGAAGGCACCGTGCCCCCATAGGCGGAGGCGAACGCGGTGAGCGTCGGGGGTCATCTAGCGCCCGAGGTAGACCTCGATGACGCGCGGATCGGCCTGGACGACGTCCATCGATCCTTCGGCAAGTACGCTGCCCTCGTGCAGCACCGTTACCGTTCGCGCGATCCGCGCGATGAAGTCCATGTCGTGCTCGACGACCACCACGGAATGCTTGCCGGCGAGCGACAGGCAGAGCTCCGCGGTTCGCATCGTCTCTTCGTCGGTCATTCCCGCGACCGGCTCGTCCAGGAGCAGGAGGCGCGGCTCCTGCATCAACAGCATCCCGATCTCCAGCCATTGCTTCTCTCCATGCGACAAGAGCCCGGCCGGCTTCCGCATCGCGTCGGCCAGTTGAATGAGTGCGAGCGTTTCCTCGATGCGGTCGAGGTCGACGCTGCGCAAGCCGCGCGCCCAGACGCGATCCGCGCGCGCGTTTGTCCGCCTTCATCGCGAGCTCGAGGTTGTCGAACACCGAATGGTGCTCGAACACCGTGGGCTTCTGGAACCTGCGGCCGATGCCGGCGTGCGCAATCTCGGCCTCGGTCAGCATCGTGAGATCGATCGTCTGGCCGAAGAATGCGGTGCCGGCATCGGGGCGCGTCTTGCCGGTGATCACGTCCATCATCGTCGTCTTGCCTGCACCGTTGGGGCCGATGATGCAGCGCAGTTCGCCGTCCTCGATGGTGAGCGAAAGGTCGTTCAGTGCCTTGAACCCGTCGAAGCTCACCGTGATCCCGTCGAGATAGAGGATCGGGCCGTGCGTCGTGTCGACACCCGAACCGGCGACGCGCATCCCCGCCTGGGCGAGGCCGGCCGAGCCGCTGTCGATGCTGTGGACGGCAACGTCCGTCACTGGTGCGCCCCCACGCTCGCCGCGCGCCGCCGCCGAGCGAGCCCGATGACGCCTCGCGGGAGGAAAGAGCGTGACCAGAATGAACAGGAGGCCCAGGAAGAAGAGCCAGTACTCGGGGAATGCCTGCGTGAACCAGCTCTTCGCCCCATTCACCACGAATGCGCCGACGATGGGTCCGACGAGCGTTCCGCGGCCGCCCACGCGCCGCCCAGATCGCGATCTCGATCGAATTCGCCGGCGACATTTCGCTCGGGTTGATGATTCCGACCTGCGGCACGTACAGCGCGCCGGCGATTCCGCAGAGCACCGCGGAAAGCGTCCACACGAAAAGCTTGCAGTGGAGCGGGCTGTAGCCGCAGAACATCACGCGGCTTTCGGCGTCGCGGATCGCGGTGAGCACCCGGCCGAGCTTCGAGGTCACGATGAGGCGCGCCAGCAGGAGCGCGCCGAGCAGCGCGACGCCGGTGGCCATGAAGAGCGCCACGCGCGTCCCCGGCGCGGCGATGGGATAGCCCAGGATGCGCTTGAAATCGGTGAATCCATTGTTGCCGCCGAAGCCCGTGTCGTTGCGGAAGAACAGCAGCATGAACGCGTAGGTGAGCGCCTGCGTGATGATCGAGAAATAGACGCCCTTGATCCGCGAGCGGAATGCGAAGTAGCCGAACACGAAGGCGCGAGCACGCCGGGGACGAGCACGACGAGCATCGCGGCGTACCAGAACTGGTCGGTGAAGCTCCAGTACCACGGATAGCGCCTTCCAGTCGAGGAACACCATGAAGTCGGGCAGGTCGCTGTGATAGACGCCGTCGCGGCCGATCGAGCGCATCAGGTACATGCCCATCATGTAGCCGCCGAGCGCGAAGAAAAGGCCGTGCCCGAGCGACAGGATGCCGGCGTAGCCCCAGATCAGGTCCATCGCGAGCGCGACGATCGCATAGCACATGATCTTGCCGGCCGAGCGTCACCCAGTAGTCGGACAGGTGAAACGGATGGCCCGGCGGGGCAGCAAGGGTTCAACCCCGCACGCAGAGCAGCACATAAGCGGCGACGGTAAATGCCCCCAGCCGCCGGCTCAGCAACGGCGGCGCGGCGCCACAGCGCCGATGGCCGGGACGTTGCACTGCGGTCGAGCGCGCGCCACCTGGCGGCGTCGAGGCCACTGG
>ERZ1370068.736-contig-10673_pt1 | contig 27185 bp, 44 predicted proteins | sample MGYA00561227_ERZ1370068 | MGnify/ENA primary metagenome ERZ1370068 (study PRJEB38410, sample SAMEA6850437) | metagenome | study: Metagenomic assessment of the ecological functions of the soil: analysis of the soil microbiota associated with the...
ATTGTACTTCGTTCAGTTACGTATGTCCGCCGGCGTCCCGGTGGGTGCGGCCAGCGCAAACCAGGCGGTGGCTTCGAAGCCGGGGAAGCCTCGCCTGCTCCACCGTGGGGACATCGGGCAATTGCCGCGTGCGAGGTGGCGCTGGTCACGGCAACGCACGCAACCTTCCGGCCTGGACGTGCGGTCCGGGCGATGTCGTCAAAGTGCAGGCGAAGTCGGGCATTGCCGCCGACCAGATCGGTGAGCATTTGCGGTTCGGCGCGATGGGGCACCACCGTCATCTGCGCCCGGTTTCGGCCATGAACGCTTCCAGGGTGATGCGCGGTGGTGCCGATGCCGGGCACGCCGGCGCTCAACTTTGCCCGGATTGGCCTTGGCGTATTTGATCAACTCCTTGAGCGTCTTCGCCTCGACCTGGCGTTGACGACGAGAGATATGCGGCAGCCTGGAGATGATCACGATCGGGGCGAGCTCGGTCTCCGGATCGTGTAGGGCATGTTGCTGAACATGAACTTGTTCAGCGCGAGCGAGGCCGCGCCCGCCATCAGGATGGTATAGCCGTCGGGCAGAGGCCTCGGCGGCGGCCCATCGCGCCATGCTGCCGGCGGCGCCAGCACGGTTGTCGACCACGAACTGCTGGCCGAGCTTGTCGGCGAGATCCTGCGCCACGCTGCGCCCCAACAGGTCCATCGCGCCGCCCCGGCGGGCAACGGAATGATCAGCGTGACCGGGCGGCGTGCGGCCAGACCTGCGTGCCTGAAGCCTGTGCCATGCTGCGCGAGCGCGGCGCTGATGCAGCGGCAAGCGCGGCTACCGATGAGGATGAGCGAGCGTGCAAACACGGAGCATGACGTCCCGCTGGTTCTCACCTGGCATGCGTATTCGGGACCGCAGTGAAAGGGTGGCCTCAACCCTCAAATTGTCAACCGTGCCGGCGAGACATCGAGCGGCATGGCTGGTGTTGATCGCGGCCGGAATCTTCTCCAAGGTGCTGACGAATATCTCGCGCGCGCTCCGATGCGCCGAGACCTGCATGAACCGGACCAAAGGGCATGCTCATGTCACGAAAACTGGTGAACTCACCTTCGCCTGCGGTGACTACGAGATCATGCGCGCCTTGAAGGAAGGCATCGTGCGCCCGGAAGGGATCGAGCTCACGGTGCTGACCGACATGGCGCCGTCGCCGCGGCACTGGCGGTTCCTGCGCGGCCGCGAGTTCGACGTCGCCGAGGTGTCGGGCTCGGGCTACGTCGCGGCGCGCGATCAAGACCTTCCGTTCCGCGCGATCCCGGTTTTCCCCATCGCCGCTTCCGTCACGGCTTCATCTTCATCAACACGTCGAAGGGCATCAGCAAGCCGACCGACCTGATCGGCCGCAAGGTCGGCACCAAGGGCTATCTGTTCACCGCCGGGCTCTGGATGCGCGGCATCCTCGAGCACGATTACGGCGTGCCGCACAAATCGATCGAGTGGCTCAGCGAGCTCGACGAGGATGTCGACTTTCACGCCGCCGCCCGGTCTCAACATCACGCAGGTGCTCGCAGGACAAATCGCTCGAGGACATGCTGGTCGGAGGGCGAGATCGACGCGCTGCTCTCGCCCGATCTGATCCGGCCGCTCACCGCAGGCGACAAGCGCGTCGGGCGCCTGTTTCCGAACTACAAGCAGGAGGAGATCGCATTCTATCGCAAGACCGGCATCTTTCCCGATCATGCACGTCGTCGGCATCAAGCAGGAGATCGTCGAGCGGCATCCGTGGGTGGCGATCAATCTGCTACAAGGCGTTTCGAGCAGTCCAAGGCGCTCGCCATGGAGCGGATGGAGAACCCGCGCATCGTGCCGCTCGCCTGGTATCGCGAGGGCTGGGAGGAGCAGGAGCGCATCTCTCGGCAAGGACCCCTGGGAATACGGACTGGCTGGGAGCGCAACGCGCAAGAACTTCGAGCGGCTCGTCACCTATTCCGCACGAGCAGGGCCTGATCAAGCGGCCGCCTCCGCTCGATGAGCTGTTCCTCAACGTCTCCGAGGGCCGCAAATCGCAACGAATTCAGGATTTAGCTTCGGGTCGCCGCGCCTGTTCCGATTGGCGAGAAATACGCGAGGAGAACCCATGAGACGTCTTGGCGCCGCGCTCTTCGCTTCGCCGGCAGCTTCATCCTTGCGGCTCCGTCCGGCGTCGGCGCGATGAATGGCCGTCGCGGCCGGTGCGCATCGTCAACACCTTTGCGCCCGGCGGAGCCGCCGACATTCTAGCCCGCATCGTCGCCGATCATCTCTCGATCGCGTTCAAGCAGCAGTTCTTCGTTGAGACGCGCGCCGGCGCCGGCGGCGTGATCGGCGTGCAGACCGTCGCCGAACTGGAACCCGACGGCTGCAACTTCGTCATCAGCACGCTGTCGCTCACCATCATCGCGCCCGTTCATCAATCCGAAGATCGGCTACGATCCGATGAAGGATCACGGCTCATGTCGGCTATATCGCGGGCTCGCCGATCCTGTTCATCGTCAGCGCCAGAGCGACGTGAGTCGCTCGAGGATTTCGTCGCCAAGTCGAAGGCGAGCGCCAGACGCTCGACCTACGGTTCCTCGGGTCCTGTCGAGCGGCGGGCCACGATGCGGTGGCGCAGTCATTCGCCATGCAGGCCGGCCTCAAATTCGAGATCATCCCCTACAAGGGCGCGGCGCAGAGCATCGTCGACGTCGTCGCCAATCACATCGACTTCGCGACCCCGACCGTGACGTCGGCGTCGGGACAGACTGCGCGGCGGCACGGTGACCGGGCTCGCCGTTTCGGCCGAGCAGCGTCTGCCCGACTATCCCGATGTGCCGACCTTCCGGGAGCCTGACTGCGGCATCGTGGCCACCAACTGGTTCGCACTCGCCGGCCCGGCCGGGGCTTCCCGCCGACATCGTTCGCAAGGTCAATCGCGAGATCAACGTCTGCGATGGCAAGCCCGAGAACCAGCAGCATGCGCGAGACGGCATGCTGGTCCACGGTCATGGACGCGCCGCCTTCCGACAAATTCATCGAGGATGAGGGCGTGCGCTGGAAGCCGGTGATCGAGCAGGCGGGCCTGGTCGAGCAGTGATGGCTTGTCGCTCCTTCAGCTCTTCCTGATGCGGAACACCAGCACGTCGCCGTCGCGCGCGAGCCTCGGCTCGAGCGCATCGCCGGTCTGGCTGCAGCAGGTTGGGGATGTCGATGGCGGTGAGCGGATCCGTGCATTCTGGCGACGAGGACGTCGCCGGCCTTCAGACCGGTCAGCGCCTTGCGCGCGCGCAGCGCCGGCAGGGGACATTTGAGCCCGCGCAGGTTGATGGTGCTTCTCGGCCATTTGATCTCGTCAGATTGACGCGACTGCCCCAGCTCCCGCCGTCGTCGGGGAGCAGTTTCGCGGGCAGGACTGTATAATAGTGCCCCATGGTCGTGGAACCCGATAGACCGCAACGAATTGCGCGGCTCACGCCGCTCGAGCGACGTGCTCGCGCAGCCTCGACGGGCTGGTCAGGCCGGTGCCGCCGCGTGCCGACCGATCTGTCCGGCGCGCTCGGATCGGACGCTGGCGGAGGATGTCGTCGCGAATGCCCCTGGTCCCGCGACGGCGCGCGCGCGTTGCGCGACGGCTGGGCGGTGCGCTGCGGATCTGACCACCGATGCCGGGGCCTATGCGCCGGCGCCGCTGCCTCCTGCCGCCATGCGCATCGACGTCGGCCAGCCGCTTGCCGGGCGATGCCGATGCGGTGACGCCGCTCGACGCGGTGACGGTGCGCAACGGCGTGGCGCAGGCGCTGGCTCCCGGTCGGTCCCGGCGACGGCGTGCTGTCGGCAGGCGCCGATGTTGCGCGGCGGGCAGACGCTGATGGAAGCGGGCCGGCGCCTCAGCGCGCCCGCAGAGTCGAGGCTGCTGGCCGCGGCGGGTCACGGCCGTGCGCGTTCGCGCCCCGCGACTGCGTCTGGTGCGGCGCTGGGCCGGGCGACGCCTTCATCGATGCCGCGTTCGCCTGCGTCGCCGATGCCATCGGAGCCAGGGGCGGCGTTGCCGTGACGACTGAGCCGGATGGCCTCGCACACGCGTTGGTCGATCCGGCCGTCGATGCGATCGTGGTGGTGGGCGGCACCGGCAGCGGCCGGAGCGACGCCACTGTGCGCACGCTCGCGTCGATGGGCGAGGTGCGCGTGCACGGGGTCGGCCCTCCTGCCGGGCGAGACCACGGCCTTTGGCGCCATCGGCTCCCGACCGGTGCTGGCGTTGCCGGGCCGGCTCGATGCCGCGCTCGCCGCCTGGCATCTCCTGGGCAGGTCATGCTGGCGCGGCTTGCCGGCGGCCGCGAGCCGGAATGTCAGCGGACCGCCAAGCTGACGCACAAAGTGTCCTCGACCGTGGGACTTTCGGAACTCGTGCCGGTCCGCTGCAAGCGGTCGGTTCTGCCACTCCATAGCGTCGGGCTGTATGCCGCTATCGGCGCTGGCGCAGGCCAATGGCTGGATTTTGATCGCGCCCGAAAGCGAAGGGTATCCGGCCTGCGACCGAGGTCGTGGTAAGACCCTGGCCATGACCGCACGTTTCGAGCCAAAATCGGTCGAGCGCTGATCTCATCGCCGCGATCCGCCGCGCCGCGCGACAGGAACAGTTCCTCGAAGTGGTCTCGGCCGAGGAGGCGCGCGCGCGCTTTGCCCGGCACATCGATCTGTCGCCGCTGCCCGGCCGAGACCGTCGCGCTCGGCGAGCGCGCTCGGCCGCGTGCTGGCGCATGATGTGACCGCGCCGATCGACGTGCCGCCGTTCGATCGCGCCAATGTCGATGGCTTCGCGCTGCGCTCCGCCGACACCGCGGGCGCGAGCGACGTCGCGCCGCGCCGGCTTCGCGCTCAACGGCGAGGTCGATCGTCTGCGGCCATGCGCCGGCGCTCGAAGTCGTCGCCGGGCTCCGCGACCACGATCGCGACCGGCGGCATGATCCCGCGCGGCGCCGACGCCGTGGTGATGATCGAGCACACCGAGCTGATCGACGGCGACGGAGCGCCGGCGATCGACGTGCGCCGCGCGGTCGCGCCCGGCCAGTTCATCTCCTATGCCGGCTCCGACATCGCGCGCGGCGAGGTGGTGCTGCGGCGCAGGCACCCGCATCTGCGTCGCGCGAGATCGGCATGCTGGCGGCCTGCGGCATCGCCGAGGTCGAGGTGGTGCGCAAGCCGAAGGTCGGCGGTGCTCTCGACCGGCGACGAGCTGGTGGCGCCGGGCGGCGCGCTCGCCCGGCGCGGGTCTACGACAGCAACGGCGCGATCATCGCCGCGGCGGTGACGGAAGCCGGCGGCGAGCCGGTTGCCATTCGGCGCCTTTCCCGACGACGAGGTCGCGCTCGAGCTTGCCGATGCGCACGGCGCTCGCAGACCTGCGACATCGTCGTGCTGCTCAGCGGCGGCACCTCGAAGGGCGCCGGCGATCTCTCCCACCGCATCGTGTCGAAGCTCGGCGCGCCAGGCATCCTCGTGCATGGCGTCGCGCTCAAGCCGGGCAAGCCGCTTTGCCTCGCCGTGATCGACGGCAAGCCGCTGGCGGTGCTGCCGGGCTTTCCGACCTCCGCGATCTTCACCTTCCATGCCTTCGTCGCGCCGGTGATCCGCGCGCGCGCCGGCCTGCCGCCGGAGGCGGCGCGGACCATCGAGGCCGACGTGCCGGTGCGCATCGCCTCCGAAGCTCGGCCGACAGGAATTCGTCCTGGTCGCGCTGGTCGCGGGCGAGGACGGCCGGTCGCGTTCCCGACCGCCGAAGGGCTCCGGCTCGGTCACGAGCTTCTCCCAGGCCGACGGATTTCTGGAAATCGACGCGCTCGGCGTCCGCGCTCGATGCCGGCACGCGCGCGCCGCGTCACGCTGATCGGCCAGACGGCCGCGCTGCCCGATCTCGTGATCATGGGCAGCCACTGCATCGCGCTCGACGCGCGTGCTCGGCGCGCTGGCCGAGCAGGGCTCGCCGCGCGCGCACCATCGCGGTCGGCAGCCTGGGCGGCGTGGCCGCCGCCGAACGCGGCGAATGCGATCTTGCGCCGGTGCACCTCGTCGATCCCGCGAGCGGGGTCTACAACGCGCATCTGCTGCGTCGAGGGGCTCGCGCTGGTGAAGGGCTGGCAGCGCATGCAGGGCTTCGTGCACCGGCCGGACGATGCCCGCTTTGCCGGCCGCGCGCCGCCGGCGGCGCTCAAGGCCGCGCTCGCCGACCGGACGTGCCTGATGGTCAACCGCAATGCCGGCGCCGGCACGCGCGTGCTGATCGACCGGCTGCTCGCGCGGCGCGCGGCCGGCCGGCTACAGCAACCAGCCGCGCTCGCACAACGCCGTCGCGGCCGCCGGTGGCGCAGGGCCGCGCCGATTGGGGGATCGCGATCGAGATCGGTGGCCCGGCTCTACGGTCTCGGCTTTCTGCCGATCGCGCCCGAGGACTACGATTTTCTCCTGGTCGAAAGCCGCCGCGATCGTCCCGGCGGTGCAGGCCTTCCTCGCGCGCGCTGCGCGATCGAGGCGTGCGCGACAGCATCCGCGCGCTCGGCATGCGCCCTGCGGACTGCCTGAGTGTTGCCGAGCCTCGCGATGATGTTGCGCGTCCTCGTTGTTTTCGTGCTCCTTGCGGTGATGCGCTCCCGAGCGGCGCAGGCGCAACTGCTGCGGCCATGGCGGGCCGGTGCGCGCGCTCGCGATCTCGCCCGACGGCACGCAAGCGATCTCCGGCAGTTTCGACACGCTCGGCGATCCGCTGGTCGCTTGCAGCGGCAACGCGCGCCGAGCAGGTGCTGCGCTTCCACGACGGCGCGGTCAACGCGGTCGCCGTTCCTCAAGGATGGCCGCATCGCCACCAGCGGCGAGGACGCGCGCATCGCGATCTGGCGAGCCGGGCGAGCAGCGCCCGTCGATGGTGCTCGAAGGCCACAAGGCGCCGGTCGTGGCGCTCGCGGTGTCGCCCGATGGCGCGACGCTCGCCTCGGCGTCCTGGGACCGCACCGCGCGGCTGTGGCCGCTCGCGGGCGGCGACGCCGCGCGTGCTCGAGGGCCATCGCGCAGAACGTCAACGGCGTCGCGCTTCGCGCCCGACGGCCGCGCGCTGCGTCAGCGCTGGGCTACGACGCGACGCTGCGCATCTGGCCGCTTGTGGCGACGGCGGCTCGCCGGTCGATCGTAACGCTGCCGACGCCGCTCAATGCGGTCGCGGTCGCGCCCGACGGCGAGATCGTCGCCGCCGGCGCCGACGGCAAGGTCTATGTCCTCTGCGCCGACGGGCGAGCTCAAGGGCGAGATCGAGGCCGGCCCGACGCCGATCATCGCGCGTCGCGCTGTCGCGGCGACGGCAAGCTCATCGCCGCCGCCGGCATCCGCGGCTCGGTCGCCATCATCGACCGCGCGCGCGCGCAAGCTCGAACGCACGCTGGTCGGGCCGGGGCTGCCGGTCTGGTCGGTCGCGTTCTTTCCCGACAGCCGCACGCTGCTCACCGGCGGCGCCGACCGCATGATCCGCCGCTGGGACGCGGTGACCGGCGAGCCGATCGGCAACGTGGTCGATGGGCGCGCCCGGAGGATCCGCTCGCGCGCCTATCGCCGGCGATCCCGGCGCCGAGGTGTTCCGCGCCTGCGTCGCCTGCCACACGCTTGAGCGCCGACGAGGGCAATCGCGCCGGCCCGACGCTGGCCGGCATTTTCGGGCGCAGGATCGCGACCCTGCCCGGCTACAATTTCTCCGAGGCGCTCAAGAAGCTCGACATCGTGTGGACGCCGGAGACGGTGTCGAAGCTGTTCGAGGTCGGACCCATGGCCTACACGCCCGGCACCAAGATGCCGGAGCAGCGGATCGGCTCGGCCGAGGATCGCGCCGCGCTGGTGACGTTTCTGGAGAAGGCGACCAACGGCCAGGGTGAGCGCATCGCCAAGATAGCCGCGCGGTGGCGCACGCCGCGGCCGTTCTCATGTCGTCGCCTGGACCAGTCTCGAGCACGGCGTCCGCAACCGCCTCTGGGTGTCTCCTGCGGCAGGTTGTGGCCGGCGACGGGATCACCCGGTGCTGATAGGGACCGGTGAAGAAGCGGCGCGTGCGCGACCGAGCTTTCCGGCGGCGACGAGGCCGCTGCCGTCGCCATGCAGCACGATCGTCGGCACCGTGATGCGCGGCTTGCGCGGCGAGGCGCTGCTCGATCGGCTCCAGGCGCGGGATCGCCGGGCGCATAGCCGAAGCGATGGCGGTAGGACTGGATCACCACGTCGACAAAGTCGGGATTGTCGAACGACGCCGCGGTGCGCTCGAAGGTCGCGTCGTCGAACCGCCAGTTCGGCGACCACAACCGCCACAACAGCCTGCAGAACTCGCGCCGATTGGCCGTCAATCCGGCGCGGCCGCGCTCGGTGTGGAAATAGTATTGATACCAGAGCCGATGCTCCTGCTCCGGCGGCGCCGGCTTGGCCGATCCGGCGATGTCCTGGATGTTGTAGCCGTTGGCTGACACCAGGCCGCGCACCTTGTCCGGCCACAGCGCGGCGACGACGCAGGCGGCGCGGCCGCCCCAATCGTAGCCGGCCAGCACGCGGCGCGCTCGACGCCGAGCGCATCGATGAGCTCCTTGAGATCGTTGCCGAGCGCCGCCTGCTGGCCAGAGCGCGGTGTGTCGGCCGCGAGGAAGCGCGTCGGACCGTAGCCGCGCAGATAGGGCACGATCGCGCGGCATCCGGCTGCCACCAGCGACGGAACCACTACGTCGTAGGTGCGCGGGTCGTACGGGAACCCGTGCATGAGCAGGACCGGAACGCCGTCTCCGGATCGCCGCTCTGCCTCGTAGGCGATCTCCAACACGCTGGTGCGGACGCGGTTGAGAACGGACGTCATGTCATGTTGCGCCGCTCACGTCTCGGTTCTTGCCGGCGCGCTCCTGCTCTTCGCGCTCGCGCAAATAGTCCTCGGTGGTGCGCGCCTTGCGGTCGCGGCGGCGCGCCGTAGGGATCGAACTCGCTGCTCGGTGATCGCCGACGACCCGGCAGTCCTCGCACATCTTGATCACGTCGAGGCGCTGCGCGGAATTCTGGAACATCCAGTGCTTGCCTTCGAGCTTGGCGGCGACGCGCTCGATCGTGCTCTTGACGCCGAACGGCTTGCCGCAGCGGATGCAGTGGAACGGCTCCTCCTCCTTGAGCACGCGCGCAGTCGCGGTGGCGGCGCGGAAATCGAGCTGCGGTCGTGAGCGTGATCACCTTCTCCGGGCAGGTCGCCTTGCACAGCCCGCATTGCACGCAGGCGTCCTCGGCGAAGCGCAGCATCGGCCGCTCGGGATCGTCGCAGAGCGCGCCGGTCGGGCAGGCCGACACGCAGGCGAGACAGAGCGTGCAGCCCTCGACATTGATCTCGACCGCGCCGAACGGCGCGCCCGCGGGCAGCGCGACGACGTCGACCGGCGCCGGCGCGGCGCGCTGCAGCTCGCGCAGCGCGAGCCGCATGCACGTCGCGCTTCGCCCCGACCGGCAGGAAGCTCGCCGGACGCGGCGCGGCGTCGCGCGCTGTCGATCGCGCGCAGCGCGTCGCCGAGCGCATCGGGATCGTCGGTCTCGATGGTGGCGGCGCGGCCGGTGCCGAAGCCGAGGCCGGCGAGGATCGGCTCGGCGAGCGCGAGCGTCTCGCGCGAGCCCGGCGATGTCGTGGCGCGGCTTGGCGCGCAGCAGCAACCGCACCGCCGACGCGCCGTAGGCAAACGCCGCGGCGATGGCTTCGAGACCGACCTGGGTCACCTCGTTGACCGCGAGCGGCAAGCACGTTCGCCGGCAAGCCGTCGCCGAAGCGCGCCGAGCGCATCGATCAGCGGCGCGCCATGTGCCTCGTCGTGCATGCAGCACGACGGCCGGCTGTCGCCGCCGGCATCGCGATAGGTCGTGAGCAGCGACCGCAGCTTGCGCATCAGCGCGTCGGCCGGCGGCAGCGCATAGCCGGCGGCGCCGGTCGGGCAAACGGCGGCGCATTGTCCGCAGCCGGCGCAGATATGGGCGTCGATGGCGACGTGGTCGCCGGCGGGCGCGATCGCGCCGGTCGGGCAGAGATCGAGGCAGCGCGTGCAGCCGACGATCTTCGAGCGCGAATGGGCGCAGAGATCCGCGGTGAATGCCGACGTAACGCGGCTTGTCGAAGCTGCCGACGAGGTCGCGCGCCTTGAGCACGGCCTTGAGGACGGCCGCGGGATCGCCGGGATCGGCGCGCAGATAGCCGTCGCGCAGATCCGATGCGGTGAACAGCGGTGCGCCGCCGGAGAGGTCGAGCACGAGATCGCAGCGCGACACCGCGCCGTCGCGTGTCGTTGCGAAAGCTGAGCGCGCCGCGCGATGACGGGGCTGGTTGGGCGTAACCGTCGACCGTCAGCTCGAACGCGCCGAGATAGCCCTTGGCCGAGCGGATCGCGCCCTTCACCACGGGAAGTCGGTCACCCGCGGCGGCGACACGTCGGCGGGCGGCTTGATCAGCACCGTCACGTCGAGATGGTCCTTGAGCAGGTTGCCGGCCTCGATCGCCTGCTCGTCGCGGCCATAGATCAGGATCACGCCGTCGCTGGTCAGGTTGACGAAGGAAAACTCGGGCACGGGCTCGGCGGCGGCCGCCAGCAGGGCCGCCATCTTGGGCCCCGCGGCGCCCGCATCCTTCGACCAGCCGGCGGTCTCGCGGATATTGGCGTAGGTGACGGCCGTGTCTGCCGGCGAGTTCCGAGAACAGCGGCGCTTCCTGAGTGCAGCCGACGATCAAGCGGCTCTCCGCCCGCCGCCGCCGCGCGGAATTTCTCAAGCTCGGCGCGACAAAGCTGACGCGCGGTCAAGAGCTCCGCGCCCCGACAGCCCCGCTGCACGGCCGCGCCGTCGAGCGGCATCGTGTCTTCGCACGAGCAGATCAGTATCTTTGGTGGCCGATCGGCCATCTCGTCTCCGACTTGCAACGCCGCACGACGGCGTATCTCTCAGTCGTCATGCGCGGACTTGACCCCACGCACCCTTGGCCTATAGCAGGTTATAATCATTACAAGCAGCTATCGCGAGTCCAGGAGCCCACATGCCGCTCGAGGAGCGCACCCGCCTGCGCAGATCGTCGAAGCCGCGCTCGATCTGCCGCCGCCATTCAGGCTCGTCACCCTGCGCGAAGTCGGCGACGCCTTTGCTCATGCCGCCAGCGTCGCGTCGGAGGCCGGAGCCGGCACGCTGGTCTATGTGGGCCGCTTCGATCTCGCCGAATTCGCCGTCGTGCTGGAGCCCGAGGAGCCGCTGGAAACCGCGCGTCGCGCGCTCTATGCCGGCATCGTCGCGCTCGCCGACGCGCTGGCGGTGCACGCACCACCCGAGCGGCCCATCACGTTCGACTGGCCCGACGCGGTGCGCGTCAACGGTGGGCTCGTCGGCGGCGCGCGGCTTGGCTGGCCACAGGGTGCCGCCGGAGAACGAGCCGCCGGCTTGGCTGGTGTTCGGCGCCATGATCCGCACCGTGGCGATGGGCGAGGATGAGCCGGGACTGCGTCCGCTTTCGGCGGCCCTCGATGAGGAAGGCTTCGACGATTTCGACTCCGACCGCGCTGGTGGAGAGCTTCGCGCGCCATCTCATGGTCGCGATCGACACCTGGCAGGAGAAGGGGTTTGGCGAGGTCGCGAAGAGCTATCTCGCCGCGGCTTGCGCCGCGAAGCGGCGTGCGCCGCGACCTCGACGTACAACGGCGATCTCCTGGTGCGGCGCACCGTGACAGGTGGCCGCGACGCGGCGCGCAGGCGCTGGTGCGTGCGCTGGCTCAGCCGTCGTGGCTCGATCCCGCGACCGGCGGCCCCCGCCGATGATGCGAATTCCGCCTCCAGACTCCGGATGGGAACCAGCGTAAGGCGACATTGGCGCGCCAGCGCGCGCGCCGAGCGCGAGAGCGGCATGAAGCTGCTGCGCACCATTCGGCTCGATCCCTCGGATACATTCGTGTTCGAGCGCGCGGCCGATCCTGGCGAATGGGCGGTATCGGGCGCCTTCATGTTTGCGGACGCCGATCCCGATACGCTCGACGGCAAGCCGCGCGCTGCCTTCCGCGGCGGGTTCCTGGGCGTGGCGTCGTTGGGCTGGTCGACGCTGGTGCAGATCGTAGCGGCAAGCGACGATGATCGCGCGGCGCTGGTCGAGATGCTGGCGAGGAGGTTGCTGCGAGCGCCTCGGCGCGCCCGATCTCGCGGCGGCGCGCGCCGCCGCAGAAGAGGAGGTCGCGTTCGCGGCCTCGCTCTGCGATCATCCCCACGACACGCTGATCGCGGTGCGCCGCACGCTTCGAGGACGGCGCCATCCGCGAGGCGTTTCGCACCCTGCGCCCGCGCGGCACGCGCAAGCCGATGCGGGCGTTCTCGTTCCTCGAAGTGGAAGGCGAAGAAGAGCCGGGCGAGGCCGATGGACCTCGTCAACCTCGCGAAGGAGAGAGGGCAGAAGCAATAGGGCCGCCGGCGTTCTCCTGACGGCGATGCCGGGATCAACTCACTCCACCTTCACATTGGCGTCGCGGATCACCTTGCCCCATTTTGCCGACTCGCGCCGGATGCGCTCGGCGAAAGCGTCCGGCGAGCTCACGATCGGGAAGATGAAGTTCGGCGCCAGGAACTTGTCGCGAAAGTGCGGGTCGTTGAAGATGCGCTGGGTCTCGCGCGTTGAGCTTGCCGACGATCTCGGGCGGCGTGCCCTTGGGCGCCGCGAGTCGCGTACCAGTGAGCCCGCCTCGTAGCCCGGCAAGCCGCTCTCGGCCAGCGTCGGCACCGTCGGGATATTGCGCGATCCGCGCCGTGCTGCCGAAGCCGAGCACCTTGAGCTGCACCTGCTTGCCACGGCTGCGCGACCAGCCCGATGCTCACGATCATCATCTGGATGTGGCCGCCGATCAGGTCGGTGATCGCGGGCGCGGCGCCGCGATAGTGCACGGGCGTGAATTTGGTGCCGGTCATGCCTTCCAGCAGGATGATGTTGAGATGTCCGCTCGATCCGATGCCGAAGGTCCCGTAATTGAGTCTCGCCCGGCTTCTTCTTGGCGAGCTCGATCAGGTCGCGCAGCGTGCGCACCGGCAGCGACGGGTGCACGACCAGCGCCTGCGGGCTGATGCCGAGCGCCGGTGATCGGCACGAAATCGTTGATCGGGTCGTACGGCAGCTTGCTGTAGGTGTGCGGCGATGGTGACGAAGGTCGCGTCGGCGGTCACCAGCAGCGTGTAGCCGTCGGGCGCGGATCTGCGCGACGTATTCGGTGCCGACCTGGCCGATGCCGCCGCCCGGCTTGTTCTCGATCACGACCTGCTGGCCCCAGGCCTCGGCGAGCCGCTGTCCCGAGCGCGCGGCCGATGCACGTCGGTGATGCCGCCGGCCGCAAACGGCACGACGATGTGAATGGGTTTGATCGGGATAAGCCTGCGCTGATGCAGGTGAACGCAATCCCGAACGCCATGCATGATCGCGAACGTTGCACGCCGCGATGGCGCGCGTTGCTGACCACGGCCTCGGGCCTCGTTCGTATCGTCGACATGGTCGAACCTCATCACGATTGCGATGCTGTGGTATAGAAGGCTGGGCGATCTTTCGTCGAGGCGTGACTGCATGCAGGATTTCTGGCTCTCCTGTGGGCATCATCTGCTCGACCGCGACGACGGCGGCGGCCTGCTCGTCACCGACGAGTTCCTCAAGGCCTATCTCGCGCGGCCGGAGCTTGCGCCGCCGCCGGACGCCTGCATCGTCGAGCGCACCTTGCACGCGGCGCTGCTCGCCGATCCGCGCCGGCCGGTCGCGGCCGCCGAGATCGCGGCGATCGCGGATGCCGACGCGCGCGAGAACTGGAGCGTGATGATCGCGTTTCGCGATCACCTGGTCGGTCACAAGACCGTGGAGGCCGCCTATCTCGACCTGGTGCGCCGCGGCGTCGGCACAACGCCGCCGCTGTTCATCAATCAACTCGTGCATGTGATCCTGCGCAACGTGCTCGACGGCTGCGACGACGCCTTCATGCTGCGTGCGGCGGAACTCTTCTTCCGGCCGCAACGCCTGACCGTGCACGACGGCTCGCTGATCGCGGCCGACGAGGAGACGGTCGCGGGCGCGCAACCCGCAGCCGGTCTCGCCGCTGGTCGCCATGCTGGGCTTGCCTGCGCGCCGGCGAGATCGACGTGCTCAACGAGCGACAATGCCGAAACCTATTGGGAGCGCAGCGACCTGTTCGACATGGCGCTCGATCTCACCGCCGGGCGGCGCGGACTCGCCGCGCTCGGCGAGGTGATCGAGCAATGGATCACGCATCTCCTGTCGGTCGAGGTGGAGATCGAGCCGCTGACCGAGGCGACCGACGTCAATCTCATCTGGTATGTCGGCCTCGATGCCGAGGCCACCAGCGATCGGCGATGCGCTTGTGGAACGGCGAGGAGCTCGAGCGAGGCCGCGCGTGAGCGCATCGTCGGCCTCTACCGGCTCACCGTTCCGCGACGCCGAGGTCGTGCTGGACAAGGCGAGCGGCGAACCCATCTATCTGATATTGGCGATGACGCCTGACCGGACGCTGCGCATGAAGCCGCAGAATCTCGTGACCGGCCTGCCGATCGCCCATCTGGAGGCGGTGTCGTGAGCGTCGCGCCTCGCTCTGCCACGGATTGCCGGTCGGCGTCGTGGTCGAGCGGCGCAAGGCGCAGAGCCCGTGGATCGATTTCACCTGGAAACCGGTCGCGGTGCTGGCCGGGCTGCCGGACGCCGCGCCGTGGACCGTGCTGTCCGCAGGACGGCGACGGCGACGACCTTCTATGCGGCGCTCGGCCGAGATCGAGCTCTACCGCACCGAGACCGGCAACTACCGCGACAATCTCGCCTCCGGCGCGCCCATGCTGTGGGTCGCGTTGCGGCCGACCGGCGTCGAGCCGCCCTACGAGATCTTCGCGGTGACCGCCGATCCGGCCGAGGGCGAAGCCTGTACCGAAGATCGGGCAGCGATCTCGTCGACGTGGTGCCGATGCCGCCGCCGGTGCGCGCGGTCATCGACGCCTTCGTCGCCGAGCACCATGTCGAGCGGCCGTTCCACAAGCGCAAGCGCGACCGCGCCGATCCGGAGGCGCTGGCGCGCCGCGGACCGATGCAGCAAGATCGGGACGAGATGAGCGATCCGGAAAACTTCATCGCGCGCTGGTCGCGGCGCAAGCGCGAGGCGAGCGGAAGGTGAGCCGACGAAGCGACGAAGTCGGCGCCGCCGCGTCGAGCAGAGCCGTCGACGAAAGCGCGCGCGCGGCGAAGACCAGCGCCGAAGCGATGCGTTCGTGCCGCGCGGCGAGCGACGCGGCCGATCACGGCCCGAGGCGCCGTTCGATCTCGGCGAGCCTGCCGCCGCTCGAATCGATCACCGCCGAGAGCGACATCCGCGCGTTTCTCGCGCCCGGCGTGCCGCCGGAACTGACCCGTGCGGCGCTTCGCCGCGCGTGGGCCGCCGATCCCAAGATCCGGGATTTCGTGGGCCTCGCCGAGTACGACTGGGACTTCAACACGCCGGGCGCGATGGCGGGCTTCGGGCCGCTGGAGATGACCGACGAGCTTCGCGCGTCAGGTCGCGCGGATGGTCGGCCGCAGCCTCGGCGGTGCGGACCTGGAGCAGGCCGCGCCCATCCTCGACGGACGAGCCACGAGAGCCAAGCCTGGTTGGAACCGCTAATGAATCGGCGCTACAACGACGCGACGCCCACTGCAGCAGGATCAAAGCAATGATGGGACGTCGCCAAGATGAGGCCATCAGCCAGAGAACGAATGATGCGACAATTCCGGTCGTATTCGCAGTGCACCCAAGAAGATATTGCGGCGCAACATAACCCAGAGAAACCTGATAACGTCTGCAATCTGATTGTGAAACGGCCGCACGGACGCGCTTTGCCTAAATGATGAGTGCGACTCATAGCCTCTGGCTATTGACCGCCATTCTGCGAGCGGCGGTACCTTCTGTACAATCGAATTACAATAAAAAAAAGCAACGCCACATGAGGGATTACGGGCCTCGACGAAGCGATCCGCGTTGCCGGCGGCGTCGGCGCGCTTGCCCGCAAAATTGGCATTGCACAGCCATCGGTTTCCAACTGGTCGCGCATTCCCGCCGAGCGGGTGCTTTCGGTCGAGGCGCGCGACCGGCGTGAGCCGCGCCATCCTGCGTCCCGATCTCTATGCCGAGCATCACGGCACGGCCGCGCGACGTCGACGAGGTCGATGCCGCGCGCGCGCAGGAATATGCGCTGCTCTCGGTCGCTGCTCGCGCGCGCGCCCGATGCCGCGCTGCTCGAGCGTCTCGGCAGCGTTGCGCGGCGATGCGAGCCCGCTCGGGCTCGGCGCATGCCGCGCTCGCCGACGCGGCCAGCCGCACCAACGCCGAGCGCGTCGAGCGCGAATATTTCGATCTCTTCATCGGGCTCGGGCGCGGCGAGCTTCTGCCCTACGGATCGTATTACCTCACCGGCTTTCTGCACGAGCGGCCGCTCGCGCGCCTGCGCGAGGACCTCGGCCGGCTCGGCATCGAGCGCGCGGCGGGTCAGGCCGAGCCTGAAGATCACGCGGCAATCCTGTGCGAGATCATGGCCGGGCTTGCCGAGCCGGCCGCTTCCCGGCTCCCGCCGGCGCCGATCGCGAACTGTTCGAGGCAGCATCTCGCGCCCTGGATCGGGCGCTTCTTCGCCGATCTGGAGCAGGCCGAGGCCGCCGACTTCTACCGGCGAGTAGAGACGCTCGGCCGGGTGTTTATGCGAGATCGAGACCGAGGCCTTCGCGCTGCCGACGTGAGCGAGCGGCGCAAGAGGCTGCAAGAAAGGCGACACAGAGGAGGGTGACGGCGATGAAGAAAGAACGCAAGGCGACGCGTCGGCCGTCGTCGTGAGTTCCTGCGCACGCTCGGCGCCGGTGCGACCGTCGCGGCCGCGGGCCGCCGGACCGCTCGCGGGCGAGGCGCACGCCGACACCGAGAGCAACGACGAGAAGCGCAAGGCTCGTTACCGGGAGACCGAGCACGTGAAGACCTACTATCGGGTCAACCGGTATCCGAGCTGAGGAGGCACCCATGCTGATCAAGAGGACGGAACGTCAGGCCCGCCGCGGCACGCTCGCCGGCGCGCTGCAAGGCCAATCAGGACGGCGGCCTCGACCGCCGCAGCCTTCCTGCGCCGCTCGGGCCTCGTCGCCGGCGGCTCTCGCCACGCTCGGCACGCTGCCGCTCGGCAGCGTGCGCAAGGCGAAGGCCGGTCCGCCGCGCCGCGCCGGCGCGCAGGTGACCATCCGCAAGAACATCTGCACGCACTGCTCGGTCGGCTGCACGGTGATCGCCGAAGTCGCCGAACGGCGTGTGGATCGGCCAGGAGCCCGGACTGGGATCGCCCGATCAACCGCGGCTCGCACTGCGCCAAGGGCGCGGCGGTGCGCGAGCTCGTGCACGGCGACCGCCGCCTGAAATATCCGATGAAGCTCGTGAACGGGCAGTGGACCAGGCTGTCCTGGGAGCAGGCGATCAACGAGATCGGCGACAAGCTGATGGCGATCCGCGAGAAGTCGGGGCCGGAGTCTCGGTCTACTGGCTGGGCTCCGCGAAGTTCTCCAACGAGGGCGCCTATCTCTATCCGCAAGTTCGCGGCGTTCTGGGGCACCAACAACGTCGACCACCAGGCGCGCATCTGCCATTCGACCACCGTCGCGGGCGTGGCCAATACCTGGGGCTACGGCGCGATGACCAACAGCTACAACGACATCCGCAACGCCAAGACGCATGATCATCATGGGCGGCAATCCGGCGGAGGCGCATCCGGTGTCGCTGCAGCATCTGCTCGAAGGCAAGGAGCTCAACCGGGCGAACTTCATCGTCATCGAGCCGCGCCTGACGCGCACCGCCGCGCATGCGACCGGAATACGTGCGCATCCGCTCCGGCACCGACATCCCGGTGATCTACGGGATGCTCTGGCACATCTTCAAGAACGGCTGGGAGGACAAGGAATTCATCCAGCAGCGCGTCTACGGCATGGACGACATCCGCAAGGAGGTCGAGAAGTGGACGCCTGACGAGGTCGAGCGCGTCACCGGCGTGCCGGAGGCGCAGCTCAAGCGCGTCGCCGAGATCTTCGCGAAGCAGAAGCCGTCGACGCTGATCTGGTGCGATGGGCGCAGACCCAGCACACGGTCGGGCACCGCCAACGTGCGCGCGCTGCTGCATCCTGCTGCTCGCCACCGGCAATGTCGGCGGCTTCGGCAACGGCGCCAACATCTTCCGCGGCCACTGCAACGTGCAGGGCGCGACCGACCTCGGCCTCGATATCGTGACCCTGCCGCTCTACTACGGCCTGGCCGAAGGCGCCTGGAAGCATTGGTGCCGGGTCTGGGAGGTCGACTACGACTGGATGCTCTCGCGCTTCGACTCGCAAGGCAGATGATGGAAGCGCTCCGGCATTCCCGTCGACGCGCTGGTTCGACGCGACGATGCTGCCGAAGGATCAGGTCGCACAGAAGGACAACCTCAAGGCCATGATGGTGTTCGGGCACGGCGGCAACACCGTGACCCGCATGCCGGAAGCGGCCAAGGGCATCGAGCAGCTCGAGCTGCTGGTCGTGGCCGATCCGCATCCGACCACCTGGGCGGTGCTCAGCGAGCGCAAGAACAACACTTATCTGCTGCCGATCTGCACCAGCTTCGAATGCGACGGCTCGCGCACAGCCTCGAACCGCTCGCTGCAGTGGGGCGAGCAGGTCGTCAAGCCGATCTTCGAGTCGAAGGACGACTACGAGGTCATGTATCTGCTGGCGAAGAAGCTCGGCTTCGCCGACCGGATGTTCAAGAACATCAAGGTCGAGAACGACAGTCCGGTCGGCGGAGGACATCCTGCGCGAGATCAATCGCGGCGGCTGGTCGACCGGCTATTGCGGCCAGTCGCCGGAGCGCCTCAAGCTCCACATGGCGAACCAGAAGGACTTCGACCTGGTCACGCTGCGGGCGAAGGGACGGTCCGGCCAAGGGCGACTATTACGGCCTGCCGTGGCCGTGCTGGGGCACGCCGGAGTTCAAGCATCCCGGCACCCACACGCTCTACAACACCAACCTTCATGTGATGGACGGCGGCGGCACGTTCCGCGCCCGCTTCGGCGTCGAACGCGAGGTGAAGCTGCCCGACGGCACCACGCGCAAGGACAATCTGCTGGCGGAGGGCTCCTACTCGCTCGGCTCGGAGATCAAGGACGGCTATCCCGAGTTCACCTACGGGGTGCTCAAGAAGCTCGGCTGGGACAAGGACCTCACCGAGGCCGAGAAGGCGGTCATCGAGCGCATCGGCGGCAACAATCCCGACGGCGTCTCGTGGGCGATCGACCTTTCCGGCGGCATCCAGCGCGTGGCGATGGAGCACGGCTGCATCCACTACGGCAACGGCAAGGCGCGCGCCAATGCGTGGAACCTGCCGGATCCGATCCCGGTGCACCGCGAGCCGATCTACACGCCGCGGCCCGAACTCGTCGCCAAGTATCCGACGCTGCCGGACGCCCGGCAGTTCCGCGTGCCCAATATCGGCTTCGACGTACAGAAGGCGGCGGTCGACAAGGGCATCGCCAAGCAACTTCCCGATCATCCTCACCTCCGGCCGGCTGGTGGAGTACGAGGGCGGCGGCGAGGAGACGCGCTCCAACAAGTGGCTCGCCGAGCTGCAGCAGGACATGTTCGTCGAGATCAATCCGGCGGACGCGGCCGAGCGCGGCATCAAGGACGGCGCCTGGGTGCTGGTGTCGGGGCCGGAGATGGCGAGCGGCAAGGTCACCGCATGAAGGCGCTGGTCACCGAGCGCGTCGGCAAGGGCGTCGCCTGGATGCCGTTCCACTTCGCCGGCTGGTTCCAGAACGTCGACCAGCGCGGCAAGTATCCGCAGGGCGCCGATCCGATCGTGCTCGGCGAGAGCGTGAACACGATCACGACCTACGGCTTCGATCCCGTGACCGGCATGCAGGAACCCAAGGCCACGCTCTGCCAGATCAGGGCGGCGTGAGGGAGGCGCGACCATGGCACGGATGAAATTTCTCTGCGACGCCGACCGTTGCATCGAGTGCAACGCTTGCGTCACCGCCTGCAAGAACGAGCACGAGGTGCCGTGGGGCATCAACCGCCGGCGCGTCGTCACCATCAATGACGGCAAGCCGGGCGAGCGCTCGGTCTCCATGGCCTGCATGCACTGCACCGACGCGCCCTGCGCGGCGGTGTGCCCGGTGAACTGCTTCTACACCACCGCCGACGGCGTGGTGCTGCACTCAAGGATCTCTGCATCGGCTGCGGCTATTGCTTCTACGCCTGCCCGTTCGGCGCGCCGCAATATCCGCAGGTCGGCAATTTCGGCTCGCGCGGCAAGATGGACAAGTGCACCTATCTGCGCGGGCGGCCCGGAGGCGGACGGCGCCGAGGCCGAGTACGCGAAGTACGGCGCCAACCGCCTGGCCGAAGGCAAGCTGCCGCTGTGCGCCGAGATGTGCTCGACCAAGTCGCTGCTCGCCGGCGACGGCGAGATCATCGCCCAGATCTACAAGGAGCGCGTGGTCAAGCGCGGCTACGGCTCCGGCGCCTGGGGCTGGAAGACGGCCTATCGCGAGACGATCGCCTCGTAGGGTTGTCGAGCGGAACGGTATGCCAACGCGAGCGGGACATCAGGAGGAAATGCCATGACGACGCTTTTCGCGCGCATTCGCATCGTCGTCGTAGCGATCGCGGTCCTCGTGGTTGCCGCTATCGCTACCCCAGCGAGCGCCCAGCAACAGGTCAATCCGACCGCGAGCGCCGTGCCAGGAAGAGCAGCTGCTGCAGCAGCTGCAGCGCGTCTCAGGGACGCATCAGCATCCCCGACGACAAGGCCGCGCGTTCTGATTCAACCGGCGGGCCAGGCGTGGCGTCACTTCCACGAGGTGACGTTGCGCTGGATCGGTGGGATCGCCATCTGGGCATGTTCGCGCTGCTGGTGGTGTTCCTGGTCGTGCGCGGACGAATCCGCCTCGCAAGCGGGTTTTCCGGGCGGACCATCATGCGCTTCAACACCTTCGAGCGTTTCGTCCATTGGATGACAGCGGCCTGCTTCATCGTGCTGGGATCACCGGCCTCAACATCACGTTCGGCAAGACGCTGCTGTTGCCGCTGATCGGGCTCGAGGCGTTCGCAGCGTTTTCGCAGTGGGGCAAGTACGCCCACAACTATCTGAGCTTCCCGTTCACGCTCGGCGTGCTGTTCATCTTCCTGCATCTGGCTCGCAGTGACAACATCCCGGACAAGGTCGACGTCGAGTGGCTCAAGGCTGGCGGCGGTCTCGTCGGTCGGCCCATCCTCCGGCCAAACGCTTCAATGCCGGTCAAGAAGGTCATCTATTGGGTCGTCGTGTTCGGCGGGACCGCGGTCGCGGTGAGCGGCTATCTTCTGATGTTCCCGTTCTACGAGACCGGCATCAGGGGCATGCAGACCTCGGAGGTCGTGCACGGCGTGGTCGCCATGCTGTTCGTCGCCGCGATGCTCGCGCACATCTATATCGGCACGGTCGGCATGGAAGGCGCATTCGATGCCATGGGCACTGGCGGAGGTCGACCTCAACTGGGCGAAGGAGCACCACAGCCTCTGGGTCGAGGAAGAGGCTGCCAAGGGACGTGTGAGCACACCGCCTGCGCACGCCAAAACCGCTCCGGCCGCATGAGCCGGCAGGCAACCGGCTGGCAACGTCAGATCCGTACGCCGGAGGTCGTGAACGCCGACGCGGCGGGCTTCTGATAGTGGTTGAGCACCACGGCGTGCTGCCACTGGCGATGACGATGGCGGCGATGCAAGCGGCGACAAAGCTGCGCATGATCGTATCTCCCCGGCGCCACGGACAATAGCCGTAGCGTCGAACGGTATGGTCTTGGGGTCGAGCAGGTCAAGTGATCATTCGAGATATGTTCGCGAAGCGATTGGTCCCGCGTTGGACTTTGGCCAACCGCAACACGTCGTAAGCTGGCTCCAATGCCTCCTGACGGACTTGCGCGAATTCGATACTCCTGCGACGGGGCATTGGCTCCGTGATAGAGGGATTGCTGTCATGCGCGCACTCGCCATCGTCATCATGCTGCTCGTTCGCGACCGGCAGCGGCCCGGACCGCCGAGATCAACGCGTTCATCTCGACCGCGATCAAGGCGGCGACCGACGAACTGCTGCCGCCGTTCGAGCGCGCGAACGGCCACAGCATCCGCGCGAGCTATGCCCCGTCCGGCGCGCTGATCCCGCGCTTCGAGCGCGGCGAACCGGTCGACGTCTTCCTGACCGACGCACCGGCGATCGACAGCCTCATCAAGCAGGGCAAGATCGTGGGCGGCCGCATCGACCTCGCGCGCACCGGCATCGGCATCGCCGTGCGCAAGGGCGCGCCCAAGCCCGACGTGTCGTCGCCCGAAGCGCTCAAGCGCGCGCTGCTCGCGGCGAAGACCGTGGGCCACGCCGCGCCCGCCGGCGGCAGCATCACGGCGGCGCATATCCAGGGCGTGTTCCAGCGGCTCGGCATCGCCGGCGCAGGTGACGCCGAAGGTCAAGCTCGCCGGCCGGCGGCCCGAACGGCCGCGTCAGCGTGCTGGTGTCGAGCGGCGAAGCCGAGATCGGGCTGCAGCAGGTGTCCGAGCTGATGTCGAATCCCGAGGTCGAGGTGATCGGCATGCTGCCGGCGGAGCTGCAGCTGACCACGATCTATTCTGCCGGCGTGACGACGAGCGCCCGGCAAGCCGAAGCGGCGAAGGCGCTGATCAAGGCGCTGACCACGCCGTCCGCCGGCACCGATCTACAAGGCGAAGGGACTCGATCCGGCATGACAGGGAGGGCTTGTCATGCGCACACTCGCGATCGCGGCTGCGGCTGCGCTGATCGTTGCCACGGGCTCTGCGCAGGCCGCCGAGATCGACGCGCATGATCACCACCGCGATGAAGGCGGCGATCGAGCGAACTCGCGCCGGCGTTCGAGCGTGACAGCGGGCACATGCTCCGCGTCGTCTACGGACCGTCCGGCGGGCTCGCCCGCCGTTTCAACGGCGGCGAGGCGGCCGATCTCATCGTCGTGAGACGCGACGGTGCTCGACGAGCTGATCAAGCAGGGCAAGGTCGCGCCCGGCCGCACCGACGTCGCGCGCACCGGCATCGGCATCGCGCGTGCGCAAGGGCGCGCCCAAGCCCGACGTGTCGTCGGCCGAGGCGCTGCAAGCGCAGCGCTGCTCGCGGCGAAAGCCGATCGGCCACACCGCGCCGGCCGGCGGCGGCATCACCGCCGCTCACATCGAGGGCGTGTTCGAGAAGCTCGGCATCGCAGCGCAAGTGACGCCGAAGATCAAGCTCGCCGCCGGCGGACCCGAACGGCGCGCGTCAGCGTGCTGGTCTCGAGCGGCGAAGCCGAGATCGGGCTGCAGCTGGTGTCCGAGCTGATGTCGAATCCCGAGGTCGAGGTGATCGGCATGCTGCCGCCGGAGCTGCAGCTGATCGCGATCATATCCGCAGGCATCACGACCGGCGCCAAGCGGCCGGAGGCCGCGAAGGCATTCGTTCGCCATCTCGCCGCACCCGCGGCGATGACGATCTACGAGGCCAAGGGCTTAGCGCTGTAAAGGGCTTGGCGCTGTAAAGGGTTAGGCGAGTGCGGAGACGAGGTGCGTCGCGTTTTCAGACGTGGCGTGTTGTCGCTATCTGCGCTACTGTCCTTGAGCCGATATCAAGCCGACGTGAGACAAGGAGGTGATTAAGCATGCAAGCTTTCCACGCGTGAAGACTCTGGTAGCACTCTGTTTTCGTTACCGCAATGACCGGTGTCTTTGCCGCTCGGCGCGTCCACCACAGCAGCGGCTCAGGAGGTCGGAAAAACCGTGACCACATCCACCGGATTGCAGATCACCGACAGCAAGATCGGCACCGGCGCCACGCCGCGGCCCGGTCAGACCTGTGTCATGCATTACACCGGCTGGCTCTATCAGAACGGCGCCAAGGGCCAGAAGTTCGACAGTTCGGTCGACCGTGGCACGCCGTTCGAGTTTCCCATCGGCAGACAGAGAGTCATCGCCGGTTGGGACGAAGGTGTCGCCTCGATGAAGGTCGGTGGTAAGCGCACCTCATCATCCCACCTGCACTCGGCTATGGTGCCCGCGGCGCAGGCGGCGTGATACCACCGAATGCCACGCTGATCTTCGAAGTCGAATTGCTCGAGGTGAAGGGATAACCTTCGCACTCACGCCGCAACTAGAGCGCGTTTCGATGAGGTTGAATCGGAAACGCGCTCTAGCTTTTAGTGGTCGCATTTTCTGCGGAAAACCGGAGTCCACTTTTCCGGAAAATGCTTCTAATTTGACGAACGGCCATTCTTGGAGGCTACCGCCGCCAACGCCTGGGCTATGTGCGTTCGCGTAGGAGGTCCAATCTGCTTTTGCCTCCTCACCGGTCATGACTCGACTCCGGGCTCGATACCGAGACGCGACATCTTCAAGCCGGAATTTTCCTCGTAATACGTGACGGTGCCATCGTCGTTGACCTCGAGCCACGTTTCGGTGCTGCCGTCTTGAGGGTATGGAAGATGGTGATGGACATGACTCTAGCTTTCGGCTGTGTCGGACGCCCGCGCCTATCCTACCCGGTGGCCAAGCCCCGCGTCCGCTCTGCATGTGCCAATCGTGCCATCACACTGGCAATTCGGAAGGCATCGTGCATATATAGCTGTCGCCCACCCAAAAGCCATCATCTGCATCGGCCACTGAGCGATCAGTTGGCCCGAGTGGTGTGCTAGCACCGACGCGCACAATCGTGCGGCGGATCGGGGCGCCCTGTTCGGCGATCGATGGTTCTTCGACTCACCATGGCCGGTAGCAGGGTGTGGGACGCAAACAAAGGAGCGACGCATGAGCGAAAAGGTAAAGAAATTCCAAATCGGCGCGGCGACGCCTTGCCGATGGACGGCTATGGCTTCGGCGGTCGATGGAAAGATCAAATCACACCACATGACGTCCGAGTCCGCATTGAAAGCAGGCATCGAAATCAAGCGGAACTATCCGGTGGTCCAGGTCATGGTGTTCGACGCAGCCGCGGGAACGCGTACGCCGGTGGAACTGCCCAAGGAGGCGTCAAAAACCCGGGACGCACGTTCATCAGTGCAATTGCAGGATCATTCTTCTGCGGATATTTTCGGTACACATAGCCGTCAGAAATAGCTCAGAATGCCGCGCGTCGGGGAGCACCAGGGCGTGCATCTTCCTTCTTTTTCGGCATCGGAACAGACCTTCGCGCTGCTGCTAGCTTCCGGGCCGCCTTGCGCGCGCGCCGGATGGCTTCCGCCTTTTCGCGGGTTTTGCGCTCGGACGGCTTTTCGAAGGCCTTTCGACGCTTCAGCTCGCGAAAAATGCCTTCGCGCTGCATCTTCTTTTTGAGGACCTTGAGGGCCTGATCGACATTGTTGTCGCGAACGAAGACCTGCAATTGTTTTCCAATCGTGCTGGAAGCAAAAAAACCCGGCACCTGGCCGGGCGTTAGACCTGGTGATGAATTCAGGCAGCGCAATCGAATTAACAATAGGGCGCCTTTGTATTTATTTGTGGCGCGAGCCGCACATAGTCATTCGGGCCGGAAGTTCATGGCTATACCGTTGATGCAATAACGCTGGTTCGTCGGCGGCGGGCCATCGTCGAAGACGTGACCCAGATGGCTTCCGCAACGGCTGCAATGCACCTCGGTGCGGGCCATCCCGTAACTTCGATCGACCGACGTTTCGACCGAACCCTCGACCGGGTCGTTGAAGCTTGCCAGCCTGTGCCGCTCTCGAACTTTTCTTCGACACGAATAAAGGTTGTCCGCATCCCGCACAGTCGAACGTGCCGTGACGTTTCTCAAAATTCAGCGCGCAGCTCCCGGGCGCTTCGGTCCCGTGTTCCCGCATGACGTCGTATTGCTCGGGCGTGAGCAGACCGACGCCACTCCTCGTCGGTTCGGGTGACCGCATAGCGCTTGTTCTCCATACCCTCGTCCCTCTGCTGGGATCGCCGCTGAGTTCACAGACGCTGCGGTCGAGGAGCTCGATCGATACGCCCAGGCCCGCGGATGAAGCAGACGCGCACGCCGGGGCGGATCGTGGTCGGCTCTTTGGTGAATTCAACTCCCTTGGCCTCGAGATCGGCGGCGATGGCGTCAATGCCGCTGACCGAGAGCCTGAAATGATCGAGGCCTTGATAGGGCGTGGTCGGCGGCGGGTTGACGCCATCGCCCGCAGCCACTGGCGCAATGAAGCACGTTGGCGCCGCCGAGCTTGAGGTCGATCCGCGGCTGGCCCTGTTGCATGGTCCGGAGTATTTCGGCGCCGAACATGCGCTCGTACCACCGGGCGGTCGCCTCCGGGTCCGGGCTGCGCAGATGGATGTGGTCATAGGTGAATCTTGGCCATGGCAGGTTCTCCGCATCACGCGGTGTTCCGGGAAATTAGGACATGCCGGCCGCAAATGCCACAAGCTTTGCTCTCACGCGCAGCTCAGCCGCCGCCCTTGCTGCCCGCGAGCAGCTTCCGCACCTGCTCGAAGAGTTCCGGCGGCGCCCGCGACATCTCATCGATGCTGCGAACTATCTCCTCGGCGCTCACCGGGCTGACATAGAACTCTGACTTTTGCGGCCTCGTCGAGATATTGCCGGTCGCGATGCGCGGCGAGAAACGCCGTCTGCAATGCCTTGGCCCGCCTCCGCGGGCACGCCTGGCGGCGCCGCAAACGGCCGTGCCATCGTGAGCAAAGGCGTCTCGGTGAACTCGATCAACGCGCGGCCCGAGTCGGCGGTCGCGAGCTCGCGCGCAGTCGGCACGTCGGGGTAGTTCGGGTGGCGCGTGAGCCTTGCGAACTGGACGAGGAGGCGATACCCGCCATTCGGCTTGAGCCAATCGGGCCTGGTGGACTGAATCCGCCGAGAGATCGGTGGTGCGGCCGCTGCTGACCTCGCCGCGCTCCATCGCCGGAACACAGCGGCAGTATCTCGGTAGCCGAGGACAAGCTTCATGTTGAGGCCGAGCGCGTCCTGCAGGATGCGCGGCACATCGCCACCGGTGGCGCCATCCGCGGTGCCGCCGAGCACCATCACGGGGCCGCCGGCTCGGCGCGTGTCGGCGATCGATTTCGCCGGTGCGTAGCAACATGCAATCTCGAACGGAATT
>ERZ1370068.7830-contig-6724_pt1 | contig 27184 bp, 37 predicted proteins | sample MGYA00561227_ERZ1370068 | MGnify/ENA primary metagenome ERZ1370068 (study PRJEB38410, sample SAMEA6850437) | metagenome | study: Metagenomic assessment of the ecological functions of the soil: analysis of the soil microbiota associated with the...
TCACGCATGAAAACTCAGCATTTGCGTTCAGTTGCGTATTTGCCTGAAGCTCGGGACCAAAGTCCTGGCGCTGTAGGTATTGTTTGTCTTACAAACAGAATTCGGCATGTACACTTCCGCAGCAGACTTTTGAGAGAATGAACCACCTCTTTGGAGCATTTCTATCGATCCATGCCCAGCGCTTGCTGATCGCCAACGCTAGGACGGCGTGATGGCCGAGGACGAAGGCGGCGCACGTCGCGTCGTCGAACCGAGGCGTTCTCGCGCCGCGTTTTCGGCTTGCCGGCGCCCAGGCGCTGATCGAGATCGTGCGCACGTCATCCGCGATAGGCTCTGGCGGCGACCACGACGGCGGACGCAGGGCGTCTACCGCAACCTGACCAGCGACCGTCAATCAGCCGCGAGCCGCCAGCTCCCGGATTCAAGTCGCACTGACACGACGGCCACGCGGCTGTTCGATCCGCGGTACGTCCCCGATGCCGGCGCACCGGATGGATCGGTGGTGCACATGTGGCTCTCACCGCGATGTCACCGAACGGCGGCAGCTCCGCAGGAGCGGCGGCTGCGCGAGTCGAGCCGCAGGCTCCGCGAGCTGTCGGCGTTCGGCAGCGACGCGTGAGCAGGAGCAGCGTCAGCTCGGCGCGCACGCTTTGCGACGAGGTCGGCCAGTTGTTCTCGAGCATCCGGCTACCTCGAGCTGGGCGCCACTCGTTGCGCATTCCGCCTGGGTCGTCAGCTCCGGGCATGCGCCGCGTCGTCGATCGCCTGCAGGCCGCGGCCGGCCTGACCGACATCGCCGTGGCCTCGCTGCGGCAGCTGACGACGGCGTTGCGTCAGCGTGCTCGACCATCTCGGGCTCGTGCCCGCCGCATCCGCTTCGGAGACATCGGCCTCTTCAGCAAAAGCTGCGCCGGGATCGGTGTCCACGTGCGCGCCAGGCCGTCGATCCATCGATCTCGACGGAGGCGCGCGCGACTGGCGCCTGCGGATCCTGGATCCGGCGCACGCTCGGGAGCAGCATCCGCTTTGCGCCGCGCCGCTTCGCCGGCACGGCGCGTGGATCTACGTCTGCGCGCCAGCGCGGGCTGGCGATGATGGAGAGTCCCGCGAGCAACCGCGGCATCACCGACGAGCAGGCGCGTGCTGAGAACAATCCGAGGACGATGGGGTTGCTGGGGATGCGCGAGACGCGCGATCGCTGCTTGGCGGCGGCGCTGCGCATCACCGGCCCGCGGGCACGACGCACGCGCGCGGTAACGATCGCATCTTCCGGTTGCACAACACGGCCGCGGCGCTCGAAACCCGGCGCGACCGGGCGTTTCGAGAGCACATGCGCTAGCGGCGGCGCGCGTCACCGCTCCGTCGACGATCACCGATCGAGGCGATCCGTCGCGAGGGATCGGCCGTGCTGGCGGCGCGAGTTTCCCGACTTCCGCCTCGGCAGAAGCCGTTGACGGCGATGTCTGCCTTCGAGAGGCTGCGTGCGGCGTCGTATCACCGCACCTCGTGGCTGCTCGATCTCAGCCCCATAACGCGCGCGACGGCGATCGTGGTCCTCAGGCGCATGCACCGCCCAGTTTCCTGGCATCGGTCGCCGGTGCTCGCCGTCTGCGACGCACCGGCCGATCCGGATTCGCGCGGCTAGCGCCGCGCTGCAGGCATGAACGGTGGAGTGCGTGACTGAAGGGTGCGGATCCCGCGCGACCTGGTGCACGCGCCGTGCGGACCACGCGCTCACTGGGCGGGCGCTGCGATGCCTGCCAGGAGGCCGGAGAGCGGCGCGGCTGGTCGCCCGATCCCCAAGCACGATGCTTCGCTCGGACCGTAGAAGTTGCCTATCAGGTCCTGCGGATAGATCGGCGCCGGGGCGCACCATGTCGGAGATCGGCGCCGAGCGAAGCTCGGTCTCAGCGTGAGGCCGTCGCACCTCTCCGGTCGCGGATCCTCGAGCTCTCCAGCTGCGCACGAGCGCCGAGTTGATTCACTACGCCGTCATCATGCAACGCGCGCTCGTGCCGTAGCGGCGCGTCGACGGCGTCAGAGACCGCCGGTTGCGTGATGTTCCCCCGTCGGCCCGAGATCGGCGCGGACGGCGGTGGCCTGCTGCAGAAGAAATCGTCGGGCAAGATCGTCGGCCTCGATGAGCGCGCGAGATTCCTGACGGCGAGCCGCTCTATCAGGTCGCTTCAGCTTCGCGCACACGTTGCCGGCCCGCGGATGGCTGATCCAGCTTTGCCTACATCGCGTGCTCGCTCGGCTGCGGCGCGGCCGCGCCGTTTTTGCGAGGCGGCTGTAGAGTCATCCGGTGCGCGCACTCAGCGGCCGAGCGTCGAATCGCGCCGCCACCAGCGCACACCGGCGGCGGCGGGCAGCCGAAGATGACGTTGAGCCGGTAATACAGATCCCCGCTAAGAAGGCGCCGGACGCCACGTCCGCTGGCGTGCAGGTCGCCTGGCTGGTGGCGATGTTGATGAGCCGGACGTTCACGCGCACGATGCGAGGCGATCGGCTCCGACTCGCTGAATCTCCCCGTCTCGAGGAAACGGGCAGACGCTGGTCTGCGTAACGCGGCGTCGGCTCTCCGACTTCGTCGAGGAAGAAGTGTGTCGCCGGTGTCCGCCGCCTCGGAGGACACCACCACTTGCCGCGGACACAGCGCCGCCGGGCAAGCTACCGCCGCGGACACGTCGAAAAGCTCCGACTCGAGCACAGCGCACGTGCACGCCGAGCGCTTGCACGGCACCAACCTGACGGGGTCAGGAACGCGGTCGCGCCGCACTTGCGCGCTCAGCCCGTGGACGCCGAGCTTCAGCCACTGCGCGTCACTTGCGCGCACCTCGCTCACCGTGATCAGTTGCACGCTGGCGTTTGGAACGCGCACGCACGATGTCGGCGTGCGGATGAGTTTGATGCTCGCTGTTTTTCACCGATGAAACGCGCTGCTTCCGGTCCCTGGATCGGAACATTAACGCCCTTGCTGCCAGCACGCCGCGTTTACCGGGTGCTGAGTCGGCGGACTTCCGGAGAGTAAGTTGTTTCCCGGATGCAACACCTTAGCTTTGAATGCTACGACTCTTTAGACACAATATGTCGTAATTGATCTGACCGATCTTATTATCAGGTATTTAAGAAGTCAATATGACTTTGAACTGTGACGTAACATGCTAGCTATTTTCACGTTTGTATCGCGCGGGGCGGAAGAATTTACATTGAGAGAGAGTCTGACTGCGGAGGACTTATTTGTCGCCGAGGTGGAAACGAGGACGAGGTGCCACGATCAGTCGCGCGCGAAGCGCCCGACCGCAGGCGAGATGCGCGCCTTGCCGCTGGTGTGCACGCCGGCATCTAACACGCCGCGACGTCGCGTTCGCCATCAGGGTGGACTGCTGCGAAGAGCGCGGCGACGGGTGTCTGCGGTTGCTCCGCCAGCGCTGACTCCGCCACGCGCCGACCAGCTGGCCCACGATCACGACGACGCCCGCCGTCAGGCCGCAGCCGCAAGCAGCCGCAGGCCCAGACCGAAGAACTGTCCGCGCACGTGCTGCGGGCGCGCGCGCCGAGCGCGATGCGCACGCCGATTTCGCGCCGCCGCTGCGACACGGCGTAGCTCAGCACGCCGTAAGTGCCCGAGCGCCGTCAGCAGCAGCGCGACGCCGGAGAACATCGCGCCGACCACCGCCGGCGATCGCTGCGCGACGAGGCTGTTCGGCGATCCGCGTCGTCCATCGATCGCATGTTGTTGACGGGCAGCTCTGGGATCGACCTGTCCGGACGATGCGGCGTGATCGTCCGGTGCAGTGTCGTCCGGCACGCACGGCTGCGCACCGACGACGTAAATCGCGCGATCGAAGCGGTCGCTGTACGGGTAGCACACTGCGCCGGCGCGATCCGCTTCCGACAGCGCCGCCTGTTTCACCGCGCGCGACGACGCCGACGATCGGTGAACGCCTCGATCCGGCGGCCCTGGCGCCGATCCGAGGCATCAGCCGCTGTCCGACCGCGCCGCCGGCGGCCAGCAGCCGCTCGCGCGAAGTCCTTCGTCCACCGCACGCACGGCGCGTCCCGCCGGCGTCGCCCGCGGTCAGGTACCGTCCGCTCGCGCAGCGGAATCCCCATCGCGGCGAAGAAATCGCCGGCGACGGCGTCGCATACGATAGCCGCGAGCGGCAGCTCGCCAGGCGAGACCGGACGTCGCCGCGATCGTCGCGGCGCTCTTGATCGTGCTGCCGCTCAGCGGCACGTTCGTGCGCGATCGCCGGATGCGACGACGCCTGGCGTGCTCGAAGCGCCGCGCGTCAAGCGATCGATGAACGACTGGAGCGCGGCGTCCGCAGGATAGCGCGCCGCACGGCAGCGACACTTGCGCCGTGAGCAGCCGTTCGCCAGGAAAGCCGGGCGACGTCGCGCATCAGCGCGTGCAGCGTGATGCCGAGGAGCGCCGCGCCGACGAGCAGCACGAACGACAGCGCCGATCTGCGCGACGAGGATGGCGTGGCGCGTCCGCTGGCATGCGCGGCTCGGCGTGCCGCCGCGCGTGTCGGCGCGCAGCGCGTCGCCGGCCTCGTGGTCCGCAGCGGCGCCGCGCGACGACGCGCGCCGAGCGACGAGGCCGCAGACGGACTGCGCCGCGTCGCGGCCGCGCGATCACCGCCGGTGGCGTCGAGCGTGATCGTGGGCTGCCGAGCGGGAGCCGGTTTGCGCCGAGCGTGCCGAGCAGCGCGACGCCTGCCTGACGCGAGACGGGACACCGGCCGCCGTGCCGGCGGCGCTCAGCAGCAGCGCTCTCGGCCAGCACGGCCGCGACGATGTGCCGGCGCGCGCGCCGATCGCGCGGCGCACCGCCAGCTCGCAGCTGCGGCTGCCGGCGCGCACCAGGAGCAGGTTCGCCGACGTTCACGAGTCCGATCGACGAGCAGCACCGTCGGCGCCCGCCTGGAGCAGCAGGAGGGTCGGCCGCACCGCCGCCACGTGCCGCGCGTGAAGCGGAACGACGACCGACTGGAAGCCCGCGTTCGCCATCATCGCCGCCTTGCGGATCTGCCGCGCTCGATCGATCGCGTTGTCGCGCGTCGATCTGCGCCTGCGCGTCCGACGACCGACGCGTCCGGGCGCGAGGCCGGGCCACCATGCGCGACGAGCTGCCCCAGTGCCGTCGCGCCGACGCCCGAGTCGTCGTCGTGCCGGACGCCAGCGGAAGGAACAGCCGTGCCTGCGACGACAGGAAGCGGAACTCCCGCGCGGCAGGACGCCGACGATCGGTGCACGACGGCGCCGTTGACGCGGATCGGCTGTCCGACGACGCGCGGGATCGCCGCGCGCTACTGCTGGCGCCAATGCGGCCGCTCAGCACGACGGCGCGATCGCGCCGAGCGTCGTCTCCTCCTCGCGCGAACGCGCGGCCGAGCGCCGGCGTCACGCCGAGCGTCGCGAAGAAGTCGGGCGTGACGCGCATCACGAACTCGCGCTCGGTGCGTGCCCGCCTCGCCGACGATGACGCCGTCGTCTCGATAGAGGCGACACGCCGCGAGAGCGCGGTGATGTGCCCGCGGCGCTCGTAGTAGTTCGCCACCGACGCGCCGTCGTCCATCACGTTGGCGCGCGGATACGTGTTGTAGATCGGTGACGAGACGATCCGGCGTCGTGGAAGGGCAGCGGCCGGAGCAGGATAGAGTGGACGACGGCGAAGATCGTCAGGTTCGCCGCCATGCACAGCGCCAGCGTGCCGATCACCGCGAGCGTGAAGCCGGGCGCGGCGGCGAGACGGCGGACGGTGTAGCGAAGATCGCGTCGCGTTCGACGAGGCAGACCGCGATCGCGCGTGACCGCGTCCGACTATCGCGGCGCTCGCGCCAGCGCGGCGGCGATCGTGCCCGATCGACGGCGCGACGTAGAGCCGCGCGGCTTCACGCCGTCCGCCGCTCGCGTCGCGCGCGCCCGCACTGCTGCGCGGCGAACACCTCACGCATCTCGGCGCCGAACGCGTCGCGGAACGCGCGCGGAAAGACGCAGCGCAGGAGAAGCAGCGCGTCAGACATCCGACCTCCGTGCGTCCGACCTCCGACTCTCCCTCGCTCCGACCTCTTCGGCGACCGTCATGACGCATCCACCGCCGCGCGAAGTGCGCGGGCGTCGGGCGCGTTGATGAGCGTGCGCAGGCGCTCGAGCTCCGCTCGCGAGCACGCGTCCGCCGAGCGGCGTGAGTGCGGTGTAGCGCCGGCGCTCGTCCGCCTTCGTCGGGGGCCGACCGCCCTGGCCCGCTCCGGCGACGAGACCCTCGGCGAGGAGCCGCTTCGACGCGATCACGAGAGTTGCCCGGGATCGAGCGTCCAGGAGTCCGTCGGTGCGTTCGCCGATCGCCTGCACCAGGCCGTACGCCGTGGCGTTCCTCGTCCGCGAGCGCGAGGAGCAGTTCGAGATCGACCGGCTTGAGCGGCAGATGCGTGCGAGGTCCGCGGGCATATGGTTGATTTAACTGTCGGCGGGGCTGACGGCGGCGTTCCGCCGCCCAGTGTCGGGCAGAGGGCAGAGGGCCGCGGACCGGTGGCAGAGCCTGGAGTCGTCGAGGTCGTGCAACCCGCCGAAAATGGCGCGGGCCCCGAAGGACCCGGCCTGCCGCAGTCGGTGTCTATCCGTGTCTATCCGTGGCGCTACTTGCCGTTGGCCATCGACCCCGGGAACTCGCTGTTGCTCTTCGTCTTGCCCATCTTCGAGAGCAGCAGCTCCATGCGCTTCGACGGGCGACAGCGGCGTCAGCACCTTGCGCAGCACCCACACGCGGTTGAGATCTTCCTTCGGGATGCAGCAGCTCTTCCTTGCGCGTGCCGCTCTTCTGGATGTCGATCGACGGGAAGCACGCGGCGATCCGTCGAGCTTGCGATCGAGGTGGATCTCCGAGGTTGCCGGTGCCCTTGAACTCCTCGAAGATCACTTCGTCCATGCGCGAGCCGGTGTCGATCAGCGCCGTGGCGATGATCGTCAGCGAGCCGCCCTCTTCGATGTTGCGCGCCGCGCCGAAGAAGCGCTTCGGGCGCTGCAGCGCGTTGCTGTCCACGCCGCCCGAGAGCACCTTGCCCGACGGCGGGCACGATCGTGTTGTAGGCGCGCGCCAGGCGCGTGATCGAGTCGAGCAGGATGACGACGTCCTTCTTGTGCTCGACGAGGCGCTTGGCCTTCTCGATCACCATCTCGGCGACCTGCACGTGGCGCTGCGCCGGCTCGTCGAACGTCGACGAGATGACCTCGCCGCTGCACCGAGCGCTGCATGTCGGTGACTTCTTCCGGCCGCTCGTCGATGAGCAGGACGATCAGGTAGACCTCGGGGTGGTTCTGCGGTGATGCTGTTGGCGATGTTCTGCAGCAGCATCGTCTTGCCGGTGCGCGGCGGCGCGACGATCAGGCCGCGCTGGCCCTTGCCGATCGGGACCATCAGGTCCATGACGCGCGCCGACAGGTTGTCGGACGCCGCCTCGAGCGCGATGCGCTCACTGCGGGTAGAGCGGCGTCAGGTTCTCGAAGAACACGCGGTCGCGCGATCGGTCCGGCGGCTCGAAGTTGACCGCCTCGACCTTGATCAGCGCGAAGTAGCGCTCGCCGTCTCTTCGGCTGCCGGATCTGGCCGCTGACCGGTGTCGCCCGGTCTGCAGGTCGAACTTGCGGATCTGGGAGGGGGAGACGTAGATGTCGTCGGGGCCGGGCAGGTAGTTGTAGTTCGGGGGCGCGGAGGAAGCCGAAGCCGTCGGGCAGCGCTCTCGAGGCACGCCTTCCGAGAAGAGGTTGCCCGCTCTTCTCGGCGCGCGCAGCGGAGGATCTGGAAGATCAGCTCCTGCTTGCGCATGCCGGTGGCGCCGGGCACGTCGAGCGACTTCGCGATCTTGGTCAGCTCGGCGATGCTCATTTCCTGAGCGTGCGCGAGGTCGACCTTAGTCTGGCGCCGGCGCCGGGCGGGCGCCTCCGCCTGCCTGGCGTCAGCCGGTTTCGTTTCCGCCGCGGCGGGCTTCTCCGCTACGGCCTGTGCCTGCTCAGTCTTGCTATCGGTGTCCACAGATCGTCCAGTCCTTCGCCGCTGCGCCGCCGCTGATGCGGCAGTTGCGGCCATTCCGAGTTGCCGTTCGAGTGCCTTGCAGGATTCTTCACGCGCTCGCTGCGCGACAGTTTGTCGACCTTCGTCGCCACCGCCGCGCGCGCCACGTCCAGCGACTGCAGCCATGTCCGCCGCATCGAGATCCGACGTCGAGCGCCGGGTGCCGGGCGTCGACGAGATGCGAGACGCCCGCGATAAATCCGTCGGTCGCCTCCGAAGTAAGCCTCCGCGATCCGCGTGAGCTCGACGACCGATTCGACGGCCGCCACGTGCATACCCATAGCCCGGGAGATCCGCCAGACATAGCGGCCCAGCGCCCCGGGCCGCCGGGTCCGCCGTCCACGTCGAACCGATACAGATTGGCGAGCCGGGTCTTGCCGGCCGCCGCGCTCGTGCGCGCGAGATTCGCCGTTCGCGCGCCAGAGCGTTGATCGGAGCGTCGACTTGCCGACGTTGGACCGGCCGACGAGCGCGATGTGCGGCACGCCGTCGCGCCGGGATGCCTCCGGCGCCTGTCGGCGCTGGTCACGAACCGGGCCGATACGAGCTCATGTCAATGCTGAATGCCACTCGGCATCCAGCATCAGCTCAGTGCGAGATCGACGGCTGATCCCCGATGATCGGCTCTGGCGGCGGGCGCTGCGATGGCGTCCAGCGGCTCGGCGAGGCGCGATCTTCAGCACCTCGTCCATCGACTCGACCATGTGGACGTTCGAGCGAGTCGAGCACGTTCTTCGGGATGTCCGCCAGGTCCTTCTCGTTCTCGCGCGGGACGATGATCGTCTTGAGTCCCGAGCGGTGCGCCGCCAGGATCTTCTCCTTCACGCCGCCGATCGGCAGGACCTTGCCGCGCAGCGTGATCTCGCCGGTCATCGCGACGTCCTTGCGGATCGGCAATGCGGCTGAGCGCCGAGACGAGCGCGGTCGCGAGCGTGATCCCCGCCGACGGGCCGTCCTTCGGGATCGCGCCCTCGGGATGTGGATGTGGACGTCGGTCGCGCGGTTGAAGTTCTTCGGGATGCGGAACTCGTCGGCCTTCGAGCGGACGTAGCTCATCGCCGCCTGCGCCGACTCCTGCATCACGTCGCCGAGCTTGCCGGTCAGCGTCAGCGTGCCCTTGCCCGGCATCAGCGTCGCTTCGATGGTCAGGATCTCGCCGCCGACCTCCGTCCACGCCAGGCCGGTCGCGACGCCGATCTCGTTCTTCTCTTCCGCCAGCGACTGGACGGAAGCGCGGCACGCCGAGGTACTCGGTGACCTTGGCGGCGCGTGATCTCCATGCTGAAGGCCTTGCCCTCGACGACGACCTTGCGCGCGATCTTACGGCAGATCGACGCGATCTCGCGCTCGAGGTTCCGGACGCCCGCCTCGCGCGTATAGCGCTGGATGATCGTCTGAGAACGCCTCGTCGAGGAAGGTGATGTTCGTCCTTCGTCAGGCCGGCGCCTTCGACCGCCTTCGGCGCGAGGAACTTCTTCGCGATCTCGACCTTCTCGCAGCTCGGTGTAGCCGGCGAGCTGGAGCACTTCCATGCGGTCGCGCAGCGCCTGCGGGATCGTGTGCAGCACGTTGGCCGTGCAGATGAACATCACGTTCGACAGGTCGTACTCGACGTCGAGGTAGTGATCGAGGAACGCGTTGTTCTGCTCGGGGTCGAGCACCTCGAGCAGCGCCGCCGACGGGTCGCCGCGGAAGTCCATCGACATCTTGTCGACTTCGTCGAGCAGGAACACCGGGTTCATCGTGCCGGCCTTCTTCATCATCTGGATGATCTGGCCGGGGAAGGCGCCGATGTAGGTGCGGCGGTGGCCGCGGATCTCCGGCCTCGTCGCGGACGCCGCCGAGCGACAGCCGGACGAACTTGCGGTTCATCGCGCGCGCGATCGACTTGGCCAGCGAGGTCTTGCCGACGCCCGGAGGTCCGGAGAACGTGAGGATCGTCGCCTTCGGCTTCTTCACGAGGGCGCGGACGGCGAGGAACTCGAGGATGCGGTCCTTGATCTTCTCGAGGCCGTAGTGGTCCTCGTTGAGGATCTCTTCGGCGCGCTTGAGGTCGCGGCTCTCCTTGGTCTTCTTCTGCCAGGGGACGGCGATCAGCCAGTCGAGGTAGTTGCGCGAGACGGTCGCTTCCGCCGACATCGGCGGCATCGCCTCGAGCCGCTTCAGCTCCTGGATCGCCTTCTCCTCGACGTCCTTCGGGCATCTTCGCCTGTTCGATCTTCTTCTTCAGCTCCTCGACCTCGTTGCCCTTCTCGTCCTTGCGGCCCAGTTCCTTCTGGATCGCCTTCATCTTCTCGTTGAGGTAGTACTCCTTCTGCGCCTTCTCCATCTGCTTCTTGACGCGCGACTGGATCTTGCGATCCACCTGGAGCTTGTCCACCTCCGCCTCGAGAAGGGCGGTGATCCGGTTGAGCCGTTCGATCGGCGAGATGATCTCGAGCAGGTTCTGCTTCTCGTCGACGCCGACGACGAGGTGCGCCGAGATCGTGTCGGCGAGCTTGCCGGGATCGTCCACGCGGACGGCGGCGATCATGGCGTCGTAGTGCAGGTTGTTCGACAGCTTCACGTACTGCTCGAACAGCGACACCACCTTGGTCATCGTCGCTTCCGCGTCGACGCCGGTTTCCTTCGGCTTCGGCACGACCTTGACGACGACGCGGTAGAAGCCCTTGTCTTCCTTCCACTCGACGGCGCGGGCGCGCTCGATCCCCTCGACCAGCACCTTGATGTTGCCGTCGGGCAGCTTCAGGCTCTGGACGATGTTGGCGACGCAGCCCATCGTGTAGATGTCGTTCGGCTGCGGGCTCGTCGATCGCGGCGTCGTGCTGCGCGGCGAGGAAGATCCGCTTGTCCTTGCCGAGCGCGTGCTCGAGGGCGCGGGTCGAGGAGGGCCGTCCGATTACGAACGGCATCATCATGTGCGGGAAGACGACGACGTCCCGGAGCGGGACGATCGGCAGAGTCTCGTAAAGTTCCATGAACCTCTTGGTGCGCTAGCCGGCTTTTTCGATCAGCGAAATCGGCTTTTCCTTGTTCGTCACGACCTCGCGGGTGATGACGCACTCGCGGACCTTCTTCTGGCCGGGCAGCGATACATCAGGTCGAGCATCGAGATCCTCGATGATCATCCGCAGGCCGCGCGCGCCGATCTTGCGCGCCAGCGCCAGCTCCGCGATCGCCTCGAGCGAGTCGTCCGTGAACTTGAGCTTCACGTTCTCGCACTCGAACAGCTTCTGGTACTCGACGCGTGATGGCGTTGCGCGGTTGCGTGAGGATCTGACCAGGGCCGCGCTGGTCGAGCTCGTGCAGCGTGCCGACGACGGGGAGGCGGCCGACGAACTCGGGAATCAGGCCGCAGCTTGATCAGGTCTTCCGGCTCCACCTGCTCGAGCGTCGGTGCCGATCTCGCGCTGCGCAGCGACTTCACGTCGGCCTTGAAGCCGAGCGTCTTCTTGCCGGTGCGCCGCTCGATCTGCTTGTCGAGGCCGACGAACGCGCCGCCGCAGATGAAGAGGATGTTGGTCGTGTCGACCTGGAAGAACTCCTGGTGCGGGTGCTTGCGGCCGCCCTGCGGCGGCACGTTGGCGACCGTGCCTTCGAGGATCTTCAGCAGCGCCTGCTGGACGCCCTCACCCGAGACGTCGCGGGTGATCGACGGGTTCTCGTCCTTGCGGCAGATCTTGTCGACTTCGTCGATGTAGATGATGCCCTGCTGGCACTTCTCGATGTCGCCGCCGGCCGCCTGCAGCAGCTTGAGGATGATGTTCTCGACGTCCTCGCCGACGTAGCCGGCTTCGGTCAGCGTCGTCGCGTCGACGATCGTGAAGGGGACCGGAGAGCAGCTTGGCGAGCGTCTGCGCGAGCAGCGTCTTGCCGGTGCCGGTCGGGCCGATCAGCAGGATGTTCGACTTGGTCAGCTCGATGTCGTTCCGGCTGCGCGACTGCTTCTGGATCTCGATCCGCTTGTAGTGGTTGTAGACCGCGACCGCGAGCTTCTTCTTGGTCTGTTCCTGGCCGATGACGTACTCGTCGAGGAACTTCTTGATCTCCTGGGGCACCGGGCAGGACGTGCGGCGCCGCCGCGGGACTCGAACCGGTTGTCGTCCGCGATGATGTCGTTGCAGACCTCGACGCACTCGTCGCAGATGAACACGGTCGGGCCCGCGATCAGCTTGCGGACGTCGTTCTGGTCCTTGTTGCAGAACGAGCAGCGGAGAATCTCGCCTTCGCCGGTCTTTTTGACCATGACCGTTAGGCCCTTTACGCCCGTTTGCGGATGACGTCATCAATAATACCGTATTCCTTCCCCTGCGTCCGCGCCCATGATGTAGTCCCGCTCGGTGTCATCCTGGATACGCTTCAGCGGCTGGCCGGTGTGGTCCGACCAGGATCTGGTTCAGCCGCTCCCGCGTCCGCAGGAGTTCCCGGGCGTGAATATCGATATCGGTCGTCTGCCCTCCAAGCCCCTGCACCCACGGCTGGTGGATGAGGATCCGCGAATTGGGCAGGAGAACCGCTTGCCCTTCGCCCCCGCCGCCAGCAGCACCGCCGCCACCGAGGCCGCCTGGCCGATGCAGTAGGTCTGCACGTCCGGCTTGATGAACTGCATCGTGTCGTAAATCGCCATGCCCGGCCGTGACCGACGCCGCCCGGGCTGTTGATGTACAGCAGGATGTCCCGGTCGGGATCCTCGGCCTCGAGGAACAGCATCTGCGCGATGACCAGGTTCGCGATGCCGTCGTCAATCGGCGTGCCGAGGAAGACTGATGCTGTCCTTGAGCAGGCGCGAAAAGATGTCGTACGCGCGTTCCCCGCGGTTGGTCTGTTCGACCACCATCGGGAATCAGTTGCGAGTGGCAGCAAGAATGAGCCATGCGAAATGCGTCCGCCGGAAACGAGGAACGTGACTGAGCTGTTGTGGGAAGCTGGGGAGGTCCGTCTTACGTTTGTCCGATTGTAGCACGCGAGAGCAGGAAATCAATGGCCCGCTCCCGGCGCAACCCCGAATACAACCGCCCGATGCCCCCTCCTTCTCCAGCCGCGGCGCGGACGGCCGCCGGTGTCCGGCTCCGTCCGCTCGGCATACTCTGCGATCTCCGCCTCGACTCTCCTCGCGTGAACGGCCACCGACTCCCGCCGCGCCACCTCGTCCAGGACCAGCGCGCCCGCGCACCGCTTCCGCCGCCGCCTCGCGCTGCCGCTCGCGGAATTCCTCCCAGTTGATGTTCGTCTTCATCGGGTCGATCTGCTGATCGATCAGCCGCCGCACGAACTCCTCGACGCGCCGGTCGATCTCCCGCTTCCAGCAGCGCCTGCGGCACCTCGAACGTGACGCGCGTCGCGAGCTGCTTCATCAGGTCCGGCGCGCAGCTCGCGATCCGCTTCGTGCCGCGCCTCGTGCTCGAGGTCCTCGCGCGACCCGCGCCTTCAGCGCGCGTCGAGCGAGGCGAAGTCGCCGAGGTCCTTGGCGAACTCGTCGTCCAGCTCCGGCACGATCCGCTTCCGGATCGCCTTGACCGTCACGTCGTAGCTCACCGTCGTGCCCGCCAGCTCCGTGATCGCGTAGTCGGCCGGGATACCGCACGTCGAACGTCTTCTGCGCGCCCGGCCGTCAGTCCCGTCAGCTCGCTCGTCGAATCCCGGCGGATTCGCGCTCGCGCCGATGTCCACCGTCACGTTCTGGTGGTTGTCGGATTTCGGCCCGTCGTCGTCCGCCACGCGGCGCGTCCGCGTCGGTCAGCACGATGCGCCGGCTCCGCCTGCGTCGTCCGCACCAGATCCATCAGCACCGAGTCGCCCATCTCGACGCCGCGGTCTCTCGACCGGCTCGTAGCGCGCGCCGCGCTCCGCGCAGCCCCGCGAGCGCCTGGTCCACCGCCGCGTCGTCCACCGTCACCGTCGGCGCGGCGCAGCTGGATCGCGGCGTAGTCCCCCGGATCGATCGGCGGCACCGTGTCGAAGGTCGCCGTGAACTTCAGCGGCTGGCCTCTTCGACGACGACGTCCTTGATGTCGGGCGTGTCGACCGGCTCGACCCCGCGTTCGCGCAGCGCTCGTCGACGGCGCGCGGGATCAGCCCGTGTGCCACGTCGTGCAGGATCTGGTCCCGGAACCGCTGGCGCACGACCTTCGACGGCACCTTGCCGGGCCGGAAGCCCGGAATCCTCGCCGCCTTGCCATAGTCGCGCGCGATCTTGTCGATCCCGGCATCGACGGTCGTGCTGTCGATTTCGACCACGAGGTTCTTGCGTGTTTCGTTGACGTCGACGAATTCGGTCTTCATTCAGAGGTATCGGACTTTCGGGACCGGGCTGGTCTGCCCGATTTTTCACGGAATCGTACTTAGAAAGTATCAGACGCCTATCTACGCAGCCTAGGCAGCGAAGGAGTGCGAGCGGGAGTCGAACCCCCATGCCTTCGGCCACCGGATCGCTAGCCGGCGCGTCTGCCAGTTCCGCCACTGCGCCCACTGACGCCCGGGGGTTCGATCGGACGCTCGTGCAGTGCGCACCAGCCCCTTCGAGCCGCGGCTAACGGCCGGCGGTCGTGACGAGTTCCGCACGTACCTCCGCCCGAAAAATCGCGCGACTGCAACCCGCTACGCCTCGCAGGCTCCGGCGTCGCTAAATTCGTGTCCCGGCGCATGGCGCAGGATCCTGCACCACTGGCGCGCGCCTGCGACCCATGGCTCCAGGGGCTTCGACGCCAGTGCGCGCACGTTGCGCGTCCCGCAGGTAGTCGCATGGCCCGCTCGATATGGAAGGGATCGATCGCGTTCGGCCTGGTCGAACATCCCCGTCGAGCTGCTACAGCGCGACGCGGGATCACCGGCCGAAGTTCCGGCTGCTGCACGCGAAGGACGAAGAGCCGGTGCGCTACGAGCGCGTCTGCCAGACGCGAAGGCAAGCCCGTCGCGTGGGAGGACCTGGTCAAGGGCTACGAGCATCGCGAAGGGGCAGTTCGTCGTCGCTCACGAAGGACGACTTCAAGACGGCGGCGCTCGAGAAGACGAAGACGATCGACATCATCGACTTCGTCGATCCCAAGGAGGTCGACGAGCGGTATTTCGAGACGCCGTATTACCTGCAGGCGGGCAAGGGGGCCGACCGATCGTACGCGCTGCTGCGCGAGGCGATCCGCGAGTCGGACGCGGATCGGGATCGCGAAGATCATCCTGCGCGAGGCGCAGCATCTCGCCGCCGTCGAAGCGATCGGCGACGCGCTGGTGCTCACGATGATGCGGTTCGCCGACGAGCTCGCCGACCTCGGCGACTTCCACGTTCCCGCGGAAGGGGAGATCCGTCGCGGCCGAGCTGAAGATGGCGCGGCAGCTGATCGACAACCTGCCGCGCGAAGTGGCAGTCCGGACAAGCACACCGACGAGTACATGGAAAACCTGATGCGCGTCATCCAGGCCAAGGTGAAGGGCAAGCGGCCGAAGCTCGTCAGCCGAGGACCACACGCCGAAACAGGCGGAAGTCGTTGACCTGATGGCCGCGTCTGCGGCGCGTCGCTCGAGGGGAAGGACCGGGCGCGAAGAGGCCGCGCGGCATCCGTCAAAGCCGGCGCCGGTCAAACGCGTCGGAAACCCACTGCACGCGAAGCGTGCGCGTAGGCATGACGCTCCGGTCATGCTCTGACGATCCACGCGTGTCGCACAGCTGCGTCGATACGAGCCGCCGATCGACTGGGCATCGCGCAACCGCGCAGCGGTCGGAGGCGATCTTCGATCTCATCGATCCGGCGGCGTCACTACAGCCGGCCGATCTCGCTGCGCAACCCGATCGTGTTTTACGAGGGGCACCTGCCGGCCTTCAGCGTGATCTGCGTTCCTGCGCCGCGGGCTCGGGCGTGCCGCCGGTGGACGCGCGGCTCGAGACGCTCTTCGAGCGCGGCATCGATCCGGACTCGGAGGCGTCAGCCGTGCCGCGCAGCGGCGCGTCGACGACGTGGCCGTCGCGTGACGAGGTGCGCGCGTTCGCGCGCGCGTGCGACGAGGCCGTCATCGCGCGCGATGCCGCTCTGCCGCCCGGGCCCGGCCGCGCTGGAAGGGCTGTACACGCGCGCTCGAGCACGAGGCGATGCACCAGGAAACGCTCCTCTACATGTGGCATCGGCTGCCGCATGAGCAGAAGCGCGATGGCGCCGATGGACGCGATGGCGCGAGGTCGCGTCTCCGGGCAACGCCGGTCGTGCATGCTGCACGGGCGGCAGTCAGTGGTGCATCCCGGCAGGTGACGCTCGTCCTCGGCGCGGATCGCGACGCGGTCGCGTTCGGCTGGGACAACGAGTTCGATGCGCATGCACGTCCGGTGCCCGGCGTTCGACATCGACGTGCTGCCCGTGACGAACGCGCAGTTCCTCGAGTTCATCGACGCCGGCGGGCTACAGCCGACCGCGAGTTGTGGAGTGACGAAGGCTGGACGTGGATGCAGGCCGAGCAGAGTTCAACATCCGGCCTTCTGGATGCCCGCGCCCGATTCCGCGATCGCGCGATCGCGCATCGCGCATCGGACCTCGACTCGGCTGGCAATGGCGCGGCATGTTCGAGCGCATTGCCGCTGCCGCTCGACTGGCCGGTCTACGTGAGCCACGCTGAGGCGACCGCCTACGCGCGCTGGAAGGGGCGCCGCCTGATGACCGAAGCCGGAGTTCCATCGCGCCGCCGAAGGCGCGACGGCCGGGCACTGTCGACTTCGCCGGCTTCGATCCGATTCCGGTCGGCTCGCACCTGACCGCCGAGCGCAGCGCGGCGTCCACGACCTGGTCGGCAACGGCTGGGAGTGGACGTCGACGGTGTTCGCGCCGTTCGACGGGCTTCGTCGCCGATGGCCGTCGTATCCGGAATACTCGGCCGACTTCTTCGACGGCCAGCACTACGTGATGAAGGGCGCGTCGCCGGCGACCGCCGCGCGAGCTCGTGCGCCCGAGCTTCCGCAACTGGTTCCGGCGGCAACTATCCATTACGTATGCCAAATTCCGCGACGGTTGCGATGCGCGAGCGCGCTGGAGCACCCGCGTATCCGACTCAGGTCCACGCGGCTCGCGTCCCGCCTCGCACCTCGAGTCCGACTTCGCGGCCGACGTGCGCGCGCGATCTCGCGCTCGCGCCGAAGCAGCTGCAGTCGAAGTATCTCTACGACGCGCTCGGCTCGAGCCTCTTCGAGGCGATCTGCCGGTCTGCCGTGGTATCGCATCACGCGCGCGGAGCGCGCGCTGCTCGAATCGCCACGCGCCCGCGATCGTCGGACGGCGCCTCGTGCCGCGAGCCGCGAAGAGCCGTGCCGCTGATCGTGGAGCTCGGCTGCGGCAGCGGCGAGAAGATCGTCATCCTCGCCGAGGCGCTGCAGTCCGCGGGCGGCGCGCGCGCGCGTCGCACCTGATCGACATCTCGCGCGCAGGCGCTCGAACAATCGGAGCGGACGCTCGGCCGCCTCGACCACATCTCCGTCGTCGGCCACCGCGAGACGTACGAAGTCGGCTTGCGCCACGCCGCGGCGGCCCGCGACGACGGCAGCCCCGATGCTCGTGCTGCTGCTCGGATCCAACATCGGCAACTTCGACGCGCCGGCCGCGCACGAGTTCCTGCGCGCGATCCGCGGCGCGCTCGCGCCGGGCGACGCGCTGCTGCTCGGCGCCGACCTCGTGAAGCCGGAGGCGCGAGCTGCTGCTGCGCCTACGACGATCCGCTCGGCGTGACCGCGGCGTTCAATCGCAACCTGCTCGTGCGGATCAACCGCGAGCTCGGCGGCGACGTTCGATCTCGACGCGTTCGCGCACGTCGCGGTCGTGGAACGCCGCCGCACACCGCGTCGAGATGCACCTGAGAGCCGTCGCGACCAGCGCACGACGGTCATGCGCGTCGGCGCTGCCGACAGGCTCAGGGCAGGCGGCTCGGAGCGTGTCGTTCGCGAAGCGGCGAGCGGATCTGGACCGAGAGCTCGCATAGCATAGTGACGAGACCGCCACAGATCGACGAGATCGGTGGACGCCGGGCCGGCTTCACGACGCGAGCAGTGGATCGACGAGGACGCGCGCTTCGCGCTGACGCTGTTTGCCGCCGCCTAGAGCGAAATTCGCGCGCGAACGGCCGTTCCAGCCCTTCGCGCAGCATCTTTCGAGCTCGATCGACCGGCGGTTGAGCGCGCCCGAGTCCTCGAACATCTCGGTCCGCTCGCTCCGTCCGGCAGCGTCACGACGAGCGCGAACCGATCGCCCTCCACCATCTGCCGGATCTCGCACCGCAGGTGCTCGCCCTTGCGTTCGTAGAACCAAATCACCGACAATCGAAAGACAGTCCGGCGCTAGACTCGCTCCGGATTCCACGTAAACTGCGTTTCGACCGAGCTTGGGTAATCCGATTCCCGCCGGCGGATGTTGCTGCCGGAACGTTACATACCCAAATACCGGAGTTGTGTGCAAACCCGGCTAACAGCGGCTTCCGTCTAAGACTTTAGTTCGATGCTAAAAATCTCTCTCCTGCTGTTCGTTGGCCGCGTTTCGGCGCCCGCAACGCCCGCGAGCGGCGTCCGTCGCCGCGACGCCCGTGCCCTGCAGCGCGACGGCGATCAAGCTCGACGGCGCGTTCACCGAGAGCGATCTGGGACGGCGTGCCCGCGATCAGCGACTTCAGGCAGCGCGATCCGAAGGACGGCGGCGCGCCCGACCTTCGCGACCGACGTGCAGGTGGTGTACGACGCGTCGAATCTCTACGTCGCCGTCCGCGCGCACGATCCCGAGCCGGATCGCCTCGTCGGCCTGCGCACGCGCCGCGACGCGAGTCGCCGTCCGACTGGATGCAGCGTGATCGTCGACTCGTTCCACGATCGGCGCACCGCGTTCGAGTTCGGCGTCAACCCGGCCGGCGTGAAGGAGGACACGCGCCTGGTACAGCGACAGCAACGACGACAGCGGCTGGGACGCGGTCTGGGACGTCGCGCGTCTCGCGCGACGCGGACGGCTGGCGCGCGGAGTTCAGGATTCCGTTCTCGCAGCTGCGCTTCCAGCCGTCCGACGACGCCGACGTTCGGCTTCGCCGTCGTCCGCGCAGATCAGGCCGGCTCAACGAGACCGACACGTGGCCGCTACATCTCGAAGAGCGCGAACGGCGTTCGTCTCGTCGTTCGGCGATCTGACGCAGCCTGTCAAGATCAGATCGCCGAAGCGGCTCGAGCTCGTGCCCTACGTCGTCGGACAGGTGACACGCAGCCGACGTGAGCCGGGCAACCCGCTCGTCTCGTCGCGCGACCAGAAGGCCAGCGTCGGCGCCGGATCTGAACTTACGCGCTGCGGCCCGGGCATCACGCTGACGGGCACGGTGAATCCCGACTTCGGGCAGGTCGAAGCGGATCCCGCCGTCGTGAACCTGAGCGGCGTTCGAGACGTTTTTCTCCGAGCGCCGCCCGTTCTTCGTCGGAAGGCGCGGGCATGTTCAACTTCGATCTCGACTGCAACGACGGCAGCTGCAGCGGCCTCTTCTATCCGCGCCGCATCGGCCGCCGCCGCGCGGCGCGCCGGCGCTCGTCGACGGCGACTACGCGCGTGACGCCGCAGCAGACGACGATCCTCGGCGCCGCCAAGCTGACGCGGACGCGCTCGGCAAGTTCTCGTTCGGCGCGCTGAACGCGATGACGGCCGACGAAGAGGCGCGCGATCGCCAACGGCACGCTGCGCACGCGCGAGTCGGTCGAGCCGCTGACGCAACTATCTCCGTCGTCCGCGCGCGGCGCGAGTTCGCCAACCAGTCGTCGCTCGGCTTCATCGCGACGGCCACGGACCGCCATCTGGACTGACGTTCACCGAGTTCCTGCCGGGCGCAGGCGTTCACCGGCGGCGCTCGACTGGGACTGGCGGATCGAAGAGCGCTACGCGATCCAGGGCTACTGGGTCGGGCAGCCGCGTCCGCGGCGACGCCGGCGGCGATCGCAGCTCCTGCAGGAGAGCACCGTCCACAGCTTCCAGCGTCCCGACGCCGATCACGTCGAGGCTAGACCCGACGCGGACGTCGCTCAACGGGCAACGGCGGGTCGATCGCGCTCAGCAAGATCGGCGGGTCGAGTGGTTCGCTTCAACTTCGAACATCCGGCTTCAAGAGCCCCGGCCTCGACATCAACGACGTCGGCTTCATGCGCCGCGCCGACCTGCGGAACGATGAGCAACTGGATCGCAGTGGCGGAACGACAAGCCGTCGAAGTATCCTGCGCAGCTTCCGCTGCAACCTGAATCAGTGGGGCTCGCTGGAACTACGGCGGCGACCGGCTCGAACGTGGGCGGCAACGTCAACGCGCACTGCGACGTTCGCGAACAACTGGAGCACCGGGACGGGCTTCAACGTCAGAACGCGCGCCACGTTCGACGATCGCGCGACGCGCGGCGAGGGTCCCGGCGCGTTCGGCAACCTCGAACTGGAACTACTGGCGGCTACGTGAACACGCGACGAGCGCAAGCCGTCATCGTCTACGACACGTTCTTCAACGTCGGCGGCGACGGCCACGGCAGCGCGTGGACCGGCGATCAGCCCCGGCGTCACGTATCGTCCGACGTCGTTCCTGTCGATCAGCACCGGCGTCGACTGGAGCCACAACGTGCAGCGACGCGCAGTGGGTCGAGAACGCCGCCGACGGCCGCTACGTCTTCGGCCGCCTCGATCAGGACGACGGTCGTCGCTGACCATGCGCGTGAACTACACGATCACGCCGCACGCTGTCGGTGCAGATCTACGCGGCGCCGTTCGTCTCGGCCGGCGACTACGATCGGCTTCAAGCAGCTCGTCAACGGCCGCGCCGCCGCAGTACAGCGACCGCTACGCGCCGATCGCGTACGCAGCGAACCCCGACTTCAACTACCGGTCGTTCCGCACCACCAACGTCCTGCGCTGGGAATACAAGCCCGGCTCGGCGCTCTTCGTCGTCTGGCAGCAGGGACGCGAAGACGTGCTCGACGACGGCCGGTTCCGGTTCGGTCGCGGACTTCGGCGGCGTCTTCGGCGCGCCCGCGCGCAACGCGTTCCTCGTCAAGATGGAGCTACTGGATCAATCAGTAGCTGTGCCGATCACGAGCACGCGCCGACGGCAGGAGTCACGAAGGTCACGAAGTCACGAAGGACACGAAGCCATGACCTTTGGATCTTCGTGTCTCTCCCTGCCGTCAGCGTCCGCGTGGCGCTACTCGACCGCGTAGCGCGCGCTCGCGCGATCGACTTCGTCCTTGATCTGCGCCGCGAGCGTCGCGGGCTGCAGCGACGCGGGCGAGCGGGCCGAACGCCAGGATCCAGCTTCGCAGCGCCCAGTCGTTGCAGACGTCGAGCGAGAGCACGACGCCGCCGTCCTTGCGGTCCGCGCAGCGTCTGCGACGCATGCCACTGCCGCTCGCGGACGTAGGGCGCGATGCGCGGCTCGAAGGCGATCTCGATGTGCTCGGGCGGCCCCTCGTTGACGCCGAGCGAATGCGCGAACGCCGCGTCAGGTTCTCGGCCGGCGTGAAGCGCTCCTCGTGCAGCGACAGGCCGCGGATGCGATCGACCGCAGAACGTGCGCACCTCGCCGTACTCCGGGACGAACGCCTGCAGTACATGCCGCCCGGCGAGTAGATCAGGCCGGTACGGCTCGATCACGTACTCCTTCTCGCGCCGGCTCGACATCGAGTAAGCATTCATCGTGGCGCGGCGGTGGTTGAGCGTCGCGTCGAGCAGCTTGCGCGATCGTGCTCGCGGCTCGGCCCTGGCCGCGTCGCCGGCGTCCGGTCGCGGCGACGCGCCCTTCGCCTGGATGACGAGCGGCAGGCGATCGAGGAACTGGCGCATGCTGCGGCGTCGAGCGCGGCCGACAGCTTGTCGAACGCCGACGGCGACGTCCTGCTGGAACGGCGTCGCGGCGAGCACTTCGACGAGCGTGCGGCTGAAATACAGCGCGCTCAGCTCCGCGAGCGTGAATCCCGTGTCGTCCAGCCGCCGGAACGCCTTGGCCTCGAGCGTCCAGTAGCGCTTGCCGTCGATCATGCTCGTCGAACAGCGGGAACCCGGACGTCTGCAGCGCCTCGAGGTCGCGCCGGATCGTGCGCGTCGTGACGCCGGTCCGCTTCGGCCAGGTCGTCGATCGTCAGCCGGCGCGACGCTTCGAGATCGCGCAGGATCGTCCACTGCCGGATGACTTCGGCGTTGCGCGGCATCGGTCCGCGCGGATCATAGCGTGCGCGCGCGCGGCCGATGCGAGCCGTCACTTCGGACGGCGACCGTTGCGGAACTCGACGCCGCGTTGCCCGGAGCCGTCCAGGCACGCGTGCGGCCGAGTAGACCTGCCCGCTGCCGCCGCCCAGACGCTCGGCGCGCAGCTTCGATTTATGCGCGCCGATCACCAGCCAGTCCGTCGACGTATTCCCGTCGCCCACGCCGTTCACGGGCTCGTTGCTCGCAACCGTCAGCGCGCACACTGGCGCGCCGGTGAATTCCGGAGAGACGCTGCACGCGACGAAGACGCCGATCATCCTGTGGTTTGGCGGACCGAGCACGTTCGGGCTCGCCGACATCGCGCCGATCGCCGGCGCGGTCGTGCCGACGACGTGGAGGAGTGACGCGCCGCCCGCGCTTCCTGAAGTTCGCGTTGCCGACATGAGAACGCGATCGGATAGGCGCGCCGGGCTGGCGCCGTCAGTGAAACGACGCGCGCTGAACCGCCCGACCGGTCCAATCGGCACGGTCACGGCCGTCGCGCCGAACGTGATCGACACGCTGCCGGGAGGCACCAATCCGTTGCCGGTGATGGTGCCGCCGATCGACACGGCCAGTGTTCCCGCCTGGATCGTCGGCGAGGTCAGCGAGCTGAATGCCGGCGCCGCCTCGCGACGGTGAACGATCGAGTGACGTCCGTCGCCGATCGTAGTTCACGCTGGGCCATTGCGCCGCCCGGATATCGAGACTTCGCGCCGGCGCCCGTCAAATGGACGGTGGCACCGGTGATCGTTGCCGGTCCGGTGAGCACCTGCAGATCGACGGGGAGGCCCGACGAGGCGGAGACGTTGAGAGGAAGCGGCGTCGCCGAACGTGCGGATCGATCGGGTCGAACGTGATCGTCTGGCTGCCCTTCACGATCGGCGGGTTGTCGCCGTTCGATCGCGCCAGAGCCTCGACGCACGCGCTGGTCGGCTCCGGCAGATTGGAGAAGAAGTCATAGCCGGTCAAGGTCTCGACCGCATCGACGGTCGTCAGGTAGTTCTCCCACGGGTCGTTCCTGATGCCCTGCGTGTTGGGCATGATGACGGCGATCGTTCGCGTGGAGCAGCTGACGCGCGACGGTCGTCGCCGCCGTCCTTCGGGCAGCACCAGCGCCACCTTCCAGGTCGAGGACGGAACGGTGACGTGGCCGTCGGCCAGCGTCGTCGTCACGCCGCCGTTGCTGCCCGTGCCGCCCGCGCCGCGCCGGACCCGCGACGATGTAGAGCTCGTCGGTCGGCGTCGAGCAGCGTCCGGAGGTAGCCCTCGAGCGCTGGCCCACGGGCCCTGATTGTTGTCAGGCGCCTGCGCCACCATGTTCGACATCAGGAACGTCGCCTGATTGATCGGGATCGACGTCTCCTTGTCGCGGTCGGCGTTGGGCGTCATGTGGCCGCGATCGAAGCCGCTGCCGGCGAAATCGAACGACTGCACGCGATACCAGTCGGGCGGGCACCTGCGGGATCGGGGCGGAACGTGTCCACGCGCGTCAGCGTGCCGATCCACTCGTCGGACAGGTGCCAGCTCACCCAGTTCGGACGGCCGAGGTCCCTGTTGTACGACAGGGCGAACTCCGGCTTCTCCATCAGGTAGTTGTTCGGCTGGCCGATGCTGGCGACCGCGCCGCTCGGGTTGCCCATCGTCAGATGGACGCTCGGCGGGAACGGCGGCGCGCGTGCCGGTGGCCACCGTGAACGACCAGACGTAGTTCGCCGGCAGCGTGTCGGTGTTCGGTCCGGCTGTCGTCCGAGATCCTGATCGTGCACCTGGTCCTTGAAGATCGTGACGGTGCACTGCTCGCCCGGCCGGGAAGTTGTCGTTCGGCGTGATGTAGTGGTCTCGTCCGCCGCCGGCAGAACGTCGCGTCGTTGTGCTGGCCGCTCGCGGCGCAGGTGATGTCGAACCACGGGATCGACCACGTCGACCGGCTCGGTGAAGGTCACCTGGATCGTGGCGTCGCGCGGCGCGTTGACGCCGTTCGTGCGCGGATCGGTGCTCAGCACCAGCGGCCCGAGCTCGACGATCGGGCGCGGTCCGACGCGGCGTCGGCGCGCCGGTAACGAAGTCGCTGCCGTTCTCGTTGGTGTCGGTGCTCCCGCCGCCCAGCGCGGAATATCGACGTCGTGTTGCTCGCCGCGGGCGCCGTGCGTCGTCCCCTCGCGGCAGTCGGCGCTCCCCGTAGCCGACCGAAGATCCATCAGATGCGGATCGCCGATGGGGCAGTTGCCGACTCAGGCCGTCGAAGCTGTTCACGAGCGCGATCTTGCCGCTCGTCGCCGCTCATGTTGATCTGGCCGCTGATATTCGCCGGCGGCAGGGCGACGCCGTCGGCGCCGCCCGACGCCAGCGCGATCAGGTAGCATACTCGGCCGGGGCCGATGGTCCCTCCGAGCGGCTGCTTGTTGAAGTCCCAGTCGCTGCCTGGCCGCCGACGCGTATTGCAGCGACCAGCCGCTGAGGTCCAGCACGTGGCCGCGCCGCGGTTATGCAGCCTCGACGTAGTCGTTGTGATAGCGTCGCGCCGGCGTTGCCGCCGCCGCCATAAAATCTGGCTGGATCACGACGGTGCTGTTGTTCGGCGGCGGCGGTGGCAGGGCAGTTGTTCGCCGCCAGGCGTGGGCGTGCCCTGCAGGTACGGTCGACGTGTTGCGGGCGCCGCCCGCGCCGTTAGGGCAGCGCTGGCTCGACTGCGTCCGTGCCGCTGCCGCCGCCGTTTCATTCGACCTGCGGCTGCCCGGCGATTGAGCAGCGCGAGCAGTCCCGGATCGTCGGCATCGTCGGTGTCGTAGACGATGGCGTCCGGAGATTGGTCGGTGCGTGACGGCGCGTGCCGGTCAGGGAAGTCGCTCGCGTTGCCGGCGGAGACGCGCGCGCGTCGGCGCCGTTCTGCAGCAGCCCGACTGCCCGGAGCGAACACGAGATCGACGCCTGGGCACAGCCGGGTTTCCGAGCGTGAAGTAGCCAGTTGCACGTTCGTGGAATCGCCGTCGAGATCGAACGCCGCGTACGACAGTGATCGCTGCTGCCGTTGTAGAAGACGACGACCAGGCCGTCGAGCGGCGTGCTGCCGGCGCCGCCGTCGTAGAGCTCGACGAACTCCGCCGTGTCGTGCCCGGCGTGTCCGCGTCGAGCTGTTGATCACCACGTTGCCGGCGCACTGGCGGCGGCGCGCTCGCCGTCGGGAACGAGAACGTAGTCCGCCGCCATCCCATCCGGCGGATCGCTCGTATCGGTGTCGGTGAACACTGCGCGGCGTGGAACCGTCACGGTACAGCTCGTCGCCGCCCGGCCGGGGCGTCGTGGGTGTCAAAGCGTGAACGCACTCGCCGGAGACGCACTTTGCGGTGGACTGTCTGCGGAAGCCCGTCGGACACCGCACGTCGACGCGCCCGCGGCGCGAAAACGATGCCACCTGCCTATCGTTGAACGTGATGACAACGATGCGAGTTGATCCCGAAACGCCCGCGTCGACGCCGTCCGCGGGGTTCGTCGCGGTCACTGCGCGGCGCACGCCTTCGGTCGTGAAGGCAAGAACGTCACGTTCGCCCGGCATCTGGTCGGGCGGGTCGGTCACGTGCCGGTGTCGGTCGCCTCGCCAGGCGACACGACGGTCACCGTTGCAGCTCGCGCCCGCCGACCAGGTTCGCGTCAGGGATCGAGCGTTGGCCGCGGCGACGGTGGAGAGAGAGGTCGGCGTGAAGCTCTGCGTCGCGCCGTTACAGACGATCGAGAATGCGTTCGCGGTGGCACGATTGACGTTTTCGCTGAAGGTGATGACGACGTTGAGAGTCGACCGCGACATGGTCGGCGCCATTCGCCGGCGCCGTGTTCGCCACCGAGGGGGCCGCGATCGCCGATCGGCGTTCCGGTGATCGGGTGATGTCGTCGGCGCCAATCCATTCGTCGTCGTTGCCCGACGGCGTCGGTCGTGATGATCGGACCTGCACGATCGGGTTGGTTGTCTGCGGCGGCGGGGGAGCGTGGCGTTCACCGGCGTGATGAGGTGGCGAGGCTCGGTCCCGACGAGGCGTCGGCCGCGAGAAAGCCGGCAGGCGCGTTCGTGAAGGTGCCGGTCGTCCCGATCCTGCAGACTGCAGCGCGACGGGTGACGTCGCGCTGTCGGTCGATTCCGTCGATGTCGCGCAGGGTTGTAGGCGACCTGGATGTTCTGCTGCCCCGTGGTGTTGACGCTGATCGCGAGGTTCGGCGCGCGGGCCGTGCCGGATCCGTTCAAAGCCACCACGGGGTTGGCCAGCTGTACTCCGGGCCACGCCGCCCGTGGCGAACGTGTTCGGATCGTTCCGGTTGGCGTTGACGTCCACGACCGGCGTTCCCTCGCCGAGAATCGTCTGCGGATTCACGCCGGTGCTGCTCGCCAGTCCGTCCCCTCGGTAGCCGATCGATCCCGGGCACGCGCGGAGACCAGTTGTCGTCCGTCGTGATAGAGGCCGGTGTTCGACCAATCCTGGAAGAACGGCAGGGATTGCGCAGGGTCAGTCCGCCGCGTGGCAGCGAGCGAAAAGGCCAACGAGCACGGCACATGACACACGGAAATACCGCACGGAAGAATCTGGAGCGCATTCAGAGCGAGCCTTTTGAGGTGAAGTAATTGGGATTGTTCGGACCGGAACCGTTGCAGATTGTGCGCCGATCTGTGCAGAACTGGTCAACGACAACCGCGCAAAAAGCGCGCAAGCTCGGCCGGCTGACCTGGCCTGTCGCAGCGAGGGAGACCTGGTCTCTGGACGGGGAGGCGGACGATAATGCAGCGGCACGGGGCGACGACAGCACTTCTGGCTGGACTTCGGGGAAATGCCCTTCGAGGGAGGGGACTCCAGACTGACGATGCCGTCAGGAAGTCGTAAGAGGGCCCAGCAATACGTAACTGAACGAAGTACA